>Ga0233450_10003481_pt1 | contig 14742 bp, 9 predicted proteins | sample 011ome_30_FD_189956 | JGI IMG/M metagenome (GOLD analysis project Ga0233450, IMG submission 189956) | Coastal salt marsh microbial communities from the Groves Creek Marsh, Skidaway Island, Georgia - 011501CT (spades assembly) | ecosystem: Environmental > Aquatic > Marine > Intertidal zone > Salt... | reverse complement strand
CAGCGCGCAATGGGATGGCCTGGCTTCGATCCGGATGGGACGGATTGGCGATTGGCGCCAAATCCTGTGTATGACGGCCAGCTTTTGCGGTTGATTCCTGCTGGAGAAGAAATGCCGCTTTCGGTGGAACTCTTCGACATGTCAGGTCGCCACATCCGGTCGGTTGAACTTGGAGAAATGCTCACGGGGCACGATGTATCGGACCTCGCTGCGGGCAATTACCTGATGAAATTGGGTTTTGCTGATCGCTTTTCCACGGTGCGCTGGATGAAGTCTCTTAATTAGAATCATTCTAAATTACCTTTTTTAGGGGATTGTCCTCGGCGAAGAAACGGGTGATTTTTGCGCTGCATTTGATTCACCATGGCCTCACGGTTTTTCGCCTTTATCGCCCTCATCATTTTCCCGTTTTCGAGCTGGTCACAAGATGCGGCGCCCTTGAGTGAAGATTCGATTTCGGCCATGTTGGCGCAATGGCACGCCTTGCCGGAAGCCCAGGTGGAATCTGTGGGTTTGAGTGCAGGTGCACGCGGCTTGGACGAGGTACCGGGTGCTCTGCACGTCATTCGACCTGCAGAACTCGAAAGGTATGTTTACACCGATCCGCTTCGTGTGTTGCGTTCGGTGAGTGGCGTAAACATTCAAGAGGAGGACGGTTTCGGACTGCGGCCGAATATTGGATTGCGGGGCTCGGGATCTGAGCGCAGTGCGCGAATCACCTTGATGGAGGACGGTATTTTGGTCGCTCCGGCTCCGTATTCAGCTCCAGCAGCTTACTATTTCCCCTCCATTGCTCGGATGGCGTCGGTGGAGGTCTTGAAGGGCAGCAGTCAGATTGCGTTTGGACCTCAGACGGCTGGAGGAGCCATTAATTTTGTGACGCCATCGTTGGACAACAAATCGGGTGTTTTGTATCGATCCGAAGTGTCCGGGTTTGGCGGTCGATTGCAACATGTGAGGGTGCAGGAAGGTTGGCAAAATAAGGCCGGAACGTGGTCCTGCTTGGTGGAAGGGATGCAAGTGGGCAGTCAGGGATTCAAAATATTGGCAAACGATGCCCCAACCGGTTTTTCGAAAACAGATTGGATGGCCAAGTTCCGATGGCAATCGCCAGCCGCTGCCCGGGTTCAGCAGTCCCTAGAGTGGAAAACTGGAGCCGTATCCGAATTGAGCCACGAAACGTATGCGGGTTTGTCCGAAGCGGATTTTGCTTCCGATCCATTCCAACGTTATGCGGCAACAGAAGCCGATCGCATGGAAGCCCGCCACCGCCTTCAAGTGATTCGCCACACCACGAAGTCGAGGAGATATGAAACACAGACGGACATCTACCGGCTAAACTTTGAGCGAAATTGGTACAAATTGGACCGATACGTGGATGTAGGCGGCAATAAACACAGCCTCTTGAGTGTGTTCGAGGCGGAACAAACGGCGTGGTTATCGGAGGACACGGAGGCGGGGGCTCAATGGGATTTGAAAGCGAATAACCGCGCGTACAAATCGCGAGGCATCCAACACCGCGGCATCATCCGAGGCAACTCATCGAACCAATGGGTTTACGGTTTACGAATTCATCAAGATGATGTGGATCGATTTGAATGGCGAGACGGCTACCGATTGGTGGACGGCAACATGCGCTTGTTCGATGCCGGTGAAGCCGGAACGGCGGGCAATCGAATCGATGGTGCACAAGCTTTCGCGGGGTACGTTCGAGGCACCATCCGTTTCGGAGCTTGGACTTTCACTCCGGGCGTGCGCACCGAGCAAATGCGATTCTTCCGAACCGATTACGGGTCCGCGGACTTGCAACGCACCGAAGCGAACCCGGAACAGCGCGAGAATCGGGTCTCCGTTTGGCTGCCTGGTTTGGGTGTCAATTTCGCCATGTCGGAAACCGTGCAATGCTTTGCTGGTGCGCATCGCGGATTCATTCCACCGGGCAGTGCGCCCGATACAGAACCCGAATCGAGCCTCAATGTGGAAGTTGGAATCCGCCAATCTTCGAGACGATGGAGTGGGCAACTTGTGGCATTCCACAATACCTACGACCGGTTGTTGGGGTCGGATTTGAACGCTACGGGTGGCTCCGGGACCGGGGATTTGTTCAATGGCGGTTCAGCACGCACCCGGGGCGTTGAATGCGAAGCCGCTGTTCAATTGGCTGAGTTTTCAAACGGTTGGGTGGTTCCGTTGCGGCTGACGTACACCTACACCGATGCGCGGTTCACCTCGGATTTTGAAAGCGATTTCGGCCCGTGGAGCGTGGTTGAAGCGGGAGATTATTTGCCGTATTTGGCACCGCATCAAGGCAATGCCCAGGTTTCCATTGCTTCCGACACGTGGTCCACCGAGTTCAATTTTCGGTATGTCGCGGCCATGCGAACGACTGCAGGCGCTTTACCCATGAGCGCCGCGGAAGGAACCGATGAAGCGATGATCCTCGATTGGGTGGTGCGCAAGTCCATGCGCCACGGAATTCAGTGGTATGCCGGAGTCAACAACGTGTTTGATTCAGTGGTGGTGGTGGCTCGGCGACCCGCAGGTTTGCGGCCGGGCATGCCTCGGTTGTTCCGAACCGGCATTCGGGTGGCGTTTTAGACCATCAGGCGCTTCGGCGTTTGACTTCGCGCCGAATCAATTCCAATTCCCGAGACGTTTGGCCTGCAACGGATGAATTTTCTTCCGCGCGCCGAATCAAGTACGGGATCGTTTCGCGAATGGGGCCGAAAGGCACGTATTTCGCCACTCGATACCCAGCCGCCGACAGATTGAAACTGATGTGATCGCTCATCCCCAGCAATTGGGCAAACCATATGCGCTCATCTCGGGAATCCAATCCCTTTTCGCGCATCAGTTCTGTCAAAAGTCCGTTGCTTTGCTCGTTGTGGCTGCCGGCACAACATGAAATGCGCTCAATGTGATCCACGCACCAACGCAGTGCGGCGTCGAAATCGTGATCGGTCGCGGCTTTATCTGGCTGGATAGGAGAGGGATAGCCTTGTTCGGCAGCGCGTGCGCGCTCTTTCTCCATGTAGGCCCCGCGCACCAATTTGACACCGAGTTGCCAGCCCTCTTCTTCCGCCAATCGGGTCATTTCGCGCAGGTAGTTTAAGCGGTCGGTACGGTAAAGTTGGACCGTATTGTATACCAATGCCTCTTTGCGATTGTGCAGTCGCATCGCCTCCAATGCCAACGCATCGATCGCCGGTTGCAACCACGTTTCCTCCGCATCGATGAAGATCGGTGTCCCGAGCTCTGCGGCAGCTGAACACAAAGCAAAAACCCGCTTTTCCACGCGCTCCCAAGCCGCTTGTTGGTTTGGCGTCATTCCTGCGGCGTCGCGCGAGGCTTGCTCGAGCAAGGCGGTGGGTGCTACACCGCTCACCTTGAAAACGGAAAATGCATGCCGGGCGTCATCTTTTGTGGCTCGGATGGCCGCCAAGATTTCTTCGAAAGTCTGATCCAATTCCGCTTCGGATTCTTTGCCTTCCGCGCTGTAGTCCAAAATGGTTCCGACCGCATGCGCGGCCAGGCGATCTATGGTTTTGTCGCATTCGGAAATGGTCTCTCCGCCGCAAAAATGGCTGTAAACGGTGGGTCGGATAGCCCAACCCACGGGGAGGCGCAGGGCCAAAGCCAAGTTCATCAAGACTTTTCCAGTTTTGACCAGCGAGTTGTTGCCCACCGTTTGAAATAAAACCAAGGCCTTCTTCAATTGCCCAGAATCCAAATGCGCAAATGCGCGTTCGGTATTTTCGAAATTGGGAGTTTCAGGGTGCTTCACGAGGTTTCAATCAGGTGCATTGACCGAGCGCGAATATACGATTTGCGCCATGCGGGGTTCCAATCGAGATGGCTTAAATTCGTGCAGTATCAACCAAACTGCCAAATTATATGTCTGCTTGCACCCCTTACATTGAAACCCACCGGGATCGATTTCTCTCTGAATTGTTTGACTTGTTGCGCATTCCATCAGTCTCTGCCGATCCGGCGTTCGCTGGTGATGTGCACCGATGTGCACAAATGGTCGCTGACCAGCTTGCGCAAGCAGGAGCTGAACAGGTTGAAATCATTCCCACTGAAGGGTATCCGGTGGTGTACGGGGAGAAAATGGTTTCGCCGGATGTGCCGACTGTTTTGGTTTATGGCCACTACGATGTGCAACCTGCTGACCCACTCGAGCTCTGGGATTCGCCCGCTTTTGAGCCGGTGATAAAGACAACGGATTTGCATCCGGAAGGAGCGATTTTTGCCCGAGGTGCGTGCGATGATAAGGGCCAGTTTTTCATGCACGTGAAGGCCCTGGAATCGATGGTTCAGTCCAATGCTTTGCACTGCAATGTGAAATTCATGATTGAAGGCGAAGAGGAAGTCGGTTCAGCTCACCTCGAGCCGTTTTTGGAAGCACATAAAGACAAATTGTCGGCGGACATCGTCCTGGTGAGTGATACCGGGATCATTTCGAATGACGTGCCGTCGATTACGGTGGGTCTTCGAGGATTGAGCTATGTCGAAGTTGAGGTCACCGGTCCCAATCGCGACCTTCATAGCGGGCTCTACGGCGGAGCTGCTCCTAATCCCATCAACATCCTGTGCGAAATGATTGCTTCGTTGAAGAACGAAGACCAACGAATTTTAGTCGAAGGGTTCTATGACGATGTCGTGGAATTGACAACTGGAGAGCGAGCGGCGATGGCCGAAGCCCCTTTCGATGAATCCGAATACAAGCGCAGCATCGACATCGGTGCCGTCGAGGGCGAAAAAGGTTATTCCGCACCGGAACGCATGAGCATTCGCCCCACGTTGGATGTCAACGGCATCTGGGGAGGATACACCGGCGACGGAGCAAAAACCGTGATCGCCAGCAAGGCCTCGGCCAAAATCTCCATGCGCCTCGTTCCCAATCAAGACCCGGAAAAAATCACGGAATTGTTCACCCGCCATTTCGAGGCCATCGCACCGCCGTCGGTGAAGGTGAAAATTACCCCCATGCACGGTGGACAACCTGCAGTCACGCCCACCGATTCGGTGGCATATCAAGCGGCTTCTGCCGCAATGGAGGCGACATTTGGACGCAAACCCGTGCCGTTTCGTGGTGGGGGCTCCATTCCCATTGTTGCAAGCTTCGAGCAGATTTTGGGATTGAAAACGGTGTTGATGGGATTTGGCCTGGACAGCGATGCCATCCACTCTCCCAACGAGCATTACGGCGTTTTCAATTATTTCAAAGGCATTGAAACCATCCCGTTGTTTCATGAACATTTTGCTCGATTGAGCGGAAAAGCATGAAATGGTTCACAGCTTGGTGGCTCGGATTGAGTCTGGTGTTCCTTGCCGGCTGCACGACGTTGCAACCGGTTGAGGTGGTGCGGGTAGATGGGTTGAGTGGACTCAAAATCACACGAGGAGGCATGGAAGGGGACTTGGTGCTGATATTGAACAATCCCAATCCGGTTACGATTCAAGCCGAAACGATTGACGTGGAAGTCGCGATCAACGGTCAGCGTGTTGGCACTGTGGAATTGCCTTTTGCACAGGCCATTCCAAAAGGAGAGAATCAACAACTGGAATTGACAGTGGCGGCCGAGACCCAGGCACTTCTGGCCGTGTTGCAAGAAAATTTGATGCAATTTTTGACTGGAAAAGAAGTGACTGTGGGTGTTGAGGGAGCGGTAAGAGGGAGTGCACTCGGCATCGGCGTGAGCATTCCAGTTTCGTCGGAACAAAACTTGAAAATTCAATTGTGATGATCCAAAAGCAAATTTGGAATGGGTTGGCCATGGCCGCCTTGATGTGGGTCGGAATGACCAACGGTTTGGCTCAGGATGTAGATGCCTTGATGGAGGGCATGAACGTGCGCCACATTGGACCTGGCGCAATGAGCGGCCGGGTGACCACCATTGACGTGCAGCGCGATCGGCCCGAGGTGATTTACGTTGGGACGGCGAGCGGAGGGCTGTGGCGCTCAGAAACGGCCGGTGTGGAGTGGACAGCACTGTTTGACGACCAACCCACACAGAGCATTGGGGCCGTTGCGCTGGCGCCTTCGAACCCGGACGTGATTTGGGTGGGTACAGGAGAGGGCAACCCCCGGAATTCGCATTCCAGCGGGCGCGGCGTCTTCCGCAGCATTGATGGCGGAGCGACATGGGAATTGATGGGGCTCGAAGGAACGCGCAACATCCACCGCATCGTTATCCACCCCAACGACCACAACACGGTTTGGGTCGGCGCCATCGGCACGGCATGGGGAGACAGTCCCGACCGCGGCGTCTACAAAACCACCGATGGTGGAAAGACTTGGACACACCAACTTTACGTCGACGAGCGCACCGGGGTGGCCGACATGATCATCGACCCGTCCAATCCCGACAAACTCCTCGTCGCGATGTGGTCGCATCGTCGCGAGCCTTGGTTTTTCACGAGCGGCGGCGAGGGAAGCGGACTGTACATCACATACGATGGCGGCGCGAATTGGAAACAACTCACGGATGAGGAAGGCCTGCCTAGCGGAGAAATCGGGCGCATCGGTTTGACCATCAGCGCGGCCAATCCGGATGTCATTTACGCCTTAGTCGAGTCTTCCAATACCGGCTTGTATCACTCTACGGATGGGGGCTTGAATTGGTCCATGATCCAAAACAAGCAGGTGGGCAACCGGCCGTTTTACTATGCGGACATCTACGCCGACCCTTCCGATGAAAAACGCCTGTTCAACTTGTACTCCATGGTGGACATGAGTGAGGACGGCGGCAAGACGTTTCGAACCATCCTGCCGTACAGCGGGGTGCACCCCGATCACCATGCATTCTACATCCATCCGGATGACCCGAATTACTTGATTGACGGGAACGATGGCGGTCTGAACATCAGCCGGGATGGAGGACGCTCCTGGACGTTCGTCAACAATTTGCCCTTGGGCCAATTTTATCACATTGCTGTGGACAACGCCGTCCCTTACCGCATCTATGGTGGAATGCAGGACAACGGTTCTTGGGTCGGTCCGAGTGAAGTTTGGCACGTCGGGGGCATTCGGAATGAAGATTGGCAAGAAATTTTGTTCGGCGACGGCTTCGATGTGCTGCCGGCACCGGGTGACTTGAACACGGCTTATGCGATGTACCAAGGGGGTTCGCTCTCGCGTGTTGATTTGCGCAATGGCGATGCGACCGGTGTTCAACCGGTTCCGCACGATTCCACGGTGTTGCGGTTTGCCTGGAATGCTGCAGTGGCTGCCGATCCGTTCGATTCTTCTGGCATTTATTTCGGCTCGCAGTTTTTGCATCACAGCTCAGACCGAGGGAATACGTGGGCATTGCGGAGTCCGGATTTGACGACCAACGATCCGGAAAAGCAGAATCAAGCAAAATCCGGTGGACTCACCATTGACGCTACGCAAGCGGAGAACCATTGTACCATTTTGTGCATCGCGCCAAACCCTGCCCGTGAAGGGGAAATTTGGGTCGGAACCGATGACGGTCGGATTCAGCACACCACCGATGGAGGAGGGACGTGGATTGATCATGCTGTTGGGATCAAACGGTTTCCCGCAGGAGCCTGGATTCCGCAAATCCAGGTTTCGCCACACAATCCGGATGAGGTTTATGTGGTGGTCAACGACTACCGTCGGAATAACTGGCAACCCTACTTGTACCGCACGTTGGATGCAGGGGCGTCGTGGGTGCGGTTGGTACTCGACGGAGGTGAAGTCACAGGGCATGTTTTGAGTGTGGTGCAAGATCCGGTTGCCCCATCATTGCTTTTCTTGGGAACGGAAGAGGGGTTGTTTGTGAGTTTTGATCGCGGGACCAATTGGAAGCGATGGAAGCACGAAATTCCTTCGGTACCGGTGAGGGATATGGTCATCCATCCGCGTGATGGTGATTTGATTCTCGGGACATTTGGCCGAGCGGCTTATGTGATTGACGATTTGGCTCCCTTGCGTGCACTTGCCAACGACGGCAACGGCGTTCTGGAAGAAAGCCTGCGTGTGTTTGAGGTACCCGACGCCTACCAGGTGAACTTCCGCCGGCATACCGGGGCTCGATTCCCAGCCGATCATTATTGGAGCGGTGAGAATTACGGTGGCGGCGTCCGCATTCAGTGGTACGTTCAGCCCGACACCGCGGAAGCCTACGGCGAAGACGATTTGCTTTGGGCGGTATTGGACACCCAAGGTGATACCCTCCGCAATGGGGCCATGACAGCCGACGGTGGAATGCAGGACATGCGTTGGCGTTTCAACACCAACGGAATGGATTGGCCGAGCCGAGAAATCCGAAAGGAGCGCAAAATGCCTCCTGGCGGCGGACCGGACGTCTTGCCCGGGAATTATACGATTGCCCTGAAATTGGGCGACCACGAAAGCGCAACTGAATTTACCGTCCATCCTGACCCGCGGGTGCCATATGACCGCAAGGCCCACGAAGCGAGAAACCTACATCAGCGCATCGTCATCGAAGCGGTGAAACCGATTGTCGAGGCCATGGATGAGGTGCAGCGTGCACTCGCAACCCTTGACGTCGTCAAACAAGAATTGAAGTGGATTCCCGATTCGTTGAAAGAGGAAGCCGTGCAATTGTCGGATTCGCTCAAGGCTGAGTTGACGGCAGTCGAGGAGATGTACTACGAACCGCGCGACTTCAAAGGTATTGAGAGCGTCACGGAGCGATTGAGTTCTGTGATGTGGACAGCCTTTTCCATTAACGGTGGGGCTGAGGCGCCCGGCGGAAATGCCCAACGCGCGTTGCAAAGATTGCATGAAGGTGCGACGGAGTTTGATGCCGCGGTGAAGGTGGTGATGGAGGGTGTTTGGTTGGATTGGCTTGCAGCGGTCGAGGCCATTGATCGCTCCCCAGCGCGTCTTTACGAAGCGGCAGGCCAGCAAAAGGAGTGATCATGCGGGGGGTGAATCACCCCAATTTCCATGTAATCAACCATTGCAGGGCCATGTTCATCATGAAATTGTCCCATCGCTGAACGGGTTGGTCCGGTCGCTCACTTATGGGCAATAGGCTCTGGGTCAGGCGAACTTCGATGGCCTTCCTTTCATCCCAAGCGTAACCCGCTTGCAGAACGCCTCCCCAGTCGATGGGGTTGAGTTCGAGGTAGGTCAACTCGCTGTATCCGTTGCCATAAAAGTCTTCCTCTCCCGATACCAGTAAGCTCGGTTGTAGGCCAATCCCCCACCACCACGTGGGGTCAGGATTCCACACTTTGGTCAAAGGCAAATCGATGTACGTGAATCGGTAACGCCAGGAATTGAAGTCGCCATTTTTGGTGTCAGGTACACGTCGGCTACCTTTTTGGGTGTAGAAAATGCCCCATTGCACGCCTTGCCGGGGTGTGCGTCGTATGTCGAGCGAAGCTCCGGCGGACAGTCCGAATTTGTTGAATCCTGAAATTTGATCTCCGTGGACTTGGGTCGCGGAAAAACCACCGTGCAAGCGGGCCGTGAAGCGCAAGGGGTCGTCCTGGGCTTGAGATCCAGAGGGAAGCACGAACGCCAACCCGAGGATCGTCAGCGCCAATCCGATGCGCACCATCAATCGAGGTGAATTTCGTCCACGTTGACAACGTACCCGTCCGCATCCGACACCACAGCCAAAATGGTCGCGTTTTCAATCAACCATTCCTCGTTCCAAGTGAACGTCACCGACTGCGTTGCGACGTCACCGGAAGAGGCGCCGCCAGCGGCATCCCCGAAGCCGCGCCCGAGTGCGCCGTGCACCGAACCGCGCAAGACGTGATTGAATTCATAATCTTCGACCACTTCCGGATCGGACGCATAGTCCAATTGGTAATCGACGATGCCAGACTCCAATACCAACCAAGCGACTTGAACAGGTCCTGCCACATCTTCGTAAAACGTGCCGTGCAAGTGGAGGTTCAGGTGGCCATTGGCTGGAACCCACTCATAATCATGCTGCAGTCCCAACACAGGTGCGATGGCCAATTCTTCTACAGTCTTTTCTTCCCACTGCGCAGGAGCCCAAAATGAGCCCACACCGTTGATGCGGTTGATGCGGCCCACGGGATTGGCTTGAAAGTCCAATTGGTCCCAAAACACGTCGCCTTCTTCGGTGGTCCAGTCCGTGTCGAAATGATCGTCATCGGTGTTTGCCAAGTTACCGGCATGGATGGCCATCACGCTCACACGATCCGCGTAATTGGCCGCGATGTTCTCCGCGATAATGGCCGCGGCCGGACAATTGCCGCATTGGTGGGCTGTGAAATCTTCCACCAAAACCCGCTTAATCGCTTCGGATTCAGGGAGCGCATCAAAGGTGGGGGCAGGGCCGTACACCGCTTCCAGATAATTGGTGGTTACGGGAATGACAGGGTCGTCGATTTGGTCGCATCCCCCCATGAATGATGCTGCGATTATGAGCGCAGACAGCGGTTGATATCCTTTGAACATTATGACCGAATGAATGGCAGGGTTTGTTGGTGATCACCGGAGCTGATGTGCATGAGGTAAAATCCCGGTTGGAAGTCTTGAATGTCCAAGGCCCAAACACCACGTGCGGCATTTCTTTGGGTCTGGTGGACCAATTTGCCTGCTGCATCGAAAATTTGCACCGTTTGCAAACCGGAATTTCCCCATCCACTCAGAAGAAGTTGACCGGCACTCGGATTGGGGTACAGGGAGACTTCCGTAGCCTGCGTTTCTCCAATTTCTGTGTTGATTTCGTTGACGAGGAATCCTTTGGTCAGGTTGGTCCAATTGCCGTTATTGTTCACCGTGAAAATGGTGTTGATGTTGACGCCATCGGCATTGAAAGAACTGATGTCGCAGGCGATGGGACCGCCATTGCCGATCAGGTCGTACACATCAAAAGTGTAGCACCCCAGATTGTCCAGATTAACCCACCAAACGTATTCGGTTTGGTTTTCGGTCATGTCTCCGAATTCGATGCCCGCGACTTCAGCCCCGGAGTCATCGGTAATGGACCAGCGGTTATCTCCCGGCATGTTGTCTGTCGTAAAGCGGACACGGACCAACGAAGTTGCTGTTTCACTCGAAAGGTTCATGGTTTGGGAAAGGCTGTTGTTCCCCTCGTAATCGTCTTCCGAGGTCACCTCAATCACAAATAAAGAGGTGGAGGGAAAAATCGCTTCGCCTAAATCGACCACCTCCATTTCATACGTATTGAGGTTTCCCGTCCAATCGTAGCTCAACAACTCCACACCAAATAAGGTCGACGCTGTGATGGTGAAAGCGGTCAAGGGTTCTGTGCCTTGATTCATCACTTTGATAGAGAGAGGAGTGGGTGTTTCCGGGCAGGTGCGGTTGGGTCCGAGGTATTCCAACAAGCTCACGTCATTCGGTGTTGATGCGGGTGCGCAGTCGCCGGACTGGAAATAACCAATGTGTGCTGCGGCGGTCGCTTGGCCGGTTTGTTGCAGAATACGGTTCGGGCAGACGGTGTAAATGGTGGGGTAGTAGGCATTGTTGTACAAGTCGAAAATATTCCCGCCATTATCTGCAATCGGATAATCGACTCCAGCCGTCCAATCGCCCCAGGTGCTCGTGCCGGTGCCATGGAGGTCTGCGTCTGTCGTGGAGTCGTCACTTTCGATGAACAAGATGCGCACTTCGTTCGTTCCATCGGGTCCGTGAGCTTCATAAATATCCTCGAATACACCGCTCGTGTGGTAGTTCCAGCACGGTCCGCACCAGGTCGCAGAGAAATCGATGATGACCGCATATCCAGAATCGAGGTAGCTGTACAAATGGTGCTCAACCCCGTCGATGTCTGTGATGCTAAAATCCGGGGCAACACTGCCGTTTGGGAGTTGACTCGAACCGAGCAATGGTAGGGCGAACAGCGCAAGAGCGAAGAGGTGTTTCATCGAAATGGATTTAGAACGTGAATATGCATCTTTTTAAACGAAAAATCCGCACCACCCCGAAGGGCAGTGCGGATTTCGCTCAATCTAATAAGTTCGAATTACTTCAACGTCACGCGCATGGTGGTCGTTTGTCCACCAGCATTCAACGTTACCAAGTAAACACCGGCGGTTACGCCGTTGAAGTTCATGATGTGGTTATGCTCGCCAGCAGGCAACGTGCCCAAGTTGTCATTGATGATTTGCTCACCAACCAAGTTGTACACCACGATAGAAGCTTCACCAGCTTCGGTCGTGCTGAATTGCAAATTGGTTTGCTCAGCAAATGGGTTAGGGAATACACGTGTTACATCGCTCAACGTTTGCTCCGCTACTCCTACGTTTACGCTTGATACGCTCATACCTGCAGACTCAGCCTCGTAGTTGTAAGATCCATCGTAATCATAAATGGTAGAGATGTAAACAATGTCGTCATTGTATGACTTCACCGTGCAGTAGCCGTCAATGGATCCCCACTGAGAACCGCTGATTCCGTCGCCGTAATCGTCAACAATGGTGAATGTGTAGCATCCTGTTGAAGGAACACTGACCCACCACTCAACAATGTCACCGGCAGAACCTGCTACAGAACCGATAGCAACTGATTCGATTACAGAACCCATATCATCGGTAATGCTCCATCCGATTTCCTGTGGCCAGTTGTCCATCATGATTTCGACATGAACCAAAGAAGTTGCATCCGTAGCGAGTGCAACAGCACCTTCAGACATGTTGTTTGCGTCGTTGTCGTCAGATGAAGTGATTTCGATGGTGAAATCGGTGTCGGCGTCGAAGGTCGCAGTTCCGAGATCAACGTTGGTGATGCCGTAAGTTTCCAAATCACCGCTCCAGTCGTATGACAACACAGAGCTTCCGCCCACCATCACATCGATGGTAGCGTACTGCAAGTTGGTTACACCCAAGTTCATCATGTCAACCGACATGTTCACAGGTTCGCCTGGGCAAGCCGTGGTACCTCCTGTGTAGTTCAACAACGCAGGGTCATTTGGCAATGACGCAGCAGCACAATCATTTGCAGAGAAAACTGCGTGGTGCTCCTCCACTCCGATTTGGCCGGATTCCGTCAAGATGCGGTTCGGGCAGATGGTGTAGATGGTTGGGTAGTAAGCCCCTGCGTAATCATCAAAAATGCTTCCGCCGTTATCGATGATTGGGTAGTTTGTTCCAGTAACCCAGTCGCCTTGGGTGGCAGTTCCTGTGCCGTTCAAGTCGTCGTCTGTGGTTGTGTCGTCAGCTTCAATGTAGAAGATACGCAATTCGTCTGTTCCGTCAGGACCGTAGAGTTCGTACAATTCTTCGAAAACTCCGCTTGTGTGGTAGCTCCAGCAAGGGCCACACCAAGTTGCAGAGAAATCAACGATCACTTTCTTGCCTTCGTCAAGCAAGTCATAGAGGTTGTGCTCCACGCCGTTGATGTCAGTGGCAGTGAAGTCTGGTGCAATGCTGCCGTCTGGCAACTGTGCAAAGGATGCTGTTCCGACCATCAGAGCAGCGATCAAAGCGTAAATGTGCTTCATGTTTTAACGATTTGGTTGGATTAATTTCTTACCGAATTCTCAAAAATAGCACAAACGACTTGAAATGCTCAGAAACTCGAAGAAAAATTGATTTCAAAGCCATTGGATGCAGGAACAGCCCGACAAACGCCGCCAATGCAAAAGATCCCTTCTCGCCGTTTGCCGTAACCGATTGATAACCGGTGAGGGCCGTCGATTCGGCCCACTGCTCCATAGAGATAGTGGACGCGGGCCTCAGGATCCGGGTTACCGAAGTTGTATTGGTCCAAGATGCTCGCAAACCAATGCGGGCTCCATGTATACTCGGCGAGGACGGTTCCCCAATCACCTTTGTCTTGTTCCGTGAAAAGTGCTTGAAACTCGGTTCGCAAGCTTTCACGCTTCCGGGTTTTAACCTGCGTTTCGAGTACGTGGATGTCCGCGTACACAATCCCTTTGAAGGTGGTGGTCACCGGCGTCGCCAGGGTGTTGAACTCCAAGTTGTAGAAGGTATATTTCCACTTGAAATTTTTGGATTCCTTTCGGCTGATTTGAACGTTGAAATCCCGAACAAATTTGGTCGGGCCAAATCCCCAGGAATTTCGTTCGTATCCATAGACGAGGCCATCCACCCCACTGAGTTTCGTGGTGTCGAGGTCGTTGGCCGCAGAGAAATTGGCGCTCAGTTTTGTCCCGTACTTTCCGCCAAGCTTTGTTCCTTTCGGAATGGTGTAGAAAATTTCCGCACTGGCACTGGATTCGCCGGAGATGACAGTTGCATAGGGGTACAGTGTGGCTGCAAGGTTGTACGTGTGCTGCTGTGTGATGGCGGGGATGTAATTGATAGGAAGGTCGAATAGCAGTACGTCACGGTCTGATCGGAAGCTCATGTTATCGACTGTCTTGGCTGAAAGGCTCACACCCAAACCGCGTTGGGTGTAACCGAAGTTGAGCAGAATTGCCTGTCCATCGCGGTAGGTGTAGCCATTGTCGGCGTTCGGGTCGTTGATTTTCCCGGCGTATTCAATACCTGCCGACCAACCTCCACGCAGCGCGTCCAGCCGATACGACCACGCTCCGATATTTTCAGGCAAGGTCAGGATGAGGGTGTCTTTTGTGATGGTTCCACCGGATTGGAATTTGCTCACGAAATTCGCGCCGAGGGTGATTTTAGTTTTCCAATCGAGGCCACCTTTGGATTCCAGAAAAGCATTCACATCCATTGCTCCGTCTACCGCCCTGACCGTTCCGGGCCCGTTGATCAATCGGCTGTCAAAATCAAGCCGCTGCTTGCCGTACAAGGCCTTTACTTCCAATCCATTCACAGGACGCA
>Ga0233450_10003479_pt1 | contig 14754 bp, 10 predicted proteins | sample 011ome_30_FD_189956 | JGI IMG/M metagenome (GOLD analysis project Ga0233450, IMG submission 189956) | Coastal salt marsh microbial communities from the Groves Creek Marsh, Skidaway Island, Georgia - 011501CT (spades assembly) | ecosystem: Environmental > Aquatic > Marine > Intertidal zone >... | reverse complement strand
TGGTTAGAGGTTATAACTTGTTGAACAATTTCTTGTTTCTTAATTTCTTCACCCTCAATATCTAAGCGAAGCCTTGCTAAGTTTTCCTGTAAAACTTTAATTTCATTTTCTCTTTCGCATCTGGCTTTGTGAATAGCGTCCTCACTTGTTATTTTTACTCTCTCTAGTTCTTTCCTTAAATCCAAAATAGACTTTTTTAAATGTAAATTCTCATTGGTGTAAGTAGCCGTTGATTTTTGAATCGCTTCTATTTTTAAATTTTTCTGAAATTCTACTTCCTCCCTCAATTGAGTGATGCTTTTCTGTAATTGTTGTATAGTTGACTCCCTTTCTGATACAGCATTTTGAATATCTATGTCTTTTTGATTAACAAGGTACTCCATTTTTTCCCTTGTTTGCGAAAGGCTTTGTTTGAGCGAATTTAACTTAGCACTAGTTTTGGCTTCTGACTTTTGCAATGAATCCTGTAATTTAAATTCAGCATCATCAAGATTTGATCTAAGCGTTGATATTGTCTTCTTTAAATTACTATTTTCTCTTTCCTTATGAGCAATAGAGACTTGCTGTTTTTCTTCTGCACTGTCTCTAAGTTTTTGTAGCTGTTCTCGCATTCTTTGTAAAGATAACTTGAGTTGCTGGATCTCTGATTCTGACTCACTTTTGCTTTTTTGTACTAGATCTTCACTGGTAATTTTAGAGTGCTCTAATTCATCTCTCAATACTTCTATTAAATTCTTTAAGCTAGTAATCTCACTTTCTTTGAATGAAATAATCTTTTGAGATTCTGACTCATATTTTGCCTTTTGTTGGTCAAGCTTTTCTCTCGTTTGGCTTAGAGAGGTCTTAAGCTGCATAATTTCACGGCTTTTAGCAGATTGAAAATCGTTTATTATATTTTTTTTATCAGTAGATTCTTTTTCAAGTTCTTCCCTTAATTCAAAGATTGTTTTCTTTAAGGATCTATTTTGATTATTAATAGATGAGATAGATCTTTGTATTTTGTCGTCTTGCCTAGCTTTGATTGTCTCTAAATTGTCACGGGCAATTGAAAGTGACTGTTTTAGTAACAAAATTTCCGAGCGATATGTGTTTTCTACCTTCTGGACAGCTTCACTTTTATCAAATGACGCTTTATCGAGCTCTTTTCTTAGCTCTTGTACTGAATTTTTAAGAACATTTATTTCAGTTTCGCTGTTTGCTCTTACTTTCTGAATGTGATCGGCCTCGGAGTTTTTTTGAAATTCAAGTTTATCGCGAGTCTTGGATAGGGTTAATTTTAGTTGCTTGATTTCCTCGAAAGATGACTTTCTCGCCTCTTGTTCTATTTGACTGGTTTTATGTTTTTGGCTTTCAAGTTCTTCTCGAATTTTCTCAATTGTCTTCTTAAGGTTGTTTACCTCGAGTGCATATGTTGAAAACTTTACCTGAGCTTTTGCAGCTTCCTCTGCTTGGATTTTGGATATTTTTTCTCTTGTAGTTGTTACAGTGGACTTGAGTGCAGCAATTTCCCTTGATTTCCCTAAAATTGCTTTTTGGACTTCATCATCTTTTTGGGACTCAAACTTTTCAAGTTCATTTCGAAGTTTGGAGATTGTTTGCCGAAGTCCACCATTTTCAATTTCAGCATCTGCTCTAATTTTTTGTATTTTTTGATCATTTAAGACTCTTAATCCTTCAATTTTTTGTCGCAGGTTTAACAAAGATTTTTTTAGTGCAGAGATTTCAGTTGAGGCTTCTCTTGTTGCTTCCTGTTTGGCGACTTGAATCTCTAATCGGCTTGCATCAAGTGCATCTCTCAAAGATTCGATTTGTTCTTTTAAATTGGTAAGTTCCAGGTTAAATGTAGAAGATAATCTCTGCCTTTGAGCATCAACTTCATCTGATTTTTTTTCTAATGAAGATCTTAGACCCAAAATAAGCTTTTGGAATTGCTTATGATCATTTCTAAAGTTCTGAGTAATTTGCTGCTTTTCATCTTCGTGCGAAATGATTTTTTTCTCAAGCTCAGACCTTTGATTTTCTATTGCACTTTTGAGGTAATTGATCTCAGAATTTAAATCTTTTTCTTTTGCTTGTACCAAATCTTCTGATTCTTGTTCTTTTTTTACAAGTTCGTTCCTAAGGGATACAATCGTTTGTTTTAGGAAACGATTTTCATGAACCAGTAAATCGGTCTCTAATAGGGTATGATGAGACATTGGTATCAATATTTCATAAATAAATATTTTGTAAATAACAAGTTGGTCTTATTCATTATTGTGCTTGCAAAGAGTTGAACAGATATTTTGGTAGTTCTTAATTATGTTTCGGAAGTTTAATGATCTATTATTAAGTCTCTCTTTTCTTTTGTTTATATTGTGGATTTCCTCTTGTGGAAAATCTGATCAAAATTTTGATCAAGAATTTTTTTTGAGCGATTCAACTGATAATGAGGTTTCAAGTCTTATATCAAGTTCAAGCAAAGTTAGTGACCTTGAGGATCTCCTGAATGACAGCAATAATTCAAAGGCCCTTATTGTAAATGGTGCTGATTCAATCGTTAGTGACAAATCTTCTCCTGATGTTCCAAATATTGATTTAAAAAAGTCCACTAATCGAATCTCTAAGACAGGGGCTGAACTTGCCCTTCATAACCTTGAGGAATCGGCTTTAGAACATCAGAAAAGTATTGAAGAATTGCGTAAAATTAATTCTGACAAAGATACAACAATTGCTTCACTATCATCGATCAATGATGAGCTACTCGCTGAAGTACGCCGACTTAAAGGTCTGCCTCCCCGAGAAGCCAAGCAAATTGCAATGGATTTTCCAAAACCTTCTTATGAAGAATCAGAAATTTCAGGATTTCATTCTGAGATTAGCAATCTTAAAAACAGCCTACTGCTTAAGTCCAACGAGATCAAAGATCTTAGGCACCGTAATGATGCTCTAGAAGCTCGTATTTCAAGCCTCGAGAACATTCCCAAGCAAAATGTATTTCTTGCCGATCCAGAATTTTCTTTAAAATCAAGTTCGACGAACAACGAGCTAAACCTTGCAAACAATGAGTTGTCGAGTTTCTGTACATTAAATTTTGATGCAGTGGTAACTTCTTACAACGGAAAGAGTAAAGAGGCTTTCTACACCGAGTTTTTTATAGTAAATGAAAATTTAAATACCATTTTGTCAAATGGAGGGATATCTCTTTTAGATTTTCCATCTGTTGATTCCTATTCTGAGTTGTGGGCTAAATCTAGAAAAAACTCATTTCGTTACCCTGATCTTCAAAAGAAGATAAGAAATTTACTTATTTCAGAAGTGGAAAATGGACGTGGTAAAAGAGTAAGAACTGATATTAACGGCTCTGCCATTGCCTCTAATATCCCTCAAGGAAATTTCTACATAATCGGAACGGCTGCACTTGGCAAAATTGGAGTAACATGGAATGTGCCTATCGAACTTGATCAAGGTGTAAATAGAGTTTCTTTAACTCTTGCCAATGCTTCGTGGAGTATGTGATCAATCTTGGAATATGCTTTCCCTTTACCTTTAAGTACTTTTAAATGACTATATTCTTTCATCCCTAATAGTTTATTATTATGACAGCACAACAATCATCTGATCAAAAAAAACTTCAATTAAGCTTAAAGCAGAAGATTAGCATTTTGCTATCATTTTCCAAAGACAAGGTTGTCGAGCAAATCCAGTGTGTTTGGTTTATTATTCTTTATCTAATAGTATTTCAAGTTTTGGTCCTTGGCTTACCAATTGTTTATTCCTTAATGATAGCCGTTGGAATAATGATTGTTATTATTGGCCTAGCATTTTTCATGGAAGGCCTAAGACTTGGTTTAATGCCTCTTGGTGAAACACTGGGCTCTACTTTACCAAGGAAGAAGATTTTTGGAATACCTTGTTTGCCTGCCAGTTTAGCATTTGGTTTTGTACTTGGAGCATTTGCAACCTTTGCGGAACCTGCTATTGGTGTGCTCAGGGCCGCTGGTTCAGGTGTTGACCCAACAGCCGCTCCGTTGTTGTGGACTATTTTAAATACCGGTGCAGGTATGCTCGTTAACTGCGTTGGTGTTGGCGTTGGCATCGCTGTTCTTCTTGGGGTGCTCAGGTTTTACAAGGGATGGTCTCTCAAGCCTTTTATTTATGCTGGAGTAGTCATTTTATCCTGCATTACTCTATACATGCAGTTTTCTGATGATAGGTTGAAGCATGTACTTGGCCTAGCCTGGGATTGTGGTGCAGTTACTACTGGGCCTGTCACCGTTCCCTTGGTACTAGCTCTTGGAATCGGGGTTTGCCGAATCGTATCGACTGGAGGGTCGAGTAATACAGGTTTTGGAGTTGTTACACTAGCATCCTTATTCCCTATTTTAGCAGTCATGTGCTACGCACTGTATTTGTTTAATGGTGATAATTACTACATGGCAAAGTTTTCCAAGGCAGAATGGCATCTCAATGCTGGTGAATACGGTAAAAATTATCCAAAAGATTTCCAGAAATTTGGTGACATTGTAGCGGCTGAAAGAATGGCTGCATCAGGAGCAGTAGACGAAGATTCTCTATTTTGGTCGCTTTCAAAAGATGAAAGGCTCTATGTTGATAACTATCTTCAAAAAAATAAAAAGTTACCGGAAGGTTATACCATCAAAACGAGAATAACTGAGGGTAAAATTGTACCTAGCTTACTGGATAACGATCCCGAAGATGTCCGCGAAAATGTAGTAGTACAAGGAGCCAAGACATATGTGGTAAGAGAAGGGTTTAAGGCACCAGACGGTGTTTGGGATAAAGATGCGGATATTGCTACAGCCTTTACAAACAACTTTGATTTTTTCCCAAATACATTCAAACCCGACGAGGATAAAAATGGTAACGGATTGCTCGATCCTGGAGAAGATTTTTACGGTTTTAATGATGATGGTAGTATTAATTATACAGAGAAAAATGGTCAACTTGATGGACCTGACCAAGACAGAGGAGCACTTGAAGGTGCTGTTTGGGCAATCGTTCCTCTTTGCTCTATTCTGTTGCTTGTTCTCATGGGTGGGTTAAGGCAGAAACCAAAATACTTAGACGAATTATTCATTGGTATTGCTTGTGCTGTTATTGGAATGTGTCTTTTTAATTTAGGTATTGCACTTGGTTTAACTCCATTAGGTGAACAACTTGGAGGAAATGTTGTATCTAGCTTTACCTCGATTCAACCTTGGCAAAGCGAAGGTTTTGTTGACCCTCTTTTTAAGTCTTCTACAGCTGGAAAATGCTTGGCGATTCTTTTTGGTTTTATTTTAGGGTACGGTGCAACACTCGCCGAACCGGCACTTAATGCATTGGGTGCAACGGTAGAAAAAATAACTGTGGGTGCATTTAAGAAAAATTTATTAATGCAAGCTGTAGCTACCGGCGTTGCCCTTGGCATTGCAACTGGTGTTGCTAAAATAGCTTTTAATTTAGAACTCTGGTACTTGTTAATCCCACCTTATGCATTTCTTTTAATTTTAACATTCTTTTCGAGCGAAGATTTTGTTAATTTTGGTTGGGATAGCGCCGGTGTTACTACGGGTCCAATTACTGTACCCCTTGTGCTTGCGATGGGTCTTGGTATCGGTGCAAAAACTGGAGCTATTGATGGTTTTGGTGTACTTTCGCTTGCATCAGTAGGTCCTATCATCACTGTTCTTACAGTGGGACTGCTTGTGCGAAAAAAGCCCAAGGTTGATGAGTTAAATGAATCAGAAATGGAGAAAGCATAATTATGAGTGAGCTAGTTAAATCATCTGGAGTTTCCCTCCTTAACTTAATTCTCCCGAAAGAATCTGTGGTTCGTGTATCCAAAGCATTAAAAAAAGCTGGTGCATCTGGCGTCTTTCAAATAACCGCACGAGGATCTGTTTTGAATGAAGGTGGATTTCTTCAAAAAATGTTTCCGCCCCCTGCGCCTGAACAAATTCTGTTACAAGCTTTAGTATCTGATGACATTATAGGCGATGTCACAGAATCTGCTATTAATTCAGGAAACCTTGATAAAATCGGGTCTGGTGCGGTGTTCAGCATGAACTGTAACGATGCCCATGTATCGAAATCTTTCCCTGCAAATATTACTTCTGACTTTAATAATAGTGATGATAATCAAAACGCAGCAAGCTTAGAGGCAATATGTTGTATTTGTGAGAAAGGAATCGCTGATGATATTGCTAAGGCGGCCCTACAAAGTGGTGCCCCAGGCCCTACAGTTACTTTTGGTGAAGGTGGAGGGGTAAGGGATAAGATACCATTACTTCGTATTACCAAAGGTCCTGAAAAGGAGTTTGTTTGGTGTGTTGTAGATAAATCTGAAGCGGATGATGTTTTCAGTAACATGGCTCGAGCGGGAAAAATTACTGAACCTGGTAGAGGTTTCATGTATTCCATTCCTGTTCATTCCGGCCTTATTAATGTTTCCAGTACCGTATCATCTTCTACACACGGAGCTAATATGGAACAAATTATATCTGCGTTAGATGATCTAAAAGGCGGAAAAGATTGGCGCGTCACTCCCGAAGCTACAAAAGCACAATCATTAAAATCAACTTTTTTAAATAATTTGGTAGGGCTTTATTGTATCGTTCCACGTGACCACTATGGGGAAGTCTATGATTCTATTCTGGAGACCGGTGCACCTGGCGTAAGTACAAATTTTGGTGTTATGATAGATTCTGACAGAGGTGATAATGATCAACAGCAAAATGAAGAGTGGGCTCTTGTGTATACTTCAGTTGGCCCTGATAGTGTCGAGTCTCTTAGAGATACTGTTACTAGTAAAATATTATCACTAGGAATTAACCAATTTGCCTTCTACACGCTACCCATACCAAAAGCTCTTACTTATTTAGGTGGGTAGTTAGTAAAATTATTATCCAATAGAATACTGGATTAGACTCCATTCACCATCATCTATGATCATGGATTTGTAGGACATTTTTCTCCTAGCGATGTCTTGGTCAAAAGCGTTCTGTACGGTATGAACCTCGTTTTTAAGAATACCAGACAACAGTATTGTGGAAACGGTTTTTGCTGAATTAATTATTTTTTTATTTTGCTCAATAAGTATGTCTGACTGTATGTTTGCTACAACAATATCATAAGTATTTTGAGAGCAATAAAATTGCAGGTTTTGTTGTTCAAACTTTACATTACTTACTTGATTGAGCAGGGCATTTTCCTTTGAAATCCTTATAGCGTCATTATCATTATCAATGGCAAAAATTTTCAAATAACCTAGCTTGGAACCAGTGATTGAAATAATTCCAGAACCGCAACCAATATCAAAAAGTGTGAGTGGGTTTTGATTATTTTTACGAAGATCAACAATTGCCTGTAAGCAAAGCCTTGTTGTTTCATGATTACCTGTACCAAAGGCCATTCCTGGGTCTAGTAAAACAAAATCTTTCTTATTAAGGTTTGTATATTCTTCTTTCAACCATAACGGTATCCAGTGAAAATCCTTATACCCCCAAGGTTTAAAGTGTGACTTATATGACTCTGTCCAGTCTTTGTCTTCAATGAAGTCAAAAACGAGATCATTACATGAGTTATCCAAGATAGGATCAAAATACAATTTGAATTCTGTTATTATTTCGTGTTGTTTTTTATCATTTTCAAAATAGCCCACAAGATTCGCATCTAAGGTTATTCTATCTTGATACACAGACCAATTAGATGGTGCTATTTCATTAAGGCAAATATCAATTTCATCTACAATTTCCTTTGAGATTTGAGAACTTACCTTGATCATTTATGAGTTTATCTTTTGAGTTTCAGCAAGAGCACAGATAACCTGGGAGAGGAGAAAATGTTCTTTTTTGTGTATTTTAGATGTAAGGTCCTCGAGAGAATCACTGTCCAAACGCTCTACGGTTGATTGTGCGATAATTTCACCACCATCAATAGTTTCGTTAACCCAGTGCACTGTGCAGCCAGTCCTTGCAATACCTGCGTCATGTGCCTTCTTAATTGCATGTAATCCTTTGAACTTTGGCAGTAAACTTGGGTGTAAATTAATAATTTGTCCCTTGAAATGTTGTATAAAATTAAATCCGATAACTTTCATAAAACCTGCTAGAACTATTAGGTCTGGTTTTACATTTGAAATAGATTTAATCCACTCATTTTCATCATTATCTTTAATAATTGATGTCTCCTCGTTTGATGGAATATGCTTGAAATAGCATCCAAATTCAAGAGATAACTGGGAGAAATTAGAAGCTTCATTGTCACTGAAAAGCGAAATCTCATTAACTTTGTTCAGCTTACCTTTTGCAAATTCCGATAAAATATATTTTGCATTCGAGCCTTTTCCCGAACCAAGAATCGAGATTTTCAAGTTATTTTATGATTTCCTAAGTTAATAATCTGAGAAATAAGGTTAGTTGTACTTTTTTTTGGAAGTATTTTGACAAACTTTATTATAGATCGAACTTTAATGAGGGCTGCTTTTTCTTCTTCATTAATAGTATCCAATGAATAATCATTTGATTTAACATAATAATCTGGTCTAAGTTTTAGAATTTCAGATTTCAAGTTTTTTGAATTAAACAAAATAACTTGATCAACACATCTCAATGCCGACAGCATATAGGCACGCTCTAATTCTTTTACAATAGGGCGATTTTCCCCTTTTATACTAGCAATGCTATCGTCTGTATTTAGTGCAACCCATAATTCATCTGCGAATTTTGATGCTTCGAGTAATCCGTAGACATGTCCTGTATGTAAAAGATCAAAGCAGCCGTTTGTGAGGGCTAATTTTTTATTTTTATTTCGTAATTCTATTCTTTTTATTATCGCCTCTTCTATAGATATGTAACTTTCTGAGATCATGTAATTCTATCAAAGTATTTTTTTCATTTTATCCATAAAACCTTCATCTGGTTCTATGTTTTTTTCTCCACATAATTTAGCAAATTCTGCAAGTTTTGCTCTTTGTTCTTTTGTTAGCTTTGTGGGCACAAGAATACTAATTTTGACATACAGGTCGCCAACCTTTCCTCTCGATCTTAAGTTCGGCATGCCCTTGTCTCTAATACGAAATGTTTTGTTAGACTGAGTGCCGCTAGGAATCTTAAGGGATACTTTCCCCTGAAGTGTTGGAACATTAACATTGCCCCCTAGTGTTGCTAGAGTGAAGGGGATAAAAAGTTCATGAAAAAGGTCATCTTCATCACGATCAAATTGAGCGTGTTCCTTAATATTGATATCTACATAAAGATCCCCACTCGACCCTCCATACATCCCTGCATCTCCTCTACCCCTAGAGCACAAACGATTTCCGTCACAAACTCCAGGTGGAATATCAACTTTTATCGAGTCTGATAATTTCTTTCTACCTTCACCTCGGCATTTAGTACATGGATTTTCAATGGTCACTCCTGAGCCATTGCAAGAAGGGCATGTCCTTCTTATACTAATAAAACCTTGGTTTGAGGCTACTTGTCCAATACCACCGCAAGTCGAGCACATGGATTTACCTGAACCTTCAGCAGAACCGGAACCCGTACAAGTTTCACATTCCACATGGTGATGATACTTTATTTCCTTTTCAATTCCTGTTGCGGCTTGCTCCAATGTAATTGAAACGCTCACTCTCAGATCAGCGCCTCTTTTACCTGTATCTCTAGTCGAGTTTTGACCACCTCCAAAAAAATCTTCAAAAATACTTCCGAACCCACCACTACCAGTCCCGCCACTGTTGCCACCAAAAACATCCCTAAATAAATCGAACGGATCAACACCTTGGCCAGTGGGTCCACCGCCCCTAAAGGCATCATGTCCGAACTGGTCGTACTTTCTTCGCTTATCAGGGTCTTTTAGTACTTCAAATGCAGCCGATATCTCTTTAAATTTTTCTTCAGCAACTTTATCACCTGGATTTTTATCTGGATGATGTTTGATTGCAAGTTTTCGATAAGCTTTTTTGATATCACTTTCTGATGCATCCCTCGAAACACCAAGAACATCATAAAAATCTTCGTTAGACATGTTTTTTTTGTTGTGGATTTAGTCAGTATTGCCTGGGCCGTTTTTCACTAAAATAACGGATGCTGGGCGCAAGAGTTTATCTTTTAATTTATAACCAGTTCGGATTGTTTTCAGAATTGTTCCATTCTCAACTCCCTCAGATTTCTCGTATCCGATTGCTTCGTGCAAAGCTGGATCAAAATTGCCTGTTGAAGGCTCAATGATTTCAAGCCCATATATCTTCATTGTTTCTTTGAATTGGATCATTGCCATAGCAAAGCCTTGTACAACCTCCTTATCACCTTTCGCTTTTTCCGCTTGAGCTAATCCAAGGCTAAAAGCATCAAGTATTGGCAAGAGATCGATAAAAATTTGAGTTTTTGCCCTAGTAGCAGACTCCTCTCTTTCACGGATTGATCTTTTTCGAATGTTTTCTAAGTCAGCTAAGGCCCGAAGATACTTATTATGAATAGTTTCATTTTGTTCATAAGCGTCTTGAAGCTTGGCATTAAAATCATTTTCTTGATTTGATTTTGGATCTTGATCCATATCATTTTCATCAAGTTCGTTTTCGTTGTCAGCATTTGTTTCTTCAGAATTAGTCATTGGAAAAAAAAGTTATCATAGCACTTATTAAGCAAGTGTAGAGAATATTACGAAAGTTTATTAAACCGGTCAGTAACAAGAAAAGTAGAATCTTCAAGGGCTTGTATCATACATCTTTGGTTAAAGGGGGATAACCCATGTTCTCCTAATTGAAGCTTTTCTTCCCCCACCTTAATTTCACCAGAGATTAAATGCACTATTGAGCAGTCCATATTTTCGTTTTTAAGAACAATACTTTGCCCATTATCGAGATTAAATTTTCTAATTCTAAATTCTTTACAATCTGCAAGATTCTGTATTTTGGAATTACTTGAAGTTTTTAAGATAGATGGCTCAAAATCTTTAAAGTCAATGCACTCCATCGACTTTTCAATGTGTAATTGCCGTGGAACACCATCCAAGCCATTTCTGTCCCAGTCAAAAACTCGGTAAGTCGTATCTGAATTTTGTTGAATTTCTAAAATTAAATTGCCCGCATCAATAGCATGAATTCTCCCACTTTTAATTAGAATAGAATCCCCCTTGTCTGACTTAATTCGATGACAGTACTTTTCTGCAGTCCCATTTTTAACAGCTGACCTAAAATTATCAATCGTTGTTTGTTTTTTCAACCCTACAAAAAGCCCTGCATTATCTGAAGCATGACCGATATACCAATTTTCGGTCTTAGGTTCACCGGAAAGTTTTTTAGCAACAAACTCTGGAGGGTGAACCTGTAAACTTAATCTTTCAGAACAGTCTAGCCATTTTACCAAAATTGGAAATTTTTGATTAGGCAACCATTGAGGTCCCATAATGTTTTTTGGATCTTGTTGAATTAAATTTCGTAATGAGCTTACCTTGGCGAAGGGTTTAGATATAGTTGAATTGATATCATCACGATCAACGATATCCCATGATTCACCAATTTTAACATTTGGCGGAATTACTCTGTGTAACTTTGTATTTAGCATCTGACCGCCCCATACTCTTTCTTGGTAGATTGGTTCAAACTTGAAAATCATGGTAAAGTTTTGTTCTATGTTTACTGTGGTATTGAATGGCGGAATTATCCGCTGTAAATGAATTAAAATAATGGCGAAAAATAATACAATAAAAAGCAATAAAAAACATTTGGATCTTAAAAATAGAAATTATAAGTTTAGTTTTCTAACTGCTTTTATTCTTTTGTTTTCTATTTCATTGATTTTGTCTTTATTTTCATATGATCCAAGTGCACTTCATACAGTTGGATCCATTGATGCAGTCGCTGAATCAGAGGAAGCAGTTATTCCTCTTCTCGGAAAACTTGGTAACTATTTAGCTTACTACAATATAGCTTTTTTCGGATCTGCTGGTTGGTTGTTTCCCTTAGTTCTGATTTCTTTATCCCACACTTTGTATTCAAAAACAAGTTGGATACAGAAATGCAGGAAAATTGGGAGCATGCTGGTCTTAATTACCTCCATAAGTACATTTTCAACCGTTAATTTTTCCGATAATTTTAACATTCAATATTTTACATCTGGACCAGGTGGGTACTTAGGTTGCCTTTTATACTTTGGTCTTCCTTTTTCTGCTAGTAATGTTAACCCGCAAGGTGTGATTGGAGTTTTATTTGGCCCGCTTGGAACAAATCTTTTGTGTTTAATTCTTGGTATATTTGCATTTGCAATTCACTTTCCTTGGTTATTTTCAAAGCTTAATAAATTTTCAATATTATATTCAGTTATAAAAAATGCCAAACTCCCTTCTTTTTCAGCTAATAGAACCAAACAAGAAGAAGACCTTTCTAAAAAAACTCCCTCTCAATTTTCTCTATGGAGTAGATTTTTAAAAATGATGCCAAAGTGGAATAACAATTCTGATGATGATCTTTTATTTTCAGATGTTTCTAAAAAGAGACCAAACTTAGAAGTGTTTAGTACTGTCGAACCTTCTGAAAGTAGAAAAGGACTTAATAAATCTCAGATTGAACCTGATGGTCATAAAACTGAACTGGTAGGTCACACTTCTCAAGCACTAGATATTTCCGTTGATAACCTAGACTCTAACATCGTTGATGACTCCGATGAGAAAATATCTTCACAGATTAATGAAAAAGGTGACGATCAAGTAGAGATGGGCGGTTTCAAGGTTGTTCGAGCAGCAAAAACAGAAAAAGCAGGTGATCTTTTCCCTGAGAGAAAAGGAGATTATCACTTTCCAACGCTAGATTTGTTAATGGATCCTCCTGAGGAAGTTGGTAATGCTGACGATGATCATATGGAGAAGGCTCGTAATTTAAAAGAAACACTTTCTCAATTTAAAGTTGATATTGAACTTGGGGAAGTTCATACAGGGCCCGTAATCACTCGTTATGATGTTCATCCCGCAGCAGGTGTTCGAGTCGAAAAAATTGCAAACTTAGATAAGAACTTAGCCATGGCACTTCGCGCTGATAGTGTTCGTATACTTGCACCTGTGCCTGGTAAAGGTTGTGTTGGCATTGAAGTTCCAAATTCTGATCCTGCAGCTGTTTGTTTAAAAGAAATATTACAATCCAAAGCATGGGCTGACTCTGGTGCAGAAATTCCTATTGTTCTTGGTAAAGAAGCTAGTGGTAAAGCACTAGTTGCTGACTTAACTAAAATGCCACATCTTCTGGTAGCTGGTTCAACTGGTTCGGGTAAAACCGTTTGTATTAATGCAATTATAGCATCTCTTTGTTACTATTCTAGCCCGGAGGATGTTCGTTTTATAATGGTTGATCCCAAGATTGTTGAAATGAAGATCTACAATGATTTGCCTCACATGTTGATTCCAGTCGTTACTGAACCTAAAAAAGTACCTGGGGCACTGAAATGGCTTCTTATTGAAATGGAAAGAAGATACCAAATTTTTTCTAAGGTCGGAGTGCGCAACATAGCAGGGTTCAATGCTAAAATATTAAAAGACAAAGAAGAAAAAGAGAAAGCTCAATTACTTGACGCAGAAATGACTGCTGAAGAACGTGCTGCATTGTCAAATATACAAGTTCCTAGAGATGATGATGCTTTAGAAATTCCTGAAAATAAGCTTCCTTATATTGTTTGCATAATAGACGAGTTAGCCGATTTAATGATGGTTGCTCAGGCTGATGTTGAAACAGGAATAGCCAGACTAGCTCAATTGGCAAGAGCCGCCGGTATTCATCTAATAATTGCGACACAAAGACCTTCAGTAAATGTCATCACTGGAGTCATAAAAGCAAATCTGCCGAGTAGGATTTCTTTTCGTGTTGCTTCTTACAGAGACAGTCAAACGATTTTGGACGGCAAAGGTGCAGAGGCATTGATAGGTAAAGGTGATATGTTATTTATTCCTCCCGGGAGTTCAACTTTTGTAAGGGCGCAAGGTGCATTTGTTAGTGATGAAGAAATTAATGGAATTGTTGACTACTTAAAAATCAATGGACCACCCGAAATCATTGAAGAGGTGCGTGAACAAATCGAGTCTGCTGGAGATGACGATGTTCTCGGTCAAGGAGGTGATGATAGTGATGAAGATCCTATGGTTCGTAAGGCAATTGAAGTAATTAGAACTACTAAGCGTGCTTCAACATCAAATCTTCAAAGAAAACTTAGTATTGGTTATAATCGTGCCGCAAGAATAATGGATGATCTTGAAGATAGAGGGTTGATAGGTCCTGATGTTCCTGGTCAAGGAAGAGAAATACTTATGGATCTCTAGGCTAAAATTGATTACATTTTAAAATCTCTTCTTGCCTTCGTAATAAAGCATCGAAATATAGTAGGTAATGGGTTTAGGACAAAAATTAGAAGATGCTAGAAACCGTAAGGGAATTTCTATAAGGGAGGCAACGGAGAGTACTAAAATTAGAAGTGATTATCTGTCTTCCTTTGAATCAGGCGATTTTGATATTAACTTACCCGTTGTTTATCTACGTGGATTTGTAAGGTTGTATTCACGATTTCTTGGATTAGACCAAGAAGGTGTTATGTCAGAGTTGGAGATAGAACTTGGTAATGTTAACTCCAAAATTCACAAAAAAACACTCGGATCTATTGCATCTAATGATTTGGCAGAAAAAAAATCTTCAAAATCGACATCATCGACTCCAAATAAAGAAATGAATTTTCCAAGGAAAATGGTTTTTTATTCGATTTTGGCTTTAATCCTTATACCTAGTCTTATTTT
>Ga0233450_10003475_pt1 | contig 14770 bp, 7 predicted proteins | sample 011ome_30_FD_189956 | JGI IMG/M metagenome (GOLD analysis project Ga0233450, IMG submission 189956) | Coastal salt marsh microbial communities from the Groves Creek Marsh, Skidaway Island, Georgia - 011501CT (spades assembly) | ecosystem: Environmental > Aquatic > Marine > Intertidal zone > Salt... | reverse complement strand
CGATCCTGTCTCCGACATCGTCGATCAGGTGATCGACCCGATCGTAGATGCCGCAGGCGACACGGCCGCCGACCAGAACGGAAACGGCAACGGAAACGGCAATAGCAATGGCAACGGTGGCGTCGGCAATGGCAATGGCCAGGGCGCGACCAACGGCCAGGGCAACGGTGTCGGCGGCGATCCGCAGGCCACCGGCGACGATGCGATGCCCCCGGCAGACGCGTCAACCGATCCTGTCTCCGACATCGTCGATCAGGTGATCGACCCGATCGTAGATGCCGCAGGCGACACGGCCGCCGACCAGAACGGAAACGGAAACGGGAATAGCAATGGCAATGGCGGCGTCGGTCAGGGCAATGGCCAGGGCGCAACGAACGGTGTCGGCAACGGCGTCGCCGGCGACCCGCAGGCCACCGGCGACGATGCGATGCCCCCGGCAGACGCGTCAACCGACCCCGTGTCCGACATCGTCGATCAGGTCGTCGACCCGATTGTCGATACCGTCGGTGATACCGCCGGAGATACGCTCGGCGGACTGTTCGGCGGCTCCGGCGGCAATGATGCCGGAAGCAACGACGCCCCTGCCGCGACCGGCGGCGAGACGGGCGGCGTGGCCACCCAGCCGGATGCAACCGGAACCGGCGGCAGCGCCGGGGCCGAAGACAATGGCATCGGGGACACCGTAACCACGGAGACCACTGAAACGACCGTGGGTGCCGACAATACCGGCGCAGGCGACACCGTCCAGACCAGCGGCGACATGGGAACCGTTGCGACGGGCGATACCGGCCAGACGGGCCAGACCGGCGGCGAGACGGGCGACGTGGCCACCCAGCCCGATACGACCGCGACCGGCGGCAGTGCCGGGGCCGAAGACAATGGCACCGGAACGACCGCAACCACGGAAACCACCGAAACGACGGCGGGTGCCGACGATACCGGCGCAGGCGACACCGTCCAGACCGGCGGCGACACGGGTGGCGTGGCCACCCAGCAGGACGCGACCGGAACCGGCAGCGATGCCATCGCAGAAGACAGCGGCACCGGGACCACCGGCACCGCGGCAGATACCAGTGGCGACACCGGGACGCCCCCGGTCGTGGACACATCCGTGGCACAGCCCCCTGCTCCCACGATCCAGGGCGACGGCGGCTCGAACAGCATCAGCGGCAGCGACGGGAATGATGTGGTCGATGCCGGATCCGGCAATGACCGGGTCAGTACCGGAAATGGCGACGATATTGTGGATGCCGGGACCGGAGACGACCGCGTCAGTGGCGGCAACGGCAACGACACCCTTTCCGGCGGCGAAGGGAACGACCGCCTTTCCGGCGGCAGCGGCAATGACGTCCTTTCCGGCGGCGAAGGAAGCGATCGTCTTTCGGGTGGTAGCGGCAACGATGCGCTCGATGGCGGCGACGGCAACGACACCATGTATGGCGGCAATGGCGCCGATAGCCTGACCGGCGGGTCCGGAAACGACTACCTGAATTCCGGCACCGGCGACGATACCCTCGACGGCGGCACCGGTGACGATCGGCTTTCCGGCGGGTCAGGCAGCGACATGCTCGACGGCGGCACGGGCAACGATCGCCTGTATGGCGGCCGGGACGACGATTCCCTGTCCGGCGGCGAAGGCAATGACCGCCTCTATGGCGGCTCCGGCGACGATATCATCGACGGCGGCGCCGGCGACGATTACCTGAAGGGCGATTCCGGCGCGGATACGTTCTCGTTCGGCGGCGAATTCGGCGACGATACGGTGCGCGATTTCGATGTCCGCGAAGGCGACTCCATCGATCTGTCGAACACGGAAATCGGCGATTTCCGCAGCCTGATGGACCATAGCCGCCAGGACGGCAACAACACCGTCATCGATCTCGAAGGCGGGAGCATCACCCTGCGGGACGTAGACCGGAACGATCTGACCAGCGACAGGTTCGCCTTCGCGGAAAACAGTGGCCCGACGATCAGCGAGCCCGGCACGGTGCATGAAATACCGGATATGCCGGCATTCGACAGCATCAACGCGAAAGCGGACGGCGCAAACGGCGTCAACCCGGATGCGGTGACTGTTTCCAGCGCCCAGACCGTCACCATGACGTTCGAGGGCGAGAGCGCCGGCTATCAGAGCTCCGTCGGTCACTACACGGTGGACGCCGACGGCGTCATCCAGAACATCGAAATGGACTGGACGAACGCGTCGCAGCAGGGTTCCGGCGGCGACCTGGTCCCAGGCGAAGCGCAGGTCAGCTTCGATGTGGATGCCGGCGCGCGTGTCGGCGTGTTCATGGTGCCCAACGGCAACAAGCAGAACGATTTCAGCGAGATGACGGACGGTCATTTCGAGTTCCGCGACGACGCCGGAGAACCGGCAACCATCAATACGGCGAGCCCGACCCTGGTTTTCGTCCATGACGACGGTAACGAAACGGTTATCAACAGCCAGTCCGGCGAGATTTTCCACAGCGCCGGGCCGGACATGCACGGCGACAACCTGGAACACAGCGTCAGCGGCGTGAACGATGAAGGCGACCTGATGATCGGCTTCGAAGATCTCGTCGGCGGCGGCGACCAGGATTACGAGGACCTGGTCGTAAAGCTTGAATTCGAGCCCATCATGGACGATGCCGCACCGGCTCAGGACTCCGCCTTCAGTGACGGCTCCGGCGGCACGGCTCCGGCAGACATGGTGAGCACGGAATTCGATTTCATCGACGACGTCTCCGGCGGCGAAGAAACCCTGGACGAAGCCGTCTTCAATCTCGACTTCACCGACCTTATCCCCGAAGGGGCAGACGAAGGCCAGTTCGAGGTCCGGGTTTCCGGCCTGCCGAGCCAGGTTTCGAGCTCCAAGGGCGAAGTCGACAGCGACCGCAACTGGACGCTGACGATGATGCAGGTGGTCGGGCTGACGATTGCGGTGCCGACGGCAGCCTCTGCCGCCGACCTGATGTCGGATATCACCTTCCAGCTCGTCGATACCAGTAACGGCGAGGTTGTCGCCGAGGGACTTCTCGACGGCGAAGCGCTGGAAGCAGGCGAAACGACGATCTCCGTCCTGCCCCAGGTCGTGGACGACGGTAAAACCAATAACGGCAAGGCAAAGGGCCTCGAAAAGCAGGAACAAAAGGCGGCGGCGGAAGAAGCTGCGGCAGCCGAGGAATCATCCGTTGCGCCGGTAGACGAGGAAAGTGCGCCTGCGGCGGCGGTGAACCACGGCCCGGTTGCCCCATCTGTGGTGGAAGGCATTCTGCCGGAACAGGCCGCAGAACTGGCGGTCGAGGCGGTCGACGCGGTCGAGGCGGTCGAAACCGGGGAAGAAACCGGGGTAATCGGCAGAGTCCGGGGCCCGGAAGCCAATGTGGCTCCGACAGATCTTGTCCTCGACTCCTCGCTGGTGCTTGAAAACGCCGCCAACGGCGCCGTCGTTGGCACGGTATCCGCGACGGATGCGAATTCGGGCGACAGCTTTACCTACAGCCTGGTGGACGATGCCAATGGCCGGTTCGCCATCGATCCGAACACGGGCCGGATCACGGTGGCCGATGCCAGCCAGATCGATTACGAGACCGATACCAGCCACGACCTCACCATCCATGTCACGGATTCCGGCGGTGCCACCTATAACGAGGTGATGACCATCGATATCGGCGATGCGGGCGATCCGCCCACGGGCGCCAGCGTGCTGACCTTCGTGGTCGGCGAGAACACCTGGGGCAACGGTTTCCAGCTCAACGGCTCGGTCAACGTGACCGATGCCGACGCGGGCGACACCTTCACGTTCTCCATGGTAGACGACGCCGGCGGCCGGTTCTCCATCGATGCCGACGGGACGATCCGGATCGCCGACAGCTCGCTGCTCGATTACGAAACGGCGACCGGTCACGACATCACCTTCCGGATCACCGACTCCACCGGCAATACGTACGACCATACGCACAGGATCAACCTGTATGACGAGAACGACACGCCGACGGATCTGACGCTCTCGGCCAATACCGTGGCCGAGAACGCGGCCAACGGCACCGCCGTCGGTACGGTCAGCGCGACCGACCAGGATGCGGGCGAGACGTTCACGTATTCGCTGGTCAACGACCAGGGCGGGCGGTTCGCGATCGATGCCAATACCGGCGTCGTCACGGTGGCGGATAGCAGCCTGCTCGATTACGAGACGGCAACCAGTCACAACCTCACCATCCGGGTCACGGATTCCGGCGGCGCGACCTATGACGAAGTCATGGCGGTTAACCTCACCGACTCCAACGAAACCCCGACCGACCTGAAGCTGACCAATGTGGAAATCGCCGAGGGCGCCGCCAACGGCACCGTCGTCGGCACGGCGGCAGCGACGGATGCGGATTCCGGGGAGACCTTCACCTACTCGCTGACGAACGACGCCGGCGGGCGGTTCACGATCGACGGCGCCACCGGCCAAATCACCGTCGCGGACGGCTCGCTGCTCGATTACGAGACGGCAACCAGCCATGACGTGACCGTGCGGGTAACGGATTCCGGCGGGAATACCTATGACGAGACCTATACCATCGGCGTGAACGACCAGCGCGAAGAGTCGAATACGCTTGAAGCCGAGGTCGTGTCCCACAATCCGGTCGGATACTGGCAGATGGACGAGGTGAATGCCTACGGCACTCACACGCTCTCCGCCACCGTGGGCGATGTCGACATGACGTCCGTCGGAAACTCTACCGGCCAGATGGCTAAGGGTATCGGCAATATCAGCGGCAATACGACCGATTTCGAAACCAATGACTACGCGGTTATCGCGGACGATCCGGCGTGGCAGCTGACCGACGGTACCATCCAGGTGTGGGCCAAGATCCATGACAAGGATGGCGACGGCAACATTGACGACGAAGGCGTTCAGAACATCGTCTCGCGCGATGCTGCCGGCGACGGAGAAGGCCACTTCTACCTTGATGCCGAGGGCGACGATCTGACGGTCCGGCTACAGGGCACCAACGGCGGCACGCTGACGGCGGCCGACGTTCTGACGGCTGGCACATTCCACCAGATCAACGTCACGTTCGGATCGAACGGTCTGGAAATCTGGGTCGACGGCACACGTGTCGCCAATGATCCGTCCATAACCGGCGGCATCGACGGCAATAATGAGCCATGGACGCTAGGCGGATCTGCGTACCAGTCGACGCCCGGCGGCACGCTGGACACTATGAGCGACTTTTTCGACGGACAGATCGCCGAATTCGCGATATTCGACAGCCAGCTCGACTCGGCAGCGATCAACGACATGTACCAGGCAGGCGTGAACGGCAACGACCTGACGTCGGGCACGGCGGGCGACGATACGCTGAACGGGGCTGCTGGCGTCGACTTGATCGACGGCGGTGCCGGGAACGACACCATCAATGGCGGTAATGGCGACGACTTCCTGTATGGCGGCGACGGTGACGACACATTTATCCATGATGCCGGGGAGGATGTGATCTCCGGCGGCAGCGGCACCGATACCGTCGACGCCTCTTCCGCTTCGAACACGGTCACAGTCGATCTCGATGCGGGCACATTCACCAACAACAACGGTGTTGTCGATACGCTGTCCGGCATCGAGAACGTCATCGGCGGGTCAGGCGCCGATACCATTACGGGCAACGATGCCGACAACGTCCTGACGGGCAATGCCGGCGCCGACATCCTGTCCGGTGGCGGGGGCGACGACACGCTCATCGGCGGTAGCGGCAACGATACGCTGACCGGCGGTACGGGTGACGATACGTTCCAGGGCGGTGTCGGCGACGACATCATGACCGGCGGCGACGGTATCGATACGGTCACCTATGACGGCGCCGCCAACGGCGTCACCGTCAACCTGGCGACAGGCACCGCGACCGACGGCACCGGCGATACCGACACCCTGTCGGGTATCGAGAACATCATCGGCTCGGCGAATAACGACACGTTCACCGGCAACGGAGACGTCAACGTATTCACCGGCGGCGACGGCAGCGACCGCTTCATCATGGGCGAAGGCGGCACCATGGATACCATCTACGGCGGTACCGGTGGCGGCTGGACGGATACCCTGCAGCTGTTGAACGCGGACAGTTCCGCGGTCGGCGGCGGCTGGACGGTCCAGCTCGACACCGGCACGGTTGCCTCCGACGATGGCAGCACGATGACGCTGAGCGACGATGCGGCCGGTACCATCACGCTGGATGACGGCAGCCAGATCGCGTTCGAAGGACTGGAGCGGATCGAATACTAGGCCCCGGCCGGATCGATCTTCGTATCGATCTTCCTATCGGAAAGTGGCACGAACGGCAGGCCTGTCCAGGAGCAGGCCTGCCAGGCACCGGATGTATTGGATGTCAGACTTACCGGCTGACGGAAACGCAGTCCTGGCCGAGCCCCTTTAACGTGGCGCACAGCTCGCGGGCGATATCCCTTTCGGGTATCCCCGCGGTCTCGACGAAGTGAAGGGTCTCGCCGCTGCCTGCCTTGCGCGCCACAATGCGGATATCGACGCCGTAAAGTGCGGCATCCCGGGCGCCGGTCAGACGGTTTCTGAGACGTTCGGCCTTGGATTCCGCCCTGAAGGCGCCGAGCTGCACAACGAAGAGCGGCGCGGCCGTCTCCGTTGCCGCCTTTGGCATTTCCGTCTCTTGCAGGTCCGTCTCTGGCAGTTCCGTCTCCCGCAGTTCCGTCGTTGTCGTTTCAGACTTCGGCGCTATCGGGTCCGCTGTCTCCGGCATAGTCCTTTCCGACGGGGTCCCTGCCGTTGACGCCACTTGCGCCGGCGCCGGCGGCGATGACGGCATTTCCGCGATCACCGAGGCGGCCGCCGGGATCGGGGTCTGTATCGGCATCTCGACCGGCATAAAGCCGATCTGCGGTCCTGGTGTGCCGCTCGCCGTCGCGATATCGTTCAGGTCCACCGGGTCAACAGGGTCCACCGGCGGAATGCCCGGTGTATCGGCCAGCGGGGCGTCGATCCCGTCCTCTGCCCCGGCCTCCCGGATATTTCTGTCCTGACGCGGCGGCGGTGGCGCCTGTTCCCCGCCCTGCAGCATCGCATTCACCAGCGCATCGAGCTGCGTATCGGCGGGTACGGCGATATCCCTGCCCCTGGCTTCCCAGCGCGCTGTTACCTTCTCCACTGCCGCGGTCAGTTGCGCGACGTCGTCGGTGCGCAGATCGTCGGGCAGCACATTCAGGCCGATCGCGTGCATCACGTCGCTATGGGCGGTGATCAGCTCGACCTGGGTCTGGTGCTCGTCGGCCTCGGACTGCAACTGCCGGGTCGCGAGGCGCACCGCTTCGAAATAGTCGGTGTTCACGAAATCGATATCGGAAGCGACCAGCGTGGCGAGGCGCCGGTCGGCCCGCGCCACTTCCCGGGCGAGGCGCATCTGCTGGGACGCGTTCCGGAACTGGATATAGGCCATATGGGTCTGGGTCATCACGGCCAGCGTCATGGCAAGGCGCTGCTGGCGCGCCAGTTCGCCGCGCTTTTCCGCCTCGTCCATTTTGCTGGTGCCGGAAAACAGATCGAAGATATTCATGCCGAGCTGGAACCCGGTGCTGATCCAGTTCGGCGCCAGGCCGAACGTATCGCTGCTGTAATTCTGGCCTGCGGTCAGCTTCGCGCCGGGCAGCATGTCGAACAGCGCCTCGCGGGCCTGCCATTCGCTCATCCGCTCGTTATAGTCCTCGACCCGGAGTTCGGGCCGGTTTTCGAGCGCGTGCCTCTCCATCTCCGCCAGCGACATCGGCAGCACCGGCATTGCGGAGGCGAGCGTTGTCGCCGCCAGTCTGAACGGCGTTCCCGGGCGGATATTCAGGTGTTCCGCCAGCGCCCCCTTTGCTTCCCGCAGTTCACGCTGAACGGTCAGCGCCTGGCGCACGGATTCGACGATTTCCCGCCGATAGGCGACGGATTTTACCACATCGTTCGCGCCGGATTTTTCCATGGCGCGGGATTCCTGCATGGCGACCTTGATACTCCGGGCGATCGCCTGGACCCTGTCCGTCAGCCGCTGCGCGCCGACGGCCCGCCAATAGGCTGTGCGGACCTCCCGGATGATATCCTGCAGCGCCTTGCGTTCTTTTTCGCGGGCGATCAGGACTTCGTCCGCCTGCTGCTTTGCGCGGGCATAGGAGACGCCGAGATCCAGGATATTCCACGTCATGCCGGCGCTCGCGGTACTCGTGATCCGGTCGTCGGTGGCGGAAAGCTGCTCGCTTGTCCCATTCCGGGCGGCATCGATGTCGAGGCTGGGGAGCATTTCGAAGCTTTTTGTCTGGAGTTCCGCGTCCTCGATCTCGCGCTCTATCTGTTTCACCCGGCGCTGCAGGTTGAAGGCGACGGCCCGGGCGATCGCCTCGTTCAGCGTGATCGGTTTGACCGGGACGAACTCCATCTCGCCGATGAGCTGGAGGTCCGCCGCGCTGCGTGCGCTGCGGTCTTCGCTGGACATCGGATCCGGCGTCACCGAACAACCGGCGACGATGCCCAGAATGGCGAGCGATCCGCTGAGACGGTAGCCGAGACGGCGAGCCTGACGGTAAGACATGATCCTCTTTCAGCCCGCCGGTCCGGCGCGAATGGATTCCGCACATCCTTGGCAGACCCTACCCGGATACGCCTGATTGATAAAAAATCCGTAAAATTGTTGGTATTCCGGGAAAATTTCACGTGCTTACGGCTGCTTCTCTCTCGGATATCTGTGTCGGGAGCGGAAAGGATTTGTGGCACAGGCGGCTTTCTCATATTGCCGGATTCCTGATACCTTCGGCTCCGGAACATCGGAAAGAGCCTTACATGCGACAGGACGCCCTCGCCCCGGGTTTTACGAGCGCCCAGACCATCGCCGTCCTCGCCGGCTCCAGCGTGATGCTGACGATGAGCATGGGCATGCGCCAGAGCTGGGGCCTGTTCTCGGTCCCGATCACCCAGGATCTCGGCATTTCCGTCGCCGATTTCATGCTCGCCATCGCCATCCAGAACCTCGTCTGGGGTGCGACCCAGCCGATCGTCGGCGCCTATGCGGACAAGTTCGGCAGCCGGTGGGTCGCCGTTACCGGCACCCTGCTCTATGCCGCCGGAATCGGTATCACGATGGCCGCGTCGAGCGCGTTGATGCTGATCATCGGGCTCGGCGTGATGGTCGGTCTTGCGATGTCCTGTACCGCGCTGATGCTGGCGCTCGCCGCCGCGTCCCGCGCCGTTGCGGCGGCCAGGCGCACGCTCATTCTCGGGATCATCGCCGCAATGGGGTCTGTCGGCTCCTTCATCGCCGCCCCGCTGGCCGAAGGCCTGATTTCAAGCCACGGCTGGCTGATCGCCATGGTCGCCTTCCTCGGCCTGTGCGTCGTGATGCTTCCGGGCGCCTTCTTTACCGGGTCGGGCGACAAGGCGGCAGCGGCGGCAAACCGGAATTCGACCGATCCCGGCGCGACACTCTCGCTGCGCGGGGTCCTGAAAGACGCGAGCGCTCATACGGGATACGTGATAACCGCGGTCGCGTTCTTCGTCTGCGGCCTGCAGCTGATCTTCATTGCGATGCACCTGCCGAATTACCTGGCCCTTTGCGGCCAGGCGCCCTGGCTGGGGGCGACGGCGCTCGGCGTTATCGGCGCGTTCAATGCGCTCGGGTGCTACCTTCTGGGCTGGCTCGGCAGCCGCTATCCGAAGAATGTGGTGCTGGGCGTGGTCTATCTCCTGCGCTCGCTGTTTATCGTCATCTACTTCCTGGTGCCTGCAAATCCGGTCACCACGCTGGTCTTCGCCGCGATCATGGGGGTGTTGTGGCTCGGGGTCGCGCCCCTCGTGACCGGGTTCGTGACGCAGATATTCGGGCTGAAATACGTCGCCACGCTGACCGGCATCGCATTTTTCTTCCACCAGGTCGGCTCGTTCATCGGCGTCTGGGGCGCCGGGCTGATTGTCGATTCCCTCGGCTCTTACGATCTCGCGTGGCAGATCGCCGTCGTCATCGGTATCGGGGCCGGGATCGCCCAGATTTGTGCCGACGACAAGCCGAAAGCGGGTATACCGGCCCCCGCGAGGGCATAGCGGGGATCTCGTTATCCGAAATCACCGCAAAACCGCCGCTCGCCGGGTTCAAGATCACGTCGCATGAACGCCCTGCGTAACAGCGCCGCATTTTTCCTGTCACACCCTATTGCCCGACGGCAGTATCTCCGTACGATCTGGCGAATAGTACGATGGCAGATTCGCAGCCGCGCGCAATCTGTGGCAACGGTGCCCTGGATCGGCGGGACACACCTGACCGTTTCCCGCGGCGCCAGGGGTGCGACGGGCAATCTTTATTACGGCCTGCATGAATTTTCTCCCATGGCCTTCACCATACATATGCTCCGCCCGGACGATACATTCGTCGATGGGGGCGCCAATATCGGCACCTATACCCTTCTGGCTTCCGCCATTGCCGGTGCGCGAACCGATGCGTTCGAGCCGGACCCCGGAACGATCACACATCTTGCCGACAACATCGGGACCAACGATATCGCGCACAAGGTCACGATCCACGCCTGCGCGTTGGGAGACCGTGTCGGCGAGGTATCGTTTACATCCGGCCTGGACACGATGAATTTTGTGAGTGACCAGGGCAATCAGAAAGTGCCGATGATTACCCTGGATTCCCTGTCGCTCTCCCCCGCACTTCTCAAGCTCGACCTGGAAGGCGGCGAACAGAGCGCCGTCTCCGGTGCGATACAGACAATACGCAACCCGCAGTTGCTCGCCATCATCTGCGAGGATAACGCGCCCGAGATGGCCGATCTGCTGTCACGGTTCGGGTTCGAACGGTACGGGTATGATCCTTTTGAACGCCGGCTTTCGCGTGAATCCAGGGCATTGCCCGAAAACGGCATCTTTATCCGCGACCTTGAGCAGGTCTCCTCACGCGTTTTGACCGCGGACAGGATATCAGTATTCGGCATCGCCCTTTGAACACCGGACACGGCATTGAAAGCCCTTTTCCGAACTGCTGCAAAGTCCTAGCATCGGCGCAACAATCAAACCGGCACAAGGAGGAAACCCGTGGCAAAGCTGAGACATCTCGCCCTGAGCGTCAAAGACCTCGAGGAAAGCGCCAAATTCTATGAAAGCGCCTTTGGCATGGAGCGCGTGCGCCAGTCCAAGGTCGCGATCATGCTGTCCGACGGCGTGGTCTCGCTGGCGCTACTCCACCTGCGCTCCAACGACAACGCGCCGGACGAGCGCGGCCCCGACTATGTCGGCCTGCATCATATGGGGTTCCTGGTCGACGATGTGCCCGCCTCCAGCGAGGCGGTCGAAGCGGCGGGCGGGACCTATCACGGCCAGATTCTCAACGTCGGCGCGGGTCCGGAATCCGAACGCAAGTACCGCGATCCGAACGGCATCGTGATCGACGTGACATCGAAGGCGCATGCGGAATCGTCCTGGCGCGTGCCGACCGATACCTGAGCGCACCGGACGGGGGCATCGGGATCGCCCCGCTTCTTCGCTATCTCCCGGGGCGTGAAAACCCCAAAGGCATCAGTCCAGAAAAGCGGACAGATGCGGCGCCCAGAGCGCGGCGAGCAGCGTGGTGTAATGGCCGTTGGTGTCGGCGCCTGCCGGGACCAGCACATACCGGGCGCCCGGGATTCTGGCGATCGCCGGCTCCATCGTCCCGAGCTGGGGCGGGTTCAGTTCGTCATCGGCGAAATTGATGGCGAGCAGCCGCGCGCGGATTTTCTCCAGCTCCTGCGACGGATCGTAATCCATCGACGCTTCCACCTGATAAAGCCGGTTATTGGCGTCGCCCTTTTTGGCCCGTTCGACCAGCTGTCGGTACAACGCATCGCCCGCTTCCCGCGTCGGCGCCTTTTCCTGCAGCCGCACGACGCTCTGGATCAGCAGGGCGCTGTACGGCGCCGTCAGGACATAGCGGGACGGATTGGTTTCGTAGTCGCCATTGTTCCAGTCGGGATCGTTGCGAATGGCCTCTATCGATACCCGTCGCTGAATCCAGTTGCGCCCGCTCATCGGACCGGGCTGCGAGGCCACCGGCACCAGCGATTCCATGAAATCGGGATATTTCGCCCCGTAAATCCAGGCGAGCATCCCGCCCATGGAAATGCCCAGCAGCACCTTCAGCCGGTCGATCCCCAACCCCTCGGTCAGCAGCCGGTGCATCAGGACGACCATGTCGTCATACCGGTAGTGCGGAAAACGCGCGCGCAGCCCGTCGCTCGGCTTGCTGGAACCGCCGAACCCGATCATGTCGGGCAGAATGACAAAATGCTTCTTTAAATCAAAGGGTTGACCATCGTCGAACAGCGCGTCGGCCAGGGTCGGCTGGAGCCAGGTGCGGCTCGACCCGGTGGTGTTGTGGATCAGCAGGACTGCATTCGAGATACTGCCGTCCGCATCGTGCTGCGGCGTGCCGAGGGTCATGTAATGGAGGGTCAGCTTCTCCAGGATCTCGCCACTGGCAAACTGAAAACCGGCAATTGTGAAATCGCCTTCCTGCTGGTTCGGCCAGTTTTTTTCTTCTGTCACGATCACCCCTGTGAAGATTTACGCCGAAACCGGACGTGGTTCGATTGTCGTCAGTCGCTCGCGCGGGCTCAGAATACAACCGAAAAAGACAACGAAAATGACAGGTCCGCGCCGGAGAGACGCCCGGCACGGACCTGCTTTTTCAGACGACGGAGAGGCTACTTGCCGATCCGGGCCGCCGCTTCGTCGACGACGGAATGATCGACGTATTTGGTGACATCGATCGTGCGCCGCAGCACGCCGAGCTTGTGGAGCGTGTCGACATTGCTCTGGAATGCGGGCACGTCGATCCGGCCCTTCGGATCATGGTAGTAATCCGATTCCTTCTGGAACGCCCAGGAGAGCTGTTCCGGCTTGCGCTTCGAGTAGTCGGCGGCATATTCGGTCGCCTTGGTCCGGTTCGCCGGATCGAGGAGCCAGTTCACGCCACGGACATAGTCTTCCATCCAGTCGACCAGCACGGCGCGGTTCTTTGCGACCCAGTCTTTCTTCGCCGCGAACAGCAGGAACTGCGTCGTGCCGAGACCGTCGCGCTGATAGAACAGCGGGCGCAATCCGCCCTTGACCTGCGCCCGCGCCCAGAACGGCGCAACGAACACGGCGACGTCGGTCTTTTTCTGACGCAGCATCGCTTCCATGGCGCCGAAGCGGGCCTCGACGATGTTGACGTCGATTCCGGGCTTCAGACCGGCTTTCAGCAGCACGGTACGCGCCGCCATGTCGACAGCCCCACCCTTGCCGTTGATCGCCAGCACCTTGCCCTTCAGGTCCCCGACCGTCTTGATCGGCGAGTCCTCGTTGACGGCGAAAACGGACGAAAACTGCGGCCCGTCCCGCGCGACGTCGGCAAGCGCGACGATATCCTGGCGCGCGTTCAAGATCCCGGCGGCGAAGGTCGAGAAGGCCAGAACCGCGAGATCGAGCTCTCCGGCGGCAAGCGCCGTCAACTGGGCGGAGCTGCCGCGGAAATGGATCATCTCGGACGTGAACCTGGTGCCTTCGTGCTTGGCGATACCGTATTCTTTCTTGAATACCAGCGGCTGCAGGTGAATCGGTATGACCGAATAGCCGACCCGTATTTTCTGCTGGGCAACGGCCGTCTGGCTGGCCAGCGCGACACCGGCGGCGACCGCCAGCATTGTGCAGATTGCTCTGCCGCTTCTTGAAAGTCCGATCATTGGTTTCCTCCCTTTATCGGATTGCGATGGTCGTTTCGTCTTGTAGCGACTTGGTCGTTCCTGTTCGCAGCATGCCGTTACACCGGTCTTTACCGCCGTTCCGCGTCAGACGGCGCCTGATGTTTCCGTGTGCCACACCAGAAGCCTGCGGCGCAGCCAGGCGAAACCCTCGATAAGAATATAGCCGATCAGGGCCGTGAAAAAGATTCCGAGGAAGACCTTGTCGGATTCCCCGAAACGCGCGGCGTAGATCATGTACCCGCCGAGCCCCTGCCCGCCGGTCAGCATTTCGCACACGATCGACACGATCAGCGTAATCGGAAACGCGATCTGCAGCCCCGTGAGGATGGCGGGCAGCGCCGCCGGCACGATGATCTTCCAGAACAGCTTGCGTTCGCTGGTGCCGAGCGCGCGGGCCGACCAGACCAGGTACTTGTCGATGTTCCGCGTACCGAGATGCGTGGCGCTGATAATCGGCACGATGCAGGCGACCGTCGTCATGGTGATCTTGGAGACGTCGAAGACGCCGAACCACAGCACGAAAATCGGCAGCAGCGCGATCTTGGGGATTGGAAAAGCGAAGGACACCAGCGGATCGCAGAACCAGCGCACGTTCTTCGACACCGACATCGCCACGCCGATGGACACGCCGATCACCGCGGCGAGGATAAAGGCGAACAATGTCCGGTACAGGGTTAGCCCGGTCAGGTAGACAAGCCCCGCACTACCGACCTCCTCGTAGCCCCGGCGGATCACGTCGCTCAGACCCGGCAGCAGGAAGGGATCGATCCACCCCGCCCGCGCGACGCCTTCCCAGACGAGGAGCAGCACGACGATGGAAAGAGACCGCCGGATAAAACCCGGCAGCCGCGACCAGAGGCCGCCCGACGGCGGCGGCGCGGCGGCTATGTCTGATCCTGCCATCGGAGCATCCAGTTCATCCACTTGTCTGACGTCAGCGCTCATGGGGCAGATTGAGGAGTTTGCATAAGGGAGGATTTTTGGCTCATCGTAGAGACCCGTAGGGGAACGAAGATGAGACAAAATTCGATGACGA
>Ga0233450_10003460_pt1 | contig 14811 bp, 10 predicted proteins | sample 011ome_30_FD_189956 | JGI IMG/M metagenome (GOLD analysis project Ga0233450, IMG submission 189956) | Coastal salt marsh microbial communities from the Groves Creek Marsh, Skidaway Island, Georgia - 011501CT (spades assembly) | ecosystem: Environmental > Aquatic > Marine > Intertidal zone >... | reverse complement strand
AGACATAAACAAGGACAGGGTATTTTTTGTTTTCATCAAAGTTAGTTGGTTTTATTATTCTTCCATAAAGAGGTGTTCCATCTTTTGCTTTTAGTTCAACCATTTCAATTTGTCCAGTTTTATGCGCTGATAGTGGGTTTGGAGCACTGAAAAGGTTTGAAATTCCACCTTTTTTGGTCCCAATAACATCAACTTGTTTTGGAGTAGTCAAGTTTGAATAACTATCCAAAAGATACCTGCCGTTCGAATGTGGTTTTATATTATGAACACCTTTAGCTTTGGTAAGCTGTGTTACTTTTTTAGTTTCTATATGCACGGAATATGCATGTAACTCTCTTCCATCTGCACTTGTTCCTTCAAAAAGTAGGCAGTTGGTTTTGTTATTAAAACCCTTAATTCCGGTAACTTCCCATTTGAAATCAGTTAATTGGTCAATTAAAACGCCTTCTGTGTTGTATAGATAGATATTGAAATACCCGTCTCTTTCACTCAACCAAACAAACTGGTCTTCCGTTCCAGGAATAAAATAAGGTTCGTAAATAGGCTGTAAAAATGTAGGGTGTTTTTCTTCAAAAAGTGTTTTTATTTTTACACCAGTAGTAGCATCATATTGGTTGAACCAAAAATGATTTTGACCTCGATTCATTTCAACAATAAAGATTGTTTTTTCATCTGGACTCCAAGTCACGTTAGATACATAATGATCTATTGGTTCACCGGTTTTCAGATAAATAGTATTATTGTTTTTCACATTATAAATTCCAACTCTACCATGTTCACTCGCTTCGCCTGCCATCGGGTATTTAATGCTTTTTAAAGATCCGGTTCGAGTTGTAATATCTAATAATGGGTAATCAGCTACATTAGTTTCATCTTTTTGATAAAAAGCTAATGAGTTTCCTGAAGGTGACCAAAATGTCCCTTTTGATATTCCAAATTCAAAACGATGAATTGCTTGTCCAGAAACAATGTTCTTATCAATATTAGTTGTAATAGCTATTATAGAATCTTTCTCCGTAGCCAAATATAAATTGTTGTCTATGGTATAGGCAATTGTCTTGGTGTTAAAATTGAAATCATTATTTAATGCGCTTTCTGGATAATGAATAGAAGAAAATTTTCCTCTGTTATCTCCTTTGTAATTGTAAATAATTTTATTTCCATTATGATCAAAAACAAGTTGCTCTGAAGAAATTCTTTGGGTATAAGGAAGGTGTTTTAAATCAGCAATGTTTTCTTGAATACTTTTTAGTGTGATTTGTTCTGCTATTCTTGCATCAGGGAGCGCCGTAGCAGGAAGAATGAAATAAGTGTTTTCTTTGGCATGGGCATATTTATCTGCATCAGTTAACCATTGAGCCCATTTTAATGACTTAGGATATAACCCCTGGTAGTATCCCATTACGGAACTTTCAATTGTTAAGTCTTTATCTTGAGCAATAGCTGAAGAAGTGATAAATAGTAAAAACAATAATTTTTTCATAATCTTTATTCTTTTGGAAATAATTTGAGCCTTCTTTTTAATTTGTCAATCTCATTTTTCCCTTTTTCAATATTTTCATTAACACCTTTAAGAAGTGTTTCAGCTCCTTTAGAGTTAGCGAAGAAGCCTAAATTATTCTCGTAATTAGCAACTTCTTTAACGATGTCATTTATTTTATTTCTAATTTTCTCTTTCTCTTGTTGGAATAACCTTTCTGCATTCCCGCTAACTTTTAAGCTGTCTAGTTTGGCTTCAAAAAGAATTTTTTCTTTTTCAGCATCGTCCATTTTTAAATTATTGTAATGCGCATCAATAGCATTTTTAAATGCTTTGTAAATAGCATCCTTCTTTTTAAATGGAACATTTCCAATTTCGGCGAATTCAGTCGAAAATGTTTTAAGGTCGGTTATTACTTCTTTTGGGTCTGCTTTGTGTTTATATGCTATTATTTTTTCAATCAAAGCTTCTTTTTGTTTTAAGTTATTTTCATTGTCGGCGTCCATTTTCTTAAAATGTTCTTCTCTATTTGTAAAAAACGCATCGCATTTACTTCTAAATGATTTCCATAGTTTTTGTTCAGCATGCTGTCCTGCATGCCCAATTTTTTTCCAATCTTCTTGCAATTTTTTGAGTGCGTCAGCAGAATTTTTCCAATCTGTAGATTTGGATAATTCTTCCGCTTTCTCAATCAATTTGGCTTTTAGTTCTTTCTTTTTATCGAAAACATCATTTCTAGCTGCATAAAAAGTAGATTTTGCATCAAAAAAAGTATCAAATAACCCCCTAAAATCATTCCATACTTTTTGGTTACTTTCTTTTGGCACCTGGCCAATATTTTTCCATTCTTTTTGAATTTCCAATAATTCTTTCGTGAGTTTATCCCATTCTTTATGCTCCAGCGCTTCTTTTGAAACAATTTCTTTTACTTTTTCAATGAGAGCCAATTTCTTGACTAGGTTATCTTTTTGGAATTCTTTTTGATTTGTGTAATGTGATTTTATTTTTGCATACAGTTCTTTTACTGTTGACCAATATTCTTCTTTTAACTTCTCCCAATGCTCTTTAAATGTTGGTCCAACTTCGTCCCACTCATTTTGCAGTTTGCGCAAAGACTTTTCTACTTCTTTGATTTTCTTTTCTTCTAAAAGAGCTTTTGCTCGATGAATAATTTGATTCTTCAAAGAGTAGTTTTTCTTTAGATCATTTTCTTTTAACTCTTTATAAATGTCTATGTTGTAACTGAATTCTTCACTTAATTTACTGTATTCAGCTTGGATTTTATTGTGCTTATCTTGTGGTATTGCTCCAATAATATTCCACCGTTCTCTAATTTCTTTAATTGTGCCAAATAGCTTTCCTAAATTCTTCTCGTTTTCAATCAGTTTAGTGAAGTCCGCAATAATTTCTTTTTTTAAGATTAGATTTTTTTCTTCTTCCATCTTAATGAAGGTATAGTAATCTTTTTTCTTTTTTTTATAAGATTCGAAGGCTGCTCGAATATCTTTGTTTAGTTTTTCGCTTTCTGCTTTAACTTCATCATTATTCGTATCTTTTTCTTGAGAATCACTTTCTTTTTGCTCACTGTTATATATTGCTTCGAATGCCTTTTTTAATTTATCAATTTCAGAGCCAATTTCAAGAATTTGACCAGTCTTTATCAAAGCTAGTAGCTTTGTCAATATTTCTATTTTATTCATTTTACCAAAAGGTTTTCAATTAAGCGAAGCGAAATTACTCCGAATGGATTATTTATACAAAATTATATTAACCACCTATTTCAACTACTCTCATGAGTTCAGCACAAAGCATGGCTCCAAATGTTCCAACGGCATATCCTAGTACTGCTAATAATACTCCTACGGGAGCTAAAGAAGGGCTAAAAGCAGATGCGACAACTGGCGCGGATGCCGCTCCTCCCACATTAGCCTGACTGCCAACAGCAACAAAAAAGAAAGGCGCTTTAATTAATTTAGCTACCCCCAATATGATAATCGCATGAATCAGCATCCATATAGCACCAATTAAAAACCAAGAAGGGCTTTCAAAAATTTCTGTAAAATTCATGTGAGTTCCTATAGCGGCAATCAATACATATAGAAAGATACTTCCCATTTTGGAAGCTCCAGCTCCTTCATAATTTTTTAACTTAGTAAATGATAATCCAACACCAATTATGGTTGAAAATACAATCAACCAAAAAAATCCGCTAGCAAACGAGGTTAATCCAATTTTTTCAAGCGTATCTTTTATTTCGCTAAAATAAGGAGTAATGATTTGAGACAATATGTGTGCTAACCCGGCACCTGCAATTCCAATTCCAACTATTATCATTAAATCTGTTGTGCTAGGAATTTTAGAAACTTTAGCGGCAAAACCTTCCATCTTTTCTTTCAGAGCGGTGATAGCAGAAGAATCGGCTTTAAATTTTTTGTCAATTCTTTCATGAATTCCAGCTCCGTATAGTAATACCGCCATCCAGACATTTGCAACTAACACATCAATAACTATCATTTTTGAGAATATATCATTGGGAGTTTCATAAACCACTTTCATTGCTGTTTGGTTTGCTCCTCCTCCAATCCAACTGCCTGCTACGGTTGCGAGCCCTCTCCATATCTCTCCTGCATCAGCACCTAGCCATTCAGGAGCAATAGAAGCAACAATCATCAGTGCAATTGGCCCTCCAATAATAATTCCCAAAGTCCCTGCAAAGAACATAATTAGGGCTTTTGGGCCAAGGCCTATAATCCCTTTTAAATCTATACTTAAACAGAGTAATATTAAACTGGCAGGTAATAAATACCTGGAAGAAACATAATATAAATTGCTAAAATCACCAGAAATAATATTAAAAGAGTTTAAGAAAGCAGGCAAGAAATAACACAAAAGTAACGCAGGTACAATTCCATAAAACTTCTTAAATATTGGAAGGTTGGAAGTGTAAAAAATTATTGCCAGTAAAAACAACAGTAATCCAATAACGATAGCGTCATTCGTAAAAAGTGGTGTTGCTTCAATTGTCTTAAATTCAAAATTAATAGAGCTTTCTTTTGCATTAGAATCCAGATGCATAAACTTTATTTCTACTTCATGGTCTCCTTTTGATAAACCTTCAATGAAAAAGTTACTATATCCTTTGAATCTAAATTCATATCCGTCAAAATTTAACAGCGTGGAATCAATAGTTTTTGAATTGATGTTTACGTCGTGAACATCAACATAAATGAAAGGTGTTTGATCCAAAAAGAACTTAATACCCGAATTTTGTTTGTTTACTACCTGATAATTTAATTCAGAGAGGTTATCCGTTTCAGTAACTGGAGTAATATAGATTTTTTTATCAAGTTGAATTGATTGTGTTTTCTCATTGAAAACCAATGGTTCTACGGCGTAGACTGAAAAACTAGCGATAAAAAATAAAAGGCTAAAAATTTTATTGCACATCTTATTCATATATGTAAATTGTTTGATATAATCATTAATGAAGGACATAATAAAGGGCTTAAAAACAGACGCCGATAACCAATATGTCATCTACTTGCTCAGTGTCTCCTTTCCATTTTTCTAGTTCGGTATCGAGCCTAGATATTTGCTCATTGGGAGATAAAGATTGAATTTCTTGCAACAGTATTTTGAACTTTTTATTCATGAATTTTTTATCTTTTGGACCTCCAAATTGGTCTGGAAATCCATCGGAAAACATATAGAAACAGTCCCCTTTATTAATGTCAAATTCATGGGTTGTAAAACCATTTTTACTATAAGAACTTCCACCTCCAATAGGATATCGATTGCCTTTTGTTTCTTCGATATTTTTTCCATTGATTTTAATTAGTGGGCGAAAAGCTCCCGCATACTGCATTTTATTATTTTTTAAATCGAAGGAGCATAGAGCCATGTCCATACCATCTTTACTCTCTTGGACATATCTTTTTGAACTTAGTGCCTCCAGCACAGCTTCGTCTAGTTTTTCTAAAATATATCCTGGGTCAGATTTTTTTTTATGAGATATTGCATTTAGTTTGGAGAAACCAATCATGCTCATTAAAGCACCTGGAACACCATGGCCCGTGCAGTCGACTGCAGCAAGTACTAGCTTACCATCAATCTCTTTGAACCAATAAAAATCTCCTGATACAATATCACGTGGTTTATAATAAACAAAAGAATTAGGTAAAGCATCCTGAATCTGTTCCGTATGCGGTAAAAGAGATTCTTGAATTTTACGTGCATAGTTTATGGAGTCTGTAATGTCATTGTTTTTCAGTTCAATAACTCTATTTTTCTCAACAATAGATTGAGTTATTTTGTCCTCTTCACGTAAGATTCTTCTAGCATAGGGAATTAATAGCAATGCCATTAAAAGTATAACAGCTAATGAAATCAGTGCTTGCGTTTTATATTGGTTAAAAACCATATCTCGGAAATGACCGAATTCTACATCCGCTTCAACTAGACCGACAGTTTTATTATTTGAATCTGTTATAGGAAAAAAAGCGGACAACCATTCCCCATTTTCAGTTTTGTATCTTGGGATTGTTCCTCCTTCATTCATTTTTTCTAATAAGATTTCAGGAAACATTTCGTATTCATGACGGAAATTCACATTAGTATCAGAACTAACACCGAAATAAAAAATTTCTTCCTCAGCATTGTATATGAGAGTATATAGCGGTGTATTCAGCTTGTTTTGCTCATGCACTTTTCTTAACATTGAATGAATTTCAGAATATTGAGCATTCTCAGCTGCAGATGTTATGTCATCTTTCCATGGGTGATCTTTCATTAACTTGTTGTGCACATCACCATCAATATTTATTGCTAATGAAGAGGCAAGGGCTTGTAATTTCTCATATTCTTCTTCTTCATATAAATTCAATTGATTTATATATCCAAAAATGATGAAAAAGGTAGTAATGCCTATAATACTCAAATAAATGAGGAACATTATCCTAGTCGTTACATTACCTAGTATTTGTTTAAATAAATTACTCAAAGTGAATTTGATTGATTATCAAAAATAAGACTATCTGATTGTATAACAAATAATAAGAGATCTAATATCATGCTTTATGACCTTTTTTACCTTTGTATAGAGGCAAATGCACTAGTTTACTCTCGTCAGGTCCATTGTACAAAATAATATTTCTATTTGGTCTCAGACCTATTCTTTTGAGTGCAAATAAATTTGAAGAAATTATCCAAGCATCATGTCCTTCCCAGAAATGTTTTAAACGACTACCCATATCATTATAAAATGTAACATCATCTTGTAGCTTAATTCTCTTATCGTAGGGAGGGTTCATTATAATGATTCCATTTTCAGCAGGCTTTTCTAGACTAAAAAAGTCGGCTTGGTTGAATGTTATGTTTTTTCGAAGCTCCCTAAAAGAAGACATATTGTTTTTTGCAATTCTTACTGTTTGTCCCGAAATATCAAAGCCATAAATTTTTACATCGCTAGTTTTGATAGCATCTTTCGCTTCAAAATAGAGCATGTCCCATAATTCTATATCAAAATCTCTCCATTTTTGAAAAGCAAAAGCATCTCTTAAGATACCCGGAGCAATATTTAGCGATTTCATGCCAGCTTCTATACATAGAGTTCCAGAGCCGCACATAGGGTCTATAAAAGGAGTTTTTCCGTCCCACTGGGAAAGTTGTATCATTCCTGCAGCTAAAATCTCATTGATAGGAGCATCTCCTGTTGTTTTTCTATACCCACGTTTAAAAAGTGGTGTTCCAGAACTATTTAACAGGATAGAACATTTGTTTTCAGAGATTCGAATAACAATTTTTAAATCCGGATCATATTTGTCAATATCAGGTCTGTCATTTATTTTTTCTCTAAACTGATCTACAATGGCGTCCTTACATTTTAATGCAGCAAATTGCGAATGATTAAAATAAGATGAGTTAACTATCGCTTGAACAGAGAAAGTTTTTTTCAAGTCTAAAAACCCAGTCCAGTCAATTTCTGAAACACCAGCGTAAAGTTCTTCGGTTGATTTAGCCTTGAATTGATGTATGGGTTTCAATATGTCTAAAGCTGTTCTTAGCCAGAGGTTACTTTTATAAAGAATTTCTTTGTCACCTGCGTATTCAACTGCTCTTTTGGCCACTTTAACGTGTTCTGCGCCTAATTGAGTTAATTCTTCTGCAAGAACTTCTTCTAGTCCAGCATAGGTTCTAGCAACTAAATTCATTTTCATAAAACAGCGTTATTCATCGTTTTTATTTTCGTCCTCTTCGTCTTCATCCATCACTTCAAAATCGACATACATATCGTCATCCATATTGACTTCTTTGGGTTCATTTTGAGGGAAATAATCTCCCCTATTTTCGAAAGGTGAATTACCACCAAATGGGTTGCTTTTGCCCATGTTTCCAAATTTTCCAAATGGACTTTTAGGCTTCCTTTTCGGAGCTGGTTTCCCGGTTAATAATGCCACTATCGTTTGGAATAAAAATCCTGTAGCATTAATGCCTTTAAAAATCATATTAATTAAAAAGAATAACCCAATACACCCGATTATCCAACCTATAATGATTGTATCATAAAAATCATTAATACTTTCTAAAAACCATTGATTTATGGAATTGTCTATGAGTAAAGGATAGTTAAATGAAATCGCGTAAAAAATAAGCGTTAAACCTACCAGATGCGGCACGTATTTATTAGTGTTTTGGGAATTTACACCTCCAAGATTTGAACGGAATTGAAACATCATTTTACTTCTCTCAATTTTTCCAGCTAGGTATAAGTACAACACAATTCCACCAACGATAATGTACAGAGGTCCTTGATTTGGATCAATATTTTCTGTTTGAATAAAGTCAATCGCTTTAATAGCCGTTAAAGATGCAAGAAAGTAGAATTGAGCGGCTTTAATTATATAGTTTAGAATTGCATTTTGCACATTGTTATCGTTGTTTCCTAAAACATATTTGGGTAACAAGGCAATGAAAAACCAAATGATGCTAAAAACTATGAAGATAATTCCTAAAAAGAATATGTAATTAAATATTTCCATGGAGAGCAAAAATACCTTTAAAAAGCGAAAGCAAAAATCAATTTTAGAAAAAGGTATAGCTAAGAGTAATATAATTCGAAACCAATGGGTACATTCGCATAATTAATATTTAAAAACCTTTATTGAAAATACTACAAATGAAAAAGTTATTAATCATTACAGCAGCTTTTATATTATCGTTGAATAGCCTTGCTCACGAGGGTATGTGGATTCCGTCTTTATTGAAAGCACTGGAAAATGACATGCAAGCACAAGGAATGAAATTGACTGCCGAAGATATATATTCGATTAATCAATCAAGTTTGAAAGACGCTATTGTTCATTTTGGTGGAGGCTGTACGGCCGAGGTTGTCTCCAAAAATGGATTAATTCTTACAAATCATCACTGTGGATATAGTCAGATACAACAGCATAGTTCCTTGGAAAAAAACTGTTTAAAAGATGGTTTTTGGGCGATGTCTTCTGCGGAGGAATTAAAAAATCCTGGATTAACTGCAACATTTATTGTTCGCATCGAAGATGTGACAGAAAGAGTAAGTAGAGGAATTACCAATGACATGGATGCGCAGACAGCTTATAAAATGCGTTACGAAACTAGTTTGGAAATTGCGAAAGAAGCGACTGAAGGAACTGGATATGAGGCTGTTGTTAAGCCATTTAATTATGGTAATGATTACTACATGATTGTAACAGAAACGTATAATGATGTGCGTTTAGTGGGTGCTCCCCCGAGTGCAATTGGGAAATTTGGAGGCGACACAGATAACTGGGTTTGGCCCAGACATACGGGTGATTTTTCTGTATTCAGAATATATGCAGATAAAGATAATAAGCCAGCAGAAATCTCTGATGCTAACATTCCTTATACTCCAAAAAAGCATTTACCAGTTTCTATGGAAGGTGTAGAAGAAAATGATTTTACAATGGTATTTGGATTTCCTGGGAAAACGCAGCAATATCTTACTTCAGATGCTGTAGATACGTATATCAACAAAGTTAACCCAGCTCGAATAGCAATGCGAGAGAAAAGTCTAGAGATAATTGATGCTGCTATGGCATCAGATGAGAATATTAAGATTCAATATGCATCAAAGCAATCTAGAATTAGCAATGCTTATAAAAAATGGATAGGTCAGAATTTAGGATTAAAGAAAAAAGATGCTGTCGGTAAAAAGCAGGCTTTAGAAGCTGAGTTTATGAAAAGAGTTCCAAAAGATGGGCCTTATAAAAATGTATTAGCAGACCTTAAACAAAAGCAAGCAGATATTGAGAGTTCCGAAGTGGCATTTAATTTGTTTTGGGAAATATGGTATTATGGTCCAGAAATAATTCGATTTTCTAATAGTTTTGATAAACTAGAAGGACCTGATTTTGCAAAATTAGTTGCAGAGAAGCAAGAAAACATTCAATCGTACTTCAAAAATTATGATGGAGTAATAGACAAAAAGATATTTATCAAATTGGTAGATATGTATGTCAGTTCGCTACCCGAAAATTTAAAGCCAGAAATTAATTCCAAGTACGTAAATGACTTTAAAGCATATGCTGATTTTGTATACAAAAAATCAAATTTCATTTCGAAGGAAAAGGTGGAAAAGTTTTTAAGCTTGAGCGAAGCTAAAATGAAAAAGAAATTAGCAAAAGATCCTGCTTATATACTTTCTAAAGCAATAATGGAAAATAATGAAATAAATATTAAGCCACAGTATTTTCAACATTATGTTGAAATAGATGCTTTAATGAAAAAGTTTGTAAAAGCCCAACAAGAATATTTTCCAGAAAAAACTTTTTGGGCTGATGCTAATAGTACTTTAAGGTTAACTTATGGAAAAGTGGAAGGAACTTTTCCAAGAGATGGAATGGCTTACACTTGGTTTACTACCTTAGATGGTGTCATAGAAAAGAACAATACAGGTAATGCAGATTTTAAAATACCATCTCGAATGAGGGATTTATGGGAAAAGAAAGATTATGGACCTTATGCAACAAATGGCGATTTACGTATTTGTTTTTTAGGTTCTAACCATACAACTGGAGGTAATTCAGGAAGTCCTGTAATTAATGGAGAGGGACATTTGGTGGGGATTAATTTTGATAGAAGTTGGGAAAGTACAATGAGTGATGTAATGTTCGATGGAGAGATTTGTCGAAATATAATGGTAGATATTAAGTTTGTACTCTGGGTAATGGACAAATATGCTGGAGCTAAACACTTAGTTGACGAAATGACTTTAGTAGATGCAGAATGGAGAAGAAATCAAGAAGAATTAGGTGTAAAAACGGATTTAAATCAATATACCAATAGATTAAGAGATGTTCCATCTGATTTATATGCTCTTTTAGGTCGTGCTGAAATTTATTTAAACCTAGACCAAAATGATAAGGCAATAGAGGATATGAATAAAGCGATTGAATTGCACCCAAAAAACACTTCTGCACTGAACATGAGAGCAGCTTTTTTTGCGAAAATTGGAAGACAGAGAGAGGCGATGGCTGATGTTCAAGCATCGATAAAAATCGATAAAAATAATTTAGAGGGTTATTTTGTTAGGGGATTGGTTTACGCTGATCTGGGTAAGTACGAGGAAGCAATTAAAGATTTTGATAAAGTAATTCAAATGGATTATACATTTTATAAAGCCTATTATGATAGAGGAGTTTGTTATGAGGGCTTAGGAGATGTTGATGAAGCTTGTAAAAACTTCGAGATTGCCAAATTGATGGGTGATAAGAAAGCGGCAGAAATGTATCACATTGGCTGTGAATTCGGAGCTTGGTAATTACTCCTCTGTCAATAATTTTGTAACATTCTTGTAGGTTAGTTTTTCAGTTACCAGCTTTTTGATTGCTTCAAAATGTTCGTCATTTTTTAGCATTACTTTTTGAAGAGGTAATTCTGATTTACAATAAACAGTTATTTTTTTGGACTTCTCATTTACTTCAAAATCAGCAAAATCATCCCAAATAATTAGCATTATTTTAGTAGGGTATCCGTATAAAATACCCTTGCTACAATACCCTACTAGAAATCCTGATTTGAGATAATTATAAATAAGCGTAATTGCAATCATTAAAGCCAGGGAAAAAAGTATGGTTTTATTATATCCTGAGATTTCTTGTTTAGAATTATAAATATTACTCATAAGAAAAATAAATCCAACACTAGCTACCATCAAATACCTAAGGATCGATTTTGTATTATTCATTTTTAGGGCTTTGTTTTTTTTTACCTCCCAAAATTTATCATCATTTATTTCTATTTGATGTGATTTTTTTTGGAGAAAGACAACAGCAACAAAAATAAGTGGGAAGAAATGAGCATATTTTTTGATAAATTCAGGCAATGCGAAATGAAAATTAGAAGCAATGTTTTCTAGATTAAGCGCAATACAAACTAATACGAAAGCAACAATAGTAATTGTGTTTTTATTTTTAGAGACTTGCTCAGTAATCATTTTGAAATGGCTTGTTCGAGAATCAAAATAGAATTTTTCAGTTGCTTTCCTACCTGCAATTTAATCGTTTTTACAGGTTGATTGGACTTACATGTAATAATAATTTGGTTGTTGTTTTGGTCAACATCATATTTAGCTATATCCTTCCAAATTATTAGTTTAGTATCATATTTAGAACCAAAAATGATTCCCTTATCACCCAATCCAAGGTTCCAGTTTCGCTCTAAGACTATAAATTTTAAAGTTACGGCAACAACACCACCAATACCATAGTCATATATCAGGGGCATTATATTTCCTTTGTACTTGTAGTCGATATAAAAGTGTAAAGCAGTTAGTCCACCCAATAAAAAAAAGCCCATTATCTTGAGAGAATAGTTAAATTTAAGGGATTTGTATTTATTTGCTTTCCAGGCGAAGTAAGGAGTTACTGATGTTTTGTTTTGCATCATCTGTCGCATGAGGATTAATACTGCAACAGCTTGAATTATTATAGTTATTATTATGTATGCAGAATATAGCGGAAACGCATGGATTAAACTATAAGAAATAAAAATACAAAACAGCATAACACCTAAAAGCAGTTGTATGTATTCTAGTTTCTTATTTGCAAATTGAGTAATCATCTGAATTTCCTACAAAAAAAGTATAATTTCGACAGATTATAAAGGAATAGCTAAAGTTCGTTATCATTTTTCATGTTAATGCTAATAAAAGCAGAGCATTACATTGTTTATATCCTTAAAATAATAGTCATAAATGCAAATTAGTTTATTTTTGCGGGATATTGTAAAACTCAAAAAATGTCGGTTCATAGAGAAGTGAAAAGAGTAACAACCCACGTATTGCAAGAAATGAAGCATCGTGGCGAGAAAATATCAATGCTAACTGCCTATGATTATTCTATGGCAAGTATTGTAGATCAATCAGGAATGGATATAATTTTGGTTGGAGATTCTGCGTCAAATGTGATGGCCGGACATGAAACCACTCTTCCTATAACACTAGATCAAATGATATACCACGCAGCTTCTGTAATACGAGCTGTAAATAGGGCATTGGTTGTTGTTGATTTACCATTTGGAACCTATCAAGGTGATTCCAAGGAAGCATTGCGTTCTGCTGTTCGCATTATGAAGGAAGCTGAAGCACATGCCGTAAAATTGGAAGGTGGCCGAGAAATCAAAGATTCGATAGATAGAATTTTATCTGCAGGAATTCCGGTAATGGGGCATTTAGGATTAACTCCTCAATCCATATATAAGTTTGGAACATATACCGTTCGAGCAAAAGGAGAGGATGAGGCAGAGATTTTAATCGAAGATGCTAAAATTCTAGAAGAGGCAGGTTGTTTCGCTTTAATTTTGGAAAAAGTTCCCGCTGAATTAGCCGCAAAAGTAGCCAAAGAAGTTACGATTCCGGTTATTGGAATTGGTGCTGGTGGTAACATTGATGGACAAGTATTAGTAGTGCATGATATGTTAGGAATTACGCAAGAATTTTCTCCAAGATTTTTAAGAAGATACCATAACTTATATGAAGAAATGAGAGGTGCGTTTAAAAATTATATTATCGATGTTAAGAGTGGCGATTTTCCGAATGAAAAGGAGCAGTATTAAGAAATTGTGTTAAGTACAAAGTAATACGTTATCTCAACATTACTTTCTATTTAATACGATCTACAAATTCAATATGGGATTAAAAGTACTATACGAGGACAATCATATCATTGCTGTGCTAAAAGTAGCAGGTGATTTGGTTCAAGCCGATAAAACAGAGGATGAGACTTTAGCGGATAAGGTAAAAGCTTATATAAAAAAGAAGTTCAATAAGCCAGGGGATGTATATTTGGGGATTATTCATCGATTAGACAGACCTGTTGGAGGGGTTGTCGTATTTGCAAGGACAAGCAAAGCATTGGTTCGCATGAATAAGCTGTTTCAAGATAAGCAAATTCAGAAAACATATTGGGCAATTGTAGAGTCAAAACCACCAGAAATTGAGGAAAAATTGGTTCATTACTTAAAGAAAAACCAAGAAAAAAATAAATCCCGTGGATATGATAAAAAGGTAAAAGAGGGCAAGCGGGCTGAATTGGATTACAAGCTTTTGGGAAGAAGTAAAAACTATTATTATTTGGAGATTGATCCTAAAACTGGACGTCATCATCAGATTAGAGTTCAATTATCCACAATAGGGTGTATTATTAAAGGAGATGTTAAGTATGGAGGTAAAAGAACCAATAGAGATGGTTCTATCCATTTACATGCGCGAAGTATTCGTTTTATTCATCCGATTCAAAATAAGCCTATAACGATTACAGCTAACCCCCCTTCTGATCCGCTTTGGGATGAGATGCTCACTTTAGCTTAGGAATTGATGAAAAAAAATGTTAAAAAAAATCAAGAAGTTTTATTCAAAATTTAAAAAAAGAATACATTTGTATAACCTATATTTTAATTACAAAATAAACAAATTAAATGTCAGAATTTCAATCAGAAATAGATGCTTTTATCGATAGTGTTAAAGCAAAACAAGCGCACGAAACAGAGTTTTTACAAGCAGTAACTGAGGTGGCTGAGGCAATTATTCCATTTATTGCTGATAAACCAAAATACAAGGATGCTAAAATTCTTGAAAGAATGGTTGAACCGGAAAGAACTGTAATGTTCAGGGTTCCTTGGTTAGATGATGCAGGAGTTCCTCAAATTAATCGAGGTTACCGTGTTGAATTTAACTCAGCAATAGGACCTTACAAGGGTGGTTTACGTTTTCATCCTTCAGTGAATTTGTCAATTTTGAAATTTTTAGGTTTCGAACAGGTATTTAAAAATTCGCT
>Ga0233450_10003454_pt1 | contig 14821 bp, 10 predicted proteins | sample 011ome_30_FD_189956 | JGI IMG/M metagenome (GOLD analysis project Ga0233450, IMG submission 189956) | Coastal salt marsh microbial communities from the Groves Creek Marsh, Skidaway Island, Georgia - 011501CT (spades assembly) | ecosystem: Environmental > Aquatic > Marine > Intertidal zone >... | reverse complement strand
TACGGTAGTGGATGGCTGTGGCTACTTTGAGGTTCTTGGTGTTGTAATCTACCAGGGCCTCTTCTTCGATGCCCCGGCGATGGTACGTGCCAATCCCCGCATAGGTTTTCACATCTCCGCCGTCGTCATGCGCTATTTCGTCTCCATAGCGGTTGACTGCATCGTAGCCTCCGGGGTTGGTGGCGGCACTTTTGGAACCATCGGTTGGATTCATGTTGGTCGCCTCCCAATCATTCACGCCCAATGCATAGACATTCAACTTCAGTGCCCAAGAGGGTGACCCATCGGGTCGCTTGTAGGCCTCTGCCCAACGAAAGGCAACCTCACGCAGTGCTCTTTCTCCTACCTTGATTTGAAAAGTACTTCCTGGCGTGAGGTAGGGATCCCGGGTTTGGATGGCAATCACCCCATTGAATGCGGATGGACCATAGAGTGCCCCGGCAGCCCCTGAAATAATGTCAACATTTTGCACGTCTAGCTCGCTGGCGCCCAAGAAATTGCCCAAGGAAAAATTCAGGCCCGGCGCCTGGTTGTCCACGCCATCAATGACTTGAAGGCTTCGAACGGGACTGGTGCTATTAAATCCTCGGGTGTTGATGATTTTAAAGCCAATGCTCGCAGAGGTCAAATCCACCCCCTTCATATTCCCTAGCGCCTCATAAAAGCTGGGGGCGGCTGCCTCGCGAATACTAATGAGGTCGAGGGCTTCCACCGAAATGGGGGATTGCTTTTGTTTTTCACTGATTTTTGACGCGACGATCAAGGCATCTTCCAAGACCACAGCACTTGGAGTGAGGGCGATTTCCAACTTCGCCGCGTTCTCTTTCACTTGAACTCGGCGTGTTTCGTAGCCAAAGGCAGACACCACGATTTCCGTGGGCCAAGAATTGACGGGAATTTGAAAACGGCCATTCGGATCCGACACCACTTTGGCCCCATTGGGGATTTCAACCAAAGCATTGGGCACGAGTTCACGGCTTCCTTTCTCCAGAATGATGCCCGCGAGATTCTGAGCTTTTACTTGGAGGGTAAGCCCAAAAAGGATCAGGAGTTTGATGGCAATGCGCTGATGCATAGGTCCCTATTTTCGTTTGTACCAAACTAGGCAAAATTGTTGAAGCACTCCTTTTATGAACCGCCGGTTATGAACCGCCGGCGCCTGGTAACGAACGATTTTTATTAAAGCGAGGCGGGATGTTTTGGGACTTTCCGTTGCAGCCAAAGGGCACCGGTGGGCATTCGGGGCCTGATGAATGATGGACATGAATTAAAAAAGAAAGGTCCCAGAAGCGACCTGACGTATTGATTATCCATGACCTAGTGAGGATTTAAACCTGAAACCTTCTGATCCGTAGCCAGGACCAGGGCCTTGTTAGGGCTTGTTGAATTTTGTATATTATTCTGATAACCAGATAATTAGCGAAGTTAAGCAAAGTCCGATAAAGTGCTACAAACAGGGAGTTGGGTAGACATTTGGGTAGCCGTAAATGGATAAAACCATGCAGAAGGAAAAATTCAAAATACATTTCTACAAAGAGGGGAATGTTTTCAACAAAGACGGGAAAATTAGGATCGGAATGAAGGTCCGATATCAAGGTCAAGAGGTCCAACGAAGAGTCGTGGGTTACCTCCCACCCGACTCTTGGAAGCAGGGAAAAGTTATTGGCCGTTCTCAAGAGTGTGTTGAAATGCGAAGCATCATGGATAAGGCGTATCAAGAATACCATGAGGCCTGCGCATTCGTCGTGAACAACCTTGGACAAGAGCTCACACGCACGGCCCTTAATCGCCGATTGGGAAGAGCCAACAATCACAAAGACCTCCGATTTTCCGAAGCGGTGGATCTATACCTGGAAGCCCACCCTGCCATCTCGTATCACTCCGTAAAGGGGTATCATAATTTCAAGAAGCGCATGTTGGAGTTTGGGGATTGCAGCGCGACACGTTTTTCCAGAAGCATGCATCAAGAGTTTGAAACATGGCTGCGAAAAACCAGACCGAACATTGGCGCTCATTCTTTAAAGCATTATTGCCAAGTTGCCCCACAAGCAATTATTAACTGGATGTCCAGCATGGATGAGTTTGGACAAGTGGTGAACATATGGGCTTTTGGGAATGGCCCGCGTTATTCCCGCAAAGCCACGAACCCTAACCGCAACAAGGCGCTAACCCTGGAGCAACTCGAGGTGTATTACAGCCAACTCCCGCAAGCTCCGGCAAATCCCGAAAGAGATCCCGATCTTTTTGGGCAATACCTCCATCTTAACCTCTGGTTTCTTCAGTTTTCTTTTGGAGGGATGAACCTGACAAACTTTCTCTTCTTGCAAAAAGACGACTATGACTTTATCACACATACACTCAAACCACAAATCAGGAACAAGACCGGCGAACTCATACATAGTTTTACCGTTTTCGAGAAAGCTTGGGTTCTAGTTGAGCAAATTGCGGCATATTCCGATAATCAATTTCTCTTCCCTGTAGTTTCTTGCTCTTCCAAAGCTCTGCGTGCACACGTTGTGAATAATTACCAAAAGAAAGCCAACGCTTCTTTGCGCACCTATTGTGAGAAAATCGGAATTCCGGCAGTTACCACTTACAACTCACGTTCCACCTTTGCTTCTATTGCTGACCAAAAAGGTTTCTTGATTGAGGACATCCAGCGCATCATGGGTCATGCCCGTCTTGAGCAAACCAAAGAATACATTCGGAGACTGCCAAAGCGGATTTCAATGGAGGGGTTGTTTTGATTTTTTACCATCCAATTAGACTCATGACACTCCGGAGAAAAGGTCGGAGGAAAATCAATGGATGAACAAATATTCCCCCCGAAAGATTGCAACGATGAAGGATCTTCAAGTCATACCTAAATCACTCATATATGATTCAGCAGTTTACTCTAGACCCGCTTAGTACGATAAGTAGTCATAGATTTCTTTGCTCGCTGGTTGAGTCAGCGTGAAATGCATTCGCACAAAATTCTTGCCCTTAAGGGGAGCGTCTTCAAATTGGTCAATATGGGGAACCATTGTGCCCATGTAGTAAAATCCGGGGCCTTCACCCGAGTCTTTGGCACAGAACAAGTGAAATTTTCCGGAGGAGTTTTCCTTGATCCAAGTATGAACCGCGCCACCCAACTTTTGTCCTGGTTTTGATGAATAGTCCAATGTGGAAGCTGAGGTAAATCGATCGACAATATGGTCCCAATCCTCAGTTTTATGAGTTTTCATGAAAATACCCATCACGGGGCGTGTCTTGTCGTATCGATATCCCCCAATAGACTGTTCATTCATCATTGTTTCAAAACCCAAGAGAAGCATTGCATCGCGACGCGTAAACTTCTTGTATAAGGTCAACCCATTGGGTCCAAACTTCTCCGAACTGAGCATGCTTAGCACTGCCGAACACAAATCCGCTAGGTGACTTGTAACTACTTTTGTTAAATCATGCCGCAGACGAACTTGATGGCCACGAAGCTCAATCATCGCGAATTCTCTAGCGCGCTCCCGCTTTTCAAAAGGCACAACGGTCGGATCAAATTCTAGAGAAAGGTTCCGAATTGCAGAGAGCATGGAATCCAACTCTTCATGCTGTGCAAGATGAACAGCAAGATCATCACGATTGACCCAATTCTTCTCGAATAGTAACTTTTGAAGAATGAGGAACTCCGTTTTACGCTTGAAAGAAAGTGTTTTCATCAAAATTTCAACCAGCTCAAATTCTAACAGCGGTACACCTTCAACTTCTTCAGGCGAGAGCTGCTTAAATACCTCTAGATAGGACTTAAATGCAGGAGACTTACCGTCCTCATGAATGAAGTAGGTTGTCGGGTAACGCTTGTTTAGGCGGATGAAATCCATCATTTTGGGCGCACGACCCAACTCGTGCCGAAGCAAGTCGAATTCTTCTTTCAGAAGCTTCTTCGAGGAAAGATTGGCATTACTGATTGCCTTAAAGATCCGTTCACGCGAAACTTCATCAAAGCTGACGGTCGATGCCCCAGGAATAAACATATTCTCACCGAGAATATTGCGACGAAGTCCTTCTTTATCGTATCGATTGTCCCCATACAACGCAATGGGAATCATGAAGTTATTCGAGTAATTCCCAATGAAATCAACCACTGTTAAGAAATCCTTTCCTGGAGCCTTGCGAAGACCTCGACCAAGCTGCTGGACAAAGACAATCACTGACTCCGTGGGGCGCAGCATGACAACCTGATTAATCTTCGGAATATCTATTCCTTCATTAAAAATGTCAACCACCAAAAGGTAGTCCAAAGAGTCTAGTTCATCAGATTCTAATCTTTTAATCGCTTCTTCCCGAGCATCCTCGGAATCGCTACCAGTTAACGCTAAACAGCAAACACCGCGAGCATTGAGGCTAACCGATAAAGCTTTAGCCTCTTCTATCCGCGAACAAAACATCAATCCGCGAATTCGAGGTTGATCGGCGCCATATTTTGTGATTTGCTCGATGATATGGTCGACACGACGCTCGTGCTCGAGCTCATTAAATCCTTCAACTTTGCCATAACCCTCAACCTCAATGCCTTCAATACCGAAGTAGTGAAACGTACTGAGGATTTCTGCTTCAAGGGCCTGCTTCAATCGAATTTCGTAGGCGATGACGTGATTGAATTCAGCGAAGACATTGAACCCATCGGATCGCTCTGGAGTGGCCGTCATGCCGAGCATAAACTTCGGAGTAAAGTGTCGCATTATTTTAAGATGCTGAGCGGCACCTGATCGGTGCGCTTCATCAATTACGATGTAATCAAAATGCTCGGGAAGAAACTGTTGTAAGTGATTTTCCCTAGCTAATGTTTGTACGGTCGCAAATAAAAAATCCGCATCTTGATCAAACCTTCCTCCGGTATACAGCCCCATTTTTACGGAAGCACCGTGTACAATTTCAAATGACTCCAGCGCCCTTCTTGCGATATTCTCGCGGTGAACTATGAACAGAAATTTCTTTGCGCCAAACTCATGTACGTCAAATGCAGCGAGAAAGGTTTTGCCCGTACCCGTAGCTGAAACTACCAGTGCGCGGTTATGCCCTTCGATGCGAACTTGCTTTAATCGATCCAATGCTTCTCGCTGCATTAGGTTGGGCACCACATTTTGTCCAAGGGATAGCACTTCGCGAGTGGTTCTGGCCGCAAACTGCTTTTCCCAGGCTATTTGGTAGCGCTCGAGGAACTCGAGCGTCAAAGGGTGGGACCGATTCCAATCTAGCTCAAACTCAAAATTGAGCTCGAGAAACAGTGAACTATCTTCTTTAACATGAAGCTCGACATTGAGCTCACGGTTTGTACTCAAGGCCGCTTCAGTGAGGTTGGAACTGCCAACGATAGCGGCGTAACTCGACTCATGCTCAAACACGAATCCCTTCCAGTGGGCCTGCTCAACATCCTCAGTCATCAACCGCACCTCCAGGTTACTGAATTTCATCAGTTTTCTCAGGGCTTCGGGTTGCGTGAATGTTTGGTAGGTTGATAATAAGATCTTGCCTTTAATCCCTTTATCCTCAAGCGCACACAATTCCGCAAGTATGGATTGCACTCCGCCACTGGTCGCAAAGGCAACACTCCAGTAAAATGATTTACAGTGCCTTAATTCAAATTGAATGGCACTCAATACTTTCAGATCCCGTTTTCGATCGTTGGTAAGTACCCTTGACTTAAAGTCTACTGAATTCTTGTTTTTGTCAACAAAAGAGTAATGAAGACCTTGATTGAATGATTGGTCAGACATTCTGGAGTGCATTGACAATGGGCACATCTGCAGCTGCCCAATCTAAACCGACCATCTCGTCAACACCCAACCACAACCCCATTTGATGTTCCGAAAGTTGAAATTCAATGCTAGTTGATTCGCAAACAAAGGTTTCCATGATGATTCGAAAATCTGGATACGAATGATCCACAGTGAGTAAATAATTCAAATTGAACGCATTAAGCTCCAATTCCTCCTTCAGCTCTCGGATTAATGCAGCCTCAGGGGTCTCGCCAACTTCAAGTTTTCCTCCTGGAAACTCCCACTTCTCACTGATATACGGATACTTATGAGAGCCGCGTTGAACACATAGAAATTTTGATCCATTGCGAACAACCCCGGCAACCACATTAATCGTTTTCATCAATTACGAATTTAGATGGGTAAATCTCTGAATCAATGGAGGATTGTGACTATTTATTCACCATTTTGTATTCCCGCGAAAGTCAAAAACCATCAAAAGGATAAATTTTGATTTTTGGGGTAATGAAGACAAGTCGATTCAATGAGGGCCAGATCATCAAGGCAATAAAGGAGCATGAGGGAGGCCGCAAGGCCGAAGACATCGTGAGAGATCTTGGGATCAGCCAAGGGACCTTTTACAAATGGAAGCAGAAGTACGGCGGTATGGAGGCAAGCGATGTCAAGCGATTAAAAGACTTAGAGCTTGAAAACAGCCGCCTGAAGAGGTTACTTGCCGATACACATCTCAACCTCTTTCGCTGAGTCCGCAACACGCTTATTATCTGTCATTTAGTTTTAAACACGCGCAACACATAGGCAACAAGTGTCTAAAATGGCCTTTTTGCTTGCAACGCATAAGCTACAACAAAGAACGGTAAAACGAAGGTAACCTTTTTTGGGAATAGCCGTTTTTGGTGGTCGATTATTTGGTTGGGGCGGACGCGATAGGTTTTGTGTGGGAACAGCTTTTTTCGACTTGTTTACACAAAGATTTTTAAGAACTCGTAAAATCGAGTAGGGGTTTATTATTTTCCCGGGAAGCCTTAAGTGATATTCATTGGCACTGTTTAAATACATCTATAAAACCCCTTTTGATCTGATTTACACATCCTGTAATCGTGTTAGTGTTGTTCGGAATGTTCCGAACACATGTTTGGAATCACGTATAATGCCAAAACCTCAGTGTATTCAGTATCTCCGTGAAAGAATCAAAATAGAATTTCAATCTCAAAGTAAAGAAGTGTAGTGGATTTGGTTGCCTTACTCTGCGCCTCCGATTTTCCGAAGCGGTGGATTTATACCTGGAAGCCCACCCTGCCATCTCGTATCACTCCGTAAAGGGGTATCATAATTTCAAGAAGCGCATGTTGGAGTTTGGGGATTGCAGCGCGACACGTTTTTCCAGAAGCATGCATCAAGAGTTTGAAACATGGCTGCGAAAAACCAGACCGAACATTGGCGCTCATTAGGGGCGTGATTTGCGGATGGCGAGTCGAAGACATCGAGAATCCGCTCTTGCAAAAAGTGCGCTACCTCGACAAACTCATCGACGAACTTGCGAAGGGGCGCGCACCCGAAAAAGTATTCCGTGCCGCTTAGGCGCGCAACGCCACCGATTCCTGTTCCACGATTTCAACGGGCATGGATACGTGCTCCGTTCCGCCCTCTTGAGCACGAACGCGCGACACCATCAGCCCCGCGAGCCAACCCATGTCGTAGCCCGAGGTTTTGACGTAGCTAATGCTCGGAACCGACACCATCGGGAACTTGCCGTCGCTTACGCCGAGCACCGAAACGTCTTCAGGGATGCGAAGGCCCATGCGCTGCAGGTAGCGCATGCTGTGCGCGAGCAGTTCATCGGACATTGCAAACAATGCAGAAGGCCGCCACTCGACCCGCGAAAACTGCTTGGCGAGCAGCAATTCTAGTTCCCCAACTTGCTCGACGTGAATCACGTTGGGCGACATCTGGCCGCCTGCGAACTGAGCGACACCCGCACGAAAGCCCTCCTCGCGCTCTTGGGTAAGCCGCCACGTGCAGCTACCTAGGATTGCCAAGATGTCTCGGTGTCCCTTAGAAACTAAATAGCGCACCGCTTGATAACCCGCTTGGTATCCATCAAATCGAACACTGTGAAGCTGGACATCATCAGCGGTTTTGTCAATTAAAATACACGGGACCTCATTTTGAACCAATGGCTTTAAGTGATCCAATCCCACAGAAGTCGAAGCGAGGGACAACAGAACCCCTTCAACCTGCAGATCGACACACTGCTGGACCACTTCAGCCTCGAGCTCCGATCGATCCTGAGTCAAAAAGATTTGCAGCATTCTACCTGACTGACGCAGTGACGCACTCACCCCCGCGATGAGCGAGGGAGAGAAATAGTCGTTCACCTCTGGCAGCACTAATGCCACAATACCCGAATGCTGCTGCCGAAAGCCTCGTGCCAAAAGATTCGCCCGGTACCCCAATTGGGCCGCAGCCTCTGAAACACGTCGCTTGGTCACCGGACTGATATCGGGGTGATCCGATAGTGCTCGGGACACCGTCGAAATGGATAAACTCAAAACACGAGCAATGTCCTTAATGGTAGTTCTACGGTTCATAGGGATCCTTTTGAACCACTAAGTTATCAACAACAAACATTCCCGCAAACGTTTGCAGTGATGAACACGGTTGAGGCGCTTCAAATGATTCCATACAATTGTGTTGTCAAAACACTTTATTCACCTAACACGAATTGGCATGAAGAACAAATCCACTAAAATTATCAGCACCCTGTGCGCGTTAGGCATTCCCGCCTTGGGCGCACTTGCGGCTAATACTGCAGGAATGCAGTCCGACACCACCTTGAGCGCCGGCCTTAACGAGGTCGTCATCACGGGTGTCACCAGCGAAGCGAGCAAGCTCAAATCAAGTGTCAGCATTACGACCTTAAAGCCCAGCAGCATCGAACAATCTACTCCCCGCACCACTGCAGAAATCTTCCGCAGCATTCCGGGAATTCGTTCCGAGTCTTCGGGCGGTGAGGGTAACACCAACATTGCAGTCCGCGGCGTACCCATCTCGGCGGGCGGATCAAAGTACTTGCAGCTGCAAGAGGACGGCCTCCCCGTGTTCTTGTTTGGCGATATGGCCTTTGCCACATCCGACATCTTCCTGCGTTTCGATCAATCGGTTGACCGCATCGAAGCCATTCGCGGGGGTTCAGCGTCTACTATGGCGTCGAACTCTCCTGCCGGCATTATCAACTTCATCAGCAAGACGGGCTCTATAGAGGGCGGTAGCATCAGCAGCACATTTGGTTTGGACTACGACCAATTCCGCACTGACTTTGACTTCGGAACTCCATTGACCAATGACGTAAGCTTCCACGTTGGTGGCTTCTTTCGCAACGGAGAAGGTCCGCGCAAGACCGGATTCAATGCCAACAACGGCGGTCAAATCAAAGCCAATATGACCAAGCGCTTTGAGAACGGCTACGCCCGTGTCTACTTCAAGCACTTGAACGACCGCACTGCGGCCTACATGCCACAGCCCATGCAGGTTACCGGCACCAACGCCAACCCTGTTTGGGAAGGCATTGGCGACTTCAGCGCCAACCAAGACGCCCTGCACAGTGTGTTCTTGAGCAGTAACTACGGAATCGGAAGCAACGGCGAGCGCCGCATTGTCGACGTGGCCGACGGTATGCATCCAAAGTCTACTGCGGTTGGAACCGAGTTCGTCTACAATCTTGAAAACGGATGGCGCGCTGAAAGCCGCACCCGCTGGGCACGCAACTCAGGTCGCTTCGTGGCCCCATTCACGGCCGCAGCAGGAACCACCGCCAACATGCTCAGCACCGTAGGTTCCGCAGTGGGACGCGATCTAACTGGCGCCACCCTTACTCGCGCAAGCGATGGTAGTGCCTTTACCGGCGAACTTGCTCAAGTGGTGCACATGTTTGACACCGAACTTGAGAACTTTAACACCATGGTTAGCGACAACAATCTGTCGAAGACCTTTGGCAACCTCAAGGTGAAACTCGGATACTACCGCGCCCTTCAGGACGTCAACATGTCGTGGCTATGGAACTCGTACCTAACTGAAATTAAGGGTGGTGGCCAAGCCTCTCCGCTCGATATCACGACGGCAGACGGAACCCAAATCTCAGAAAGCGGCCAGTTCGCGTACGGAGTTCCCGTATGGGGCAACTCCCTCCAGGTGAAGTACAACTCGGCCTACACCGTGTCTGCTCCCTACGCCGCCTTTGTGTACGAGGCCAGCGATAAAATCACGGTTGATGCTAGCGTTCGCCAGGACAACGGCAGCGTACGTGGAGTCGGTTTCGGAACCAAAATCGGTGAGCTCGATGTGAACAACGACGGAGTAATCTCAGCTCTTGAGGAAGGCGTGGCCGTCATCGACAACGCCCGCAAGAACCCCGTCAACTACGACTACGGATTCCTTTCGTACTCATTGGGTGCCAACTACTTGCTTGGAGCCAACCAGTCCGTATACGCACGTTACAGCCGTGGCGGAGCCGCCAAGGCCGACCGCGCCGTGTTCCCCTCCGGATCGTACCTGAGCATGGGCAACCCAAAAGACATGATCAACCAAGCTGAACTCGGCTGGAAGCGCAGCTTCTCGAACGCGATCTTGTATGTGACTGGATTCTATGCTGCAACAACTGAAGAGGGCGGTTTTGAAGCCACCACCCAGCGCGTCATCGAAAACGACTACACGGCCTACGGTCTCGAGGTTGAGGGTGCATACCGCAAAGGCAACTTCGACCTGCGCGGAGCCGCCACCTACACAAAAGCTAGCATCACCACGATGAACCTCGACGGTTCTGAGGGTGCCAACTTTGGCAATATGCCGCGCCGCCAGCCAGGCTTGATGTACAGCATTATGCCTTCGTACACTTTTGGCAAGCACATGCTCGGCTTGAGCGCCATTGGCCAGACTAAGGCTTACGCTCAAGACAACAATGAGCTCGTGATGCCCGGCTACATGGCCTTGAACGGATTTGTATCCTTCAACCTCGGCAAGGGTCTCGACTTCGGAATCAACGGCAACAACCTGCTCAATGCGATCGGCATTACCGAATCTGAAGAAGGCTCAATGGTCGACGGACAAGTGAACTACCTCCGCGCGCGCTCCATCACGGGCCGCTCGATCTCTGCGTCTTTGCGCTACCGTTTCTAATTGCTTTGGCCCGCCCCGCGGGCCAAAGTTTACCTTTACCGGGGGAACGAAGCTGCGCTTCGTTCCCCCTTTCTTCTACCCTCAACTACCCCATGAACCTTCGCAAATCATTTGGCCAAATTTGGACGATGAACTTCGGATTCTTCGGCATCCAGTTCAGTTTCGGCCTGCAGCAGTCCAACATGAGCCCCATTTATCAGTACTTAGGGGCTGACGAGGGCTCATTGCCGATGCTGTGGCTCGCAGGGCCCGTGACTGGTTTGCTTGTACAGCCCATCATTGGTGCACTGAGCGACGAAACCTGGAGCCCGCGCTGGGGCCGCCGAAAGCCCTACATCCTCGTCGGCGCACTCATTGCCAGCCTTGGTCTCGTGTTCATGCCCTTTTCGCAAACCCTTTGGATGGCCGCGAGCCTGCTTTGGATCCTCGACGCCGCCAACAACATGGCCATGGAACCCTACCGCGCCTTCGTTTCTGACGAACTAAGTCCCAAGCAGCAGCCTACTGGCTTTCTTATGCAGAGCTTTTTTACTGGGCTTGGCATCACATTGGCCAACTTCACCCCAGCCATCCTCATCACCTTAGGCCTTGTGGGACTCAACGACCAATTCGCCAACGGAATCCCTGCCACCACCTACTGGGCCTTTGGGATTGGCGCGATTGCGTCCATTGCCACCGTGCTGTACAGCATGGGGCGCACCCGTGAGCACGCCCCCACCGCCGAACAACTCAAACACATCGCGGCACGCAAATCCAGCGGAAGCATCGTACAGCGATCCCTTCGCGAAATCACCGAATCGCTTCGCGAAATGCCAATGGGTATGAAGCGTCTGATTCCTGTTAAATTTTTCACGTGGTACGCCATGTTCTGCTACTGGCAGTACGTCACGTCTGCACTTGCCAAGTCACAGTTCGGAACAAGCGACGTGCACAGCGAGGGCTTTCGCGCCGCGCAAGTCCTCACGGGCCAACTCAACGGAACCTACAACGTCGTCACCTTTGCCCTAGCCTTCGCCCTAGTGCCGCTTGCTCGCCGCTGGGGTGCCGCGTGGGTGCATGCTTTGGCGCTGACCCTCGGCGGAGTCGGAATCCTCCTCATCCCCTACCTAAGCGCGAGCGATTCCGCCCTATTCGGCGTGCCAAGCATCTACCTCTACACGCTCGGGCTCGGAATTGCTTGGGCCTCAATCATGGCTATGCCCTACCAAATGCTGGCGGCCTCGGTACCGAAGGAGCGTACTGGTGTGTTTATGGGCATCTTCAACATGTTCATCGTGATACCCATGATGATTCAAATCGGAACCATGCAGTGGTTTGTATTTGACCTGCTCGGCGAAGACAGCCGGCAGGTGCTGAATTTGGGCGGAATTTTTTTGCTACTCGGCGCCCTGTTTAGCCTTCGTTTGATCCCTCGATTCATGCCCGATGTTCGCTAAACTCACAGAATACGCTACAGCTGCGCGGGAACTACTTGTCCACGCTCAATCCGAACTCGGGACCAAGGCCTCAATGGCCCACCTCGCTAACTATCAGGCGGTCTTTTGCCGAGATTCTGTCGTGGTCGGACTTTTGGGCATTGATGAAGGTGACACAGACCTCATTGACGGACTGATTCGAAGCCTCACCACCCTTCGCAACCATCAGGGACCGCAGGGCCAAATTCCGTCCAACGTGCGCGTTGAAGGAGGCCAAACGACAGTGAGCTTTGGCAAACTATCACCCAAACTCGACTCCGTGTCCTGGTACATCCTAGGCTGTGCGCGACTCGTCGCGAATGGCCACAGTAGCCCGACACAATGGCTTCCGAGCGTGCGCGCGGCCGCCGACCTGCTTGAAGCGCTGGAATACAACCAACGGCACCTTCTCTACATTCCGCGTGGCGGAAACTGGGCTGATGAATTCCTCACCGAGGGCTATACCCTATTTGACCAAGCACTGCGATGCTGGGCCTTACGCGAAGCGTCCGAGGCCTTTAACCAACCTCGTTGGGCGACGAAATCCGAACAGATTGCTCACCTGATACTGGGCCATTATCCGCTCGAAACAGGGTTTTTTGCTTCATCTCTACTCCCGGGAGCTGTCGATCGCCGCATCGACCTTGCCGCCCACTGCATGCTTGCCATGGCCCTTCCTCGAGGAACCAAATCTGTTGCCCTCGCCCTCAAGACGTTGTGCGACCAGTTCCTTGGCCAGGATCAACTCCCGCCTGCATTTTGGCCCATTATTCAGCCCGACGACAGCCGATGGCCCGAACTCGAAGGATTCCACCTTTTTGGCATGAAAAATCGCCCCCACCACTACCACAATGGGGGGATTTGGTGGGTATGGTTGGGTTGGCTGGGGCTGGGGCTCCAAAAGCACGGCCTCGAAACCAACTCGCTCGTACACCTCGCGGAACGCACCCTCAACCAGCTGCCCGAGTTCGACTTTGAAGAGTACCTCAATTCTGAAACGCTCGAACCCGGAGGGACCCCAAAACTCTGCTTTACGGCAGTCGGAATTCGAATTATCCATCAACTAAGTACACCCACTTCGTGAACGAACCGCTTCACATTGGCTCCGACGTACACCAAGCCGCTGAACAACTTTTGGAGGTGGTTCCGCACCAAGCCGGCACACGAACGGTTATTGCCGTGGGTGGAGAATCAGGTAGTGGCAAGTCGACCACTGCCATCGCGCTCCGCACTACCTTTTTGAATCGCGGAATTTCGTCTGTCGTACTTCACCTTGACGGGTACTTTAAACTTCCGCCCCGAGAGAACCACCTCGAGCGCACCAAATCCAAAGATTGGATCGGGTTCAGCGAAGTGCGATTGGATCATTTGCAAGCGCACCTTGATGCATTTAAATCGGGAGCGCAATCCTTGTCTGTTCCGATCGTGGACTACCTCGCGAACCGCATTGACGACCGTGAGGTGCCGCTCAACGGCGTCGAGGTACTCATCATCGAAGGCACGTATGCCCTTTACCTTGAGCACTTCGATGTCGGAATCCTCATGCCCCGTGACTACACGCAAACGCAACGCGTTCGCCAAGCGCGCACCAGAGAAACCTACAGCCCATTCGTCGAAGAAGTTTTAGCGATCGAGCACCAATTGGTGCGCAACAGCCACAGCCGGGCACATTGGAGGGTCGACGACCTCTTCAACGTGCAAGCCATCCCCTCTACATGACGTTAATTCTGACCGAAGGCTGAGTTTTCCGAGATTCTCTTCGCGCGAAATGCTTCTCGAATAATTCTTTTGGCCTCCTTTATTTCCGCTTGGTCTTTCACTACGTCGTCAAGGTCGGCTGCTGTAAATCGAAGCCGGCCATTCAGGCTCAGTTTATGGTACCTGACTTTTTGTTCATGGACCCAATGGTATAATGTGCTTGTAGAGATACCTAGGTAGTCGGCTGCCTGTTTTGTGTTGAGCCATTTCTGGTTCTTGAACGGAGTGTGTTCCATGTCATAATTTTTGAAATTCGGGTGCAAGTATGTGGCACATTAACCTCAAATTCCAAAATAAGTTATTAACACTAACTGCCTCATTATCAGATATTTATTTTTGGAAATAAACATTGTCAAATACTTAAAAACGCTAGTGCCAGAGCGGGCTTGAGGGGGATTTCAGGGCCAAAATGGGCCTCAAAACGGCCAAAAACAGGGGTCAAAAAAAAAATCCGAAAATGTTGGCTTTCGGATTTTTCTCATGCGCTTTGGAGACCAAAATGAGGAAATCTCCTGCTCAGATCTTGCCTTGTACAGGGGTTCGTTTTGCTGGGTACCGCTTTGGGTACCTCCCGATCAAAAGCTAAGAAAAGCAAAGAGCGGCAAAAGCCGCTCTTGGTCTAAGAAGTAGGTCTCTCCCCTGCCCTATTGAATAGCCTAAAACCTTCTATGGTTGCCC
>Ga0233450_10003450_pt1 | contig 14829 bp, 7 predicted proteins | sample 011ome_30_FD_189956 | JGI IMG/M metagenome (GOLD analysis project Ga0233450, IMG submission 189956) | Coastal salt marsh microbial communities from the Groves Creek Marsh, Skidaway Island, Georgia - 011501CT (spades assembly) | ecosystem: Environmental > Aquatic > Marine > Intertidal zone > Salt... | reverse complement strand
ACGCCACGAGTGCAGGAAGCAACGGCGCGACGACACCCTTGGGAATTTGTTGACGAAACATCGTCAAAAACTTCAACGCATCAGCGCGCACGACGGGGTGCGAACCGCCTTTCGGTGCGGCAATTTCCGGAGCAATGTGCTGGTTGAAAAAATCCACAATGTTGACTAAGTCGTTTGTTTCTGTCGCACCCTTGACCAAAGACTTGGACCGAATCGTCAACGCCATGACTAAATAAATTGCAGCATCCTTGGCTTTCCAGAACTTCTTAGGATCGGTTGAGTACTGCTGCAGTAACGACGCGACGTAGCTCGTGATGGCGGTCGTGACGTGCTGCGGAAACTTGGCCGTAAGAGCCTTGACGAGCTCGCACGCGCCGCGGCGGCGCGTATCCGCATCGCTCCCTTCTAAATCACGTCGAATGTATTCCACGTGATTATCGCTGAACAGCTCCTCATCGTCATCTCTAAATTGCAAGTTCGGAAGGATGATGTTCTCGCATACTTGACGAAGCGTATCGGGGGATTCAAACAACTTGTGATGGACGCTACTCGCCACCGTCGTAAGGAATTTCACTCCAGACGTCACCAAATGGTCTCTGTTGGTTGCTAAATCGGTCGCCATCAACAGCGTCCACACGTCTTGGACGAAAGTTTGCAAGTAAGGTGCAAACTCTTCTTCGTTCTTTTCGATGTAGAGATTGATGTTGTCGCACACCGCGGCTTTTAATTGATCCGCTTCGCTCGCCTTTTCCGCATCTGAACTCGCCAACCCCACCGGAGGTGCGTACGTTAAAAATTTATGAAACAGCCCCATCCACTCCGCCATAGCATCTTCGAAAACTTCGGGCAACTCTTGGCTATTCAAGCTAAAGAAGATTCTACAAATCAAACGAAGGCACTGAAGCAACGGCGCCGCCTGCGCCGCATCTGCGCCTGACGCGTCCAACGCGGCAGAAATCTCTTGCGTCAACCCGAGCAAAGGTGCGGTGAACGTATCCAACACGTACTTCAACTCTTTATACAACTCTTCCGTCTTCGTCGCACCGCGATAGCGTTTAAAGATTGTATTCGCCGTGCGTAACACACCCGCGACGTCATTAAAGTCTCGTCCCCCCGCCGTTCCCAACCTCGTCACCAACTCCGGTAACAGCCCGCTCCATCGTTCGGGGAAATCAGACGTGCAAACGATACTTAACGCTTCGCTCATTTGCGCGGCGACGAGTTTAGGCGCGCGTAACATCAACCCTACGATCGCCCCGCGCACCGCCGCTTTTTCGCTCTCCGACGTCTCGCGCGGCGCCTGCGCCCCAACCTCATCCGGCTCCACCGGTGCCCAGTGCTTCTTCACAACATTCTTAAACGCCACCGCCGCGCACTGTCGCGTCATCCCATCCACGCCATCCTGCGCGGCGAGCTGGAGAAGTTGCAGGGAAAAGTTGTCCGTCGCCGATCTCGCCGCGAGAAACTGCTCTGCTGACGCGCGCGCGGTCGCATCCGCGCTCAGCGTCGCCTGCAACGCAGCGACGAGTTGTGTTTGATCGCCACTCATCGCGCGCGAGGACGTGTGCGCGCGTCGGCGCGATCACGCGCGTTGGATTATGTCGTGAGGCTGCGAAAAAGCTTCTACAAAAGAAATGAAATGAATTGCAACGCGTTGTTTAAATCGGACAAGTAAATGTGTGTTCTCAACCATGCACTCACGAGGGGCCCATGGAAATCGGCACGCCGTTCCCGCTCGCACCCGGGCCAAACTTTTCTTTGACGTCGTTGATCGTCGGTACGTCTTTATAGTTGCCTAAAAATCTGTTGCGCAGTTCTCGAAACATGGCGTCGGCGCGGTTGCTGCTCGTGGCGATGCCATCCTTTGTGCGCGAGACGCCGCTGAGTAAATCATTCATGGTGACGAGTTGGCGGTTGTCGCGCACGCTCAAGAGCGCGGCTTCGTTGCAGACGTTGGCGAGCTCAGCACCGGTGAAACCGGGCGTGGCACGAGAGACGACGTCGCATACGACGTCTACGTCATCCTCTAAATCGATCCCACGCAAGTGCACGGAGAGGATTTGCGCGCGTCCTTGTTGACCAGGCGGGCCGACGAATACGCGGCGCGTGAGGCGACCGGGGCGTAACAGCGCTGGGTCGAGCGCGTCCGGACGGTTCGTCGCGGCCAAAATTAAAATGCCGCTATCCTTGGCAAAGCCATCCATTTCAACCAAGAGCTGGTTCAACGTCTGGTCTCGTTCCTCGTTTAACCCAGCGCCACGTCGAGAGCCGACGGCATCGAGCTCGTCGATGAATATAATCGCTGGTCGAGATTTCCGCGCCTCGGCGAAGAGTTCGCGAACGCGCGCGGCGCCTCGACCGACGAAGAGCTCAACAAATTCCGAAGCGGCGACCGGAAAAAACGCGACGTTGGATTCGCCGGCGACGGCGCGAGCCAACAAAGTTTTCCCAGTACCGGGCGGTCCGACGAGCAAGCACCCGGTGGGGAGACGTCCTCGGACGTTTTTGTACTGGTCGGCGTTCTTCATGATTTGAACGAGCTCGTATAATTCAGCCTTGGCATCCTCGACGCCGGCGACGTCGGCAAAGGTAACCTTGTTGACGTCATCCTTTGGCGCAGCCTTTTTACGCTTCTTCCCACCCCCGCTCTGTCTGTTAATCGCATTTCGCATGATAATCATCAAAGGTATGATAGGTAACCACATCGCGAGCACGGTGAACATCCCTTTCGACGCTAATCTCGACACCGCCGCCGGGACGGCGCCGAATTCAACCCCGGCGTTTTCAAGCTTCTTCATCAACTCCATATCCGCCATTAATCGCTTCGTCTGATACGTCTTCACCTCTGTCGCCGCTACCGCCGCGCCACCTTTGCCTTGCGCTTGCGGTTTCAAATCGTACAACAACCTCGTCGAGCCTTCTTCGAATCGCACGCTCGCGATTTTCCCGGCGCGTAAATCCTTTAAAAACGCGCTGTACATCGTCGTCGGCGGCGTCGGCGCTTTAACCTTTCTCGCCATCGACCCGCGATAGGTCAAAATCCCAGACGTGATCAGAAACACCGAAAACACCACGCGACCAAACGCATTGGACGTCACGGCGGAGAGAAACCTGAATGCGCTTCCGAATACCACGTACGCCGCCACCGCCAGCGCCCGACGAAACACGACGCCGAGTAAAATCATACGCGTGATGATGAATCGCCACAGCGAAAACGGCTTACGCGGCACCGGCGCGTCCAACGCGTCGTCATCTGTATTCCTAACTCCCGCGCGCGTCGTCTCGCCGTTCGCGGGCGCGGGTGCGGGCGCAGGCGTCGGCGCTTTCAGGCTCCCGCTATCCGTCTCAGCCTCGCGTCTTTCGCTTTCGCGTATCGCCGTCGTTACCACGCACCGACGATGGGCGACGTCGCGCGACGCCGACGCGCGTTCGCGCGCGCACGTCGCGTCCGTACCGCGCGCGGCGACCGTGCGCGACGCCATCGCGCGCGCCGGCGTCGCGAAGCGCGCGCCGCCTGACGACGTCACCATCACCGACCCATGCCGACGCGCGCGCGCCGCGCACGCGCGCGCCGCCGCCGCCGTCGACGCCGCGGGGTGACGCGGAGGTGTCACCGTCGTCATCGGCGCGTCCGTGCGCGTCGATGCGCGCATCGCTCGCGCGGTCGCAGACGTGCGCTCGTCGGCGCGGCGCTGTGTGAGGCTGTGACGTGCGGCGCACGGCGACATTGCGACGCGCGACGCGCGCGTGAACCACACTCGCGCGCGCATTCGCGAGTGAAAAGGGAGTGGTGTGATTGGCCGAGACGCGCGAGCGCGATCGACGGCGCGCGCGCGAGCGAGGGCGAGCGACGCTGTGCGTGGCGATGGCGATGGCGGCTGGTGACGGCGCATCGTCTGTGCGCGCGCGCACGGACGGCGAGGACGGGCGTGAAGGCGTCGCGGACACGCTCGCGCGCGTTCGTCGCGATATGGTAGGCTACGCGTCGACGTGTTCGGGCGCGTTCGGGACGAAGACGCTCGTGTACGCGGATTGGACGGCGAGCGGTCGAGCGTCTCGGTCGGTCGAGCGCGCGATACGCGAGCGCGTATTGCCGACGTATGCGAATACGCACACCACGACATCGACGACTGGTGCGCAGTCGACGTGTTTTCGACAGGAGGCGCGTCAGGTGATTGCGCAGTGCGTGAACGCGAGGGTGGGGTACAGCGATAAACACGCCGACGTGGTGACGTTTGCCGGAAGCGGAAGCACGAGCGCGATTGATCGATTATGTCGCGCGCTCGGGGCGCATGTGCCGTTACCGGAACATGCTCCTGTAGAGGCTCGGCCGGTGGTATTCGTCGGGCCGCACGAGCATCATAGTAACATATTGCCGTGGCGCGAGAGCTGCGCCGTCGTGGTTGAAATTCCAGAGGACGCGACGACTGGTACAGTTGATGTCATGGCATTGCGTGCGGCGCTAAAGGCGTATTCGTCCCACGCGACGTTAATAGGTAGTTTCAGTGCGGCGAGCAACGTCACGGGCGTCCGGGCGGATGTCGACTTGATCACAGAGACGTTGCATCGAGGCGGGGCGTTGGCGTTTTGGGATTACGCGGCGGCGGCGCCGTACGTCGGCATCGACATGAATCCCGTCGTATTCGACGCAGACACGGGCGAGTTGAATCCTTTCGTGTATAAAGATGCGGTATTTATTTCCCCGCATAAACTTCCTGGTGGACCGGGTACGCCTGGGATTTTAGTTGCCAAGCGCGCGTTGTTCACGAATGAGGTTCCGAGCGAACCAGGCGGAGGTACGGTGTTTTACGTCACGAGCGATGACCATCGATATTTGAGCAATCGTGTCGAGCGCGAAGAAGGTGGCACGCAAGATATTATTGGTAGTGTGCGCGCTGGGTTGGCGTTTCAGGTAAAGGCGGCGGTGGGAACGTCTGTGATTGAAGCCGCCGAAGACGCGTTGCAACGTCGCATGTTTGCCTCGCTTTCGACGAATGAAAACATTTGCTTACTCGGTCCCGAGGCGAGCGAACACACCAAGCGTTTGCCCATTGTATCATTCTTAGCGCGTGCACCGGCGACTGCTATGCGCGACGGGAAGATGAAGAGCCGTTTTTTGCACTATTCGTTTACGTGCGCCGTGCTCAACGACGTCTTTGGCATCCAAGCGCGCGGCGGATGCGCCTGCGCCGGACCTTACGCGCACAGACTTCTCGGGTTATCACCCGAAGACGCAGCAGCAATCGAAGCACATTTATTAGATAAGGCTGAAGTTCTTCGTCCTGGGTTTGCGCGAGTGAGCTTGCCGTATTTTGCATCCGATGCTGAAATTGATTACACGCTCGCCGCGGTGCACGCTGTGGCGACGCACGGGTGGCGATTACTTCCAATCTACCGCATGGATGCGAAGACTGGCGAGTGGCGTCACGTCGCGCGTGCGCGCAGTTTTCCCGAACGCAAGTGGCTTGCGCATATGAAGTTCCCATTGGCGGATGACGACGAGGAGGCGGACGCAACGATTCCATCAGAGGACGACATCGCCGCCGCGTTACGCGAGCAAATGCACATCGGATTGCGCATCTTGGAAACGTGCGGACAATATCGCGACGGCGAGCAAGAAGTACGCACGAAAAATGGACAGTTGCGCATGCCAAACACGGGCGGTAACGCATCGGATGAACGCATGATGCTCGCGGGCGGGCGAGACGACGACGAATCCCGATTAAGCTACGTCGGCGACGACGACATCGATGTGGCGCGCGATGCCGCGACGAGTGTCGAGCGTGGCGATGCGTTGCGATGGTTTATGTTTCCGTCTGAAGCTATTTCACTTTTACAGATCGCGCTACCTGAAGCGTCAGTGAATGGCATTTTACCCTTGACGTTTGTTCCGCCCTCGGGCGCCATCGCGGGAGCGTTGAAACCGCCAAATATGTGCGGCGCGAGAGGGTCTCAACCAAACGCACACGGGCAAAAGTATCGCACGGAGAGTCGCAAACACCCGTTGCGCGTAAATGAACAGTTTGGCAATATCCGAAGTGGTTACATTCAGCAGCGCGCCGCACCGCTGTGTACCGGCGACGCTAAGGTTGCGCAGAAAAAGCCGAATGGAATCAGCGAAGCGAAAGACACGACGCGCATTCAACCATCTGTATCTGTGCGAGAAGTACAGCTTGAAGTGCCTGATGATGAGGAACAAAGTACAGTTGAGATATCCGAAGCCGTCGTCATGACAGCGTCGTCGCCGACGAAAAGGGACAACACCAAACCAAATAAGAACAAGTTTTTTAAGCCGTCCCCAAAGCTTTTGCGGCACGTGAACGCGGCGGTGTGCGACTTTGATATGATTGAACCCGGCGACCGCATCTTGCTCGGTCTCTCGGGAGGCAAAGACTCGCTCGCGATGTTACACATCATGCTTACGCTGCAGTCGCGATGCCCACCCGAGAATCGATTTACGTTGGCGTGCGCCACCGTAGATCCTGGAACAGAGGCGTTTAATCCTCGCCCGCTCATCCCGTACGTGGAATCCCTCGGAGTGGAGTATCATTATTTAGACGAGAACATCATGGCCATGGCGAACGAGCATATGACTGGCGATAGTATTTGCGCATTTTGTGCGCGTATGAAACGTGGCGCATTGTACACGTGTTGCCGCACGCATGGGTACAACAAACTCATTCTCGCGCAGCATTTAGACGACTGCGTGGAGAGCTTCTTGATGAGCACGATGTACAATGGTACTATGCGCACCATGAAGGCGTCATATTTGATTGACGAAGGCGATGTGACTGTGATTAGACCAGCAATTTACTTGCGCGAAAAGATGCTTCGTGACTTTTCCTACGAAGCTGGCTTGCCCGTCATCAACGAGAATTGCCCTGCGTGTTTCGAAGCGCCGAAGGAACGTAACCACATTAAAAAACTTCTCGCGCGCGAAGAGGGTGTGTTCCCGACGCTGTACTCAAGCATGCGAAACGCTTTGCGTCCATTGTTCGACCCAGCAGCGATGGATATTTTGAAGATGATTGGTGAAACGATTGACTCGCGAAATAAGTGGAGAGGCCGCGCCAAGGAACAGCGCGCGGCGTCCATCGCTTCGGGCAAGTGCGCGCCAAAACGCATCGATAATGTAGAACAAGTCAGCACCGATGTGGAAATATCGGAAGGACGGACCGTAAGTCTCGCTGAAGCCACCGAGGCGCAGCTTCTTGTTGAGCTGACGGCACGACGGCGAGAACGGTTGCGTCGCGTCGGCGGCAAGGTCGTCGACTCCGAACTCAACGAGGATCTCACGGAGAAACAAATGTACTGCACGGCTGAAGGATGTCAAAGAAAATAAATTGTAATCAACGTTGAATGTGTATAATATCAATTGTGGTTTCTTCTAAACTAATAAATCGTCCTCGAACACAGTGAGCTCTTCGTATCCTTGCGATAAGTCAATTTCCATCAGTTCGGACGCGAAGGCGTGCACTTTCATAGCTTTTGCGGGGCGTTCGGCGTCGAGTGGTGATTTCGAGGACTCGCCGCGTTCTTTTCGAATCTGTTCAGTCTTCTCGCACGCCTTTGCGAGCGAGATGTACGAAAACTTTGTCGAGCACGCGTCTGCGCCTGGCAAGGATTCGATCAACAGGCGAATGTTGGGAAGCGAATACCCAAAGAACTCTGGACCGGATATGGCTGTCTTTTTCGCCACCTCGCCATTGGCTTCGCGCACGGATTTGACACGTTTCAACACCTCGGCCCACGCGGCGGTGGCGCTTTTCGCAACGATCGGTTCGCAACCTTCTTCAGCCGTGAGCGTAAATTGCGGTTCGCCGCTTGAGCTCACAGAGATTTCTTGCTCCCACTTTGTGCGATCATTGAGATTATCCAAGCGAGGATACATGCGCGTCGTCTTGAATCCCACGGGCAATATGTAGTTTTCTGACACAAAGTGCTTATTCAAACGCACTTCGCCGAGCGATTCAATGGTGACGCCACCCATTGGACCGATGGGTGTGACAAACGCGCCGTTCGCGTCGCGCTTGAGCTCCTTGATAAATTCCTGCGCCTTGTGAAGCTTCTCAAGCGTTGTACCGCCGCCAGTACGAGGCGCACCTTTCACTTTAGGGGCCTTGGGAACTTTGACTTTGACTTTCTTTTCTCGTGGCGGGCGTTCAATCTTCGGTGGCGGCTCGTACGATTTGCCTCCGAGCACGCTAAACACGCGCTTGACGCGATTGCTCAAATGCCGACCGTGAATCCATTCCACCGGTGCCTCTGCCGCCACTATTTTGTGTTGCAATTCGTCTTGTGCTTTAGACAACGGGCTGTCCGGCCGCTTAGCGTCCTTCTTTGAGGGTTCAGGTGCAGCCAAGCCTGCGAAAGTTGCCGCGAACGGCAGTTCGATGTCGTCGCGAATCTCTGCGTACTTTCCGTACCCGTGTTTCAGAGTGCCGACGACGAGCGCGCGGTCGTGCTCTTCGGTCCACCAATCTGACAACGGGTCGGCGTGGAGTTCGGGAATCGGCATGCTCGTGAGCGCGTTTGCGGCTCCACCGGCTCGAGCGACCGCATCGATGCCACCTTGTAAGAGCTCAAGCCGCGCCAAATCGTCGTTTGCACGCCCGCGCACAAAGTTTTCAAATCCTTGTTCAGCCATGATGAATGCTAAGAGATCGCGGCCTTGATCCTCTGGTAAGGATGTTTCATCTTCGTCCGCGGGCACCGTGAGCGCTGCGATGAAATTCGGAAATAATTCAGTGTGCGCTGATTTTAGCGCCTCCTCAACGTACATGCGGCAGAAGAGCTTGATGTGCGCAATGGTCTTGTTGTCCTTGACCTGCGAGCGCTCCATGATAGACTCCCAGTTACCCCAACCAAATAACGTGAGCGCGGCAACAATACGTTTGCGTTCGCCCCACGACCAGTCGAATGTGGTTTTAGAGTTTTGCTTTTCAAGCGCCAAGCGCTCTGCGGCTTGCATTTTCGCCATGAGCTCCACAGCTTCAACGCGACGTTCTTCTTCCGCAGCAGCAACTTCAGGCATGAGCTTCTGCCAAAAGTCCGGGTCATCGAGTGCAACGCCGTCTGCTGAACCACCTTCTTCGACGAATGTCGCCGTAGCAAATGTGCTCGGTCCAGACGCGGCGCTTTCCGAGTTTCTCTCCGCGCTTTCGATAAGCTTTTGTTCAGAACGCGCGAGAATATCGGTGATGCTATCCGCATTCCATTGCTTTGCCCGCCCATCGTCATCGGTAAACAATCCGTACGCGCCATGCTTGAGCAAGTCTTCGATTTCCTTTCGCGATGCCGCGGATGACTTTTCCTCCTTTTCAGCTGCGTTACCAAAGATGGCTTGTTCGAGCCCGAGTTTCATCGATGCGCGAGTGAACATTTCTTTCTCGTAGGTTGCACGCATGACGAGGCGATAGACTTGTACCGTGCGTGTTTGGCCGATGCGATGCGCACGCGCCAACGCCTGAGCGTCATTTTGTGGATTCCAATCGCTATCAAACATGATGACTGTGTCTGCTTCGACGAGATTGATGCCCTGGCCACCCGCCCGAGTGGATAAAAGAAACAAGAAGATTTCCGAATCCTTTTTGCAGTACTGATCGATGGCTTCTTGACGCGCTTTACCAGTGATGCTTCCATCTAGTCGTACATACGTATGTCCACGCGCGCGGCAATAGTCTTCGAGCACGTCCAGCACTCGTGTCATTTGACTGAAAATCAACCCGCGATGACCGCCCTCCTTGAGATGCGGTAAGAGCTTATCCAAGAGCTGCAACTTTCCGGCACTCGAGACTAACGTAGCGGCATTGGCACCTTCCGGCGCAATGGCCGCTTCGACGCCATCGAGCAAGAATGGATGCTGGCAGCACTTGCGCACCTCCATCATGACGTTGGCAAAGTTACCAAAGTTTTCTTTTGAGTCGCATCCTTGGCGCAAGAAACTGAAATTGCGCTCGAATAACGCGCGATAGCACTTCTTTTGTAACGGCGCGAGCTCGCACTCAACAAGTGTCTCACTTCGGGGTGGTAGTTTTTGCTCGACGTCTTGCTTCAAGCGACGCAAAATGTACGGGCCGAGCACTTTTTGCAAACGCTCGACTTGCGCCGCCTTGGCCATGCCTCCAAACGCGGCTTCAAAATCTTCCGAGTTTGAAAAGTGTTTGGGGTCGACAAAGTTCAACAAGGACCAAAGTTCGGTGGTATTATTTTGCAACGGCGTGCCAGTTAAAAGACAGACTCGCTCGACCGATAAAGATCCCAAATCATTTCCAAGCTTGCCGCCGACGCGCTTTAATCGGTGCGCTTCGTCGACGACAATCGTGCTCCATTTGACTTTGGCGAATGACGACCGGTCGGCGGTGATAGTTTCATATGTAGTGAGCACGACATTGGCCTTCATCCCACGTGGCGCCGATGGATCTTCGCTCGGTGGGAAATACCAGTCGTGCTCTCGCGCAAAGTCGCGACCAGCTTGCTTGCCGACGTGCGGAACTAAATATGCCTCAGGAATCCAACGCTTAGCTTCACGTTCCCAGTTCACAATAGTAGATAAAGGGACGACAATCAGAACAGGCAATCCAGATCGCACGCGCAAGCAATGATTGATCAACGCGAGCGCTTGTGCCGTTTTACCCAATCCCATTTCGTCGCCCAAGATGCATCCGCGACCGGCTTTGAAATTAAACGCCATCCACTTCACGCCTTCGACTTGATACGAGCGCAACGCATCAGACGAACCGTACTTGTCCAACGTCGGCTCTTCAGTGTACGTTGACCACGCCTTGACGATGTCCTCCTCGCTTTCGCCGTCGATCTCCGCTTGTCGCTCAACCGCCGATGACGCTTTAGAGTGCACGCGCTCAAATTCATCCATAGCTGCGGCACCACCTTTCGCCACGTTGCGCACATACTCTGCGTTCTCCCACGTCGTTTCGTCGTAGCTCATATTCATCCACTTCACGCACACCAGAGTCTGCTCGAGCTCTTCAAACTTTGCGAATACGCGACTGACGACTAAATAATCCGGCTTGACATCCACGCGAGGTCCGTCGGCTTTGGGGAACTTTTCAAAGTACCGCCCAACGCGCATCTTTCCGTGCATGCCAGTCGCGACGTCATTTTCTATCGCACTCGTGCGAACCCACGTGCAGTGCGCGTACGACACACCGCGCCATTTGATCAAGACTTCCGAGTCGTCGACGTCGCTCTCGCCCGCGCGTTCCACCGTACGCCAACCGACAATCATCTCCACGTCACCCAAACGTACACTTTCGCTTGGCTCAAGTGCCCACTGCTCGGATCCCCACTCATATGATTTAGCACCCTTACGGGAGCGCACGAATTCCCTAGACGAATCCATCGACCCGTCCTCCGCGCTCGCGCTCGCGCTCGCGTCGTCCAGCACCTCGGTCCAAAACTCGCGCTCACCGCGCTCATCCTTCGCACGCTTCGCCCCGATCGCGCCGCTCGACGGCTTTAAATCTAACAAATCCGCCGCTGCCAAATCCACGTTCCCTTGTCGACGCTCGAGCACGCTCGCGATGACGTTCGAATCCAACTCTTGAAACGCGCGCTCGAGCGACTTCAACTCGGTGCGATACATCGGACGCGTCACCCGCACCTGTCGCCCCACCGCCGCGCCCGCTGTCGCGTCCATCATCGCAACACCCACGACGTCGTTGCGTTCCACCCTCTGCGCTCGCGCGTTGGTCCGCCGCGTCGCGATGTGCGCGCGCGATCGATCGCGCGCCAGGTCGTCGCGAATTTCAAAATTTGGCGCCAAAACATGGAATTCGCAACGCGTCGCTGTTACTAGAGCATTCGATGTTCGCGCTTGAAGCGCCTGGCGCGAGATATAGACGCTGTAAAATGTATTAATATTCCAAATCCGACTTCACTAAGGTTGTTTCGCCTTTGACGCGGCGATGACTTGATTCACTACGGCCGCCGTATCGTCGGGCGCCAACGATTTCGCCTTGCGAAACGCATTTTCAGCGGCGTCGGGCTTACCGACGGTTCTGAAAAACACCCCCTGGGCGAGATAGCCACGAAAGTCACCCGGATGGTCGCTGACGACGGCGTCGTACGCCGCCTCGGCGTCCTTACCGTGTCCTTTCCAGGATGAGTACACCCGAGCCTCAAGAAGCTCAGCGTCGACTTCATCTACCCACCCTTTCTTCGCGAACGTTTTCGCGTACTCGAGGGCGAGACCGTTGCGATTCGCCTTACCAAGCGCGTCGAGGTACCCGCGAAGCAACGAAGGCGACGGGACAGCCACACGCTCACCCTTGCCCAAGACGTCGGCGTCGATGATGTTTCTGAACGCATCCACAGCGCGACTAGGTTGACCATCTGCAATCCACGTTTCCGCCAACGCCGATACGTTTTCTTCCGAAGGGTCGACGGCGACTAAACGCTCGAGGAATGGCAACGCCTTGGGATAGTCGTCGAGCGCCAAATAACTCTGCGCGGCTTGCTTCAACTTATCCGCATCCTCTGGCGCAGTCGTGAGCGCCTCTTCAACCGCTGACGCCTGCTTCAAGACTTCTTCTTTCACGGAATCGGATAACTTGTCAGACTTCGCGCGCACGCCCGCGTTAAACATTAAATCCGTCGGCACGAACACGATGGCTAACGCCACCGCGGCGATGAAACTTCCGACGCGCACCGCCATGGATGACATCACGCTTTCCTCTTCATCATCCTCCGCGCGTTTCGGCATCGCCGTACCTTCCGCTAAAGTCCTCGCTAACGGACTCCCCGCCGCGGGCGGACCACCGAAATCCACCTTGGCGTTCATATTAAACGTCGTCCCCGAAGACGAAGACGAAGCCGTCGCCTTCCCTTTCGCCCCTTCCGCCTTCACCGCCGCCAATTTCGCCTCAAACGACTCCCTACTCTGCACCGGACGGTCACCATCATCGAAACTCGCCCCACCCACGCGCGCCTTGGCGTTCACACGCGCAATCGCATCGTTAAACTCGCGTTCCCGGCGCCCATCGTCCTCGGCGAAATCCTGTCCTCGCACCTTTCGCGCCTTGTCCCGCGCGCCTCGCCCGCCGCGAGACGCCTTCTTGCGGCTTCCGCGCCCGGGCTGCGGCGCCCCAGCGTTCGGCGCGCCGCCCTGTGCGCGAACGACCGCGTGCGACGCGCGCGGCGCGCTCGACGGCGCCGAAAACGACGCCATCGTGCGCCGTGGATAAAATGACGTCGGTCCGCGGGCGCGCGCCCCGATCCTACGCGCGAAATCAATCGATCGATATATCACATGTTTCAAAAAAAGTTTGAAAGCGACACAATATCGATCGAGTACGCGCGTCCGATCGATCGATGTGACACGACGTTTGGCGTTCCAAACGGCGCGCGACGTCGCGACAGTGTGCGACGCGCGACGACGCGACGATGAGCCAAAAGTTTGCATTCAAGCAAGAACACGCGTTCGGTGCGTCTCGTCGCGTCTCGCGTCGCGTTCGCGCGCGCGGGTGTCGGTGGCGCGGGGTTGGGCGCGCGCGCCATCGCTCGGCACCTCGGAATATGCCGCGCGTGGTGACGCGGCGTCTCGCGCGGTCGATGTGACGCGCGCGCGACGACGCGTACGGCGCGCGTGCGCGATGGATGTTTGGAGGGGTATTGCGTGCGCGCGTGCGTGGCGTTGGTTGGCGGATGTGACGCGCGTGCGCGCGTCGAGGCGGGGATTCCGCGATGCCGCGACCGTTGCGAGATTTCAAAACTTTTGCTCGCGCGCGTCGCGGATTGGTGTCTTCGGATGCGTGACTGACGGTGTGTGCGTTCACCGCGCGGTGTGTGCGATATAGAGAAACGAGCGTCCGAGGCGGCTCGCATTCGCGGCAAGTATGGCGATCGAGTTCCGGTGATTGTGGAGCGCGCGGAGAAGAGCGATATTCCTACGTTGGATAAGAAGAAGTACCTCGTACCGGCGGATTTAACCGTAGGGCAATTCGTGTACGTGATTCGAAAGCGCATCAAGTTGAATGCGGAAAAGGCGATTTTCATTTTTGTGAATAACGTGCTGCCGCCGACGGCAGCGCTGATGAATGCGATTTACGAAGAGCACAAGGATGACGATGGATTTCTCTACGTGACGTATTCGGGCGAGAATACGTTTGGCAACCTCGAATGCGTTGAAGAAGTGTTTGAATGAATGATGTTGATGCTTACATGATGGATCGAATATGCTTCATAATTCGAGCGTCGTGTGTGCGTCGTGTGTGCGTGTGTGTGGTGGTTGCGAACGCGACCGCCGAATCAAAATCGAACCGCGCGCGCGCGTCACGCGTCGCTCGAGAAGAATTGTAACAATAGCGCCCGCCTGCGTTGCCAAAAGGCCGAAGGCTATAGTCGCACACTGTAGATTAATATGCTTTGTAATACCTGACCGCTACTTACCGGCACCGAATGAACACACGTCCGGCCTCCGCGTCCGGCCTCGCGTCACTTCTCGCCTCTCCTTCTCCGCGCAAGAGTACGCGGCGAGTCTTTCGAGAGCACCATGTCAGAAGACATGATGGATGAATTCGCAAAGTTTCAAGCCGAAATGGCGGCGTTAGAAGGCGAGGGTGCGGCCGCAGACGACGCAACGGCGTCTAAATCCGCCGCAAAAACAGAGGCTGCGTCCGCGAAATCCGTCGCGCCGGCGGCGTCAGCGGCGCCAGCGCCAGCGCCACGCCCCTCTGCTGTCGTCGGCCCACAGTTTCCTGCGCGCTCGAACGTCGGCACGATCACGCGCACCGCCGAGCGCGTGCCAGCGGGGCCGAGCGCGCGGCCGCAGCCGACGACTTCGGGCACATCCGCTGCGCCGTTGGTCGT
>Ga0233450_10003440_pt1 | contig 14858 bp, 15 predicted proteins | sample 011ome_30_FD_189956 | JGI IMG/M metagenome (GOLD analysis project Ga0233450, IMG submission 189956) | Coastal salt marsh microbial communities from the Groves Creek Marsh, Skidaway Island, Georgia - 011501CT (spades assembly) | ecosystem: Environmental > Aquatic > Marine > Intertidal zone >... | reverse complement strand
CCCGTATTTCTTTCAATATCTTACTTTTTTCAGACAATGTATACTTTGATATTGGGTTCTTTGACTTGTCTTTGCTCCATAAAAGACAGTCATCGAGTGTGAGAGGTCTATGTAAAAATGATTTATTAGGTGCTATTTTCTTTTTTGAATCACTCATTACTCTATTATAAGAAACTATCTTATCTTTTCGAAACCGAGAATAATACTATTCGCATTTTCGATGATTTTCTGTCTTTCAACATTATGCTTTTTAATATGATTAATAGTCTCTTCGTATGTGAACCACTTCAGTGCTCTTACTTCTCTCATTTGTTCAACACAGTTATAGTCAAGAATAACATTCTTGTCCATAGATTTCATTTTTGCAAGATAGTATGTATGTTTATAAAGAATATTATTTGTTCCAAAAAATATTTCTTCAAATGGAACAACTTGATCTAAAACTTCAATATCTTCACTTTTTAACCTGGTTTCTTCGCAAAACTCTCTTACTGCGCAATCAAAATCTCTTTCTTTGAGTTTTCTCCTTCCTTTTGGAAATCCCCATTCTTGTTCAATATTTGTAGTAAAACTATTTTCTAATAATCGTTTCAAAATATTTGTCACAAGCAATGTATCAAATTTCTGTTTCGAATCAATATATTCTGCTGTTTGCTTAATATGCGTTGTATTATTTTGATACCAAGCATAAACCCAAATTTCATCAAATGATTTTGTTCTCAATAATTGACGTTCATTACTCGTCATACAATTTAATAATTTTTTTAAATACCTAATATCATTAGTATTATACTTTCCTCTTATAAATTCCATAAAAGAAAGACTATCTTTTCTCTGAATCATTAAATATTTAATAATTCCATTGTCAATTTTGTAACATATAACCCCAAAACTCATTATAGGTCTCACACAATCTTTATACAAATGACCGTTTATACCACAATTTCTACATGTTTGTGGTCTTATATAATGTTTTTTTTCACAATCACCATCTTTTTTTTTCATACAAAAAGATATATTAATATACAATATATAGTTACAGTTTATATATGTTTGAAAAATTTATTCTAGACATGTTCTAATATATTTAATATTAATTGTTGGAAGAACTGGTTCACATTCCCATAAATGAGTTTTCAAGAAAGTTTGAATCTTATATTCTGTGGGATATAAATGTCTCATTCCATATTTGACATTTTCAAAGTATTTTCTATATTTGATATCCACGAGTTGTCTACTTTCATAGGGAAGAACAATAAGTAACTGAATATTTGAATCAATATTAATACGATGATTTTCAATTATTGGTTCTGTGTTTCCTACAAGATGATTCGAAATATCTTTAATAACAGGCGGGTATGTATATGGATAATACCATGTATCGTCATAATCTTTACATTTATAATAAGCATAAGTCCAGTAAATTCCTGTGATATAATTCAAACAAGCACTAGATACAACACTGGAGTCTTTTTGAATACATGTTCCAAATATATATTTGTAATAATTTTGTTTCCATTTTGATTGATCGGTATAAATTATGCTTGCAAGATTATCTTTATTTTTCATAGCATAATAATCGCTCGATTTCATGTTGTTGGTATTAGTCAATCTATAACTAATATATTTTTTACATTCTTCTACGATATCTGTGTCTTCTGATTTTGCAATTTGTTGAATAATATCGGTAAGTGTTTCGTAGTTTATTTTATCGTCTTGGACCAGTAATCCATATGTCTCATAAGAATTACCAGTATATTGAATAAGTTTATCAAGTCCATTTGATTTTAATTTAAGTGTCAACAAATGAGGAATGAAATCATTTCCAAGCAAAGAACACATTACACAATAAGATTCAACTAAATCAATACTATTTTTAGAATATATATCATTAAACATTTGCGAATCCAAAGACCATTTATGCACCATTTCGTTAACAATCGCTTTTCTCAAATTATCAATATTAATATAAGTTCGCATATCCGTTTCTCTCATAAGATGGATATTTTGACGATTACTCATCAACGAAAGAATAATTAAATCAGCATCCATACCATTAATAACTATGGATGAATTTGACTTTTCAGTCTTCAAAAGTTTAAATATTTTTTGTTCACCTTCACCATATTCGTCGCTCCCAGAGAAGGAGATGTTTTCAGTAGAGTATCTTAATTTTGTCCTGAAATTATTATTGAGTTCGTTCATGAAATTTGTTCCGGGTGTAATACAATTTGTATCCCAATTAACATCAGTTTTATCAATTTTATTTCTATAAACTGATAAATATCTTCTTTTTCTTTGTTGTATCATTTTCGCCAATGGGACACTGCCGTCAATACAAATAATAGTTTTTTGAGGTTTGATTGTCGCAATATCATCTTTAACTTTGTTATATAAACCATTAATGATTTCTGTATTTGTTGCTTTTGGTTTTTGCTGAAGAATAGATGCACAAACGGGATGAATAACGCCATTAAAATCTAGACAATAAATATCTGGTTGAAAATCAATTTTAGGAACAATAATATTATCATACTTTTTGACCAAGGTGTAAAAATAGAAAGGAATACCCATTGTTTTGTAAAATTATATAACAAAATGTCATTTTTTATTTTTCTTTGCATTGATATAGATAGAGAATAAATCGATGGGTATATTGGATTATTTTATAGGTACTCAACAATCTAAATATGCAAGTATTGCAATTTTTTCTGCAATTTTTGTAATATGTATGGCAATATTATTTACAAATACTGATGTACCACTTAGTCACAGAATAATGGTAATATTCTTTGTGTTCTTAATGTCTATTATACCGGTTGGCATGTCCTTATTTGAATTAACTTGCATTGTTACCGGATCAAAAAATAAACCATACAATATGTGTAATATTTTTGCATGGGCAGTTGCAGTAATAATGATAGTATATTCACTTATTCTTATAGTTTCTGTATTGTTTTCTTTATTTACATATAAGAAGGCAATATATAAACTCGAAATGGACAATACTTCCAAAATAGTTACAAGCGAAGATGCTGACAAAATTGCCAAAAACATTCTCGAAGAAGAAACAAATAAATCTTCTCAGGAAAAACAAATCAAACAATATGATCAAGTTGCCAATGTGGAAGTCCCTGAAGTTACCCAAGAAATAGGCGGGTTCGATAACGATGGTTCATTCATGGAATTTGGTAATAGTGAAAATTATATAGATAACAAAATTATAAAAGAACATTTCAAACCTTCCGAAGAAGATGTTGGCCCAGAACCTTTTTCTGTTGACTCTGAGTCATTTGCAACATTATGATAGTTATTTTTTTGAATTCTACTTAAAAACAAATCATATATTCATATATGATACATTATTTATAATGAATGAATACAGAAACATGTATACAGAACTATACAAAGAATGGTTTGAAAATAAATTATTTTGGTTCGAAAAAAATCCAGATACGGATATTTATTTATCAAATAAATATTTCCCGTCAATTGAAAACAAGTTGAATATAGATATGAATTTACCACAAGAGGAATTGTCGGTATTAATTGGAATTATTTTGGCATATGACCAAATCCCAAGACATTATAACAGAATACATCCAATTGATGTTAACAAATATTCAGAAGTTGCTGCAAATACAACTTCTGCATTAATACAACATATTTTAACAGACAAAGAGTTTTTTCATGAAATAACTGCAAACGAATGGTGTTTTATTATGTTGCCATACAGACATTTGTATAATATGCGTAAAATTTACAAGTTGATAACATTTTTCATTGAAAAACATAACTGTAATCATTCATCTATCACAGACAAGGGTATTTACAAAAGATTTCTAAGAAATACCCTTTCAAAAGTCTATAAAGTAATATCTTCAAAAACAATTAATTTGCAAAAAGAAAAAGAAGTATGTAATATTATCAATTGTCATAATCAATGGTCGGAATTCCAAGACATATTGTGTTTCAATCCAATGTGCCCTATTATTCTGAAAAGCGAACATTCACATATTGATAATACATTTCAAGAGGAATTGAAGCATCTTCCTGAAAAATGCGATATAATAGTATCAATTTCTGGAGGAGTAGACAGTATGGTTTGTCTACTTTTGACAAAAATCTATGCTCCTGAAAGAAATGTCACATGTGTTCATATAAATTACAACAATAGGCACGAATGTTCACTTGAAACAGAATTGATAAAGAAGTTTTGTTCGATTTTGAACACGAGATTTTATTATAGGAAAGTTAAAGAAATATCGCGGGAAAAATGTCATGGAACTGGACTTAGAGATATGTATGAAGATATTACAAAACAAATAAGATTTGATATATATAAACAAGTTATGTCGACAGAAGGATATGATCTTGGAAATACGTATGTTATTATGGGTCATAATGCAGACGATTGTTTTGAAAACATAATAACAAATATAAATAACAAACACAGTTACAATAATTTACGCGGTATGGAAAGAATATCTCAAATAGACGATATTATGTTTTTCAGACCATTGTTGAATGTTCGTAAAAGCAACATAATCGATTTTGCACACTCTAATAACATACCATATTTAAAAGATAGTACACCAAAATGGTCAACAAGAGGAAAAATAAGAGATAATGTCCTTCCTGCTATAGAAAGTATAAACAAAAATACAATAGAATCATATTTTAATTTATCCGACCATTTGCTAAGATCAGATAAATTAATTAAAAATTATATCATACCACATGTGATAAAGTCATTTACAAATCATGAAAATTCAATCATAGGTTATTTTGATACATGTGAATTATCACAACTTGTTCACGAATATGATGTCTGGAAAACAATATTTTTATCGGATAGTTTTGAAACTGTTTTTGAAAAACGAAATAGTTCACATAAATCAATCAAAGAGTTCTCAAATTATTTATCGCGATATATTTCTGGTAACAATAGAAGCAGATGCAAATTCATTTTGCGAAAAGATATAGATGTTACAATCGAGTATCGCGAAAACAAATTGAAATTATCATTTATTAAAAACGATTAGGTAAAGTTTTTCTTATTTTCACATCAGACGGTTTCCATGAAATATATATAGTATTGTCATTTGGGTGTGGCAGAATTTGTACCATAAATCCATTTTTCCTTAAAGAATCAACAATATATTCACAGCATTCAAAAACATTATATAAAGGATACCCGAGTAAAAAAAAGGGGGTTTCAAAAAAGACATTCATCCCCCCTTGTTCTGCAATAATTTTGATTTTATTATGACATTTTTCAAGTATTTTGTTAAAAGTTTGTGTCCGTATTCCTTCTTTCTTTTTTTTCATAGAATACAAATCAGATATGCAAATACTGGGATTCATGTCTTTTAAATATATGCGATACAAAAAAACTTGTATATTCTTCACATTGTGTAAAAACAAAAAATGACAAATTATAATAGAGCATATATAAATCAATATGTATCATCAAGATTGGGAACCTGTAACAATTCATTCGTCAGAAAGTAAAAAGAGAGAATCGAGACCACAAAATAGACCAGGTACAAAAAACTTCCAACGACTTTGTGAAGATGATATTCCACAATTGGTTACCATTACAAAAGAACAATCTGTTGCACTTCTTGAAGCGCGAAATTCTCAAAAACTGTCACAAAAAGATCTTGCCAAAAAACTGAATATTGACGTATCGACCGTTCAACAATACGAAAATGGAAAAATTAAAAACTTTAACAAAAAATTGTACACAACAATGATGAGAAATCTTGGTGTTAAAGTTTAATCATCTCTATATTTGAATCGTTTATTATCTATTCTTGAAAGTAAATATTTTATTTTTGCAAAAAGATTTTTTTGGAATACGAATATCATTGCAACATACAATGTTCCGTCTGCAAGTTGTTTAGTTTTATTTCTGTTTGCTGACTCAAAAGGAGATGGCAAACTATTGACTGATTGAACAGTAACATAAACAAAAATAGATAAGATAATAATATGACTAAATATATCTAATAATAAAGAAAATATAGAAATATCTTTGTAACATGAACTATGAAAATCTCCATAAATAGTGTCAATTGACAATCCGATAATTATAGCAAGTATAATGTAAATAATATTACAAAAAATTAATTCACCAATATTGATAATATGATCAAAAATAAATTTTGACATTTTCTATATAAATGTATTTATAATTTTTTTGGTAATTGATTTGAAATAAATTTCATTAATTCTTCAACATTACGTTGACCACCAAATTCAACATTCTTATCACCCATGAAATAAACAGTAGGTGCTCCTGATATGTTCAATTCGTTTACTTTGGATTTATTCTCAACTGCATGAATATCGTATTTGACTAGTTTGACTGGTAATTTTTTCGCAAGAACTTCTTTTTCCAAAGACTTCCAGACTTCATCGAATTCAGTACAGTGGGGGCACGATTTCATGTAAAAGTATCCGATAGTTACATCATTAGAGAACATTTCAACGTTTATTCTGTTAGACATTAACAAATATGCCATCAATCCGAACAAAAAAACACCTAAAAATACGTAGAAATAATTGAGATATTTCTGATTAGTCTTTGATATTTTTATTTTCATTGTCTAATAAAAGAAAATATTAAAATTCTATCTTTTCAGTTGTTTACTTTTGTTTTTCGATAAAATGATTGTATTGTCAATATTATTATTTGTCTTTTCATAAAAAGACTGTATTAATACATCAACATTTTCATCATCTATCGTATAAGATATACCAATGAAGTTGAATGAAGAAAACTGACAATATTGCAAAAATTTGTTGAAATTCTTTTTTGTCATCAAAACTACACGATTGTCAATGATGTCGTAGTTGATATTCAAATCATGTTGTTCAAAAATGATTACATTGTGATTATTCGCTTCGAATAATTTATAAACAATATCTATCTCTTCGTTATCGTCAACTATTATAATTGATCTATATATAAGTTCATTCTGATATATATTATATTCAATAAAATCAACAAAATCCGTTATCAGTTCTGTCATTGATTGTTATACAACAATTCTTCTTATATATTTTATGATATAAGAGTTTATAAGATAGTCATAATTATAATGTTGAATGATAATGATATTATAACAATTGACGTTTCTATTTTTCAAAAACAACTTGGGTCGTTTAACAATCTTAATATTTCGCCGAGTAGTTTGAAAAAAAAACAAGAACTAGAGTCTTCGTATTCTTGTTTTTTATCCAATCATGAAAATAAAATTACAGAATGGATAGAAAAAAAGCATCATCAAAATAAATATTGGAAAGATCATAAACATTACGTTACACCAAAACCGAACAATAGACTACATATTCTACCGTCGAACTTTACAGAAGAAGATAAATCAAAGAAAAAATTCACTGGGTTTTTGAATAAACTTACAGAATCAAACTCAAGTACAATTATTCCACAAATTCAACAGGAAATATCAAATAGTTCACAGAAGGATGTTTTGTATAAAATAATTTGGAATTTTATTGAAAAATCGTCAGAAAAAAAATATATACAATTATTGAATTACTATGATAAAGAATATAATATGATTCATTTCAAAAAATATATTTCAGACAATGAATGGTATCCCAGTGAATATATTTTAAATAAAAACATTCTAAATCTCTCCGAGAACGAATATGATATTTATTGTCAATATGTTAAATGGAAAAAACAGCAGATAAATATTTTAAAAGGATGGTGTAGTTTTTGGGATAAAAAGGAAAACATTGAGCATTTTGAAACACTGACAGGAAATATTGTAAATTTTCTCGAAAGTATTCTAATAAATATTTCAAAAGAGAAGAAGCATTTGGCCGATTATTGCTTAGAATATCTATTTGTTATTATGAATCACAATAAATATGAAAAATATTCCGAAAGATTACACCAAATTCCTTTATCAAATCTAGAATCTTCTTCGAAGTTCCTTCTTAAAAACTTACTTGAAATTTAGTTCAAAAAGTACATGTTGTACATTATTTTTGGTTTTTCAAAATAATAATTAAAATGTAAAGAATATCATAGAAATGTACTTTTTCAAAATAGTCAATTCTTTTTTCCCATCTTATATATAGATAAAGAATGCAGAATATATCATTTGCATATTTAAGTAATATATTTTTAAACCTTTTTGTATTTTTCTTGTTGATTGCAGCGTACACTTATGTTGTAAAACTTGAAAATATTGGATGCGTGTGCTCGGTTCATCCCAATAGAGATTTTATCAAAATGTTTAGTGTTATTGCATTTGTGTTTTTGATCTTTATAACATTTATACCTACATCAGTTGTACTTCAAATGTTTGGTGAACAAATAGCAATTTTATATACATTATTAAAGATGGCATTTTATATCATATGTATCGTTTACTTTTTCATGATAATTGATTATACGCGTTTTTTAGTAAATGAGAAATGCAAATGTTCTGAAGATATTCGTAGAGAACTTATCATGGCAGGTTCAATTATAGAGGTTATATTGATGCTCTTAACTCTATTTGTTGTCATAATACTCCCTTTAACAGTAAATTCTGTTTTATTTATTCTTGAAAATGCCGATACATATGAAAAAAGTATGTCAAAAGATTTGAAAACACCATTCAAATCTTTAAAAGGAGTATCTGCAAAATTGAAAAAAGCCAAGTTTAATATAAAACCTTTCAAAAAATAAATATTTATAAATTTAATGTTCGAGAATTTTTATTTCTTTTTCCACCTTTTAGTATTTTGATATCTGCTGTATCTTCAATTATAGATGTAATTTCTTCATCACTTACCGAAAGTGTTTCAATGTTATTTTGTTCTTGTTCAAAAGATATTTTATTGTGCATATTATTTATAATGTTATCTACATCTCTAGAAGGTCTCTTATTAGAAACAACAGACATTTCATCGTCGTCTCTGAAGTTTTGTCGTTGAGACCCTCCACTTATGTTATTGAATAGATTGTTGACCATTCCAAAAAGTCCAGAACTTCCCATACCTGTCTGTGAATTCTGTGGTTGAGTATTGCCTGATATGTATTGTTTTGCAGCCGCTGCTTGAAATTGTTTCATCAAATCAGGATTTGATTTTAGTACATTCTCAACATTTGGAAGCGGACTTTCTTTAAACATTCTATTGGTTAAATGAAACATAAATGCACTGCCTGATAATGATATGAATAATCTCAATTCGGGTGACATTTTTTTCCCAGAAGACTTATATTTATGATGAAGTTCCTCAAAAATATCGTCATAATCATTGATATTTTCATGAACTTGTTCCGACCATCCTTCTAATCTTGCTGAAACAGGATCATATCTTGTATTCAAATATTCGGTTCCTGTTACAAATGCCATCATCATTTTGCGTTGAAATCTGATAGATGCATCAATTTCTTTTTCCCTTATAATTTTATTATATTCTGTCCTCATTTCTTCTAAATCAGATTCCATACTAAATTTAAAGGGAAGTCTAAATCCTTTTGATTCTAATCTATCCATTTGATACAAAAGGTCTCTTTTTTCATTTAATTCATTTACCATACTGTGTTTCTTTTCTTTCCTTATTGTTTCGTAAACATTGTTATTGTCTTCCATTTCACTTTGAACACTTTCATCTTCATCAATATCAGAATTATCTGTATTACTGTTTTTATATTCTGGTTCTGATTTGGAAGATGATGTAGTTCCTGATCTTGAAGAAGATCTTGAAGAAACAGATGATCCAGAAGACATAGACATTACTTCGTTACTGATCTTTTTTTTGTTATATAACATATCTTTATTATTGAAACGAGAACTTTCAAAATTATTTGGGGATGAAAAACTAAATGGTGCTTTATTAAATGAATTCGACATCAATGTTTATAATATCCTTTATTTTAATACTTTTATATAATTATATGAAATTTGTACGCGAGAACAAGTTTCAAAAGAATAAATTAAAATAGTACATGTATGACAGTTTTTACAAAATAATAATATTGTTTTTATTTTTTCTGAAATTTTATAGAAATGTACTATTTTAGCAACGACATAAACGTTAAATTAATATTAATTAATATTAAATGATATATGTTAGTTTTGATATTGGGTTGAAGAATTTAGCACTTTGTATCCTTCGTGAAGAAGAAAAGGTAAGTATAATAGATTGGCAAATAATTTGTCTAGCAGAATCAAAAAAACAATTCAAGGGGATTAACAATATTTCAGATGTTATCTATTGTGAACTAGATAATATTATGGGAAAATTGGAAACGATTAATATAAATTATATAGATTATGTTATTATTGAAAATCAACCAAGTAATCTCAATGGTATCATGAAAACGATTCAACATCTTATATTTTCGTATTTTAATTTATTGAGACATTGGGATAAGCGTGTTGGAAATGTTATCTTGATTAATCCCTCGCTAAAACTACAAAATCATTCATTTGTACCAACTTTGCAAAAAGCAGCAAACACTTCAAAACAAGAAAAATACAAAATTACTAAATTAAATGGTATTGAGGTTTGTTCATATTATGTTCAGAACGATGCAAAACTTAAGAGTTTCTTACTGTCCCATAAAAAAAAGGATGATCTGTCTGATACATGTTTACAAACCTTGTCATATATTCGTAAAATGGGGAATAATGTTGAAGAAGTTTCTTTGGATATGCAAAATTTTTTAGAGATTATTTAGTATTTAAACATTTTCTTATAAATTCCATACTCTGTTTATCGAATTTCGATATTTTTTTTTCAATAATTATGTTTGTTAATTTTTTCCAAAATCTGTCATTTTTATACTTCTTATTTATGGAATTTACTTTTTTCAGTTTTTTGTAATACCATTTGTGTCTCAATTCGTTTATTTCATCGCAATATTTGCTAGTAGAATCGTATTGGCATATTTTATTTGTATATATATATTTATCAATTGTGTCTTTAAAGTTAGCATTATTTAAAGAATCTACTTTCAAATCAATCCAAGCATCACAAAAATGTATAGAATTATATGATGGACATAGAATGAAATTTGAATTATAATCTATAAATACATCATTATTATCTATAATTATTATATTACTCCGATCAAGAATATTGTTTTTGTTATTTTTTTGGATCATAGGAAGAATTTTATTCACAGATTTCTTGTATTGTCCTGAACTATCAAGGATACAATCATTTCTTGAAAATATAGGACGATTTAGTTTTAAATTGTGAGTTTTTTCAATAAGATTTATTTCTTTTGTTGCCCACTCTTTTTCAGAAGCAGTGTATATATAAAATTGACTATTTGGAAAATAACTTCTTATATTTGTTATAAAACTTTCAAAGAATGGTCTTATTAATTTTGATTGAGGTTGGTAAGATTCTTGAAGTTGTTTGTTTAAGGTTGTTCTAATTTTATTTTTCTTTGCGACATTTTCAATGTTTTGAATTATAGTTTGATATATACAATCACCTATAATTGTACCATCCAAATCCAGAATAAATATTAAAGGATTTTGAGATATCATGTCTAATACTCAAAAAGAAAAAAATGAGTTATATATTTATAATTTCATCATTCTATTCGGATATGTCTTCTGAATTATCAAAAGTAGAATTGCTTGCTATGATCAAACAATATAATAAAAACAATAGTGACAAGATCAAAAACATAGATAAAATGAAAAAAGAAGAAATTATGCAGATTTGTCAGAAGTACAATATCATTCCTACAAATGTTGATAACGATATAAAAATAAATTTGTCGAATATATCTAAAAAACATTTGTTACAAGATATAGAATTATTTTTTCTGAAAAAAGGTCAACCTCTTCCGAAAGAAATTAATCAAATGAAAAGGAATCAATTGGTTGAATATATGGAAGAAAACGAAATCGAACATTATACACAATCAATGATAATAGAAGAGATACAAAAATATAATAAACAAAACCATGATAAAAACGTTATTTATTACAATATCATGTGTTATGATAATGTAAATATTGATGAAATAGATAATGATAATCTTGAACAATTTATTAAAAACAATAACTTGGATGAAAATATTGATAATTTGCAGGCAACATCCATATTTCTATCTAAAATATATTCTTCATTGGAAGAATTTTGTAAAAATACAAATAATGAATACAAACCACATAAACTCAAAAGTTTTCCCAAAGTTATACAATATATAGATTTACTTATAACCAAAAAACGTAGATGAAAATGTTGTAAAAAAAAATAAATACTTAGTATTAGAGTTAAAGACGTATGTCTGGTCAAAAAGAACCTTCTTTTGGTGTGAAAGCATTGAATTCAAGTTCAGTTGCAAATTTTTCATCAACTGAAGATGATTCTTATATTCTGATTGTTGCGAATAATTGCAATACTCCTGTTGATAATGGAAATTCATATGATAATACTTATAACAATAATAATAGAGCAGCACTTTTTGGCGTCAATTTGCTTGAATCAACACGTAACCAAGAAGCATATATTGGAATAAGAAATAATAATTTAGCAAGAAAAATTGCTAAATTTAATAGTGATTGTATAAATTTAGATGTAAATACAGTTATCAACGGAAATATTCTTCCATCGGCATCATCTATATTTGATTTGGGTTCAAGTTCAGAAAAATGGAATTCTCTTTTTTTGAATGATAAAGTGGTCGCAAATAAAATAATAGGTGACGGATATGATATAACAAATTTAAATTTGAATGAATATGATACATCTTTTTTAAAGGAAGGAACTAATTTATATTGGACACAAGAGAGATTTGACGAATCTTTGAGACAAATCTCTCTTGATAACATTAATCAAGGATCATCAAATACTTCTATCACAAATAATACTTTTAATGGAAATCTTGTAGTAGATGGATTATTATCAGTTAAATCACTTTTTATCGAGGATTTTGAAAGATTTAGAGAAGATAACCCATCGTTTTCGAATATAGAATTGACATATAATATAACACAAGTAATTGCGAAAAATACGTCAGTTGTACCTGAAGGATCAAATTTATATTTTACTAATAAAAGAGTTCAAGATATTGTAGATGTTGCAAAAAATACATTACAATCAGAGATAAACTCTAATTCAAATGTTTTTTCATATAATATATCTGTATTAAAAGAAGATTTGATCAAGTATGTTGATTCGCAAAATGATACAATAACTTCAAATTATTTTAATAGTAAATATGAGGAATTGTATAATGAAATAATTAATACATCCAATTTCTTTAAAAATGAAATTAGTTCTAACAAATTATTTTTCGAGCAAGAAATTGACGAGAAAACAAAAGAAATTTATGAAGTTATTGCGGCACAAGAACTACTTGTAACAGGAACAGCAGAAACTATAATTAAAAATACATTACCACCTTATCGAATTTTGATTACTGACGGAAGCGGTAAAGCTACATCTACAACAAATAATCTTACAATAAATGAACTAAATAGTTTGAGAAATATTCAAGGCAATATTCATGATACATTTACAAATTTAAGAAAAGACATTGTGTCATTGACATTGGATCAAATTCAACAAGGGAATAGTAGTAAATCAATTATAGATAATATATATGATGACGATATGACAGTTAATGGAACTTTAAATGTATCCAATTTAAATATATTTGGAAGTGCAAATTCAATTTCCACAACTGTTTATAATGCAGAACAATTATTGATTGAAAATTTTAATTCAGTCATACCATCTGTAAAGATAAATCACTCGAGTTTGACAGCATCAACAAATATGATTGAAATTAAAAATAGAACTACGCCGGTATTTTACATTGCTTATAACAACAGAATTGCAATAGGTAAAACACAACCAGGAAGTTTATTAGATGTGAATGGGACAATAACAGGAAATATTTTCAAGGGTTCAGGAGAGTTACTAACTAATGTTTATCTTGGTGATAAATCAACAACGAATTTGAAAGAAGGTGAAAACTTGTATTTTACAAAACAAAGAGTTAATGATGAAATAAATCTTGCGACATGTGATAGAATTTCACAAGGAACATCAAATAAATTTATAATTAATAATGAATACAGAAATAATTTGACTATTGGCGGTGGTTTAGTTGCAGATTATTTATATTTGAATGGTGTAAAGTTTACAGGTTCAAACTATGTACCTATATTACATATTGATAATATGGTTGACGGAACTAGTAATAAAATGATTATTAATAATGTATATGATAATGATTTGAAAGTAAACGGAACACTTGAGGCAAATAATTTGTTAATTCATAACAATATATCACTCATTAATAATTCAATTTATTCATCAGAATGTCTCGATATAATGAATTATACAGATTCGCCATCTATAAACATTCTGCAAATTGGTACTGGCGACATTGTTAAAATTCAAAATGATTACAAAAACCTTTTTGTGATGAAAAATAATGGTTTTTTAGGAAATGTAGACGATCCTTTGTATAATATTGATATTTCGGGAACAATTCAATCTTCATATTTTAAAGGAAACGGACAGTTTTTGTCAAATGTGAATATTGGTGATAATAACACTAATGAACTGAAAGAAGGCACTTGTAATTTATATTTTACACAAGAGCGTGTTTATGAAATTTTATTCAGCAGTAACTATTATTCATCAAATCCATTTACACCATATATGGATAAAGTTTATGATAATACACTTTATGAAATAAACAAATTAGAAAAGGCAATATATGGAATTGATCTTGATCACGTAGTACAGGGATCTAATAACAAATATATTGTGAATAATATATATAATGATTCTTTACTTATAGATGGGACATTAACAGTAAGACAAATAAAAATAATAGACGATGA
>Ga0233450_10003437_pt1 | contig 14865 bp, 9 predicted proteins | sample 011ome_30_FD_189956 | JGI IMG/M metagenome (GOLD analysis project Ga0233450, IMG submission 189956) | Coastal salt marsh microbial communities from the Groves Creek Marsh, Skidaway Island, Georgia - 011501CT (spades assembly) | ecosystem: Environmental > Aquatic > Marine > Intertidal zone > Salt... | reverse complement strand
AAAACCGCCAACGGACGATACGCGCCTTCCGAGCTCGTCAAAGCCATTTCAGCCGTCGTCGACGAGAACAAAAACAACAACAGTAACAATACCAATAATAGCGATAGTAGTCTAGCAGTAGTAGCAGAAAGCGAAAGCGACGCGGAGAAAGAATCGTTGTCCTCTTCCTCCTCCTCTCCGCGGTGAGAGAGAGGGAGAGAGCGTATACTAGTTTCTTTGAGTCAAATGTTTCATTTAATTTCAGAAAAAGCAAGAGAAAAACCTCACAAAACACGCACGAAAAATGCGTCGAGCACTCACGAACGCGTTCGCGTCCTCGTCCTCTTTTTCTCAAAAGCACAGAGTAGCAGCAGCAGTTAATGCATCGTCGTCGTCAGTTTCTTTCGTTGACGGTACGAGCGGCAACGGGGTAGGATTCGCGCGCGCGAGGAAGAGGGACGTTTTTAGGGAGAATGTGCGATCGATGCACGGGACGAATTACGCGCGAAAGAACGACGGATATATCGACTGGAGGACGGGGACCGCGTGGGATTCATCGAGACGAAAAAGTGAAAAGGATGTCGTTACTGTTGTAGATGATGATGACGGTATGAGCGTGACGAGCAAAAGTGTGAAATCGACGCCTCCGCCGAGGGTGATTTCAGTGCGAGATTTCTCGAGCGAGATGTGGACGAACGCGAGAGGTTCAGGAGGTAAAGGAGGTAAAGATACCAGCAGCGACGACGACGAAGATGAAGATGCACAATCGACGATCGATGACATCGATTCAGGGAGGAAAATGATGAAAGATTGGACGCCGCGCGAAACGTTGGAGTTCATCGAACGCGGCGCGACTGCGGAAGACCCGAGAGATTTCATGGACGACGAGACGATTCGAGAGTACGAGGCGATGAAACGGAGGATCGACGAAGCACCGGCGAAACAGAAACGGTTTTTGTTGAATCAGGCGTTGAAAGGGCGCGTCTTTTCGAACGTTCAAGACGAGGAGGATCGGGAGAGAGAGGCGCTGGTGAAGTCGTTGAAACAAAAAGTCATCGACGTGAATAGGACGTGTAAAGTGACGAAAGGGGGCGGATTGATGAACTTTACCGCCATGGTGGTCGTCGGGAACGGTCGAGGCGTCGTTGGGTTCGCGACTGGTAAAGCCAACGAGGTTGGCCCGGCGATTGAAAAAGCGACCAAGAAAGCGGCGAGGAGTCTGACCTTTGTCGAACGGTTTGAAAATCACACGATTTTTCACGAATTGCACGGAAAATGCGGTAAAACGAGAGTGAAGATGATGCCGAGTAACTCCGGCAGTGGGAGACGGTGTAACGATATCATCGACGCTATTTGTGAGTTAGCTGGAATTAGAGATTTGAAGGCGAAAGTGCACGGGAGTCATCACCCGCACAACACCGTTCGAGCGGTGTTCGAGGCGTTGGCGAGCATGCAAAGTCCCGGGTCAGTCGCCGCGAGAAGAGGCATGAAGGTGTTCCAGGTTTAATACTACTAATACTCGCGTTTTATTCGTGTTACGCGCGCAGAGTTCGTTTCAAACACCTTTTCCATGATGATGTTCTTTGCGTCGAGAAGTCGATTATTCAGAGTTGTTTTTCCTCACTTTCTTAACGAACGAATCCAATCTTTCAACGAGAACTCTCTCTGCTAAATGTGCCAGCACGAGGCACGGCGAGAACGACGACGTCTCATCATCTTTGCGACGATATAATAGCGAAAATGACCTCCTCTTCCTCCTTTTCGTTCCTCTTCCTCGAGGACCACGAAGACGTCGTCGCCGTCGTCCAAAACTGTTCTTTGCTTTGCGTGTCTCTCCCGAACGCGTACGAACGGAAAACGCGAGGAACGGTTTGGATGACCACGCACGCGCTGTGCTTTGAACCCAAAAACGACTCCGAGAAAGACGAAGATAAAGAGCCTGGATCGAGGACGACGAGAACGAGAACGAGTGCACTGGCACGAGTGTTCGGGGAATCCCCGGGAGGAACGAAAAGGAGCGAACGAGTTGAAGGAAAAGAAGCAAAAATTGTGAAAATCAAATACGAAGACGCGATTGGACCTTCGATTGACGCGTCGAGAGTGGAACGGAATGCCGTGGATATTTCGACGGCGAAAGCAGTTTTGATCTGTGGGAACGAGAGGAGAGAAATCGTGCGAGATGAAACGATCGTTTGGAGAATTACGATGGAAGAAGAGGAAGACGGGGAGGAGAGCATCGAGCAGCGGTTGCGAACGCCGGCGAATAAGCTGTTGAACATTTCGAAGCAGAAAAACAGGCAGACAAAGTGCGAACAGCTGGCGTTTTTATCTCGGCAAAGGGAAGGTAATTTACGATTCGATGAGAAGAATCTGAGGGTGAAAGGGGAGACGAGTCGATTTGATGCACCCGCGGCGAAGATTTCGCCGTTGGTGAGAAGAGCCGGGAGAGTTCGAGTGACGGATGCGCATTTGTATTTTCAACCTTTGATTGTGAGAGATAGCAAAGCGAAGAAAAATATAGCGAATTGGGTGGCTTTGAAAGACGTCGTCGCGGTCGCTCGCAGGCGGTACGCGTCGAGACCAGTTGCTGTGGAGGTGTTTTACGAAGTGAGCGATGACGACGATGTTAGCAATAAATCGAAATCGACGATGATGCGCGGTTCGAGTGTTTTATTCGCGTTTCGTTCTGAATCCGCGCGAGAAGCTGTAATAGAGGCGCTTTTAAAGAACGAAATCGACGAGAGTGAAAGCGAAACGACAACTCTGTCGAGATTCTTGGACCCGACAAACGTCGAGGCAATTTCGAAAGTCACGAACGCGTGGAAAATCGGCGACGTGTCAAACTTTGAATACCTGATGTATTTGAACGCACTCTCCGGTCGCTCATTTCACGACGTGGCGCAGTATTTCGTGTTCCCTTGGATTTTGAAAGAGTACGGTGGTGAGAATGACAGTAATAACGGTTTCGATTCAGATAAACACAGCAGTAATAGTGCGAACATCGACGTCTCCGACGCCTCGGTGTACCGCGATTTATCGAAACCTATTGGCGCGTTGAATCCAGAGCGATTGAAATACTTCCAAGAGCGAATGAAACACATGGAAGACATGCAGAAGCGAAATCAGCACTCTCAAAAACCGTTCTTATACGGAACCCATTACTCTGCGCCGGGTTACGTCCTCTTCTACCTCCTTCGATGCGCGCCGAAGCACAATTTAAAGTTGCAAAACGGATCTTTCGATAAGCCCGATCGCTTGTTTAAATCTATATCGGAGACGTGGTCGTCGTGTTTAAACAACAACGCGGATTTAAAAGAACTCATACCGGAGTTTTACATACCGGAATGTTCCCGGAAGTTTCTTCGAAACAACTTGAAACTCAATCTCGGCCACCGCGCGTCCGCGCCCCACTCGAAAATCGACGATGTGGTTTTACCTCAATGGGCAAAAAACGACCCCGTTCGATTTACATCGATCAACCGAAAAGCGTTAGAATCCGAAACCACGAGTGTTCATTTACACGAGTGGATTGATTTAATCTTTGGCGTGTTCCAGAACGATTGTAAAAACAAAATGAACTCTTTCCACCCTTTAACGTACGAAGGCGAGATTAACGTAGACGACGCGGCATCGATCGACGAACAGATGAGTTTGGAAACGCAGATTAACGAGTTTGGGCAGACGCCGAAGAGAATCTTCGGTGATGTGCATGCAAAGAGGAGGCGCGAGGCTTGGAGGCGATGGAAAGACGATGGCGCTGTCGGTGCCAAGCGGAAGACGAATAGAAAAAGCCAATCGATGATTTCTCAACTAGAGTACGAGAATTTAGGAACGACGACAGAAGATAACGACGACGACGACAACGACGATGAGGACGAAATGGTCACGCCAATACCAATGGATATTCGCGCGAGTGTTATCGATACTATCCGTCTCGTTTCGAGGAGAGCAGACGATTATTTATTTGTCGGAGACGATGATGAAGAAGACGCCGCCACGAATGGCATCGAGGCGCTGAAGTTGAACGATTCGCCTTCACGAAGAGCCGCGTCGCCAAGTAATAACATGCTGGAACGTTCATTCAGCGACGCGCACGGAATTGACACTTCTCTCGATAAGCAGATCGAATCTGTCGTTCTAGGAAACTTTAGGGCGCCGAAACCTTCGGATGGTGATGGTGCTGACGGTTCGCACGTGGTGAAGAAATGGTCGAGGAGGACGCACAACGGCGCGGTGACTGCGTTGGAATGTTTTGCAGATTCGAACGTCGCGTATTCAACTGGTTCGGACGGATTTGTACGCATCATCGATATGAAGAACGGACATACCATTCGTGCTGTCCCAGCGTCATCGTCGACGATTACAAATTTAGCGGTGTTGCGACAAAGCGTTGTCGCCTCTGACGCGCGCCGTCTCCCGATTGCGTTGTATTCCACATCCAATGGCAATCTTTTTGCGTATAACGGCGAGTACGGGTCTGTCGACCGCGTTAGTTTAACCAATTTGACACCAATAACCGCTATTAAAGTTCCCTCGATGTCGACTGAACAAGGCCGTGCGGTTACTTCCCACGCCAACGGCGCGATTGCGCTTCGCGACATCGAGAAACGCGTTGAAGTCAGCGTGTTCGGTACGAACGAATTTTCCGGCGACGGTGCGAACGACGTACTCGTAGATCCACAGTGCCACATTATCGTGTCTGCGCACGATTCGGGCGTCGTCAAAGCATTCGATACGCGTTCGTCTGCTTTGAAATCGGTGTGGAAACAGAGCGTCGCGAGTCGAAGAAATATCGCCGCGAGATCGATTGCGTTTGCGCCGTTGGGCGACGGCTTAGGCGACGCGCTCGGATTTATCGTCGCCGTTGACGATTCTGGTCAGTGTTGCGCGTTAGAAACGAGAATGCGAGGGAGAATCGTCGCTGCCGCAGATACCACGACGACGTCGAGTTTTGCAAATGCCCTCGTTTCGGCAAATACCTCGTTGCGCGTGAACGTTGACGGCGAGAAGAACATCGTCTTATCTGGATTCGCACAAAACGTTTTCCGCGTGGGTAAAGAAGCTGGAGTTTTGAGAGACGAAAACGACTTCCGCGATTTAGAGTTACGGGATGACCACGATGATGATGAGAAGAAGAAACACAATTCTCCGTCTGAGCGAATATTTACCGCGGCGTGTTTCAAAACTGGATCGGACCGAGACGTCTTCGTTGGCGCCGCTAACGGCGAAGTGAGCGCGTACGCGCATCGGTCGTCGCACATAGAATAGAAGAAGTAGTTTTATAATAACAGTACATTTTAGATAGTAAAAGAGCAAATCTATGAGCACATCTATTCTTCGGCATCTTCAAACCTCATCCGATCCTCCTCGCTTATCACCAACTTCCTCTCGAACTCATCCAACTTCTCCCCGAACCCGGCTTCTCGTATCGCCTTCTCGCTCGTAAAATACTCCTCCTCGAGAAACGACAACGTCTCCGCGGTAACCATCCCATTTGCGCCGAAAAACATCGGATCGTCGTTCTCGTCGTTCTCGTTCTCGTCCTCCGTGTCCGGATTTAACGTAGCGCACTCGTTCATGCGTTCAAACATCTCCTCTAATACCAGTCTCTCTTCTTCTTCTTCTTCTTTACCTTCTTCGTCATCTGACATCAATGGAAAAATTCGCACTTCCGTCGCCGGTTCCTCGAACGAGTCGTCTTCCTCGTCCTCGTCGCTTCGTTCGATGGCGTTTCGTACAATTAAAGGATCCAACTCGCCCTCCACTTGCAAATACAAACACTTCTCCCCAACCTTCTTTCCCTCCTTCTTTTCCTCCTCCGGGGACGCGTGCACCACCAACGACTCTATCGCGTGCACGCAAACGCTTTTGAAGTATATTTGGAACGCTTTCCACGACGTTTCTTCTTTATCGTCGTCTTCTCGAGAGAACAGTACGCGCTCGGAAGTGAACGAAAGGAACCCGTCGACGGCTTCGTTTCCGATTCGAATGGACACTTTGTTCTTGAAAGTATGCATAAGCGTTTCGTCCTGAGAACGAAGTGCATCGTTCTCGACGACTCGAACGCCACTTTTACTCTTTCTCTCTGAATAAGAGGAGGAAAACATACGTGTACGTGTGTGTGTGTGTGATATTTCTGAGGATGCTTTTGGGTGTTGCTTTATATTATTACAAATCTTTCGCGAAGGCGCCGGAATAGACGTACTTGGCGTGTTTCTCCATTCGCGTCCAAATCAACTTCGATTGCATGTAGAACCTTTGTTTGAAGGTTTTGAGCTCGGGAGGGAGTTTATGCTCGGCGTCGATTTTTCTTTCTCTTTCTCGCGAGGAGGAGGACGACGACGAGGGCGTCGGCGTCCCGTGCGGGGGCGGGAAGAGGCGGCGTTGGCGTCCCGCGAAGACACCGCTTTCTTCTTTTTCGGACGAAGAAGCGCTTTTACTACTACCGCTCGTCGTCGTTCTGTTTCTCTTTCTATCGATCTCGTTTTCGTCTGGTTTCTCGCGCAAAGCGACGATAAAATCGTCTTTATCCTCTTTCGCATCCGTTACGCCTCGTCGCCGTCGCTCTTCTCTTCTTCTTTGATCTCCGTTATTAGTTTCCGCGTCGTCGTCGTCATCGTTCTTGTTCAGGACGCGTTCGCTCACTAGAATCTCCAACCCGCGACATCGAGGTAACTCTTCTTCTTCTTCTTCTTCTTCAAATGCTTTCCTCCTCTCGCTTTGCGAGAGACTCTTGGCGCTTCCGTACCCTACGCAGGCGAATTTCCACCCGACATTTTCATCTCCGTTCCTCCTCCTTCCCAACGCGTTCATTTTCGCTTTCTCGTTTTCGTCGTCCTCGTGGTCGTCCTCCCAACTCCCGTCGTCTCGCTCTCGAAACGGCACGCCTAAGCACACCGCCGGCGCACCGGCGTCGCGCCGTTTTGAAGAATCCGCCAAAACGCCCACGCAGGATCTTCGCATTCTTTGTATCTCTTTCTCTCTCTCGTTCTCTTTCGTCGAGGATGCTCAAGTGTTGTTCACAAAGCCCTTTAAAGTCTTTTGTTTGTTCTCCCGTTGCTGCTACTTTTCGTCCTCGCGTGCTCTGTTTCAAACGAACACGCGGGCGCGAAAGTGACGATTTTTACACCCCTAAAAATGAGGTGTCTCTGCCCTCTCTTTACTCTGTTCTCGTTGCGAGACGCGAAGACGCGACGACAATGCGAGTAAAAGTTCGTTTGATTCGTTGAGTATGTGATGTACATGTGTATATTTACAGAGGACTATGAAAGAGAGCTAATGTTGAGTACGCATGTGGTATTTTAAACTACTCAATTGACGAAAACGCTTCTCGCACACATGGCACTCGTACGGTTTCTCGTTCGTGTGAATACGCATGTGGACTTTCAAATTACCAGATTCACGAAAACGTTTCTCGCACACATCACATTCGAACGGTTTCTCGTTCGTGTGAATACGCATGTGGATTTTCAAATAACAAGATTGACGAAAAGCTTTATCGCAGACATCACATTCGTACGGTTTCTCCTTCGTGTGCGTACGCCTGTGTCTGGCCAACTGTGATGGATATCGAAACACCTTCTCGCAAAAATCGCACTCGTGCCCTCTCTTTCTCTTCGCTCCTTTCCTAACAGTTATCTCTTCTTCGTCTTCTTCGTCTTCTTCGTCTTCTCCTTCTTCTTCTTCTTTTTGTATCTGATTTGCCTCGAGATCATCATCCTCGTCAGGAATCCTCGAACACAACACCAAAGGTTCTTCTTCCTCTCCCTTCAAAACCGTCCTCGCGTTCACCGCTCTTTTCGGATGTGGATTCTTTCTTCGTCTGCTGCTCATTATTAGTGCACTCTTCTCGCTTCGCGTTTAAAATTATGAGTAGAGTAGTAGTATGAAATCACATGCGAGATCCGAGAGACTGTTTTCTTCTCGGTGTGTGTGCGTTGGAAAAGACGTTTCACTCGAGAACGCGCGTTCTCCCTCCTCGGAGACGAATTATTCAAAGAGAACGCTCGAACAACAAAGCGAAGAAGTCGTATATAAACAATACGTTCGCGCACACGCCTCGCACTTTTGCGCGTTCTTCGCGAAGTGACGCTCCGGAGAAAAAAGAATGGAGTCCGTCCTCTTTCCAAAAGCTTCAGTTTAGGGTCTTCGAGCCCGAGAGACGATCAAAAGTGACATCCGTTTACCGCAAAACATCCAACGCTTCCACGTCCTCCGGCTTTCACAGAGAGAGAGAGAGAGACTGAACCCTTCACTCGTAGCATTGCATCACCACTATCATCGTGTGTGTTGTTTTTAAACAAAAACACCGTTTAAATACACGCAAAGAGCAAAGCATTTAACACGCTATACAAAAATGGCATCGGATGATTCCAAAACCGAGGAAGCGAAACCTGCTCCGGTGGTGTTTGGATCCGGCGCGTCGACGAACCACGTCTTCGGTTCAAACGCTTCGTTTGGAACAACGGGAGGAGGTACGAGCGCGACGACGTTTAATCCGTCCGCGTTTGCGTCTTCTTCGACGACGAAACCAGAAGAAGAGAAAGAAGAAGGCGAAGATGAAGACGTCGAACGCGAGTGCACGAAAGAGTTCACCCCGGTGGTGAAACTGGAAATCATCGAATCGAGCGAAACGAAAACGACCGGCGAGGAGAACGAAAACATTCTGTTCGAAGCGAAAACGAAAGCGTATCGATTCTTAGAGGGCGAGTGGAAAGAACGAGGGTTAGGACCGATGAAAATACTCGAGCATAAAGCGACGAAGAAGTGTCGATTGTTGATGCGAAGAGACAAGACGCTGAAAATATGCGCGAATTTTTATATCGATCCGGAGACGAAGGTGACGACGCACGCGGGGAGCGAAAAGGCGAGGGTGTTTACGACGGTGGATTGTTCGGACGGGGACGAAGCGCCGGCGTTGCAGAACATGTGCATTAAGTTTGGGAGCGAGGAGAAGGCGCAGTTGTTTCAGGATAAGTTTGAAGAGGCGCAGAAAATCATGGCGAGTTTGCCGAAAACGGAAGAAGAGGGGGAGAAAGAAGAGAAGGAGCAGGAAGGGAAGGAGAAGGCGGAAGATTTAGCCGATGATTTAGCGGAGAAGTTGAGTGCCGCGAAAAAAGACGAGGATTAATGAGAAGGCAGAAAGGGAAAGAGAGAGAAGGAAAGAGGAATTCTGAGAGTAAGTTCATTTAGCGCTACTTATTATGAATACACGGTAAAAACGTTTCTACTACTATATATACTTTACCACCCGGGCACGTACTTTCATTTATATCAACGAAGAAATCGATCGGCTAAACGCTCAAAGGCGACGGCGAGTTCTTTCGGCACGTTTTGTTCGTGGGAAGCGCCGACGAGCTCTTTGGAGACTCGGGAGTACGCCAAGCAAATGTCGCCGATAGACGCCCTCGCGAAAGATTTTCTAGAGGAATAATCAAAGTTGTTTCGGTCGTCACCAACTCCAGAGGAGAATCCGTTACCGCTGCCTCCAGTGGCCGCATCCCAGGCGTGCATGACGCGCAACGCGGATCTCAACATTCGCAAGCGCAACTTGGTTGAGTGTAACGCCTTGTGCATTTCCTCGCCAATTTCCTCGTCGTGCATTCTGCGATGTTCGGCGGCGAGTAAACGATCGTACGCTCTTTGTACCGGAGGACAGTTCCCTCGGACGCTCTGTAACATACAATCCGCGATGTCGTCATCTTCGGCTTGCTCGCTTTCGTTGACGCTCGGCGAGTTGAGCATGACGCCCCACTGACCGCTCGCTAACGTTTCGAGTCTGCACGTGACGTGGCACATTGGAAATGCAATTTCGTTGTTCGCGGCGGATTCGGTGAAGACTTTCGGGGCGATTTCGGCTACCGCGGCGCAAGCGGCGGCAACGATGGCGCGCCGCGTGTGCGTTTCGTTCGCTCGAGAGAGGACATCTTGGACAGCATCGATGATGACACAATCCCAGAGTTCTCTCGGGACCGCGGAAGCGTCCGCGTACGATTCTTGGTCCTCCGAGGAACCTCGTTGAGGTCGCGCCCACGCGATAATTTCCAAGCAAATGTCCCAAAACCGATGCGGTCGAGCAATGTCGTTGTACAAATCCGAAATCGATTTCATGTTTTCGCGCAGATCATTTGCCGCTTGTTCGAGCTCTTGCACTAAGTTGTGATCTATTTGTTGACCTTGACCAACTTCGCCGGCAGCCATGGATTGCATGCGTTTGCTTTTCATTCGCAGCGCGTTTTCCAATCGCATTTGAAACTCCAACACTTTCGCTTTGCCTTCAATCTCTTCGATTTGTCTCGCGTCTCTTTTGAACGCGCCCGTCGCGGGATCTTTCGTCGTGCCGTACTGTAACGCCATGCGAAACAAACCCATGCGCTCTTCGAGAGACGGGTACAAACGATCAGCCACGTGTCTTTCTGCTAACGCGACGCATACATCCGCCGCCATGCCTTCTTGTCCGTAATCGCCATACAATCTTGTGAGCAGTTGCAAATGTTTCGCCTCTTCTCTCGTCGTCGGTTGCAAACTCAAATGTTTGTTCAACGCGCCGTACTCGCAAAGAAATGCCTCTAACGCGTGTGGTGGGAGTCTACAGACATCATCTAAGCGATCTAAAGCGATCAAGGTTTCCGCCGCGACTTGAATGACGTCGTCTTCTTCGGACTCGACGATTTTATCGAGAATGCGTCGAATGCCTGCTTCTCTGGCGTCTTTCGGAAGTGAAGCGCAAACGACCGCTAAGGAACCCGGGTGCAAATCTTGTTCTTGTTGTTGTTGCTGCTGCTGTTGAGTGCCCATCGTGTTAGCTCTTTGGTCGTCAGGAACAAACGTGTCGGAAGGTTTTCCGGTGACTAAGGATTTGATGGCCGTGGATATCAACGCGTAGCACTGAGCGAGACTCTGTTATTAAAATAGAAGAGATCATAAGGTCAGCAACACAGAAAGAGATAAAAAAAGGATGAGAAAGAACGTATCGAAATAATATCGCTCAGACTTAGATGTTCTGTAATTTTTTAATTCGCCACGGAAACGAGGCGGTAAGCCCCGCGCGTACGTTTCCAAGTTTGCGTATCCTCACCGCGATGATATGTTGAAAGAAAAAAGGAACGAAAGAAGCAAACAAAAACGTACCATATCAGGCTCGGCTTGCACTCTTCCACCCGTACTCGCGTCTGCTTTCCGCTGCTCTTCCATCCTGCGCAACGTCGCCGCTGCTGCTAAACTTAACGTGACCACTCCGTGGAACGCTCTCAAATCGACTAATTCAGCGCAAGCGCCATTCAAATCGCCCGCTAACGGCGCCTGAGCGAACAATCGCAACGCTTCGCCGACAAAACCATCTCTCTTCTCCACGTCGCGAAGCGCTCGAGCCTCTCGCGCGCGTTGTAGGATATCCCTCGCGCGATAAAAAGTTCGAGAATCCGCGCCGAAAAAATCAGGCGCGCCGTATTGTAACATTTTTGAAAGTTGTTCGCTGCGCTTTTGCACGGCGCCGCCGAGCGCGTCGGAGGAGGGCGCCGCGTCGCCTCGAGAGGAGGACACAACACGTGCCATGAGCGATTCGATGAGCGCAGAAGCGACTTTAGCACCTTCCGGCGTCGAAATGAATCGTCGAATGGACATCTGTTTTTCGTTGGAAAAGGAGAAGATTTGAGTGAGTGTTAGTTAGCGCGACTCGAGCGGAAAAGAACATTTGTACGAACAAAGGAAGCAGGGCATCACACACACACACACACACAAATAAACAAACATATCGAAAAAGACGCTCAGTGGAAGGGCACCATATGTGTTCTAAACATGCGTCGAAACGTTCATCTGATTGACAGATTATATGATTGAATCATCAACGCGCCTCTTTCATCGTTTCTTTTTACGCGCGTGTGTGTTTTGAGCGGAAAGGAGAGAAAAACAAAAAGTAAAAAGGTATAAACGCGCACCTGTGTCAGCGTCACGCGCGTTTCGTGCGGCAAAGCCGCCGCGACGGACTCGAAATCGTCCGTTTCTGAACATAACTTCAACAAACAAATAGCCTGCGAAGCTCTCGAAACGAGCGCTAAGAGCGCATCCATCGAATTCTCTTCCTCCCTCGCAGCGTTGAGCGCTAATTTTCTCCTCTTTGCCGGCGTCAACTGACTCGACGTTCTCGGTTTCCTCGTCTGCAAATACTTTTCAATCGGTCGCAACCGCTGTTCGATGGTTTCTAAAGTCTCCGGTTCCACGGAAAGTTGTAAAATTAAATCGTCGCCGATAAACCGCGCCGCCGAGCGAAGCGCGTCCGAGGCGAATCGCAAAGGGGAGCGAGAGGTATCGTACCCGTATCTGTTGGAAGAGGACGCGTTCGCCGCTTCTGCCGTTTGCGATTCGCGAATGGCAATTGCTAATGGTCGCTCCCAGATCGCTTGAACCGCTCGCGCAACGTACAAATGAATCGCCTTGTGCGCGGACGAGAAGTGCAAACTCGGTTGCACGATGGCGCGACCCATGTTAAACGCCGCGGACGATCGTTCCAGATTTTTTACCACGGCATCGTCATTTTGTCCATTCGCACCTTTCGTACCATTCACGTCGGCATCTTCGCTATCCACTCTCGGTTCTCCGGTGAATCTCGGATCCTCGAACGCCCGTCTCGCGGCATCCCTAACGCTCGGCGGAATAGGCTCGGCGAATCCTAAATGCACCGCCGAAGCGATGGATAAAGTCAAACACATGATCGCCGCTTCAACTGGTCCATAACACGAGAAGAACTCTTCGATGTGTTCAGGAACTTTGTTTTGCAACAACGTCGCCAAAGTATCGATCGGTCGCGCTTTCTCAAACGTCACCACGCCACTGTTCGTCACGAGCGCAAACTTCCTGCGTTTGCTTCGAAACAAGCTTTGCTCGACGAGTTCGCTTCGTAACTTTGAGCCGGTAAATTGTTCGACGACTGAAGCTGGCGTGCCCTTTGGAAACGGTGGGTCTAAATCCCGTCGAATTCTAGAGGGCATCGGCAACTCACCGATAGCACCTACGTTTGCCGCGACGCGACCTTCTAAAATTGAGGGCTTTTGCACAACCTCTCGCAAACCCCTCGCCGGTCCGGTATTGCGCGGCGCCGTCATCGGCGGCGGGAGTTGCAAGTGCATGGGCAACATCGCGTCTCGCGTGGCTAAGAATAATTTACTAGACTCGTCGTGCGAGCTGCTGTCGGATAAGAGCAAAACACCGTTGTAGTAGTGCGCGGCTTCGACTTCGAGCGCGTTCGCCGAGGCGTCCAGTAAAGCTCGGGCGGAGGTTAATCCTCTCGCAGAAGAGCCGCCAGATGGGGGAGGATCGCGCGTCTCCACCACAGATAAACGCGTCGGAGTGACATATCTACTTCCACTGCTGTTCGACGATCCATTGCTAATACGGTGATACGACGATGGGTAATAACTTCCGTAGCTCGACGGCGACGGCAACGCGGTCAAATACACGCGTCGCCCGTCGGCGCACACGCCTACTAAAGTCACGCTCGCGGATTCCTGAGTGGAAACGATGGCAATGTGCACCAGCTTTCCTGCTTTCTTCTTCGCCTCTGTTGTTTGCGAACCTTGGCCGTACCGCCCACTCGAAGACGGACTCCTGTAATCGCCGTATCGAGGAGAGCCGTACCCGCCTCGAGAACCGCCGTACGACGGGGATCGGTTTTCAAACATCGAATTTCCACCCCCATTATACATCGATCGTCTCGAACCGTTCCCGTAATAACTACTGCCACTCGATATTCCTCTTCCAGCGAGTTGCGCGATATCATTCACCTCGACGACGCGTCTAGGTGCGTCCATTCCCTTGGCGCCTAAATCGTACACTCGCACGGCGCCGTTTTGCGAGCGGGTGTATAAAATATTCCGCTCCTCGTCGCATAAGATTTGCAACAACGGGTCTTCGACGCTGAACACGTTCAACGAATTCGGGATGTAATACGAAAACCCAGATGATGAAAATTTAACTTTTCTCACCCTCGGCTGGCCTCGGCTGAAAAAAGAGCTACTCGACCCCCCTCCGTTCGAAGCTAACGTCATGTCACCGCCACCGCCACCGTGATACTTCAGCTCGTACGCGTGCGAATCGTTCCCTGCTAAGAAAATCCTTCCTGTTCTCGAACATCCGCAAATTTGATTAAACACGATCGCATCCGTCGGGCACGAAAACGTCGTGTCGCGAATCAACAAAGGCGCGTTTACGTCAAACGCGATTTTCTTCTTCTTCCCTCGAGAGCCATTTAGTGCATCTCTTCTGTCACTTTTTCCATTCGTATTCGTATCCTCCTTACTCGCAGTGACGTGACTCACGTCCGAAACTATCCCTAACATCTTTATCTCCACCGTCGTGCACACGACTAAAATCTTCGCAATCTGACTTATAAAAACCCCTTCCCTGGGATCCGCTAACCCGACGCACACAATCGGTTGCCCGTTGAACTCCTCCGTCAACTCAATCGGCACGTCGTCGTCCACGTCAAACCGCCACAAGAACAAAGAATCATCCACAGTCGCCCACGCCCTGGATATCTCCGGAAAGCACCCGCAAAAGCACACCGACTCGCGAGTCTCGTACCTCTCCAAGACGATTTTCGGCAACGGCGCTTTCGTCAAATTCCTCAACTCCGAAGGCCACCCGGGTTGTTGCAACGAGTACGCCTCCCTCGGTGCCTCTCGCAACAGCTCCAGCAAATCAGACTGGTTCGTTTCGTTGGTCAGTTTCGTGATGTGTTTCGTCGCCGCGGCCAACGCTTCGCGCGTTTCTGTTTAAAATGTTGTGTTCAATTAAGTATTTGAGTACACACGTGTTGTGAGTACGAAAGAAACGTTGTTTCGGGAACGACGCGGGCGTGTCGCGGTGCGACATTCGCGAGAACGAGCGACA
>Ga0233450_10003414_pt1 | contig 14928 bp, 9 predicted proteins | sample 011ome_30_FD_189956 | JGI IMG/M metagenome (GOLD analysis project Ga0233450, IMG submission 189956) | Coastal salt marsh microbial communities from the Groves Creek Marsh, Skidaway Island, Georgia - 011501CT (spades assembly) | ecosystem: Environmental > Aquatic > Marine > Intertidal zone > Salt... | reverse complement strand
CGGAGTGGCAGTTTTGGGAGCAAGTTCAGTGTCGAGAGAAGTTGTTCTTGGGGAAAGACGAAGACAAAGTCGAAGTTGGCGAACGATTGGCGACGATATTTGCGAAAATGGAGAGTTTGACCAAAGATGTGGCGGAGTCGAACGCGGACCTGAGAGCGGAAAACGCGGATTTGCGAGCGGCGTTTGTCGCGCTAGAAGCAAAGGTGGATATTTTTTTCCAGCCGCCGAGTCCGCCGCCGCCGAGTCCGCCGAGCCCGCCGCCGAGCCCACCGAGCCCACCGCCGCCGAGCCCACCGAGTCCACCACCACTACTTCCGCTTGCACCAATCCCAGAAGAGAGCTGGCATGATTTCGTCGCGGAGTGTTTGGCCGAAGCTCCGGTAACTGGCGAGTGCACTGCTTGGGCATCTAGTAATAATTACGGCACGATGCCGAATTGGGATACGAGTTTGGTGGAAGATATGAGTGGATATGATGGAGGTTATCCCGCAGGCTTTCGCGGTACAAGTACATTCAACGGCGACATTTCGAAGTGGGACACCGGGCGAGTGACAAATATGTATGGTATGTTTCAGGGCGTTCCGTTCAACCAAGACATTGGGGGTTGGAACACAGCGCAAGTGAAAAATATGAGAGGTATGTTTTCTGGAGCTTCTGCATTCAACCACGACATCGGGAGTTGGAACACAGCGCAAGTGACTGATATGAATTATATGTTTTCTGGAGCTTCTGCGTTCAACCATGACATTGGGAGTTGGAACACAGCGCAAGTGACTTATATGAATTCCATGTTTTCTTCCGCTTCTGCGTTCAACCAAGACATCGGGAGTTGGAATACAGCGCAAGTGACTTATATGAATTATATGTTTTCTGGAGCTTCTGCGTTCAACCATGACATTGGGAGTTGGAACACAGCGCAAGTGACTTATATGAATGATATGTTTTCTGGAGCTTCTTTGTTCAACCAAGACATTGGGAGTTGGAACACAGCGCAAGTGACTAATATGCAATCTATGTTTTATTCCGCTTCTGCGTTCAACCACGACATTTCCTCGTGGACCGGATCCGCAGCGACGTCGGCGCAAAGTTCTATGTTTTCCGGCGCGACTGCGTTTCAAGCGAAATTTAAGTGCACCAACGCCGACACCGGTCCAGCGAATTCGTGCGTAGGTCCCTCGCCAATTCCAGACGCGAGCTGGCATACTTTCGTCGGGGATTGTTTGGATGAATCTGACGCGATTGAGGTGACTGGAGAGTGTACAGTCTGGGCCCAATCGCAAGACGTTTGGTACGGGACGATGCCGAATTGGGACACGAGTTTGGTGACGGACATGCATGGTTACCCTGAAACTGGCTTTGGTAATCAGCCCAACTTTAATGCCGACATTTCGCAATGGGACGTATCGCAGGCGACGAACATGTACGCAATGTTCTGGTCAGCCAGATCCTTCAACCAGCCGATCGGCAGCTGGGACATCTCTAATGTCAAGAATACTTGGTCCATGTTTGCTGGCGCTGATTCGTTTAATCAAGCTATTGGGAGCTGGGACACAGCAAAAGTGACGACTATGAATTCTATGTTTGCTGCCGCTTCTGCGTTCAACCAAGACATTGGGAGTTGGAACACAGCGAAAGTGACTGATATGCAATGGATGTTTTATCAAGCTTCTGCGTTCAACCACGACATTTCTTCGTGGACTGGATCCGCAGCGACGACGGCGCAAGCTGACATGTTTACTTCCGCAACTGCGTTTCAAGCGAAATTTACGTGCACCGACGCCGTCACCGGTCCAGCGAATTCGTGTGTGCTTAAGTAGATACGGATCGCCAATTAGTTCACGTCCCTTTTCTCCCGTCTTTAGCTCATCAACAGACAAATATTTCAAGCAAGCAAAACTCATCAGAAAGACGCTCTGATTAATGCGGGCACCACTGTCACCTTCTTTTCCTCGCAACGACTCTACGTTTTGGGTCGAGAACGCGAGTATAGGATCTGGCGTCGCCGCTCTCGCGTCGCGAACCGATTTTTATCCTTTGTTATCTTTATATGTATATATACTATACGCGTACCGCGGAATTATTAAAAACACTCGACCGCGCGCGCCGCCTCTCCGCACAAAGCCTCGAGAGGGTCTTTTTTTTCGCCCCTAAATCGTGTTCGCCCGTCGTGCTCAAGGATTGGGACTCCTCCCGCTCCTACGTACAAAACAACAGTCTGCCCTCGGTCACGCCTTCTATACGGCTTTGAATTTCTGAAATACGAGTTTATGCCACGTGGAAAAAATTTCCGAAAAAAAAAATCTTAGGGCTAATGTCACATTCGAATGCGCGTCACTCGTTGTGTGTTTTGTTACAAATATGTCGAAGCTGACGAGAAAAGGCGCGGCGGCGGCGGCGACGGCGACGACGACGATGGACGACGACGACGCGTTTGATCATCAACACAATTCTTCGCCGACGAGCGGGGCAGAGGGGGAAAGAAATTCCAATTCCAAGGTTGGGAAGAGGAAAGGGAGCAAGAACAAGATGGACAAGCTGTACTCGTCGTTCAAATCGAACTTGACGAAGAAATCGACGCACTCGGGGGGAGGAGGAGGAGAAAACGGGACGGTCGAGAAGGAGGAGGAGAACGGGGAGGAAAACTCGGTCGATCCGAGGGACTTGGGAGACGGGTTGAGGAGAGTTGAATTTCCTTCCTCGGCGAAAGCTTCGTACCCGAAGTTTGAAAACGTGGAGAAAGAGTTTGAGGCCATGTATAAAGAGTTGGAGAAGTCTCGCGACGATAAGAGAAAGGAAACGGAGAAGATGGAGGAGAAGATGAGGAGAATGGTGAGCGCGGTGGAGAAGGAGGAGGAGGACGAGGAGGACGAGGAATCGGCGGGGAAGAGTTTGACGGATGAGGAGGCGTATTTACGAGCGAATTCTTCTTCGTTGCGTTTGCACAACAGGATGTTTCGGATCACGTTGTATTCGTCGTTTCAACAAATGGTGACGATAGCGGTCGTGTTGTACGCTTTGTTGGAAACAGCGGATAACTGGGAGGGGAATTCCTCGATCGAGAAGAAAGGCGGGACGAGCTGGGAAGTCATTCAAGCTTTGCACTACATCGTTTCCTTGATTTTCTTTTTTGAAGCCGGGGTGAAGATTATGGGTGCCGGGCCAACGGCGGTGAGCGAGAAAACTGGGAAGGAAACGCTCGTGAAGTGGAAACCTCTCGACTATTTCGTGAATTGGGAAAACGCCGTGGATTTCACGATTTTGTTCTTCATGTCGTTAAATTACATCTCGACGTGGGCGAATACTACCCTCGGGGATTTAACGTACGATCACATACGAGTCATACGTTTGTTTCGATTGAATCGATGCGTGAGATATTTTCGACGCAATCCTGAGTTTAAGATCATTTTGGACGGTATTGGCTCTGGTATCGCCTCCATGGGATGGGTTTTGGTGATGTTGATGATTGTCATGTACATCTACGCCGTGCTAGGGACGAGTTTGTTCTACGGCCTCGATCCGAAGAATTTTCGAAGCTTGCCGTACGCGCTGAATTCTGGGATGGGCATCGCCACCGGGTCTTCCTGGGATGAGTTTCTCTACGCCACGTGGTACGGCTGCGAGCACTACGGGTACCCCTCGCCGAACGACGTGGATTGTCCGTATCGATTAAACGCCGACGGTACGAAAACGTACGCCAAAGGTAACGGCGTTCTTTCGGCCATCTACGTTATTTCCATGGCGTTTCTCGTCGGTAACATCATGATGTCGCTCTTCATCGGTATCATCACCGAACGAATGGACCAAGCGTACGAGGCTAAGGAGACGTTGAAACGTAAGCGAATCGTAAACGCGTTGCGAAAAACCAAAGGCGCAATTTGGGAGTCTCGAGAGAAGATGAACGAAACGTTGCCGGAAGCTGCGTACACAGAAGTCATGGACATGATGAATTTGTTGAGTGGAAGTGCTCAGACTCAATCCATGCACGAGAGAGAAGCGGCGACTGAGAACACGTGGTTTCAGGATTTGCAGGTAAAACTTCAAAAGATTACCCAAAACGACTTTTTCGAGTACTTCGTCATGGGCGTGATTGTATTCTCGGCCATTTTATCGGGATATTCGACGCAGTTTTTGGATTATTCAAACCCAGATGCCTCGCCTCCGGAATGGACGGAAATCCTCGAACGTATTTTCATCTTCACCTTCATGATTGAATTTCTGATAAAAATTATCGGTTTATGGGACAAAGAGAGGACGTATTACACCGGCGAAGACGCAAAGTGGAATATGTTCGACGCCGCGACCACTTTAGTTGGATTTTTTGGCATGGTTTTTGAAGACTCTGGCCTCGGCGGTGGCAGTATAGCCGGATTTTCTCGAATCGTTCGTTTGCTTCGTTTGGCGAGACTGTTTCGATTCTTCAAAGTTATCCCGCAGTTGAACTTAATCGCCAAGTCATTAGTTCTCGGCGTGAAATCTTTGAAATACGTCGGTACCCTTATGTGCTTCATCTTCTACACGTGGGCTATTGCCGGGGTGATGCTTTTCTCGGACAACGATCCGTTCTTCATGCGAACGTTACCGGTTGCGTTTTACCACCTCTTTCGCGTGTCGCAACTCGAATCCTGGGCAAATATTGTTCAAATCAACCTAGAAGGTTGCGACAAGAACAGGTGGGGCGTAAACGACGGTGGCGCGGCGTACGTTGGTTTGCAATCCAACTCGGGCATTCACGCCGACCGCGTATACGAGTGTGATCGTCCAAAGGCGCAACCATTCGTTGGTTCACTCTATTTCTACTCCTTTGTGGTGATGTGCGGGATGGTAATTATTTCCGTCTTCATCGGGGTAATAGTCAACGGAATGCACGCGGCAACGGCGGAATCCAAAATCGAATTCGAACGAGAAAAGAGAAAGGAAATCATCTCAGAACACTACGAATTACCCGCGTCGAAACTCGAATCCATTCGCAGAGTCTGGAAGCGTATCAACTGGGCGAAAGCCAAGACGATCAAAATCCACCAAGTCGAAAAGTTGATGGAACAGCTCGGCGTCGGATACGTTCCGGGATACTTGCACAAAGTCGTGAGTTACTGGAAACCGCCTCCGGAAGGAAACCCGAGCGCTAAAGTCAACGAAATCGATTACCCGGATTTCATTTTGATCGTTTGCTTGCTCGAGAGAGCCGCGTAAAAGATGCGTTTTCGTCGTCGTCGTCGTCGTCGCGCAAATTCGTTGTTTTTAAATGAAACTACTAGTACTACTTTATTTATTTTTGTATTGAAGAACTGCATTGCACATTCGCGAGAACGCACGAAAACACCACCGCGAACGACAACCCGCCAAAACGCTCGAGCGCGGTTCCGAGCAGACGACGACGACGACGACGACGACGAGGAGGAGGAGACGATCAAAGATGAAGCAGCTGCTCGGCGCCGCCGCGCTCGACCTCGAACTCGTTTCTCGAGACGTGCTTCGTCTCGCACCACTCGTCGTCGTCGTCGTCGCGGATTTCAAAGTGGACGACGCCGCTTCTTCAAACGACGACGGGAAAAGAACGACGACGACGACGACGACGACGAACGCCTCCTCCTCCTCCAAATTGGAAAAGCTTTTCCTTCGCGCCGCGGATGGCGTCCAGTACGCTTTACTCGAGAGGAGCAAGACGACGCGTCAGCATCATCAGTCGACGACCACCACGGGAAACTACGTAGGCGTCGTCTGTTCCTCTTCCGATGGAGAAGTCGTTTACGCGTGGCTGACCGCCTCGAGGTTTGTTCTGATGCTCGCGATGACGAGAGAGACAGAGGAGGATGATGAGGAGGAAGAAGAGGAGGAGTTTGTGGTCAGGAAAAAGTTTCAAGCGATGGAGAGCGCGTTGACGAGAGCGAGGATGAATCCGTTCTTTGAGGAAGAGGAGGAGAAGGACGACGACGACGACGACGACGAGAGAGGGAAGGAGGCGGGCGGGAAGAAGTGGGAGTCGTTCAGGCAGGCGCTCGCGAACGCGGCGGAAGTTTGAATAATGTTTTCATCTTGTTTCGTCTCTCGGGTCGCGCGTTTGCGAGAGGGACGCTCGGCGAGCATCTGTATTTAAGTTTTTAGATCTGTATCATTATTTTTGTATCGTAACAACCCGCTCTCGTTTAAAGCGTCAAGTTCATCACTAATCTTACTCGTTTATAGCATTAAGTTCATCACTAATCTTCGTTTTTGAGCGTGGGAAACGCGATCACGTCTCGAATGCTCGGTGAATTCGTGAGTAACATCACCAATCTATCGACGCCTATGCCTAATCCCCCACACGGCGGCATTCCGTATTCCAAAGCGTTGATGAAATCTTCGTCAATCGGAAACTCGTAAATATCGTCCGTGGTTTCCTTCAACACGTCGCCGGCGTCTTTATCGCCGCGTTCGACTTTTTTCTCGGCGCGAACGAGCGCGGCGCGTTGAGTTTCTGCGTGCGCTCGCGACTGTTTTTCGAATCGTTCTCTTTGATCGATAGGGTCGGTGAGCTCCGAAAACGCGTTGGCCAACTCTCGACCGACGACGAAGAGTTCGAAACGTTCGGTGACGCCTTTTTTGTCTCGATGCGGTTTCGCAAGAGGAGAGATCTCGATCGGGTGATCGAGAACGAACGTTGGTTGGCGTAAAGTTCCCTCGACGGTCGCTTCAAACATTTCGTTCAACAAAGTTCCTAGGTTTGGCGAATCTCGAACGGCCGGGATGGAAGCGCCGGCTTGTTTCGAGTGCGCTTTTAAAGCCGGTTCGCACGCCGCTTTCGCTTTTTCTAAATCACCATCGAAGCCATTCAACACGTCCACATTGCACGCTTCGATGACTAAATCGTTCATGCTCGCACGTCTCCACGGTCTTTTCGTTAAATCGATCGTTTCGTCTCCGTATTGGATGGGTTCTAATTTTTTAGACGGGCTCACCGCCGCCGCGCATCTACAGATGACTTCCTCAGTCAACTCCAACATGTCGCTCACGTCACCGTACGCTTGGTACAACTCGATAGACGTAAATTCAGGGTTATGCCTGGTCGATAATCCTTCGTTTCGAAAAATGCGTCCAATTTCATACACTCTTTCAAATCCGCCGATGACTAAGCGCTTCAAGTGTAACTCGGTCGCGATTCGTAACGTTAAATCCATATTTAAAGCGTTGTGGTGCGTGTTGAATGGTTTAGCGTCCGCTCCGCCGGAAACCGTGTGCATTATCGGCGTCTCCATCTCCATAAACTCCAACTCGTCTTCCAAATACCTTCTCATCGTTTTGATAATCTTTGTTCTTTGATAAAAAGTATCTCTCGAATCCGACGACGCGATTAAATCCACGTATCTTTGTCGATATTTAATCTCAACATCTTGCAAACCGTGCCACTTATCCGGTAAATTTCTCAATGACTTTGTTAAAACCTTCACATCTTCCACGACAATCGACAATTCACCTTTATCCGTCCGTTTCAAAGGCCCTTCGCACCCGACGATATCGCCGACATCGATTAAGGTTTTGATAGTCTCAAACTGCTCCTGATCGATCCTCGACTCGTCGCAATACAACTGAATCGTCCCGCTCGCATCCGTCAAGGTCATAAACGCGAGTTTCCCAAAAACCCTTCTCGCCGTCACTCTGCCGCACACTTTCTCTCTCGTTCCGTTTTCCAACTCGCAGCCTTTCGCCAAAACCGATTCCGGATACGCGGCTTGCAATTTCGCCGCCGTGTTTGTTCGATCAAACCTATACGCGAACGGCTCTTGATTCGACGTTTTCAACTGCGCCATTTTCTCAATGCGCACTGCTCTAACTTCCTCCGGAGAAGAACCAGACGACTGCTCGCCGCCGCCGCCGCCTTTCTTTTTCCCTCCTCCTCCTCCTCCTTTCTTTTGCGTCTTCTTCTTCTTCTCTTCGCCGCCGCCGTCGCCCACAATCGCTTCCCTCGTCGTTTCCGTCCTAATCTCGCCCTCCTCCAGCTCTGCTTTCAACGCCTTCAAAATCGTCACCGCTGCTTTCACCTCCTCGTCTTGGTTCGTCTTCCCGTCCGCTTTCAATCCTTTCACCAAAGCCGCTTGCGAGGCGATTTTGTCGTTTAAGGTCTCAACGCCATCCACCCCTCCTCCACCACCGGCTAGTGATTTTGCGCCCCGAGAAAGACGACGAAGAAGCCGTGGGAAAGCTCGTTCCGAAGACGAAGACGACAAAAAAGCGCCGAAGAAAGAGCCTCCTCGAAATCGAGCTGTTCTTCTCGTCGACGACGACGCTCGAACGGCGCCGACGACGCGGAACAACCCCGGGGTGGTGTTTCGACGAGAATTCGCCGACAAAAGAAGATTCGGCGAATGCAAAGAAGAAGAGAAAGAGGAAGAAATCATCGTCATCGTCGTCGTATCCTTCGACAGTAAAAGCCTTCTCCTTCTCCTGAGTAGTAGTAGTGACGACGACGAGGAGGAGGATGAAAACGACGACGAGAACAACGCGGAAAACGACGCTTTCGTCCTCGCCGCGAGCATGTAAATATAAAGACTCGCTTCGTTGAATAAGTGAGAGATTTTGTGCGAGGGAAATGTGGGCTTCTTTCTGTTTAGGGTTGCATAAATGTCTAAAGTACTTCAACTCGAGTCAAAGCGTTTACGCTCTCTCTTCTTCTTTCTGTCTCTCTGTCTCTCGCTCTCTCTCGCTCTCTCTCGGACGCGCACCCATTTGATCGCGGTCGTCATTTTTGTCACGCATCGTCACCGCGTCGACGATGCAGAGAAAACTTTTGAAACTTTACCGCGAGATTTTTTATACCGAATACCGCTCCAAGCGACTTCGTCCGAGACGAAGTAGACGTACGCGCATACGAAAGGCGCGACGGCGTACACGAGGCACAGGGCGAGCCAGACTTTGAACCAGTTGGTGCGGTTGAATCCGGAACGGGCGACGCGGCCGGCGTTTGGTTTTTTCGATGTTTGAGAAGCGCTACGTGTGGTTGGTGAGGTGGTGTTCTTTCTGTCGCGCGGACTCGTTTTGGCGGTTCTTTCGCAGAGAGAGACGCAGGACGCGTACATTTTCTTCGCGCGCGTTACGGCGAGGAAGTGCGCGAAGAACACCGCGAAAGCGAGCGAAGGGACGACGTTTGTCTTCTCCGTCGCCGCAATCGAGAGGGATGATGTTTTGGAACACGCTGCTAAAGTCCATAACCAGAGCGCAATATCTATCGCGCTCGCGACTGTTCCAACCGTTAAACATAAACTGGAGAGAAACATCGCCAGAAGCATACCGTGGTTGATAAATTTCATGTGTCCGTCGGAATACGTGTCGTTGACGAAAATTTGTCGATGGAAATAGTTCAGGAAATTTCCTACGGTTTGTTTCGGATCGAGCGGCATTGGGAACAACGCGTCGCCGGGGCATAGTATCGTTCTCTTTTCCCGATCGGCAGCGGCGGCGACGATGAGATCGTCCGAGTATCCGCCGGTCTCGTACGCTTCTTTCACTTTACACGCGTTGGCGAGGAAATCCTCCAACCGAAAGAGCATGCACCCTCCCCAAACGTTTTTGGCGTACTTACCGTGCGAGAAAGGTATCAACAACACGAGGTGATACACCATGGTCATGTAATTCGCAAAGCACGAGGACGACGACGACGTGCCGTCACTGCCAACTAAATCCAACGGGTACCCAGTCGCCAACAACGCGTTCCCGCCCGTCTCCTTCTCGTCCTTTTCCATCGCGCTCACTAAACTCCCGATCGTGCTCGGATACAGCATCACGTCGTCGTCTAAGAACAAAACGTACTTAATTCTGTTTTTGCTCCTCTTTTCATCTCGAAAAAAGCGACGATGAAAACCACGACGACTTCTACCGTCGTCTTCGTCCTCGTCGCCCATCATCGCCCCGAGCTCTTCCGCCCCTCGCAACTGCTGCCGAATCTTCTGCGAACAGTTCTCCGCGCTCCCGGAAACGACCACTCGCGCGCTTCTTCTTCCTCCTCGTCCCTCGGCGGACGCCGCCGCCGCTCCTCCTACGAACCGTTCCGCCGCTTCCTTCGCATCGTCCGTCTCTTTTTCCACCACGAACACGAACGCGACTTCCCCTCTATGTTTCGTCTCCACTTGCGTGTGCCAGTTATCTCTCGTCCTGTTTGAAACGACGCCTCTCACCGGGAGGACGACGCCGACGCCTTCGCCTCCTCCCGCCAAAGTCTCGGCAGTCACAAAATCACTCGTTTTAATTGAGCGATTTTGATGGAATCGCTCGCGCCGGCGACTCGCCCACGTCCATCCGACCGTAACCACGGATAAGACGAACGCGCACGCCAGTTTGAAAAACATCAAGAATACTCCTTCCGTCTCATCGTCTCATATCGGTCGTACGTGTCGTTTGTTTTCCGCTCTGGGTGGTAAAAGTGTCCGCCCTTTTCGTAGACATTGTGTGGAATGTCTCTCGAGTTGTTTCGTTTCGCGTCTCGCATCGTTTCACGCGTATCGAGAGGTATTCTTCGAGAGCGTCTGATGAGAATTTCTCACGCATTTTTCCCCGCATAATCGCATCTGCACAAACGTTTACACAGAGAGACAGACAGAGAGAGAAAGAGAGAAGGAGAGTAAAAGAGAAACGAGCGCTGTTTTGCCATCATCATCATCATAATAATTTCTCTCTCTTGAACTCGAAAACGAACGCGTGCTCGATCGAAACAGAGTTGCGAGTTTATTTGTTCGCATTTTGAGAGACTTTGCGAGCGGGGAAACGAGAGAGAGATTTCTCTTCTCAAAACGTACACATCGTCGTTGTTTTCGTGAGGCGAAGGAGGAGAAGAGCGCGAAAGAGAGATTGTTTTCGAGAGTCCAGAGTCGGCGTTTCGACACTGATTTTGTATCGTTAAACCATTAAAGAGAGATTAGAGAGAGAGAGTTAGAGTAGTAAACACCACTAGGAAGGAGGCAAAGAGTATAATATGGCGCTGGTAACCCTGAACGTCTACGACATCACGAACACGAAGTCTGACTTAACCAACGCGACGATTCAACACCTGAACACGTTAACGAAGGACACGTTCAACGCGGGCGGGATATTTCACGGCGGGATTGAAGTGCACGGGTACGAATATTCCTACGGCTATTGCGAAGAAGGGACCGGCGTGTACCCGTGTCAACCAAAAATGAACAGCGCGTACGTTTTTCGGGAGTCTATTCCGCTAGGGGTGACGAGCGCGGACGCGACGAAAGTGAGAGCGATAGTGGCGGTGATGAAAGCCAGCTGGCCAGGGAACGAGTACGAGTTATTTTCGAAGAATTGTAACACGTTTTGCGAGGCGTTTACGAAGGCGTTGGGCGTTCCTCCGCCGCCGGATTGGTTAAATAGATTTGCAACGAACGCGAACGGCGCGGTAAATGCGCTTTCAAACGCGAAAGAGGCGATGCGAGAGGGCATCGAGAGCGTCGGGCAGAGCGTACATAACGGGTTGATGTGGATGGCGAGCGGTTTTACGTTGACTCAAATCGACGCGAATAGCGACGCGAACGTAAAGACGAACACAAAAACAACAGACCCAAAAAAGGGCGGCGCGAACGCGGACGATCAAACGACCACAACCACCACCCCAGGTGGCACGCCTCGAACGATTCGCTTATCGAATCAACCGCCGCCAAACGGAGAAATTCCGCGCGATATCGTTCGAGACTTGGAGTAAGACGAAAGCGCGTACCCGCGAGAAGAGCGGCGGTAATAGTCAATCGGAGCAGAGAGCGAGAGAGCGAGAGAGAGTTGTTTTGTATTTGTATTTTCTATTAGAAGAAGAAAGATCAACACTACTAATAAAAGTTGTTGTTTCACAAAAGAACGCAACGTTTAGATGACGACGCGCATGTAACCCCGAATGATTATTCCGATACTTTTGATCGATCTTTAATCGTCCTCTTCTCGTTCGCTCGTCCACCAAATCCTCTTCATTTTTGACATCACATCGTCACGGTAAAGTAATCCTCCAGTTTGCAAAACCACGCTCGCGCATGCATCCCGTCCTCGCAAACCCTTCCGCGCAGGGGGTATTCATCGGGGCACGCCGTCGCTCGTCGAACAACGGCTGCTGTTCCTCGTCCTCCTCCTCCTTTTCCTCCTCGTTCTCTTTCCAACAAAGTCGTTCTGTTTCCTTTTCCCCGCGAGAGAAAAAGAAGCGAAACGTCACCCGAAACGCCACCGCGGGGAACGACAACAAAAGCGACGATTCAGACGCCGAGGACAAACCGTTAGACGCGTTCCTTTTGGGCAAAGCACTCGCGGAAACCGTTTTAGAGAGAACGGCGACGGAAGTGGTGAATTTTATCTCCGACGCGACAAATTTACCGACGAAAATAGAAGACGAGATGGAACAACTCAAACGAGAGGTGGAGAAGAGAGCGAAAGAGGACGCCGGACGCGGCGTTTGAATGAGTAAAGAATAGTTTGTTAGTAGGAGCGTGTGATGATGTAATCGTTGTCAAATTTTGTACATTTTTCTGTATCTCTCTCTCTCTCTCTTTCTCTTTCTCTCTCTCCAATCTTCTCGGCGCTCAACAAAAGTCAACCGTTTCGATCGGCTTCGGCGTAAAATCGAAACGGCGAGTTTCGATGATACCGAACCCGTCGGCGTAAACTTTCGAACAAGGCGTCCAGAGCGTCGCCGCTTTGCCACTTGTCGTTCCAAACGGAAGCCCGCGCGGCGATTTTTAAATCGTTTTCTCGTTTCGAGCGCGTGATGGAGGAAGCTTTGCTTTTTTCGTGGAGTAAAGCGTCTTTGGCGTTTCGGAGAGCTTCGCGGGTGGGGATTTTGTAGGAGAAATTTTCCCAATCGAGGACGTCGGAGAAGTACGGTTCGAAGTCGTCGTGGACGATGAGTGGAACGCACCCAGAAAGAATAGCGTCGGAGAGAGCGGTGGACCATCCTTCGAGGCCACCGTGAGGAGTGATTAAGCACGTTTCCGAGTTGCGCATTTCGCGGAGGACGCACTTGCGATCGCACGAGGAGGAGGAAGAGAACGTCGCGTTCTTCCTTCCTTTGTCGGTTTCTATGCCGCCGGTAACTTCGAAAGAACTGGCAGTATTGCTCTCGTCGATGACGACGTTGACGCCTTTTAAACCTTTGAGTTGTTCGTACGCGCGTCTTCTCACGTTGAAGGAGGAGGAAGATGAACTTTTCCTTCTACCATCGTTCGAAGAGTCAGTTTTGGTGTCGCTTCCGCCGCTCTCGCTACTACTACCGCTACCACCCGCGCCGAAGAACTCGTCATCTTCGCTGACAACTTTCCCTCGAAAATGCATTCGTATTTTTCTCCTCGCGCTAAAGACGTTCTCCATTTCCGCTTTCACCAGAGCGTAAGCTTCGTCTCTGGAATCTCGAACGGGAGGTACGATAATATCCCTAAACGGCGAGAACGCGTAGCGAGCGCGACGCGTCGCCATAGCTTTAGCGCTGTTGTTCTCCTCTTCTTCTTTCTCTTCCTCCTCTAGGCTTTCGCTATTACTATCAACTCTACTGCTACCATCACCATCGCTATCCTCGCCGCCACTCGACGACAGCGACGATTTAAAAGTCGGCACGCCGACAATCTTAATCGCCTTCCCGATCCTCTCCAAAGTTTTCTCGTTCAACACGTTTTCCGCGCCTTTCTCCGCGGGAAAAATAAACACGTGATCCCTCCCTTCGCTCCTCCTCCAATACGGATAATTCCCCGCGATCCTATCGATCGCCGCCTGGTACATCTTATTCACCTTCCTCACCGCGGTGACGTAATCCGCCCCTCCTTTTTCCAACTTATCTCTCACGTAACACTCGGGAAACAAAGGCACGACGTAAAAATCCGCCAATTCCGGGTCTGGCGTGTACACCTCGCTCTTCGCAATCAGCTCCGGTATCTTCCACTCCGCGTTCGCGTACCCGTTATCTTTACACTTATCGCTTCGTTTCGTTCGTAAATCCGCGTTGAGCGCTTCCGGAACGTCTTCGTACACGAACACTTTGAACCTGTTTTTGTACGAAGGGAACAGAACGACGACATCAGTCATTGAAAAACACGACAAAGACGAGCGAAGAGCAAAAGATCGAAAACGTACCGGTACGGAAACGATCCTCCGTTCCCTCCTTTCGAGAGCGCGGCGAAAGACTGCGCGAAACTCGAACGCACATCATCGAATCGCGCATTTGGTGTTACAGCGCTCCCTACTTGACTCCCACGACGCCTCGTCGAATGCGCCTCCTCTGTTTCCTTTTCCTCGTGGTTTCTCCTTTTCTTCTTCTTCTTCCTCTCGTCGTCCAACGTCCCTTTTCCGTCGTCTCGAAACGAAACGGCCGACGCTTCCTCCAAATCCTCGATGTCGTACACGAACAGAGAGAAGAACGCGCCGAGGATGAATACGATCGCGAATCCGATGCAAAGGTTCAGGATGTGTTTCTTCTTCCGTTGCGAGTGGTGTTTGCCTTTACTTCCTCTGAGTGCTGATCCTGATTCTCCTCCTCCTCTGATGGTGTCGTCGTTGGTGTTGCTCTTCGTTCGCGTTGTTCGCAACATCGTATCTTTGGGGAAAAGGCCGTCCTCTTCTCTCCGCACTTGAATTGAATCTCGAAACGCGCGCGCTTTGAGAGAAGACAGAGCGAGAGACCTCCGCATCGATCGTCGGAAAAACTTTGACGATACAGAGACGACAAAGAGTAGTGTAGTGTTCTCGAGAGAACATGACGACGTCTTCTTTTACTGTTCTCGTCGGTGGTGGTGCTGTTCTTTCTGCCCCGTGGTTTTCTTCGTCGTCGTCGTCGTCCTCCACCTTCTCGAAGCGTTTTGTTCGTCTCTCGACGCGTGCAACAAGAACGCGCTTTGAACGAGGACGCACACAACGAGGACGTCTGAACAAAATTCGTTTCGTCGCCGATTCGAAGAAGAACGACGACGGCGAAGAGGAGGAGGAAACGGA
>Ga0233450_10003413_pt1 | contig 14930 bp, 12 predicted proteins | sample 011ome_30_FD_189956 | JGI IMG/M metagenome (GOLD analysis project Ga0233450, IMG submission 189956) | Coastal salt marsh microbial communities from the Groves Creek Marsh, Skidaway Island, Georgia - 011501CT (spades assembly) | ecosystem: Environmental > Aquatic > Marine > Intertidal zone >... | reverse complement strand
TTTGCCCAGGGCATATGAACCGGAGAACCGGTATTAATTATTAAAGTTGTATTTTGATTAGCATCCAATATTGCTTCAATTAATTTATTTTGATTAGAAGGTAAATTAAAATCAGCCCTATCGTTTCCTTCTGTTTCCCAATCTGAATTAGTTCCAACAATCAATATCACTTCATCTGAATTGGTAGCTGTTTCAACTGCTTCCTCAAATATATCCACTTGATCAGGAGCTTGGCAGCCTATATATACCGCAGGGAAACTTCCCTCAAAGTGGTACTGGACCTCAATTCTATAGGTGTCTCCTTTTTGCAGATCTGCAACTCCTTTTCTTGAGGCAGAGCTAAAAGTAAAAAAGGCCTCGCCTTGATGGGTGCTGGTCCAATTATCAATCAGCTCATTATCGTCAATTAGCAAGCGACACTGCCCAATGCCAAAAATTTCAAATTCATGTAAACCAGAAATATCCGGTGAATATTCACAAGAAAACTTTACAGAAATATTTGGCCTATCTTCATTTGAAATTACATCTTTAGCAAAGCCTTCAAAAACCCAAAACTTGCTCCCTGTAAGGTGCTCTTCTGAGATTAAGTTTTCATTAAATGTATTTCCATTAAAATATTCAACCAAGAATCCTTTATTGTTGCTCATGAGTTTTTCATTTATTTGCGGAAGGTATTTGTGTGTATGACAGCCCTTAGAGTAAAGAATTTCTGTTTCATGCCCCAATCTTTTCTGTATGGCTTCAAGTGGATGAATTTGATAATGGGGTTTCAAGCTTGCACTACCACCACCAATAATTTGTGCTTTTTTAGCATTAGGCCCAATCACTGCTAACTTTTTAATATCCTGTTTAAGAGGTAGCAAACCTTCATTCTTTAGCAAAACCATCCCATCAGCCGCTGCTTTTCTTAACAGCGACCTATGTACTGGCCGATCAATAGCTTCTTCATCTTTAATTTCTGGCTCTTGAAAGCGATTTGAGAATTCAGCTACACTTAAAATTCTCTTAACTTTATCGTTAATCAGTTCCTCAGAAACTTTGTTAGCTTCAATGGCATCAATTAACGCTTTGCCCCAAACATTGCTAGGCCCGGGCATTTCAAGATCCAAGCCACCATTCGCATTTTCTACTGTTTCCAGAGCAGCACCCCAATCACTGACAACATAACCATCAAAACCCCAATCTTCTTTCAAAATACTCATCAGCAATTCTTGATGAGAACTACAAAATACATTATTTAATTTGTTATATGCACTCATCACAACTTTTGCATTTCCCTCTTTGATGCCCATTTCAAAGGGAAGTAAATAAATTTCTCTTAAAGTTTGCACATCTATGTTTGAGCTTATTGCGTGACGCTCATATTCAGTATCATTACCAACAAAATGCTTTAAACAGGCTGCAACATTTTTAGATTGAACGCCTTGAACATAATTGGTTGCAATTTTTCCAGTTAAAAATGGATCTTCAGAAAAACTTTCAAAATGTCTCCCACCTAAAGGATGTCTATGAATATTTATGGTTGGACCCAAAAGAACATCTACATCTTTTGCTTGCGCTTCTTCACCCAAAGCCACGCCAATGTTTTTGATTAATTCAAGATCCCATGTTGAACCTAATGATATAGCGCATGGAAAACAGGCTGAAGTCTTTCCAGAGTTTGAGTCACCTCTAACCCCGTTGGGACCATCTGACATTTTGATGCTAGGTATATTTTTATTATCAATCTTATTGGTATACCAAGAATTAAAACCGCTTAGTAGGGAAACTTTTTCATCTAAAGTTAATGTATTTATTAGCTGATCTATGTTTGTCATGTGTTAATCTTAATTCCTTTGTTGTTAAAACACACTCTTATATGACCATAGAGTTTATAAGTTTTTTTGCCGCCTTATCTTTTGTAACATCTTTGCTAACATCCATTTTTAGCGTTGGAGGAGGGTTAATTATGTTAGTTGCATTAGCCCAGTCATTTCCTCCTGCAACTCTTATTCCTTTGCATGGAGCAATTCAACTCTCAAATAATTTATCAAGGACATTTGTTTATAAGGAATTTTTTAGATGGAGCCTGATACAAAATATTTTAATTTCTACAACCCTGGGTGCATTTATAGGAATACTTTTGTTTGGATCCATTCCAGAAAACGTGCTCATATGGTTAATAGCTGGAACAATTTTATTTTTTACTTGGGCGCCTTTAGATAACTTCATTCTTTCAATAATGCGAAATGATTGGTTTTGTGGTTTTATTTCAGGATTTGCTGGAATATTTATTGGGGCAAATGGGCCTCTGGTAACAGCTTACATGCGGACAAAAAATCTATCCCCTCAATTATTAGTTGCAAACCATGGTGCTGTAATGATCTATCAACACATGATTAAAATTATTCTATTTATCTATTTTTTTAGCTTTTCAATTAGAGAGTATCTTTTTTTTATTTTTATTTTAGCCATTGCAGGCTTTGCAGGCGCGCTTTTGGGAAGAGCATTAATATCCTCTATTTCATTCGATAGTTTTAATATTATTCTGAAATTACTTTTATCATTTCTTGCCTTGATTCTAATTGTCTAGATTTAAATTCGCTCGACAAAGTGCATTAGATCCAAAATATTCGTACAATTAAATATATAAAATAGGTTAAATGTATGAGGTTGATATTAGGTCTGTTTGGTTTGGAAAACTTCTATGGAGGAGATATTTCATCCTATGTTGAAATTTCCCAAATGGGCGAAGAGCTTGGTTTTGATAGCGTAAGCGTTACAGACCATGTTGTAATGGGAAAAAACCTTCATAAATATCCCTTTGGAAAATTTCCTCTTCCATCTGAAGCTCCCTGGTATGAGCCACTATCTTTGCTTACAATGATTGCTTCAAATACAAGCAAAATAAAGCTGGCGACAGCAATATTAATTACACCCTTGAGAAACCCAGCGCTACTTGCTAAGACGGCAGCTACCCTAGACGTTATATCTCAAGGAAGATTAGAGCTCGGGGTAGGCCTAGGCTGGCAAAAAGAGGAATTTGATACTGCAGGAGTAAATTTTGAGGATCGATCAGAAATATTTTGGGAAACTTTAGATATTTGTCAAGCATTTTGGCAAGATAGTCCAGTATCTTTTGAGGGCAAGCATTTTAGTTTTGATGACATTTGGTGTCATCCGCAACCAATTCAGGGACAAAATATACCTTTATTATTTGGTTTGAAAATGACTCGAGAAAATGCAAATAAAATTGCAAAAGTGGGTCATGGCTGGATTCCCATCAAAACTAGTAGAGATTTTATTTCAGCAGGAAAAGAGATGCTATCTAATGCATTTAATATTGAGGGTAGACAAGATCAACCAAGAATTAGGGGGCAGCTACCTACATGTGTAGATGATAATGGAGTTCCTGATATAGATTTAACACTTAAAGAATTAGAAAAGTCTATGGCTGCTGGTTTAAATGAAATAGAGATTTTTCCAATTAACTTTGTTCAAGCGCCTATTGATCTGTATAAAGTGCTCCAACTCATTTCAGAGGTAAAAAAATCATGAGAAAAGATCTTGTTCCTTTAAAGCTTGCAAATTTATATGCTTCTATCATTGATCAGAAAAAATTTTCCACATTGGGTTCAATTATGTGGGATGAATTTACCATGATTGGTGAGTTTGAAATTAATGGATTAGATAATTTTATAACAGCAATGCAACAACTTGAAAAATATGACAGTACAATGCATCAAGTTTCTAATATTCATGGTGCATGGAAGGATGAAAGATACACTGGTGAAACATACTGCATTGCCAGTCATATTTATTCAGCAGAAGAAAAAAACTTCAAACTTGATATGGGCATTATTTATCATGATGTTATAGAAATTAGGGAAGAAGTGGCTAAATTTTTAAAAAGAAAATTTTTTTTAAAATGGCAAAAAACGGAGAAAATAGATTCTCATTTTTAACTTTGGCCTTTTTCTAGGTCGTTATGAAAACTAATAATATTAAATATGATGTAGCAATTGTAGGAGGTGGATTTTCTGGGATGAATCTGGCTTACAGGCTCTCAAAAGATCATAACAAAAGAGTGGTCTTGTTAGAAAAAGATAATACGCTAGGGGGCTTAGCCTCAACATTCACATATAAGGGAGTTGAGATTGAAAAATTTTATCATCACTGGTTTACAGGCGATAAAGCTATCTTAGGTCTTATTAGTGAACTTGGCTTGGATCATTTGCTTATTTCAAAACCCTCAAATACTGGCACATATTTTGCCAATCAGCTTTTTCGGCTTAGCTCCCCATTAGATTTATTAAGGTACAAGCCGCTCTCATTTTTTGGCAGGATCAGGCTTGGTTTAGGCTATATTTTGACAAATTTTATTAAAGATGACTCCTCAATCTCACAACAATCTGCAAAAGATTGGCTAGTTAAAATATTTGGGTATGAGGTTTTTAACAAAGTGTGGCAACCATTGCTACAAGGCAAGTTCGGGAAAATGTATGAGGATCTTTCAGCAATCTGGATATGGAAAAAGCTAGTTTTAAGAGGGGGCAGTAGAGCAAAAGATGGAAGGGAGTATCTTATTTACTTTGAGGGCTCTTTTCATGAGCTCACAAAGAAGATTGAGGAACAGATAGTTGCAAATGATGGGATAGTTATTAAGGATTTCTTTGCTAGTAAGTTATCTCTTAATGATAGCAAAATATTAAACATAGAAACTAATAACGGTCAGAAGATCTTTGCGGACAAAGTAATTTTTACAACCCCGCCTGAGATCACTGCAAAATTGTCCAAAAGTATTGTTCCTGCGAAAGAATTATCTGCCCTAAATCGTGTTAAGTATCTCGGAAATGTATGCATGGTTTTATTTTTAACAAAATCTTTGTCTGACTTTTACTGGCTTAATATTAATGATCCTGAATTTCCATATGTTGGTATAATTGAGCATACTAATTTTGACGAAAAGTTTCTTCAACAAGACCTAAGAGTAGTATATCTCTCAAGATATTGTTTAATTGATGACGAATATTATCTAATGAAGGATGATGAGTTACTTAAATATTCATTAAATGCTCTTCAAAGAATGTTTCCAGATTTTAAAAAAGAGCATCTATTTGATTATACTGTTTGGAGGTCTGACTATTCCCAGCCGTTTATGGAAAAAAATTATGAAGATATAATACCCCCAACAACTCTTTTAGAAGATAAAGTTTTCCAAATTAGTATGGCTAATATATATCCTGAGGATAGAGGAACAAACTTTGCAATTGAGTACTCCAATAATTTTTTAAAAAACTTTAATGAAAAATCTTGACATAATCATACCCACTCATAATGAGTTAGATTCATTAAGTGAATTAATTTCTAGGGTTGAAAATATTGTTTTAAGTATTCAAAAAGATAAAAATATAAATATCGGCGTTATTGTTATTGACGATAGCACTGACGAAACAATTGATCATCTAAATGATTATGCAGATAAAAAAAACTGGTTGACGGTTATTCGATTGACGCGGCAATTTGGTCAAATTAATGCAATTATTGCTGGTTTAAATTATACGAAAGCCAACGCAGTGATTGTAATGGATGCTGACCTTCAGGATCCGCCAGAAGTTATTCCTCAAATGATTGATGCCCATTTAAAAGGTAGTGATATTGTTTTAATAAAGCGAAAAAGTGAAAATAAAAGTATTCCATATAGAGTTTTTTCAAAAATATTTTATAAAACTCAAAGTGCACTCCTTGATATACCGATACCAGAAAATGTTGGTGAATTTAGGCTGCTTTCTAGAAGAGCTATAGATTTTATTATTACTAGAAAAGAGGTGACAACATTCTTTCGTGGTATAAGTCTTTGGCCCGGATATCAGTTTTCCTTTATTGAAATTGATAGATCGAGAAGATTTGCTGGAGAAACTAAATATAATTTGGTAAGAAGTTTTTTAGTGGCACTAGATGGCATTATTTCATTTTCATCCAGACCATTAAGACTGTCCTCTGCACTTTCTTTTTTAATGCTTATTATGGCTTTTTTAGGAAGTGTATATGCAATAGTTTTGAGGCTTTATACTAGCACTTGGGTTCCTGGGTGGACGCTTCTTTTTATTGCAATAATGTTTTTCACAGGGATTCAGCTTCTTATTATGGGAATCATTTCTGAATACATTTTAAGAATTTCTGAGAACATAAAACAGAGACCAAGATATGTTATTAACTACATAAAAAAACAACAGAAAATTGACTAAATTTTCTATTCCACTTTATAACTTAGTTGCTGGAATTATAGGGATTGGTCTCTCATTAGCATCCCTTTATATACTAGAGTCAAAATTTGAGATATTTTCACAACTGTCAAACTTTCAAAATTTAAATTATCTCTCAATTTTATTTTTTATACTTTTTTATCTGCTAGCGTTGTTGGTAAAACCTATGCGATTTATTGGGCACCTTGAAGATTCAACCTATCAAGACTACAGATCAGGTTTTTATATTGGCAATCTCTTAAATAATGTTCTGCCTTTTCGCTTGGGAGATCTATTAAGAGTTTTTTTCTTTTTAAAAATCAAAAAAAGCAAAACATTATTTTTAATTTTGTTTGAAAAAATTTTAGATTTAATTTCCTTAGTAGCTTTTTTAGCAATATTTCTTCTTTGGTTTTATGGATACAGTATTTTTTTGATAGGTGTCTGCATTTTTATTTTTCTGATTGTGATGACAATATTTATTCAAACATCAATAAAATCTAGACTTGCTGAAAATATTTTTTTTCAAAGATCCTGGATAATCAATCTAAGAATTTTTTTTGTTACTTTGGTAGCATGGTTTTTTGAAGGATCATCATACGCAGTTTTTTTTTACATTATTGAAAGCCTGGATCTCAGTCTAGGTTTTTCATTTATGCCCATTTCTGCCCTAAGCTCCCTGATCCCAAGTGCTCCAGGCTATATTGGAGTTATTAATTATACGATGGTTAGCTGGGGAGAGTTCATTGACTTGCCAGCATCTCTTTATGCTTACTATTCATTTTTAATAGTGTTCCTTATGTGGATAACAACTTGTATTATAGGTACTGTTTTTTTAATTCGAGCGCCACGAATAGTAAAGAATTTTTTTAATACATTGTATGGTAGTTAGATGAAAGATGATCCCAGAATAAAGAATAAAACTTTTAATAGTGAGTCTATTGGAGATTATTTAAGAGATTATTCGCATGAATTACATCAAGCAATTAAATCTGTTGATCTGGGCCAATTGAATTTAGCTTTTGAGGAATTAAGCAAATTTTGTTCCTTGGATAGACAAATTTTTTGCATTGGAAATGGGGGATCGCATGCTATTGCCGATCATCTTTCCTGTGATTTTGTTAAAGGCGCATATAAAGATGAAGCCAAAAGACTGAAGGTTATACCTTTGGGTTCTCTTGCATCGCTTCATAGTGCTGCCGCAAATGACTTTGGTCATGACAATGCTTTTTCACAGCAACTAAAATTTTTGGCTAATAGTGATAGCTTGCTAATAGCGATTTCTTCTTCAGGGAATAGTAAAAATATTCTTAATGCTGTTAATTATCATAAGTCTAATGGTGGAATATGTATTGGAATGAGTGGGTTTGATGGAGGTAAATTAAAAGAAGAAAGCAATATTTCTCTTCACGTACATTCATCTAACTATGGCATTGTAGAGGATGCTCATCAGACATTGATGCATATTCTAGCCCAATATCTTTTTATTAAATGAATATCTTAATAGCTGGAGGTGCGGGATTTATTGGCGCCGAATTAACTAATTTTCTTATTAGTACTGGCAATCATGAGGTCAGCATAATTGATGAGAATTTAGATTATATCAATCGTCATTTAAAAGATCTTAACCTCAAGGATAGCCATATTGGTCATTTCGACTTATTGGATCAAAAAAAGATAAAAAAATTTATAGGTAAAAAAAAATTTGATTGCGTTATTCATCTTGCAGCAAATTCTGATATTTCAAAGTCTTTTGCCAGTCCAGACATTGATTTGCAAAATACATTTTTATCAACTATTTCAATTCTTGAAATTATGAGAGATAAGGAAATACAGAATATTTTCTTCTCTTCATCCTCTGCTATCTTTGGCGAGGTCAAGGATAATATAAGTGTTGATGAGGAATTTGGTCCATTGTTACCAATTTCACATTATGGCGCAGCAAAGCTAGCATCTGAAGGGTTTATAAATTCATATAGCGAGTCTTATAAGCTTAAATCAATAATTTTTAGATTTCCAAATATTATTGGTCCGGGCCTTACTCACGGAGTGATATTTGATCTTTATAATAAGTTAAAGATATCAACTGATACTTTGGACGTATTAGGTGATGGCTCGCAAGAAAAAAGCTATCTTCATACATCTGACTTGAATGATGCTATTTTAAAAGCATTGAATGCATTCCAAAATATGCAGCAAAACTCAAGTGTTTACAATATAGCAAATTACGACACAATAACGGTTTTTCAAATTTCCGAAATGCTAATAAAATTAATGGGCTTAAACACTAAAATTTCTTATGGTAGTTCTGATAGGGGGTGGGTGGGCGATGTTCCGAAATTTACTTTTAAAATTGATAAAATTCATGAATTAGGATGGACCCCAAAATTAAATTCTGCAGCAGCTGTAGAAAAAGCTATCAAATCCTTGATTGATGCAAGCGATAATTCTTAACGGAGGCTATGGGACAAGGCTGGGATTAACTTCTAAGCCAAAACCTATGGTTAAGCTTTATGGCAAAACATTGTTGGAGCATTCTATCGAAAACTTAAAACTTTCAGGGATTGAAGACATAATTTTTTTAAATGGTTTTATGTCAGAAAAAATTGAGTCATATTATGGTGATGGAAAAAAATTTGGAGTAAAAATTTTACATTATTCAGAAATAGAGCCAATGGGTACATCTGGAGCAATTCTTAATATTCAAGACCATTTGCAAGATTCTTTTTTAGTGATCTATGGCGATTTACTATTTAACTTTGATTTTGCAAAACTCATTGCTTTTGGAAATAACCATCATGGAATTGGAAGTATTGTGGTACATCCAAATAATCATCCGCATGATAGCGACCTAGTTTCATTTGATGAAAATTTTAAAATTGACAGAATTTTTAATAAACCGCATAAGAAAAAACTCTTAGTAAGAAATAATGTTAGTTCTGCAATTTACTTCCTTAAAAAAGAAATTCTGAAATATATACCCAAAAATACCTCTTCAGATTGGATGAGAGATGTCTTTCCTAATGCTCTAGGTAAAATTTATGCGTATCGATCTTCAGAATTTATTTTTGATGTTGGAACAAAAAAACGAATTTCTATGGCTAGAAAATTTATTACATCTAAAAATTTTTTAATGGGTTCGTATGCAAACAAACGAAAAGCTATTTTTCTTGACAGAGATGGAGTTATAAATAAAGAAATTAATGGTGTTTATAATCACAATAATTTAGAAATAATTCCCCAATCTGATAAAGCAATAAAAGCTATTAATAATTCTGAATATTTGGCAATTTGTATTACAAATCAATCTGGAATTGCAAAAGGATTTTTGTCTTTTGATGATTTAAATTTAATTCATGCAAAATTGGACTCATTACTAGCTGATAGTAGAGCTTACTTAGATGATTTGTATTTTTGCCCACATCACCCAGAATCTGGATTTGAAGGGGAGATTAAGCAGTATAAGATACCCTGTAACTGCAGGAAGCCAATGCCAGGAATGTTAGAGGACGCTGCTATAAAACACAATATTGACATAAAAAATTCATACTTTATTAGCGATACCCTTAAAGATTTAGAGATTTCAAAAAAGATAAAAGTTCATACAGTTCTTGTAAGCACAGGGCATGGTAAAGAACAATACAGCATGTCTAATATGGGCCATTCTAAAGAAAAAAATCTTTTTCAAGCTGTTCAAAATATTTTATCTACAGATAAAGATTAATCTAATCTCCAAAACTCTAGATCATCAATAATATGATCCTTCATGTAGAAACTATTGAGAACTTCTTCCAATACTGGATAACATTTATATGGCGGTGGATTATTACATTTTTCAGTAATTATAATATTGGGTTTATTTTTAATTATTGAATTAATATATTCTTCTTTCGTATCGAGAAAATTATTCCTTGGCCCAAAATCTGAAAAAAATCTTGTGGATGATATTTTGTTTGCTTTAAGATAAAGCCATGATTCTGATGCAGTGATAACTATAGAATCTTCTATATTGCTTAAGGATGCAAGGTAATTTATTTGCTTTGACCTACTTTCATTTTTTAAAGAATTGGATGAGTAATTTTTAAAGTCCTCAATTAACCTAAACAATGAAAAAAATACGATTACAAAAAAAATATACATCAGCATTTTTTTCTTGTTGGCCAAAGCTATGCTTGATTCATTAAAATTATTTTTAAAAATTAAAATCGTTACAGCAACAGATGATGGAATTGTTATTAAAATGTATTGGGCAGACTGCATACCTGAAATAGCTTGACTGATAATATCCAACCCTAAGATAGCTATAAAAATAACAGTAAGCTCTTCCATTCGATTAAACACATTTCTTATACCAATGATTAATGCAAAGGCGGCTAAAAAAATGATTGTTGGTAAGGCAGAAAAATTTAACAAAAGAATTGCAAGATTAATTCTTCGCTCTTCAAAATTTATATTTTCAATATATAAAAAGTTGAATAATAGATACTGATTTATAAATTCTTGTAGTGCAGAATTCATATATAGCCATATTAATGTTGGTATGCTCACTAAACAAAAACCTAAAAATGCAAACAGGCACAATTGAAAACTTCTTTTCTTAAAAGCAAGATAGGCAGTTAAAAAACAAATTCCTGCAATATTTGAAATTTTTATTAGTGAGATAGCTCCAATGGAAATACCCATCAACACAAATAAAATTTTTAATTGTTTTATATTCTTTGTACCGGTCTCCTCATTGATAAAATAGTGAAGAGCATACATGTAACATATGGATAAAATGATAAGCGTATAAGTTTCAGGAAGATTGCCACCAATAAAAACCAGAAGGTAAGATATTATAAATAACGACGCAATTATGATGCCGTAATTATTATTCAGAATCTTTGAGCTAATATTAAAAATCAACATTGACACACAAATAATAGCTACTCCTTCTAAGATATATATAAACTTCCATGAGTCAGTTAAAAGGAACGGAATAACATTAATTACATACAACAATGGACCCTTGTGATCAAACAAATCTAAATATGGAACTTTGCCAACGCTCATTTGCGAGCCAATGTACAAGAATGCACTCGAATCTGTATGTAATACTTCTAAAAAAAAAAGAAAAGTGTAAGAAATGAATAGAAGGGCTAAGCTAAAATAAAGTAGGTTCTTATGAACATTCATTTTAAATTATTTGCACAAGTAACTCCTAACTCATCCACCTGCACTCTAAAACTTCTAAGTTTGTTGAGTTTTTTACATAATTGATCTTGATAAGATCTTTTGCAGTAAAAAAGAATAAATCCACCTTGCCCAGCTCCTAATAGCTTTCCACCAGCCGCACCATTTTCAATACCTATGTTATATATCTCGTCAATTTCGTCAGTAGAAATTTGATTAGTAAGCTGCCTTTTAAGTTCCCAATTTAGATTCAAATAATGCCCCACACTATCAATATTTGTTATTATCTCTCTAGATAGCTCTTCTGCTAAATTCCTCATCTTTACTAGATTATTAAATGTTGCCTCATTATTTTTCGTTTCTTCTTTTTGTGTTTCTAAAATCTTGCTAGCTGATCTCGAGCTACCGACTCTAAAAAGAATTAAATTTTTTTTAAACTCTTCAATTTGATTATTTTTTAAATTGATTTTATCGACTCTTACTCCATGATTGGGATCGAAGGTTATTTTTTTGATTCCTCCGATCGCACATCCAAACTGGTCTTGTAACCCAATTGGTTCATTGAGTTGATTTATCTCTATATCACCTGCCTCTGACGCAATTTCAAAAGCATTATTGTTCATGCCAGTAAATTCTTTTACAAGCTTCAATAGACCAACAGTAAATGCACTCGATGCACCTAACCCTAATCCTGATGGAAAGTCTGCAATAGAATGATACTCAACATTGCTTACATTATATTTTTGGAATATGTGCCTAATAATTTTGTGGTTTATTTCAGAATTTTTTGAAATTTTCTCAACTTGACTGTAACTAATAATACTTCCATCAAAGAAATTATTTTTAATTAGTTGATAGATATATTTATCAATCGCGCAACTTACAACGCAACCAGGAGTATTGTAGTGCTTATAGAATGATTCAAGATCTGTGCCACCTCCAGCAAATGATACTCTTAGAGGAGTTTTGGTAATTAGCATATTATTAGATCGGTATTTTAAATATAATATTATTTATTTTTAATCGTTATTATAGTCATTCTTGTGCATTTCTTCTGAAAAAATTGAGCAAAGAAGTTTGATATTTTCTAGCCCCCAATAATCCTTTCTAGTTACGATACATATCTCACGATGAGGTCCGGGCTCATTTAAATGCGCAATTGATAAATTATTATTGGTTCTTATTAGTTGATTTATAGCCATTTTTGGAATTAATGTTGAGCCCATATCACCCTTAACAAGTTGAATTAAGGTTTGTAAGCTTGATGCTTTCAATGAGTATTTTGATTTAATATCAATATTACAAGCTTTTAAGATATGATCTTTTAAGCAATGCCCATCCTCAAGCAACATTAATTTAGAGGACTGGAGTTCGCTGGCATGAATTTCATTCTTATTGCTAAGCTCATTTTTTTTGTTAGAGACCAAGTAAAAATCTTCTGCCCAGAATTTAAAATATACAAGATCTCCTAAAGCATAAGGAAGAGCAAGAATCGCCATATCAAGATCTCCTTCCTTGACCTTGTCTATGAGAGTTTTGGATTCAGATTCTTCTATCTCAAGAGGCAGATTGGGAAAGTCATTTTTAATTCTGGGTAGAGCTATTGGAAGAAAATATGGACTGATAGTTGGAATAATACCCATCGAAATTGGATAACTCATAGAGTCCAAGTAATTTAATTTCATTTCATTAATATTTTTAACTTGTAGATTTATTTTTTTTGCTTTGTTAATAAACTCTAAACCAAGTTTTGTGATAATAACTTTTTTATTACTCCTCTCAAAAATTTTAAAACCTATATTAAATTCTAATTCTGTAATTGCATTGCTTAATGTCGACGGTGATACAAAACAATCATCTGAAGCTTTTTTGAAATGCAGTTGTTCTGCAACAGCTAGGGCGTACTTAATTTGTTTAAAAGTGATCATGAATTTTATATATCGTAAAATCGAATATAATATATTTTTTTTATATATTTACCAATACATAAAATATATGTAAAGTGACAAGATCAAAATTTTTATAGTGTAAATATAATATTAATTAGGAATTAAACTATGAGCAAAGAAACAGAAAGTAAATGTCCAGTGATGCACGGAAGTCTATCTTCAAATAGCTCGACAGGTACATCTAATAAGGATTGGTGGCCTAACCAACTAAACCTAAGCATTCTTCACCAACATGATCAAAAAGGCGATCCTATGGACAGTGATTTTGATTATGCCGAAGAATTTAAAAAGCTTGATTATGATTCTCTTAAAAAAGATTTAAATGATCTCATGACGGATTCTCAAGATTGGTGGCCTGCAGATTATGGTCATTACGGACCATTTTTTATTAGAATGACATGGCATGCTGCTGGAACATACCGCATAGGAGACGGAAGAGGGGGCGGAGGCACCGGCGCTCAAAGGTTTGCACCTCTTAACAGCTGGCCTGATAACGGAAACTTAGACAAGGCTAGAAGGCTGCTTTGGCCAATTAAGCAAAAATATGGAAAACAAATTAGCTGGGCAGATTTATTAATCCTGGCTGGTAATGTAGCCATCGAATCAATGGGAGGAAAAACTTTTGGATTTGGCGGAGGCCGTCCAGACATTTGGGCTCCTGAAGAAGATATTAATTGGGGAGCTGAAAAAGAGTGGCTCACTAATGAGAGATACAGTGGTGTTAGGGATTTAGCCAATCCTCTCGGGGCAGTTCAAATGGGCTTAATTTATGTTAATCCTCAAGGGCCAGATGGAGAGCCTGATCCGTTAAAAAGCGCTGTTGATATCAGAGAAACTTTTGCACGCATGGCAATGAATGATGAGGAGACTGTTGCACTTGTTGCAGGAGGTCACACTTTTGGTAAAGGTCACGGAGCCGGTCCTGATTCTAATGTTGGAGCTGAACCAGAAGGTGCATCTATTGAAGAAATGGGTTTTGGATGGACTAGCTCATATGGATCTGGAAAGGGGAGCGATACCATAACCAGTGGATTTGAAGGCGCATGGACTGCAAATCCAACCCAGTGGGATAATGGATATTTTGACCTTTTATTTGGTTATGAATGGGAGCAAGCAACAACTCCAGCTGGAGCAATAGTCTGGCATGCAGTTGATCAAAAAGATGAAGATAAAGCTCCGGATGCTGAAGACTCATCAGTTAAAGTACCAACAATGATGACTACAGCTGACATGGCTTTAAGAATGGATCCGGAATATAACAAAATATCAAAACGTTTCCATGAGAATCCTGAAGACTTTGCTGACGCCTTTGCGCGAGCTTGGTTTAAACTTCTCCATAGAGATATGGGGCCAAAGGGAAGATACCTTGGACCAGAAGTTCCTGATGAGGAGCTTATTTGGCAAGACCCTGTTCCAGCAGGTAACAATGATTATGATGTTAGTGCAGCTAAAGAAGCTATATCTGCCTCAGGTCTTTCTATTCAGGAAATGGTAGAAACAGCCTGGGCAAGTGCTTCAACTTTTAGAAATTCTGATCTTAGAGGTGGGGCAAATGGAGCGAGGATTCGTCTAGCTCCTCAAAAAG
>Ga0233450_10003387_pt1 | contig 14994 bp, 14 predicted proteins | sample 011ome_30_FD_189956 | JGI IMG/M metagenome (GOLD analysis project Ga0233450, IMG submission 189956) | Coastal salt marsh microbial communities from the Groves Creek Marsh, Skidaway Island, Georgia - 011501CT (spades assembly) | ecosystem: Environmental > Aquatic > Marine > Intertidal zone >... | reverse complement strand
TGATCAGGTGCTTGTTCCGGGGGAACGTGAAAGCAAGGCTAGAATAACAAATCAGGATAAGCCAATCAGCTTGCCTTCTTCAACATGGGGGGAAATCCTTGAGTTGGCAAAAAGCCTTGGTGTTTCCCTTCCGCCAACCTAACCCGTCTATTGGGACAAGGGAAATATGCGGCAATGAAATGCCTTTATCCCATTATTGCTATCCCACATCATCAAAAATTGGGTTAACCTTTCCCTAATAGAAGTGATGATATGTGGTTAAACCCCTTATTGTCTTTGACCCACATGTTCAAAGGAGGCTTATCATGACCAACAACGCATCTGGACTCGAGACTGTTCCAGCCCGAAAAGGCAAAGCCGTTCATGTCAACAAAGATCAAGCGATTACCATCATTAATACACATGGCACCCAGGTAGTAGATACATGGTGCTTTATGGCAGAAGACTTGAGTGAGTTTATGTCAATGGAACATCAAAGGAGTGTGACGCAATCGGTATTTCCTATTGTAGGGCAATCGTTATATAGCAATAATCGCCGTCCTATTCTGACCTTGGAAGAAGATACTTCACCAGGCCGGCATGACACTTTACTAGCTGCCTGTGATGTCTTTCGGTATCAGATGCTAGGGTGTGAAGATTACCATGATAATTGCACGGATAACCTAGCCACGGCGATGAATGCGATTGGCTGTCCTGTTTCTGAAACACCGTCCCCCCTCAATTTATGGATGAATATCCCGTTCCAATCTGACGGCAGAACCGAGTTTTGCCCACCTTTGTCCAAGCCGGGTGATTTGGTGCGGTTGCGCGCTCATCATAATGTTATCGTTGTCATGTCTACTTGTCCTCAGGACATGGTGCCAATTAATGGCGAGGAGATGATAGTAAAAGAGGTGCATTACCACGTAGAGTGATGGTTGATCTGGATTGAGGAGCAAATGAAGCCAGCGAACAATTATTGTTCAAATTTCTCCATTTCCCATGTAGTTCCTCCCAAAACTAGGCCGCGTCATCGCGGCCTTTATTTTTAGTCGAATGATAAAGCGCTAACACTTATTTAATAGACAATATTATGCTAATAACCATTACCCTGAAAGTATAGTTGGGCGTGATAACAAACCATAGGATAGCAAGTGTCAGGCATCGATACCTCCATTGAAGTGAACGCGGATTTCTCTCAGCCTGTGGTCATTAAACCTGATGATTATCAATGGGAAGCATCACCCATGCCTGGGGTTGATCGAATGAAACTTGATCGCATTGGGGATGAGATTGCAAGAGCAACCTCACTTGTACGCTATCAGCCAAATAGCCATTTTTCACCACATGAGCATTCAGGGGGTGAAGAGATTTTTGTTCTCGAAGGGGTGTTTGGCGATGAGTATGGCGCATATCCGGCAGGAACTTATATACGCAATCCCATCGGCACCAAACATCAACCGGTTATAGGCGGTGAGGGGGCAACCATCTTTGTTAAACTTCATCAATTTCATCAACTGGATCAAAGCCAATTTACCATAGACACGAATAAGCAGGCTTGGCGCCCCGGGTTAGTTGATGGGTTAACTGTGATGCCCCTTCATCACTTTGAAGGGGAAAATATTGGCCTTGTCCGATGGGCCCCGAATACCCAATTTCAACCACATCAACATTGGGGTGGTGAAGAGATACTCGTCCTCAAAGGCACATTTTATGATGAGCATGGGGTCTATCCCGCCGGAAGCTGGTTGCGAAGCCCACATCTAAGTCAACATACCCCTTACACCAAGGATGACGGTGCACTGATTTATGTCAAAACAGGGCATTTGCCAAAATAAAGCCGGATGGGGGCCTAAAAATCCTCTAGGCCAGAACTTCTCCCAATATCCTATTCAAGTTCACCGCCAGCTTTTTTCCAAGCAGCGACACCGCCACTGAGATTTAATACTGGCGAAAGCCCCATATCCGTTGCAACTTTGGCGGAAAGAGCAGATCTGCCGCCTGAAGCACAGTAAAAGATATAGGTCTTATCCTGATTAAACGCTGGATTATGAACAGGGCTTTCTGGATCAATATGAAACTCCATTAATCCTCTGGATGAAGGGATAGCCCCATGTATCCTGCCACGTTCTTGCTCATTGCTATCGCGTAAATCCACAAACACATGGGATGGGCTATCAACTAAGGATAGCGCCTCTTCAACACTGATGGCTTTAACTTCGGCCATGGCTTCTTTGACCATTGATGCGGCTGATTTTTTGATGGTTTGTGGCATGACTTACGATATCCCTTAATAGCTAGAATAGGTTTAGAGTGATCATACTATAGCTTAATCTTAGGATAAAGGTGCAAACCTTTATCCCATATCGCATATCTAATGTGGATTAGGCTTAATTTTGCTAATCGCACATGGGTTATCAGCAATTGATATTCTGCATTTTTGGCGCAAGCTTCTGCATTGTGGTTGAGAATTTCTGGGCTAAAGCAAGATACCGTTGCAGCTCGTCCGCGTTGAACTGCCCTTGCATGGTCTGCGCCTGTTGCCCAAATTGGGTCAGTTTTGGCAATACTTCGGTCAGAAGCGTCATATTATCAGAATTGCAAAATTGGGATTTATCCGCGTAACTTGCGTAAATATCCACAATCTCTTCATAAGAATCGAGGAAATCCGATGTGGACGCCGCATAGCTGTTAAACGCGGTTAAAATAAATAATAAGGCCAAAATCTTTTTCATCAACGCACTCCACCACCTACTAAGTTCAAATCTTATGGTTAAGTTAAAGTGAACAGGGCTTGAGTCAATATGACCTCTTAAAAAGAATGGTAAAAGAAAAGCCGCATGAAAGCGGCTTTAGTTAGGGAGGAACTTACATTTCCTATAACGGAAGAATTTGGGAAAGATTTACCCAAACATGAAAAATAAGTTATCAAAGCATGGCTAAACATGTGCATAGGTATCGGATAAAAATCATTGCCTAAACAGAATTGCTGACCCCCAATGCTTAAGTCCTTTTTCAGGATAATGGGGATATTCAAACGCTGGAAAAAGCCATTCGTGATGTGCATCCCATGCGCCGATATGGAACACCCGATGATGTCGCAGGGTTAGTGAATTGGCTTGCAGGGGATGAGGCCAGATACGCATCTGGTCAGTGATGGGTGCTTGATGGCGGTTTCACAGCACAGGTTCAACAAATGCGGTTATAATGCTACTCTCCTCTAGATCAGATAGTTTTGTGAAAGGATATTGTCATGGCCAAAAAAGCAATCATTACCTGTGCAGTAACAGGGGGCATTCATACCCCCACCATGTCGCCGCATTTACCCATCACACCGCAACAGATCGCGGATGAGGCTGTGGCGGCATCCCAAGCAGGCGCATCGATTATCCATTTGCACGCGCGTGATCCAGAAACTGGAAAACCTGTTCATGAACCTGATCATTTCATGCGCTTTCTGCCGATTATCAAACAGCGTTGTGATGCGGTTGTGAACATTTCAACAGGTGGCGGTTTGGGCATGACGCTGGATCAGCGTTTAGCTGCGGCCAAAGCGGCAAGTCCTGAAATGGCTTCGCTTAACATGGGGTCTATGAATTTTGGCATTTTCCCCGCCGCAGAAAAGTTTTCAGAATGGAAGTTTCCATGGGAAAAGGAGTTTCTTGAAATGACGAAAGATTTCATTTTTCGGAACACATTTGGCGATATTGAGCGCGTCCTTAAAGAACTGGGCGAAGAACATGGCACTAGATTTGAAATGGAATGTTATGATTTAGGTCATCTTTACAATGTGGCACATTTCCTTGACCGTGGGTTAATCAAGCCACCTTTCTTTATTCAGATGATTTTTGGCATTCTTGGTGGGGCTGGTGCTGATTTAGAAAACCTGATGCATATGCACAAAGTGGCTGATCGGCTCTTTGGTGATGACTATGAATGGTCGGTATTGGCGGCTGGTCGCCATCAGATGTCATTTTGCACCTCAGCCGCTATGCTAGGCGGCAATGTTCGGGTTGGGCTTGAGGATTCGCTTTATCTGGGCAAGGGCGAATTAGCAAAAAGCAACGCCGATCAAGTTAGCAAAATCAGACGCATGATTGAGGATCTATCCATTGAAGTCGCAACCCCTCAAGAGGCTAGGCAGAGGCTTGGTCTCAAAGGTGGCGACCAGACACATTTCTAATGCTGTGGGCTGATCACGCTTTCCTAATCGGAAGGAAGATAAAATCATGACAAATTGGAGCAACAAAACCGCCCTTGTGACTGGGGGAAGCCGCGGTATAGGGGCGGCGATAGTGGCTAGCCTTTCAGAACTTGGCGTTAAGGTCATTACTTGCGGCAGAGCTTCGCAATCTCCCAAACATTTACCCAAAGAGGTGATTTGGGTTTCGGCTGATGTCACTAAAGAAAACGATATTTTGCACCTTGGGAAAGAAATTGATCACCTCGGCGGTAAGCTGGATATTCTGGTGAATAACGCTGGCGTGCAGGTGGAAAAGACAGTCGCGGATAGCAGTGATGAAGATTGGGATATGGTGATGGGGGTAAATGCCAAAGCGGTGTTTCGGCTATGCCGGCAATTTATTCCTGTCATGAAGGCCTCTGGTGGCGGCAGCATTATCAATATTGGTTCGATAAGTGGTCATTTTTCAGACCCATCCATGGCGCTTTATAATGCGTCTAAGGCGTTTGTTCATGGGCTAACACGTTCCATTGCTGTTGATCATGGCGCTGATGGCATCAGATGCAATGCGATCTGTCCGGGGTGGATTATGACGGGTATGGCGGACGCCGCCTTTGCGCTTGCAAAAGATCCGGTAAAGGCTGAGCAAGATGCCAAGGCACGGCACGCTGTTGGCCGATTTGGGCAACCTGATGACATTGCAAAAGCTATGGTTTTCCTAGCCTCAGATGAAGCGGCCTTCATGACAGGCCAAACTTTGACTGTTGATGGCGGCTTGACCGCGGCATCACCTATCCGTCCAGAACTGTATTAATCGCTTTTCCTTTACGCACTAACAATAGGGTGTCTGATGACTAATACTTTTGATCATGTAGCTGTTTTGGGAACAGGGGTGATTGGTGCCAGTTGGGCCAGTCTCTTTCTAGCAAAGGGGTATCATGTCAATGCTTATGATCCTGCGCCAGATTCCGAACCGGCAACCCGATCCTATATTGAAACCGCTTGGAAGCAGTTGCAAGAATTAGGACAGGTTTCCGTGGATTTTGATCCTAAGCGTTTAAGGTTTTTTGATACCCCTGAAGACACTGTTAAAGGGGTTCAGTTTATTCAAGAAAATGTACCAGAAAAACTGCCCATAAAAACCGAACTCTATTCCCGCATTGAAACAAGTATTGCGCCAGAAGCGGTAATAGCAACAAGTGCGTCTGGGTTGTTGATTAAGGATCTGCAAAAAGGATTTCGAAACCCTTCACGCTTTTTGCTAGGCCATCCTTTTAACCCTCCTCATCTTATTCCCCTTGTTGAATTGCTAGGCAATGATTTGACGGATGAAGAGGCCATAACCTTTGCCAAAGGTTTTTATGAATCTTGCGGAAAAGTAACGATCCGCGTTCATAAAGAGGTGCCGGCTCATGTTGCTAATCGTCTGCAGGCCGCGGTCTGGCGTGAGGCCATTTCCCTTGCTACAGAAGGCGTGGCCTCAGTCGAAGATATTGACAAAGCTATGACTGCAGGCCCAGGACTCCGCTGGTCAGTAATGGGGCCGCATATGCTCTTTGGCCTTGGTAGTGGCGGCGGCGGTATGAGTACGTTTTGTGCTCGCTATGGGGATAGTTTTCATAGATGGTGGGACAGTCTTGGTTCTGTTCAACTTAACCCTGAAACGATCGAAATCCTAGTTGAAGGTCTAAAATCCGAAGAAAAGGGCAGGAATTTTGCTGATCTCGCCCAAGAGCGTGATAGCAAATTGATCGCTGTGCTGAAAGCTCTTGATGACGCATCAGAATAGTCTCAACCAATGATTAGGCTTACCATGCTCATCTATGGTGATGTGATCAGTATAGATCAGCTTCGCCGCTTATCCTTACCTCTTGATTGGTGAATAGACGGTCTAAGTGGAGGGATAACACCCCAATTTTAGCAAAGCTGATTTCAAGGTAGATTTTGTCAAATTATCTCTCTTTTTGTTTGAAATATAAGGCAGGCCAAAACGTTCTTTTGTCCATCCGATCACAACCAGCTGATCAGCTTTGTCTTCATAGGCTTGCGCTAATGCCCATGACCGGCAATCGATCACCGCAACATCTGCATCACCCTTGATAATCGCTTGAACAGAGGCACGGTGGCTTCCTGTTTCTATTTTGCTTTGCGATAAAGGGGTCTTTTGGTCGCTTAAATCTTCGGCCAGTCCAATAAAACCTGATAGGGAATCCCTGTTATTATAAGCAAAGCGCTTGCCAGCACATACCTTTGTCAAATTACTGGCAGAGGGTGTTTTTGGGGGATGACAAGCGATACCGTCGCGAGCAATAACCGCAGAGCGATAAAATGGGCCGCGTCCACCAGGGAAATCGCTATAATTCGGCTGTCCCAAGATGTCCACATGCTTGATTAATCCCAAGGATAATACCCCCCAGCAGCTCTGGGAAAAGACCAAGTCAAAATCTTGCCAATGCTTAATGATATCAAGGGCAGATGTTTCCTCTAACTGTTCTGGCAGGGAAATATCAGGATGAAGAGATAGGGCTGTTTGCCTTAATTTTTGCCAAAAATCGTGATTATCATTCCTGATTTCTGGCCAGTCATACATGGGAAGGCTTGCGTGTATCATTTTAAGAATTGTTATCTAACGCAGGATGGATCACAGGTTCTTTTGGCTTAAAGGCATAAGCTTTCCACAACTCTAGATAATTTTTATAAACATAACCATCATTTCTTTTCAGCCATTTTTCACGATTATTTTTATACAAAGCCGGCAATTTATACCACGGTTCTTTGGGGTGGTAGTGGTGGACTAAATGCAAATTGTTATTAAGAAAAAGCCATGAAAGGGGGCTGTGCTCAACAATAATTGTTCGTCCTTCTGGTGTTTCATGCCAGCGATGTTCAGCAAAACTTCGTAATGACATGAGCGAAAGGGCAGGCCAACAGACCCCAAGCAAATAAAGCCAAAACGGAATACCCATAAGATAAAGACAATATAAAACAATAGCGCAGGTGGGTAGATGCAAAATCCAACCTAATAAGATTAAAGACGATGGCTTAGATATCTTACTGATATCGCTTAACATAAATGCCAGTGCTGATAAAAAAGGGCCTAATATCAAACGGCCAGCCATACTGTTATTTACCCTAAGCAGCAGCTTAACAGGATATGGCATGGGCTTGAACTGCCACCATGCAAGATAATAGCTTTCAGGATCTTCAAATGGATCTGTAAGAAAGGTATTGCGATGATGCAAAAGATGGGTATGCCGGTAGCGCCGATAGGGATAGATCAAAGAAAGCGGTAAACAGACCAGCACTTCGTTAACAATATTATTCTTTGTGGGATGACCGTGAAGCGCCTCGTGGGTAAGGGAAGAATGCAACGCTGCTAATAATGCCATGATGCAAAGTGTCAAAATTGGTGAGATAGGGTAAAGCCAAAACCCAACAATCAGCCACAGCAAATAACAAAAAATGATGAGAATAAGGGTAAGCCACTCTATCCGCATTAGTCACCGACTTTGAACATTGAACCTAGTTTTAATTGTACGGAAATCCAATTATTTTTGAGATTAATTTTTTATGCATTTCGATGTCAAGAATGATTATGATAACGTTTAGGGATAATGGTGAAAATGAACTATAGAACCCTTGATGAAGCATCATAATAATCTGATGCCATAGTTCAGTCAGCATTCCTTTTGTGATTTACTAAGGGCGAGATTTGTTACACCATAAAACGTTATCTGCTTTGCGATGATGAAGGTGAAAAAGACATGAAGAGAAGATTTCATGATGCCAATTAATCCCACCCTGATTGATGATTTTCATCGTGATGGTTATGTCATGTTGCCTGAAGCAATCACGACAGATCAACTCAACCGTCTAACCGCAATCCTTGATGGGTGGGTTGAAGAATCCCGTGCTCATAATGCGCCGTATGGGGAAACCATAGACAAACGCCCAAGATTTGACATTCAGCCAGATACCCATTCCCCGGAAACTCCGGCTCTACGGCGTGTTGCATCGCCTGTGGAAATCAGTGAAGACTATTGGGACGTGGCAAAAAATAACGCTGCGTTGGATCTTACAGCCGCCATATTTTCACCAAACATTAAGTTTTATGCGTCCAAGATCAATTTGAAATTGCCGGGCTCAAAAACGCAGGTGAAGTATCATCAGGATTTTCCCTTTGATCCGCATACCAATATGGACATGATGACGGTCTTAATTTTTCTTGATGATGTGACGCTAGAAAATGGCCCTTTGCAACTTGTACCAGGAAGCCATAAGGGACCTCTTTATTCGCTCTGGCAGGATGGGCGCTTTACGGGTGCAGTGGCTGAAGATGTGGAAAAGACCGCAAAAGACATATCAGTGCCTTGTGTTGGCAGGGCTGGGGATGCATGTCTGATGCATTCTTGCGTGCTTCATGGCTCAAGTGCGAACCTCACGCAAGATCCGCGGCGATTGTTTATCTTAACTTACGTGGCTGAGGATGCTCAAGCGGTCACGGCCAATCCTATCCCCAACATCTATGATGGTGAGGTGGTAAGGGGTAATGCCACTGGACGGGTTCGCGCCATCCCTTATGAAATGGAATTGCCAGAGTATCCAAAAACGGCATCCTTTTTTGGTCAGCAAGAGGGCCAGTCTGTTATGGCTTAGGCCACGGCTTTTGCCTCATGATGTGGACACACCTTGTGGACCAGGCCTTGCTTTCAAATCACGCACACGCAATGCCTCTAAGTGAGGCTGCCAGTATCAGCAAACACTATTCTTCAGGCATGTCTAGGGATGGGTATTGAGGATGGAATTACAGTCCTTGTGATCAGTGATAAGTCCTTAAAACAAGGGTCCTGACAGACGGATGGCAAATCGTGCTTGTTGACAGTTAAGTATAGTTCCGTAACCTATTGATATTGCGTTCATCAGATGGGGGAAGTGACTTTTTCATGGGTCTGAGTTCTTGATACTTTAAACATCAAAGGAGGTGAAAAGGCGTTGTTGTGCTGGCAAAAATATCTTGTTGCCAAGCATAATTTCAGCCACAAAAATTTATGTTTTAGTGGGCTGCGAAATACACAATAATATTATCCATATGAATATGATTAGGAGATTAATCTGCCATGCCGATACAAAACCCATATAACATTCTTGTGGTTATGGCGGATCAAATGACGCCATTCATGCTGAAAGCGACAGGTGGAATTGGGGCAGAGACTAATCATTTGTCCAAATTGATCAATTCATCGGCTCATTTTTCAAATGCTTATACCCCAAGCCCAATATGTGTGCCTGCTCGGTCTTGTCTTATGACAGGGCTTTATACGTCTACGACAGGTTGTTATGATAATGGCGATCCTTATCACAGTTTTATTCCAACCTTTGCCCATTACCTTACCAATGCTGGGTATGATACGGCGCTTTCAGGCAAGATGCATTTTATTGGCGCAGACCAACTGCATGGGTTTAGACGCCGCTTGAATACAGATGTCTATCCGTCAGGCTTTATATGGTCATATCCCTTACCTTCTGATAGCGATATTACCGAACAAGCTTTTGATTTTGTTCCGCAATATTTGTCTGAAAATATAGGGCCGGGTTGGTCAAAAGAACTGCAATATGATGAAGAAACACATTTCCGATCTCTGGAATATTTACGCCACGCGCCAAAAGATAAACCATGGATGCTGACAGTATCCTACACCAATCCACACCCACCCTATAAAGTCCCGCGAAGGTATTGGGAGATGTATGAAAATGCAGATATTCCATTGCCTAATTATCCAGACAATATGGACGATACTTACTCAGATTTCGACCATGCCCTTCGGCGCTGGCACGGGCTTCATCTGCGTGGTGATGAAATCAGACTTCCAGAAAATTTGATTGCCATGCGCCGTGGATTTGCGGCTCTTGCCCATTATTTTGATGATAAATTAGGGGAAATATTGGCTGTCTTGGATGAGAAGGGATTGCGAAATAATACGATTGTCATCGTGACCTCTGACCACGGTGAAATGCTTGGGGAAAAAGGCTTGATCCAAAAGCGTAGTCTTTATGAATGGTCAGCACGAATTCCTCTGATCATTGATGTTCCAGGGGAAGACGCTCGCACCATCAACACACCTGTTTCTTTGTTGGATTTACCCGCTACTTTGATTGATGTGGTTGGCCAAATTCCGGTTTTGCCGTTAGAAGGTCGCTCCCTTTTGCCGGCTGTTTATGGAAAAGACCTCGAAATCGTTCCCATAATTTCAGAATATCATGGCGAAGGAATAATGCGCCCAAGCTTTATGGTAAGGCTTGGTGACTGGAAATATCACTATTGTCATGGGTCTAGACCGCAATTGTTTAATCTGGTGGAGGATCCAGATGAATGGAACAATCTCGCAGGGCATGATGAATATTCTGAAATTGAACAGAATCTTAATCACATCATCACCGGTGGTCGTTTTGATTTGGAAAAAATTGCTACTGAAGTTTGGGATAGGTTGCCATTAAAACAAGTTGTCAACGAGGCCATGAAAGCCAATGAAACGCATTGGGACTATCAGGTCGACCAAAACGCATCTCATCAGTATGTGAGAACCTAGCAAATGCTAAATGCCAAGTGATGATTGCAGCGGATATTGGCTAGCGTCTATAGACTTTTACTTGCCGCCAGCCTCTAAAAGCTTTTGCTGAAAGTATGCAACACCAGCTTCGTGGCGAGGAGAAAGCGGTCCTGATCTGTATCCGCCACTCTCATAGTTTTTTTGAACAGCATTGCAGACTTCAAAATCTTCCCGAATAACTTCAAGGTTATCAGCTATGACCTTTGCACGCTTAGATGCATTTTTTTCAGAAATATCTTCAAAGTAAAAATTATAAATCAATTCCGTTTGATGGTGATTAATGGGATTAATTCGTGATGTGTTCATGCCCCCGTCAAATAGAGATAGCGTCCAATTAGGCCACATCCATAGCCATTTGCCGCGATAGAATAACCCTTCACGCGGCGGGGCTGTCATTCTGACCATCCCGTTAAGCGCCACAGTTTCAAATTTTTCAAATTCAATTGCACTATGAAATTTAGGATGAATGCCGGGAATATGATACCCCTCAACAAAATTATCAGTATAGATTTTCCAATTGGCATCAAAGACTAATTTTTCTTCTTGTACCCATTTGTACTGCTCAATTGGTTCATTTTTAAGCTCAGCTTCTAGTTCCCCAAGTTGATCCTCAAGTGATATTTCTGGCGACAATGAGATAAATAAAAATCCACGCCACTCACATAATTCTACTTGATCAAGAGACCAATCGCTTTTCTTAAAATCTGGATCGTCCCCCCACCACGGAACATTTAAAAGAGAGCCATCTTCTTGCCAGACCCATTGATGGTATGGGCAGCGTATGGTTTGGCAGCGCCCTGTTCCTTCTGGCAATAAACGAGCACCGCGATGGCGGCAAACATTGCGAAATGCACGAATTCCGTCTTTAGTCATAACAGCAAAAACTTTGTTTCCCGCGATTTCAGTGGCAATATAATCCCCACGGTTTGTCAGTCGAGAAGAGGGGCAAAGTAATTGCCAGCTGGATTTAAAAATCTTATCCACATCTGATGCGTGAATAGCGGGAGAAATATAGTTGATAGGATCAAGGTTTTTCATAAGTTTTCTTTAGCCGTTCATAATATTGCAAAATTATCATACATATTGTTAACGTTCAAATATTAGTGAATACCCCAAAACCTGTTGGCAAAAGGGTTCCATACGCCAACTGCCATGCGCCAAGTACCATACGCCAAGTGCCAAGTGCCTGTTTTATCGGGTTTCAATGCTTAAACTTGGATTATTAATTCCCTCATGCATTTTGCTCTGGCTGTAAGGTCATATCCTTTGCCGCTGCCCAGCCCTATGCATTCGTTTGTCTGATAAGAAATGTGATATTCAATTTTTAGCTAATTTAAAATTATGTGTTGTTTTCGTATCTTTATTCTACCACAGTTAATAATAGCTGATGTAATGAGGTAGTATTATGGACATTTCCAAGAATGCAATTAGCCATAAAGACCTAAAATGGGATTATAGCGATCCCGTTAATGGCCAATCTCTTCCAGCTCCCTTTTTCTATGATCCTGAGATTTTTGAGCAAGAAAAAACACACATCTTTATGAACTGTTGGCATTTAGTTGGCCATGTTAACGAGTTTAAAGAGCCTGGCTCATACATTGTTCAAGATGTTTTTGAGCAAAGTGTCGTTATCACCACCGAAAAAGATGGTGATATTTATGCTTGGCACAACGTCTGTCGGCATCGAGGCAATCGCCTTATGAACGATCGTCGCGGGAAGGTTAATGGCATGTTACGATGTCCGTATCATTCCTGGTGTTATAGCTTAAATGGGGATCTGCGAGCTGCTCCACGCACTGAGCATCTGGATAGCTTTAGCAAAAAAGATCATAGTCTTCGCAAGGTACGACTTGAGATTTTTGCCGGCTGGGTGTTTATCACGCTGGATGATAATGCACAGCCTATTTCTGAAATGATGGTAGGTGCAGAACCGGAAATGCGTAAATTTTTACCGGATATGGATAATGTTGAACTGGTTGAAGAAACGGATGTAATCGTCAACGCTAATTGGAAAGTTATTCAGGAAAACTCTATTGAAGGCTACCATTTTGATCTCAGCGGTCCGGTTCATAAAGATCTCGCCGCATTGATTGATTTCAAAGGTTACACCCTAACAGCCTATCAAAATTATTGGACTTATATTGGTCCCCCAAATAACAATGTCACTCATGCTTACGGATTGCCCCTTGACGGCGCGACATGGCAGACTGATTCCTTTTTTAATATTGGGCTATGGCCAAATACAACGTTCTATTCTTTTCCATACACCGATATGGTTGGTGTTTTTATTATGATACCACTAACACCAGAAAAATCTTTGCTACGATTTAGCTATTACGCGCCAAGAGGTCGGCCAGTGCCAGAAGTGACCAAAGCGGCTATAAATTGGATGAATACTCAACTTGGCCCTGAAGATATTATGCTTAATGAATCTAACCAGAAAGGCTTGCATTCCATCGGCTTCGGGTCAGGTCGATATTTAATTGATGACAAATTGCCTAATGAGAGTGAACATCTCGTGTTTAACTTCCACAAACTCTGCTATCAAGCCATCAGAGAATAAAGCATATCATTAGCGATCACATTCGGGGTTTTCTTATGTTTAGATTATTCCCTTATCCGCCTCGCTTTGACCATTAAATCAAAGCCTTCGCCAAGGATGCCCTTATGCTTTCAACCCTTCTAAATGCTCAGCCTCCAATTCCACTCCACGCAATTTGTGCACTGGCTGCATTGGTTGTCGGTGGTATGCAGATGTCTATGCAAAAAGGAACAGCCTTGCACATTGTTGTTGGCAGAGTATGGGTTGCTCTGATGACTCTTGTGGCCATGTCATCGTTCTTTATCTATGAACTCAAGGTCTGGGGTAATTATAGTCCAATTCATATTCTTAGTGCTTGGACTTTGCTGAGCCTTGGGGCAGGAATTTACTTCATACGCAAAGGCGACATTAGACGTCATAAGTTAGTTATGACCTCTCTTTTTTATCTCGCACTAATCCTAACTGGCGCTTTCACACTCTTGCCGGGTAGATTGATGAACACTGTTCTTTTTCAGTGATTTCACTTTTTGGAGAAATGCGATTTCTTGATTAAGAGAATACCCATCCCCATAGCCGCCGCCAATCTTTCCTGATGCCCAACACCATCACGTAATAACACATGATTTGCTGCATATTTGTTTCTCATATTGTTTTACACCAATCGCTATGCAGACACATAAAGTGAAGCAATTCAATTGGTTATATCAAATAATACATGGAAAATGGTGCTGGCGGAGAGACTCGAACTCCCAACCGCCCGATTACAAATCGGGTGCTCTACCAATTGAGCCACGCCAGCACGTTGCGCATCCTTTACCAGCAAATCCTATGCCAGATCAAGTAAAATTAAACCAAGTTTTGGATCACACGATTTAGGCCTGTTTGCGTCCAGCATAAACCGCATAAAGCGCAACAGCTGCGGCATTTGAAACATTAAGGGATTCGGCCGCGTCTTCCATAGGTATCTGGATTAAGCGGTCCGCTTTCTCTCGGGTGAGGTGGCGCAGGCCGCTACCTTCTGAGCCTAGCACAATTGCTAATCGATCCTGACTAGCAAGGCTGGCAATATCACCATCGCCTCTGGCATCCAGGCCGGCTACAAAAAACCCATAATCCTGCAGCACGCCAATGCTGCGTGACAGATTAACCACCCGGATAAGGGGCATCTGTTCCGCGGCGCCAGACGCGGCCCTTAACATAGCGCCGGTTTCTTCTGGGGCATGGCGATCGGTGGCAATAATTGCTGAAGCACCAAAGGCGAGGGCTGATCGCATAATTGCGCCGATATTTCGAGCATCTGTAATTTGATCTAGCATGAGCACTACCATCTGGTCTTGGGCATGGGTATCCATCCAGTCTTCTAGTTGCGGTGCTTCAAGGCGATTGGCAATCATGACAATACCTTGGTGGACATGCTTATCCTGTGGCGGCAGGTTTTCCTCTAGGCTTTCCCGTTTGGATACATAAGGTGGTTGGGCAAGGGATTCTAAAACTGTGCTGTGCTCATCTTTGAGCCATGCTAATGTTTCGGCGGTCACAGATAAGGACTTCATCCGCCTTTTAGGGTTGTTAAGCGCCGCTAACACGGGATGACGGCCATAGATCATCACTTGATCTGCTGGCAAATGGGCCCGCGTCTCTATGGGCTGATTGCGGCCCTGTCCTGATCGCGCTGAGGCTTT
>Ga0233450_10003374_pt1 | contig 15023 bp, 10 predicted proteins | sample 011ome_30_FD_189956 | JGI IMG/M metagenome (GOLD analysis project Ga0233450, IMG submission 189956) | Coastal salt marsh microbial communities from the Groves Creek Marsh, Skidaway Island, Georgia - 011501CT (spades assembly) | ecosystem: Environmental > Aquatic > Marine > Intertidal zone >... | reverse complement strand
ACGACGAATACGACGAGGAGGCGAGAGTGAAGGAGGAGGAGGTGGAGGAGGACAACAACGACAACAACAACAGACGCTCCTCAAAACACGACGACAAACTCGACAAAAACGAGCAGCGAAAGGACGACGAAACAATAATAACAACTTTGAGGAGGAGGAAGAAGACGAGGAGGAGACGACGAGCATGTTGTTCGCGCGCGTGGACGAGGAAGAACTTCTCGAAGAGAGCGATTCGGAGGTCTCGGAGATGGACCACGGAAGAGGAGGAAGAGTAAAAAGAAGAAGAAGAAGAAGAAGAAGAAGCGAGTACTGGAAGCGCTCTTCTTCTTCTTCGTTGGAAAACGTTTTGCCAACAGAAGAAAAGGAGGGAGGGAGCGCAGGAGGAGGTTTCGTCGTCGTCGCGGAAAGAAGCGAACAGACGACGTCCGGGTTCGTCGCGAACGAGGAGAAGGCTGAAGTGACGAGCGCGAAAAAAAAGAAAAGCGACGAAGTGAGCGATCCGGTGTATCGCTTGCTTCGATATGCGCAACGAGAAGATGACGAACAGATGAAACGGTTCGCGACGGTGCCGGAAGGATTCGACATCGCGCTCGTGAACGAGCGAGAAGTCAGCGCGGATGCGCGATTGAAACAGTTGAACAAATTGTTTCAGCGAGAAGATGAGAGAATTGGCGACATCTCAAAAGATGTGAAAGAGTGTTTTGGTTTGGTTTTGGAGGACGCGAGAACGAGAGAGGCGGTCGGGTACGCGTTATTCCACGACCGAAAAGTGCACGAGTGGGAAGCGACGAAAAAATTAACGGTTTCGCCGCCGAGATTGTCGCACGTTTTCGTGAAACAAGAATACAGAAGGAGAGGATTCGGGACCGCGTTGGTGAGTCGATGGATTAAAGAGTTCGCGATTGACGCGAAAGCGTTCGCGGTGGACATGCCGAACGGAAAAATGTTGAAACTTTTGAAGCACGCCAGATGCGAGGTCGCGGTGGAAAAATCTGGTTTCGAAGCCGGAACGATACACTTTTTGAATTTACCGATTTAAAACGATGGCGAGAGAGAAGCGCAGCACAATTTCTATTGATACGATACGATACGATACGATACTACGTGGTCTATATATAACAGACAAATATGCATGAATGTTAATCATCGTCCGCGTTTGTAGACGGTTTCGTCGGTTTGCTCAACACGTTCGATCGCGGGAGCGCTTTCTCCGTCGCCGATCTCACCTCCGAAGCAATCGTCGTCGCACTATTACTTCCTTCCGCTACAGAGCCACTTTTACTACTATTTTCGATCGTTTTATATGCCCCCATTGCCTGTGCGACTAAACTCGCCGGGTTGCCGACATCTGCGGGAATCAACATCGTGTTGCCTTCCTTGGCGATTTGCGCGAACGCGTTCATGTACATCTCCGCAATCTTAAATCTCGCCGCCTCGTCGCCACCCGTGCCTAACAACGACTTCGCCACTTCCGTGATCCCTGTTGCCGTCGCTTTTGCTTTCGCCACGATCGCTTCCGCCTCCCCGGTCGCTTCTAAAATCGTCTTTTCTTTCAAACCAGTTGCCACGTTAATCGACGCCTCTCTCTCCGCCTCGGACTCTAAAACCGCCGCGCGTTTCCGTCGTTCACTTTCCGCTTGCAACTCCATCGCATTTTGAATACCTCTCGGCGGTAGAATATCTCGAATCTCGTATCTCATGCACTTCAACCCCCAATCTCCGGCGGCTTCGTTGATCGTTTTCACAATCGCCGCGTTCAAATGGTCTCTCTCTTCGAACAACGTATCCAACGACATCTTCCCGATCTCCGATCTCATGGTCGTTTGCGCCAGCTGTGACAACGCAAACACCGGATTTTCCACCCCGTAGCTCGCATTAAACGGATCCACGACTTTCGCGTACAAAACCCCGTCGATGCTGATCGCCACGTTATCTTTCGTCACCGCCGTTTGGTTGTCCACCGGTATCGCCTCTTCTTTCAAGTGCCAAACGTAAGCAATAGAATCCACCAGAGGTATCAAAAGATGAATCCCACTGCTTAACGTTTTGTGATACTTCCCGAATCGTTCGATCACCGCGACTGTCCTCTCGGGAACGATTCGAATCCCGTAGTTAATTGGTTTCGGACCGTACGCCAGATCCGCCAACGAGGACGACGATGGTGACGGATTGGAAAGAAATCCGCGACGGTTACTCGAGAAGGAAAACGCATTTTGTGTTTGATGTGTTTGCTGCCGTGGAATCGTCGTCGTCGACCTCGAAAAGAGGGCGTTGCCGCCGCCTGCGCTCGAGAACAACCGGGACGACGTCGACGCGGAAGAGTGGTAGGATTTTAGCGCCGCTGCTCGGCGCAACGCGTGTCGAGTTTTGCTCATGCGTTTATTTAATAATTGACGTGAGAAAAAAGTGACGACGACGACGATGTTTGACGTTTGAAAAAATACTCGAGAGGAGGTTTAAGACAAAAAGTAGGAGCGATCGTCGTCAACATCTAATAATTGTTTCTCGCGTTTATTTCTCTCTGCTTCGGCGAGCATCGCTCTGTCGTCTCCGGCGGCGACATCGGTCGCGCCGCCAACAATCTTCGCTCTCTCGCGGAGAGGTATTCGCATGCTCGCTTCCACGTCTTGCTTCGTCGCCTCGCGGCCGAGGAGGCGTTCCATGTCCTCTCGGCGAATGCCGTTTTCGAGAACGTCTCGAGTTTCGACGTTGGATTCGTACGCGTCCCAGTTGTGGCGGAGGTGCGCGTCGCGGAGTGCGCACTTTTGAATTCGTGTGGCGAGTTGGAGCGAGTCGCGCGTTTTGGCGAGGATTTTTTTCAGGCCAGAGATGGGTTGATTCTCGCACTCGTCCACGTAAACGCCGAGTTGAGAGAGAGAGAAGGAGTGGAACGGTTGTCGTTGGAAGTGTTGGTGCTCGCGCGCTCGAGTTTTGCCGCTGGTATTCACCTCATCTTCGTCATCTTCGTTCTCAAGTGATTCGTGGCCGATGATTCTGATCTCTTCCTCGGCTTGCGCTATCATTTCCCGCGTGGCGACGAGTTCGTCTTCTTGCGTTGAATATTTGCCTTGTTCTTTTAAATTTTCCAGGGCGACGATAAATCCAGTCACCGCTTTCAGTTTACCTTCCAAAGCCGCAACTTTCTTATCGATATCTTGCATCACTTTTATTTGTCCGCTCACGTGATTGTTCGTCCCCATCCAGTGTCTCGTCTCTTCCTCGTACTCTTTGGCGATTTCATCGCACCGCTCTTGGCCTCTCTGATCGGCGCGTATTTGGTTCGGATTTTTGCGATCGTAATCCGAATCGTCCTTGTTTTTCTTCGTAAAATTCCACACTTCTGGCGATTTGCCTATCCTCGGCGTCTCTTCGTTTACGTTTACGAACGGTTTCGCCGCCTCGGCCACTCGTGATGTCGTTATCGACGCCGCCAAGGACATCTTGTCGATCGTGATTGCGCCGTCGCAAATCTCGTACAACGTGTTTGCTTTACCAATCGTGAGTTTTTCAATCTTTCTCTTTCCCTTGCTGTCGTCGTCGTTTTCGCCGATGTGACCAACTGGTTTAAACCTCACCTGTAACGCCACGCCGTGTTGCTTCAACGTCCCGAATTGTCTCGAAAAACTCTCCCCGCCATCAAAATCGTCCGGCAGTTTCGGATGAATCTCCGACTCGATCTGCACGCCATTCGCGACGACGAATCGTAAAACAGAGCTCGTTCTCACGATCGCCTTTTTCTTCTCTCCCAAATCATCATCATCGAACGGTGCGAGTTTCAAGCGAATTCTCTGTCCCACGTGCGGTCCACACGTCGCTCGAATCTGTTCCGGTTTTTTCTTCGTGTCCGGTACGAAATGCGCGACGTTGATGATCTCTTTTTCTTTTGAAACCGACTCGGAGTCGTCGTCGTAGTCCTCAATCTCCACGCGCACGGTTGGCATTATCACTATTACTACGAGTACTATCCCAGAAGAGCTAAACCCGCGTCGTCGTTTGCAGAGAGAGAGAAGAGAGAGAGAGAGAGTCACAGAGATGTTTTTTATTGTTTGATCTTCTTTTTTTTTTTTAGTAATGTGGAATTTATGCGTTTCTTTTTAAATCAATTCTTTTACACAGACCGCGTGTGGGTGTTTTTTTGTCAATTCTTTCACGTGTGACAACACCTTTATTCTTTTCTTCACTTTGCTGCGCGGCTGCTCCCACAAAGTCAAGAAGAAGATAAAAAGAGAAAACAATGGGCTTAACGCGCTCTCTGTTCATGAAACGCGGTTCCGGTTTTGGTGACGATTCGGAGGAGAAAAAGCAGCGCAACTACGGAAGCGATTCTTTGTTGGAAGAGGGACGCGCTTTGGGGGAGGAGACGGAAGAGGAATTACGAATAAACAACAACAAGAACAGAAACCCAGTCGCGAAAGCGATGTCGTCCTCGATTGGCGTGTTAGCGACCGTTGGATTGTTCATATACGGGTTTGGGATGCTGTATGGAAACAAAGAGGCGATTTTGGGGCGGTGGCGGATGACTTCTTTGAGTAGTCCCTAGGGGAGGAAGACGCGCCCGCTTGAGCTCGAGAACCAACCCCTTGTAGTGCTATATTTTTGTTGTACATTTATTTATATATCATCATCATAATCACTTCTTTATGAAGACGAGCTCGAGAGCGAATGCGCACCGCGTTGTGGAGTTGTCTTTCCCGAAATAGCCGCAATCGACGACCGGTATCGCAATCGTCGGCGGCGAGAGATGACGCGTCTTCTTCTTCTCCTCGTCTTTCGTAAAGGAGGAAGAGTTTTTGTCAAAGAGTTGATTGAAAGAGTTTCGGCAGGCAAACTCTGCGTCTTTTTTCGTCCCGTGCTTTTCAGAATAGTACACTTTAACGGACGTCGCGTCGAATGGAGCGAGTTTGTACGTTTCGCGGATGCGTTCGAAGTGCTCCGCCACGTCGACTCTTTCGTCCTTCTCGTCCTCGTCGCCGAGACGCTCGAAGAAAATCAAAACTCTCGCCCACTCGTTTACGCGGCCAATATACTTTGCTGTTTCTTTAAAGTTACCGAATACGTTTGTTCGCACGTCAAAACAAAGCTCTCCGTTGGTGTGGGAATCCTCGTCCATCGAGTTAGGTGATAACACGAGCGAAGACGCTAAGATTGGTTCGATTTCCATTGCGGCGTTTTTCGGGAGCATCGGCACCGTCAAAAATAAGGACATGAACAAACCGCTCAGTTTTTCTCGCATAAAAATACAATCTGGATCCGTCATGTCGCTTATATTTTCTCCCCCAACGTGCACGTCCTGATTCGTGTTCTTGCTGTCCTCTTCTTTCTCCTCTTTCACGACGAGAGGATCGCAATACGGTTCGCTCGGATCCCAAACGTGATTACGGCAGTATTCCTTAAACGACACAGAGTGCACGCTTTCATCCTCAGTCTTCCTGTTTGATGACGCGTAGAATGTTGTTTGCACGGCTTGTTTCGCGAACGACACTTTTTCGCAACCGTTGTTTTTGCATATCTCTTCACGAATCTGATGACACGATTTCACGCACCGTCGCGCCTCCTCGTACACGTTCGATTCTAAATCTAAATTTCTAGGTTGCATGCCGATTTGTCCAGCGACGTACAGAAATGGGCCAGCTCCACACAATTGCGCGTACGGACCGATACATGCCGGCGCCCACGCGGATATAGAAGCCACGTGTAAACTCTTTATTCTTTTCGAGCGTGATAAAACCATTGCGAGTATAAAACTAATATCATCTTTCAGCGGTAACGCGACACACGCTCTCGCGCTTGGTTCAACTGCGCGCATGTGTCGCGAGTACGCGGCATTGAAAGAACCAAAATCATCCATAGATTTCAAATAACAATGCGTCATCGTCGCGTGTTCTTCGATGGAAAATATTCCTCCTTCGCGTTTTAAGGCTGATTTGAGCTCTTGAAACGCCTCGTCTGCGTAGGCTTTGTTTTTACACCGCAACCATACGGTTCTACTTTCGTTGTCGCTAATGCTATTGCTCTCGCTGCTATTGCTGCTGCTGCTGCTGCTACTGCTGCTACTATTCATACGTTGCAAGTATACTTCCACGTTCGGACTCAACTTTGCATTATCATCGTGAATATCGAGAGAACGTAGCGAAAGAGAGGTCGGAGGAGGAGGAGGAGGAGTCGCGACGTAATCGTCGGGTACCCATACAACCTCTCCGCATTCTTTATTCGCATACTTGTCTTTTCTACCATCGTTATCTTTTCCCTTCTTCTCTACACTCACTCTCAAAATCTTCAAATGCCCACTTCTGGCGAACCGGTCCGCGCTCGTTTCCACGACTTCGCTCTCCTCGATGCGTAACCGTCCTCGAGTGAAAAACGGAGCGTCTAGAACCAGACTCTCAAACTCCCCACCCTCGCCGCACGAGTGTGACCCGTACTCTTCCTCTATTCTAATCAAGTCTTCCTTAACTTCCGCTAAAGTCTTCCCCAGATGCTTCCTAGGATCCAACCCCATCGCGGCTGTTTTCACGAGCACCGCTTCGATCCTCCCGACATTTAAGATATCTTCCAACAACCTCTTTTGTGGCGTTTGTTTCCACAAATAACTCAGCGAGACCAAGTTCAGCTCAAAACATATCCTCTCCACTCGTAACCTCTGGTAATCGCTCAGAATCGCCCCCGAGCACACCGCGTCGACTTTCACCCGCTCCTTCGCGAATTGAATCAACGCTCTCAAATCTTCGATTTCATCCGTTTCAACGCCTCGTTCCGGGTAATTCAAATCCGTGTGGACGCTCCGACCGATCAGTTTCCTCCTAAAAACCGGTATATTTTCATCAATCAACTGAGGGTACAGGTTAATCATCGAGTGCGAGACGGTTTGAAAGCAATGCGAGTCTAACTCCTCCACGTGTTGGTCCTCGGGCGTTAAATTACCTAACGCGGTTATCCTGTGTCCGTGCGTTTGGCAGAGTTGCAAGGCAAAGATGGAGTCTTTGCCGCCAGAGACGAGCGCGAGAACCGAGTATATTTGCGGCATTTTTAAGAGTAGGAGGAAAGGAGTGAAAGAGAGAGAGAGAGACGGAGAGATGATTCAAAGTGAAGAGAAAGGAACAAAAATATCTCATTAAAACTCCTCCTCTTCGCCCAGCGCTAATGAATTTTCAACGATCATGAACGGATCGAAGCCGTAAAACTGGGCAAAATCACTCCAGAACAAGCTTTCCGCGTGTTCGTCGACGAACTCGTCCTTATACGAGGACATCGCGCCTCGAAACACCAGAAACTCGTCCACTAAGCTCGTCGGCGGAGGACAGCCTTTCTGGCGAAGGTACGCTCCGACTCGACAGTTCCTCACGTATTGTTCTTCCGTTAATAAAGGTTCCTCTCCGACGACGACGTTTCGTAAGGATAACTCTAAAGACCATAATCTGGAGTAGAAATCGACGCGCATGAGCGTCCATGAATTCAACGGTATCACTTTCGCTTCTTCGACTAAATATTTGAACGCTTTAAACTGGACTTCGCCTTGGTTGACCATGTCCACGGCGCAACTCGTCGCCTCTTCCTCTTTAATCGGGCACCCGTTTTCGACGACGTACTTCAACGCCTTAAAAACAATCTCGTTCTCTTCCTCCGTGTTGTCCCTGGGAATATCAAACCCTTGGAATGCATCTATGGCATCAAACAGCACGAGATCATACCACGGCGCTCGCGCCGTCTCCCGTAAATATCTCAAACACTCCAACGGCTTCCCGCCTTTCGCTCGATACCCGTATCTCAAAACCCCTAAATACGTGTCGGCACTTTCCAACGGGCACTGATTTTCGATGCAATATTTCATCATCTCGTAGTTCGCGTGTTGCGCGGCTTCAATCAAAACGTCTTTATCCCAGTCGCACTTCGCTTCCTCTCTGGCGTATTTTAAAAGCTCCAATTTGTTCGTCGAGGCGACGATTCGAGCGAATCGTCCCGATCCTCTCCCCGGGTAAAACTTAAACACGTTGTTTTCGAAACCCCACGCGTATCTCTCGAAGCAATACTTTAACGTTTCTCGGCTAAAGCAGAGCGATGCTACCGCCCCTTCCACCACCGCCTCGTCGCTGTTGTCGTTGTTGTTGTTGTTATTGCTACTGCTACTCTCCTTGCCTAACATTTCTCCCCGGACGTGTGTTTGGTACACTCGCGGCGAGTAATTCTTCACGAGCGCTCGCGCCGCTCGATTCGTCTCGAAGAACAACTTCACGGACGTTTTATCAAGCTTCGTGTCCAAAATTTTCTCGGAGAAGAGTAAAGGGAGGTCGGTGACTAAGTGCCAAAGCGGAGAACAATCCTTGCGAGAGCTCGAGGGAGTGGAAGGTGGGGAAGTCTCGTTGATGGTTCTTGGCTTCTTTGTCATCGTCGTCCTCTCTTCGTCGTCGTCGTCTGAATCATCTCTCATCGTAAAGTCTAAAGGGTAGTGGTATATTACGTACCTGTTCTATTATTAGTCTTCTTATTATGAAGTGGCAAACGCGAAAAGCGCGCGCAGGAAGTGATGATGATGATGATGATGAAAATAACGATGAGGACAGAGAGGTGGATTTTGCATTCAAAATAAGCAGTCAAAGAGATATTTATATGTGCAACTTATTTTCTCAACTCTATTATTAACACGTTTATGATATCAATTATACTACTCTACACGACTCGCATACGTATACACAGATTAGGAGTAGGTCTTTTCGTTCTCGTCTGCGACTAAATCGCGCACGCCTTGGAACAACGACGCCGGTTTGTAGGAGAAGAAAGCCAACAACATCGGTATCGGCGTGAGCGTTACGCCGGTGAAGTCGGCGCCGCCTAACGCGTTGAATCGATTCAACGCCATGAAGAGCACGACGGGGACTAAAATCGTCGGTGGACCGCCTTGGCCGCCTTGGGAGTCTGCTTTTTGAGAGAGCAAGCGGACGTAGAGTAAACTTCCGAAGGAACCCAAGGCCCAACTGGCTAAGACGCTCGCGTTGGAACCGGCGAACACGGCGCCGACGCCGCCGGCGACGCATAAACCAGCCGTTCCGGTGAACAAATCGCGTTTGCTTTGTTCCAATCGCATTTCGTCTTCTTTCCTTCGTCTTAATTGTAACTCGGTCGGTGTTTCTTGCGTTTTCTTATCGGCTTCGTTTCTCATTTTCCAATCGGAATCTTTAATCGTCCTGTTTAACATTTGCCTCGACATCGGTCGATAACTCGGATTCTTCGCCGCTTTTGCTCGTTCCGCTTTCGCCCACTCGTTGGCCCATCTCGACCTCTCCGCTTTCGTCGGCGCGTAGTTCCACCCGTCCAAATTATATTTCGAATCCCCTTTATCCGTCGTCGCTAAATCTAACGCGTTCAACCGTTTCCCTCGCTCCGCTCGCTCCTTCGCTTCTTCCTTCTTCTTCTTTTCAATCTCCCTCACTTGCTGGCCGATGTCAACCGATAAGTCGTCCATCATATTCACCCGTCCAAATCCTAAACCTGAGTTTGATTTCTTCTCTTCTTCTTGCTGTCGTTCTTTTTCGAATCGCTCTTTGCGTCGAAACTCGGCGTCGATGTCGTTTTCCCACACCGGACGGTATTCGGATTTTCCTAATCCTCCACCAGAACTTTTTGTCGTCGTCGATATTGTCGTTTTCGCTTTCTCTTCATCGTTTTTACTCTCGTTGCTAACGCTGCTCCTGCAAAACACCTCCCGTCCTCTGATCGTCGTCCTCCCAACGACGCGTTCGTGTTGCCGACGATGATGATGATGATGATGACGCGACAAAGAAGAACACGACGTCGCCGTCGTCTGAATCGTCCGAGAAATCATCATTTTCCAATCACTCTATAAATGAGAGAAATACGAATAAAAAGATCGCTTTATTTTCGCAAGTATGCGTGTGCGTACGTAATAACACGTTCTCTCTCTCTCTCTCTCAGTCAAAGCACCCGATGATACACTTCTTCCGCCGTCGTCTCTTCCGAACCAACCCTCACAACGAGAACAAAAGCAGAGATGAGATGAAGAATCCAATTGTATTCCAAGAAGAAGAAGAAGAAGAAGAGAAAGAGGGACCACACAAAAAAAAAGTTTAGGGTTTACTTCCGTAGTTTAGGGTTTAGAGTGGCGACGCACGAAGGGAACAAAAACAAGAAAAGTGGCAGAAAGAGACTGCAAGTGCGTTGGAGCGTACAAAAATGATTGCCACGAATACTGCGCGTTGTCGTCCGGTGCTTTTAACGACGAAGTCGTCCTCTTCGTTACGATGTCGCATAAAACGTCGTAATGTTTATTATTATTCAGAAGCTTTTTCCTCGAAAAGGACGACGGCTTTGGTGGTAAAGAAGAAGAAGAAGGTGTCGACGTTTTCATCCTCATCGTCGTCCTCGTCATCGGATATCGTCGGAGCTTTATCTGATTCTTCGGATTCTTCTCTTTCCTCTTCCTCAGAAAGAGGAGGAAAAACACGAGAAGCAGCGGCGGTACAAAAACTCGTCGTCGTGAACGTTGTCACCGTTGGAGCGTTATGCGTCGCTCCTTCGTTTTCCCCTCCTCCTGCGTTCGCTTTGGAGGAAGAGATGAGCGGTGTGTCTGGTGGTGGAAGTGCTTTGACGACTCCTAGTACTGCGGAGGAGGAGGCGCCGCCTGGAGGAGCTGCGAGTTTGGAAGCACCTTCGACGTCGGACTCAACAAAACCGGCGTTTACTCTGAACATGGACTTGGACACGTCCGCGTACGACCAAATGACAAGAACTGGCGGGAACTCGGAGAAGGCGAAAGCGTTGGTGAACAAAGGCGTGCCGTCGGTCAAGAAGGACCAAGGAGGCGGGTTCAATTTGATTCCCAAGCCGAAAGAAGAGAAGAAGAAGGTTGAGAAAGCACCGAAAGAGAAGAAAGCGGAGAAGCCGAAGAAAGCGCCGACGCCGAAGATGGCAAGTCCTCTCGAATCGAAAGGCGCGAAAGAAGAGGACGGGTTTAATCCAATCGTTATCGTCGCGCCGCTGGCTTTAGGCGGGTTCGCGTTTGGAGCGAGTAAACTGATTGGCGGGCCGTTGGTGGAGAGAAAAGAGGAAGAGGAGGAACAACCGAGAACGCAAATCATGAAGAAACCTAAAAAAGTCGTAGAAGCGCCGCCGCCGCCGCCGCCGCCGCCGCCGCCGGCGTTTACGCCGCCAAAGATTGAAGTACCAAAAATTGAGACGCCAAAAATTGAGGTTCCAGAGTTGCCGAATCCGTTCGCGTCCATGGGGGGAGGTGGTGATCCTTTGCCTCCGGACCAGCCGCGTAAATCGTTTCCAAAGAGGTCGGAAGCTTCGTTTAACTTTGTGGAGGAGGACGAGAGTAATTCTTCGGGTGAAATCGACGACGCGTTGGACGAATCGTACGAGGATGATCGAAAAGCCGCGGAAAGAGAGATGGAACGAGAAATGCGCGAGGCGGAGAGAGAACAGAAGCGAGCGGAAGCAGAGGCCAGAAGAGAAGAGAAAAAATTGAAAGCTGCGCAGCGTCGAGAAGAACAACGCGCGGAGCAAGAAGAGAAGAAGAGACAACAAGATATGATTCGCGAACAGAAGCAAGCGGAAGCGGCGGAACGAAAAGAAGAGCAAGCGCGAACGAGAGCGATGAAAGCGGAAGAGGCGGCAGAATTAAGAGCGCAACGACGAGCAGAGGCGGAAGCAAAAGCTGCGGCGGCGAAAGAGGCGAGGACTCAAAAGAAATCGGTGTCTGTGAAAGTCTCCGCGTCCGAGAGCGGCGAGGGTGGGAACTTTTTGACCGCTTTGACTGAAATGAGAAAACCGGCGGCGACGCAAGCGCTTCCGGCGCAAACCGTCCAAATGCAGCGTAAAGTGAAAACGTTTTCGAACAAGTCAAAATCGATGGCGCAAAAACCGTCGCTGGCCTTGACTCAAAAGGTGAGACCACCCAATGCCGTTGGCGGTTTACCGCAAGGGTTCCCGTCCGTAGAGGATTTCGAAGGTTTGACGCAAGACGAGAAGTTGGAATTGTGCGATAAAGCAGACGCGATCGTGACCAGGTTAGAAACGAGAGCGGACGCCGCGGAGAAGTTTATCAACTCTCCGGTGACTAGTCTGTTGTTCTTTTTGAAGCCAGGGGCGGAGAAGAACGCTATTAAGGCCAGATCGCAAGCAGAAGAAGCGGCGGCGGCGGCGAGATCGTTGCGATCCGCGGCGTCTAATCCGCTCGGCGGCGCAGGCGCGGCAGCGGCTGCTGTGGTGGGTATCTTAGGTGCAGGTGCGCTTTTGTTTGGTGTATTGAGTAGTGGTGGTGGAAATGGTGGAAACGGTGCTCCTTCGCCGTCGTCGAACGTGACCGCGAAAGCGCCGTCGCCGCAAACCGAACAAGTGAGAGATATTGAGGCAGCCGAGAAAATGGAGGCTGTCAAATCAGGCGAAGCGAGTGCGGAGGACGTGTATGCTATGTTTACGAAGTAAAATGAAGATTTCGACTTTAAATATTGTCTATTTAAATATAAGGATGCGGTACAGGTATACAAGCGCTACGATGTTTTACTTACTACATGACTTTGATTTCTCTCTTCTACGTTGCTCCGTTTTTTGCCTCCGAAGCGTTCTCCTCCTCTTTCGTTTCCTCTAACTCTATGTCCTCAAAACTGCCTCTCGGCGTCATTCGAAAGTTGTTCAAAAACGCCAGACGTTGGTCTCTTGGCGAGTCCGGTATGTCTCTCTCGTCCGCGGAGCCGCGCAGTCGCGAAAATCCCAAAATACCGACCCGCTTTGGTTTCCCAACTGTCTTCCCGTCGGAGGAGTGCTGACTGCTACGTTTCAAATCCGAGCCGTCTTGGCCACTCACCCTTGAATGTTCCCTCGAATTTGGTACGCTATCCGACCAACGCATGGTCGCGACAATGCTCTGAGCCAACCCTTCCGGCGCTATGAACTCGTCCAACGAAATCTCGCCTTTATCTTCCTGGTCGAAGGCGCCCCAGACCGATCTCACGCTTTCCGCCATGGCCCGTAATGATCTCACTTCGGCGTTCAAATTAAACGTTTTCACCAACGCTCTGATCAATTCTTCCGAATCCAACGTCCCAGAGTGATCTTCGTCCCAATACTCGAACCATTTTCTCGGTTGCATCTCCAAGTTTGGACAGTTACGAAATCGTCTCTTTGGCGTTTCAAAAGTCTTCAACAAATAATCCAACAATCCATCCGGTTTCAACAACTCATCGCGACTGATGAAACCATCGTTGTTCGCGTCGTATTTCGGCCAAATCTCACCGGTTAACTTCTTCTCGATCGTCCTCCAATCGACTAAAAATTGCGCTCTCAAAATGGTCACCAAATCCGTCGGCGAGACTTTCCCGTCGTCGTCGATGTCGACGATATCAAACCATAAATTCGGATTCGTCGAGCACGACGGCACGTTCACCGATCCATACACCGGCACTCGACATATAGGGCACGTCGCCGATATTCTGTTACGTTTCGTAGTATTTCTTACGTTGTTTCCGTTATTATTATTACTGTTACTCCGACTTCCTCCGCTCCGACTCGCCGCTTCTTCTCCATCATCATAATCTTCTTCTTCTTCAAACTCGCCTCCCTGATCCATCATCATCTCCTGGTCCGCGTGTTCTAACAGTTCCCTCGCGCACGCCGCGTGAAAGTAGTGCTTACACGTCCTCGTCCGTCCGTCCTGTTTGACGAAAACCGCCGTTCGGTGCGAACACAAATCGTCGTAACACACCGCGCACTCCTGGTGCTCCTCGGTGATGTGAATCTGTTTCTGTTGTTGTTGTTGGTTCATCTGTTGTTTCTGTTTCTTGTTCGTCGTCGTCGTCGTCGAAGCGTTCGGTGTTATCGCGGGCGCGTAATGGTTGGACATCAAATCTTTATTCGCTTGCGTCTCCGGGACGTACTTCGGGAAGCACATGCACGGCATGATGATGATTGCGCGACTTTCGCGAAAGGACGAGACAGATAGATTAAGATCAGAACGTGAAGAGTTCTTTCGCTCAAAGCGTGGTATTCGTACTCGTCGTGGTGGTATTGGAGATCGAGATCTTAAGAGAAGTGCCTCGTCGCTCCTCGCGTGCTGTCGTTGGTGTTGGTCTTGGTGGTGGTGTGCGTCAATCTGAAGACGCTTTTGAGTGAACGGTCATTTTTTCAATTTCTTTACTTTTTTTTCCTCCTCTCTGATCACATCACACATGCGCATTAGTCGTCAACCTCACGCGACTCTCTTTTAAAGTCTCGCACACTGATACTACCATGGGACGAAGAAAGAATCCACATCCTAAACGCGCGGTGAACGTAAAGACGATTTTGAAGGTGACGAGAGAAGAAGAAGAAGTGGAGGAAGAAGAAGAACCTTTGGTGTTGTGTTTGAGGATTCCTGACGAGGAGGATGATCTCGAGGCGAGTCAACAGATACAAAAAGAAGAAACGACTTTTATTAAGAAAGGAACGAAGAGGAAGAGAGAGCAACACGAGTGCGATGTTTGCGAGAAGGTGTTTCGATATCCATCCCTCTTGACCAGACACATGCGTACTCACACGAACGAGAGACCGTATGAGTGTGATGTTTGCGAGAAGCGTTTTACTCAATCTGGTAATTTGAAGAAGCACATGCGTATTCACACGAACGAGAAACCGTACGAATGTGATGTGTGCGAGATGAAGTTTCGTCAATCTGGTCATTTGAAAGGCCACATGCGTATTCACACGAACGAGAAACCGTACGAATGCGATGTCTGCGATAAAGCTTTTCGTGATTCGAGTACTTTGAAAAGGCACAAGCGTATTCACACGAACGAGAAACCGTATGAATGCGATGTGTGCGATAAAGCTTTTCGTCAATCTAGTACTTTGAAAGTCCACATGCGTCGCTGGCATTAGCTCATGAATAGTCATGTTGTACCAGAATAGCATTACGTTTATTGTTTACTATTATTATTATTATTAAAGCTCTACGTGGCCGAAGTTTTCTTCCTGCTCTCTTCTTTGTCGCTCTCCTTCTCGAATCAAGGTGTCTTCGTCGACGCCGTGGAAGC
>Ga0233450_10003368_pt1 | contig 15046 bp, 9 predicted proteins | sample 011ome_30_FD_189956 | JGI IMG/M metagenome (GOLD analysis project Ga0233450, IMG submission 189956) | Coastal salt marsh microbial communities from the Groves Creek Marsh, Skidaway Island, Georgia - 011501CT (spades assembly) | ecosystem: Environmental > Aquatic > Marine > Intertidal zone > Salt... | reverse complement strand
ATATCACGAAAGAAGACAAAGAAGACAGAGCGCATTAAGAAGAATGCGCGCGCGTAAACACACACACCCAAAGCGTTTAGAGAGAACAAAGCGAGTAGGAGGAGAGATGCTGTTGTTTTTTTGGAAGAAGACAACAAGCTTTTTTGCGTACCTTTTTTAAAGAGTGTGTGATATATAAAAGACAACGAATTCCCCTAAAAGGTCACCACACTGCCCAGAGTCTAGAGGAAAAAACTAATGAGGAAAAACAACTGCTCTTTTTCACTCTGAACAGTTCTGTCCTAAAAGCATACGTAAGGAAAAAGACGCGAGGGGGAACTGCTCTGTTTTCGTTGTGAAAAAGACTCTCCTTTGACTCGTCTACTCTTCAGACTTTTAGTAGGGGTTTTGGTGAATACTAGTAACCGAGAGAGGACAGATACTCAGTAGTAGTATATCAGTAGTACTATTGCAATATGTATGCGATGATGATTTGAGAGACATATTCATCGTATTGAATGCTACTCATACTCTCTATATCGAGCAACGGTGAGAGTTGCAACCACACAGAACAAAGAGGATAGAATCTCTTTCCCGGGAAACAGCGGAGAGAAGTACACCCAACGACCTCTCTCTCATCTCTCACACATCAGACGCAATACTAAAGATACCACAGATATCAACACACAAATACGCAACACTCGTCTCACAGACGCGCAACGAGGAGAACAAAAATGGGCGAAGCATCGATGGAAATATTCACGCGCACGATCGCCCCAATCCTCGGGTTCCTCCTCGCAAACGTCATGTTCTTCGCCTCGGTACCGGAGCTCCAAAAATACCGCAAAATGAACGAGTGGGGTTCCTTAAACAGCCACCCGTACCCGATCGTGGTGTGCAATTGCATCGGGTGGATGATGTACGGATCCGTGATTAAAGACTATTGGGTGTTCGTGTCAAACTTTCCAGGCTTGCTCGTCTCGGTGTACGCGTTGATGATAGCGCTGACGTTAAACGCGCGAAACGAGAAGAAGAGAAAAGAGTTGGAAAAGATGGTACTGGTATCTTGCGCGCTTTTAAGTGTAATGGGGTTTGTCTTGGGCGTGGTCATGCACGGGGACGAAAAGGAAGGGAAGAAGCGATTCGCGTCTGGGATTTTTTGCAACGTCGTCTTGGCGATATATTACGCGTCGCCGTTGTCGGAGATGCGACAGATCATTATGGAGAGAGACGCGTCGAGTTTGTATTGGCCGATGAGCGTGGCGATTACCGTGAATGGGTTTTCCTGGGCCGCGTACGGGTTTGCGTTGAAAGATTGGTTTTTAGTCTGTCCGAATATGTTCGGAGGCGTGTTGGGGGTTGTGCAATTGGCGTTCTTAGCGACGTTTGGTAAGAAGAATACTAAGAAGAAGAAGATGAATAAGAGTAGTAGTATTAGTAGTGTAAAGATAGAATTGGAGGAGCGAGGAGGAGGAGGATTAGGAGGAGGAGAAGAGGAAGAAGAAGAAGAAATTAATATCGTCGCGAACTTATCGAGCGAAGATTTGATCGTCTCCGGACAACCGAGGTCGTAGTAGTTTTGTATGCATAATGTTATTAGAGCGGCGGCAGAGGCGGCATTTATGATCGAGTTGTTAATATTATACCACTGTAATTTTGTGTTATTTAGTAAAAAGTAAAAGTTCTATTAGAATACCTCTTCTCTCTTCGTTCGCCAAAGTTAAAAAAGTATCATCATCAACGCCTGGACGATGATGAACTTTGCGTCTCCGAAACGACTAAACCAGTCGCATCCGCGCCTACTTTACCCAAGTTGCAAACATCGCACAGAGCGTCTTTCTTCTCGACGACGTACTTCGCCCCGCAACAGGAGCACGCGAGATCTTTGGTGCCTCTGTAGATTGGCGTCAGCGTCCCGGAACAGACGACAAACGGATTGCGAGAATCGTAATTCAACTCCACGGCGTCTTTGTTCTGTTTCTCGCACACTTGCAAAACCTGTTTCGCTTGCGTGGCCACGTTTGCGGGTGGGTTAAGCTCTAACAATCTTCGAGAAAACCCAGCCGCGGTTTGGAAGTTTTGCATCTTGTAAAAGATAGTCATCGCCGATCTCAAGGATAACGAGGAGTGAATCGGTTGTAAATTTTGGTGCGTGAAATACGCCGCCAACTCGGCGGCTCGGTTCGGATCCGATTTCGCGACTTCTTTGCGACTCAATTCGATTCGTAAAGCGACGGCGTAATCTCTCGCAATAGCCAACAACTCTTTCACCTCGTCCACTTCGCGTCTCGTTTCCACGGATAACAAAGTGATCGAGTGAATAATGTTCACGAACAAGTTCAACGCGTCCGAGAATTTCCCTTCCGTGACTTTTCTATACGCTTGCTTCAACTTCTCCTCGAGAATTGGCAACGTGCCCAACAAATTCGGCGGTTTGACTTGGCCGATAGGATCGGAAGAGTCCCAGTTTCTAGATAAAATCACCCGCATCTTCGCGGCGTCGCCTTCAGAGAGCGAACCGGGTAACACCCCGGTACTCGCAAACGCGCAATCCACAAACATTTGTTTCAACGGTTTGAAGTTTACGATGCCTAATTGTCTGGATAAGAGTTTCATGGCGCCATCGAATTCCCCAGCTGCCGCGTGATCGCCAGCGACCGCGGATTTGGCCGTCCACTTTTGTCTCGGGTCTACGCCGGCGCTCGGCGCGACAAACATTTCGCCCGCTTGGATACCCGTCGGCGATCCCGGCTGGCTTCCACCGACTAAATCCGCCGCCGGTAAGTCCATATCTTCCATATCCCAACCAGCGTCTGAGCCGTCTTGTGATCTGTCTTCTTCGTCGTCTCCGCCGGGTAAGATGTTCGCCAAAGGATCGTCTTTTTCCATCTCGTCGTCGTCGCCGCCGACGCCCAAATCCAAATCGTCGCCGTCGCCCCAATCGCCTCCGACACCTTCCATCTCGCTCTCGTCCATTTGGTATTGCGAGGCGGAAACTTCGCCGGACAAGACGCCTTCAAAGAATCCTTTGGATACGGTCAACAAAGGCCAGTTATCTTCCTTCAAAATCGGTTCCGGTGGCGTCAACAACTCTCCGACTGAAGCGTCGATATCCGGAACCTTGGCCCCGGCTTCTCTCAACTCCTCCGCTATTCTCTCCGCGTCGGTTTCTAAACCGTGCGTCTTCGCCGTCACGTATGCTAACGGGTGGTGACCGGCGGATTCGAGGATTTTAACGCGTTCCGTAACGTCGCCTAAGTACAACGCGTTGTGGAATTGACCCATGACGTCCGCGCGCATTTCGGAAATCTTCAACATTTTTTGCAGCTTTTCAATGTTCCCCGTGATTAAATACAAGAACGATAAGCGCTCAAAATTTTTCGTCTTTTGGTACGCAAACTCGACGATTTGGTGGTTCCCTTGTCTCAAAGCTTCCACGCCGAGTTTATGCCACGTTTCTTTCTCGTCCAACGCTTGCGCGGCAGCCAACGCGACTTCAATGTTGCCGCACTCAACCGCCAGCGCGAATCGCGTTTGTTCGTCTCTCACAAAGTGCAAAGCAATTTCTGGGTACCCTTTCTTTTGCAAATACGCGATGATCGATTGACCGCACAAGACGTTCGATTTGATCATCGATAAAACCTGATCGAATTTGCGCTGAACCAAAGCGAGCTTGAAGACGTACTCCGTCGAGTCGATTTGAATGCGTCTGTTTTTACCGTCTCGGTCCAAGCAATGGACGACGTTGCCGATGACTTTGGTCACATACACCGCGTTATCCAACGTTCGGATAATCCCGGAATCACCGTTCGGTAACGCGTATTTGATGTGGTTCAAAGTCGTGTAAATGAACACGCCTCTGTCGTCCCAGGCGCCTGATTTCACGCGAATGGTTTCGTGCACCGTGCACGCGTGCCCAAGCTTTCTGTTGGCGATTACGATCGCGTGTTTCGATAACATGGCAACCAAAGACATGTCGTTGGACCAAACGACGTATTTAATCAACGGCGTCGTTATTTCCGCCATCGCGGCTCTTTGTTGAACGTCGAACAAAATCATGCGATCTTCGGCTCGGCACAAGAGAGATCCGGTGCCGGCGTAAAAGATGGCGTCCACGGTGGAATCCGGAGGGACGCACTTCTTCGTGACTTCGTTTTTCAAGTCTTTGATTAAGATTTGGTGCGTGGATTTGTCCAAAACGGCAAACCTGTTCCGCGCGATGAACGTCGCGGAAACGCCTTGACCTCGTCTCGGCTCGTTACCGACTTCGCCCGAGCGACCGTCGTCTTTCGGCAAGACGTGCAACTCGTACGATCCACCTTCGCTGTCGGAGTTGATCAACACCGCGTTTTCAGCCGGGTTGTAACTTAAGTTGCGGAAACCAGAGTTGTTTCCACCGCCCGGAGGTCGTCTCACGGACACCAAAGGATTATCTCTTTGACTTTCAAACTCAAACGAACGCAAGTATCGATCCTTTACGTAATACAGCATGTTCGCGTGCGAGGCGTACGCCGGTCGTTCTCTTTCCAATTTAAAAACAATCATCCCAGAATCGTGCCCGGCAGCCAACAAGTTCAAGTTCGGGTGCGCGGACAAAATCCAGAATCGATCGTTTTCTCTTCGAAAGGTTTGCGCGCCCGATCTTTTACTCATGTCCCAAACTCGAATCGATTTATCCTCAGAGTTGGAAACGATGATATCTTGTCGCGCGTGGAACATCACGCACGACACGTTGTTCACGTGACCTCTCAACGTGTCCACTTCCCAGGCTTTCGTGTCGTTCATGCGCCATAATTTCACTTGGCGATCGTCCGCGCCGGAGACGATCAGCGGTAAACTCGGGTGAAACGACGCCCAATTGACGCCTCGATCGTGGCCTTCCAACACGTACTTCACCACCGCATCACCGCCACCAAACAAATCCGCGTTCATTTGCGGGATTTTCAAATCCAATTCGCTCGGTCTTTGCGGACCTCCCGGCGAGGCAACTTTCTTCCTCAGCGCGACGATATCCCACACTCGTACGGTTTGATCCAACGACGCCGAAACGACCAAGTCATCCTTCAAATGAAACGAAGCGCACATGACGTAATGATTGTGTCCCGTCAACACCGAGATGCAATTCCTAGATTGCCAGTTCCAAATGCGAATGGTTTGATCGTCCGACGCGGAGACGATCCACGGGTGTTCCACGTGAAACTGCACCGTTCGGATGTAGTCCAAGTGTCCGAGTAAGGTGAATAAACATCTGCGGAGCTTGTAGTTCCACACCTAATAATAATAATGTTGTTGTTGTTTTGAGTAGTAGTAGTAGTAGTAAAGAGAGAGATAATAAAGTCGTCAGTGATTAGAAATGTTTCCTGCGTTTCGCTTTTCGCTCGATGTCTTCGTAACCCTCAAATCTCTCCAATTTTACCCCATCACCACTCCGGCGAGATCACTCTCTTAAACGCTCTCTTTCTCACAACGCACACAAGAACACCACCACCAACGAGACGACCGACGACGACGAGAAAAAGAAGTCAAGAAAGCAAGAGCGAACCTTTATTTTATAATCGTCTCCCCCGGAAACGAACAGCGGTTGGTTGGTGTGAAAATCCACCCCACGAACCGGTCCGTCGTGTTCGTCGAATCGGTCGATCAGCGTTCCCATGCGGTAGTCCCACAATTGCACGACACCCGAATGTAACGAGGCTAAAATCCACGGCCGTTTCGGGTGGAACGAGAGGCCTTTCACGCGGTTCGATTTCGTTTCGAATTTTGTCAACATTTTTTATGTGTGTGTAAAGCTCTCTGTATGTGCTATCCTAAACGAAGCGCGCGCAACTCGCAACGCTCTTGCCCTTTGAAGCGAAAAGTGAGAAAAAAAAGAGGCTTTTCTTTTCTTTTCAAAATTAGGGTTGGACACCCTAAAACTTAGTTTTCTCCGAGTCTTTGTGTTTCGTGTTTTATGAGTAAATGCATCAGAGACACGTCTGAGTAAAAAGCATCATCATCATCAAAGCGCGTAAAAAGGAGTAGCACTGCGAAGAAAATTGCGAGCGAGAGAGAGCTAAAGAGTCGAAACCACCTTTTTTTCTCCTCCTAAACGCTCTCTCTGTCTCTGTCTCTGTTTCTGTTTTGGAGAGCAACTTTGTTGGTGTTGTCTTCTTTTAAATCTCTCGTGTTGATGGGAAGAAGATAAAACGAATTTCCATTGGTGTTTATATACATCGAGAGTGATTGGTTTGAGAGGAAGAGAGGAGGAGAAGAACAGACGAGCGCGACGATGAGCGAGAGTAAAAAGAACGACAGCATGAACCACGCGTCTTCGTCGAGACGAGAGTCCATGACGAGTTTATTCTCCGAGGAAGACGAGGACGAGCAACGAGATGAATCAAAATCACAACTGGAACTGAAATACCACGTGGCACAAAATCAGTTTTTACGCTCGAACGTCATCCGAGAACAACCTTCTTCTTCTTCTTCTTCTTCTTCGAAAGATATACATGGAACGTATAAAATAGCCGTGGTTGGGTACGGACACGTGTATGAGGATTTGGACGAGGATGGTGAGAGTACTAAAGTGAAAGAGAATGTGAATATATCCATGGACAAAGACAAACACGGCTATCGCTACGATTCCGTGGCGTTGACGAACGGTTTAATCGAAAACGGCATCTACGCCGTACGAGTGGATTATAAGCCTCGAGAACACGACGCGTTCAAACAATACGTGATAGAGGAAAAGTTTGACGCGATTTTAGTGAGGATTAACCCCGGTCAAATCACGCCGCATTCAAATCAGGAGAGGTTCGACGACCTCATGGAGGAGTTGGAAAATAAAACGGATATTTTAATCTTCGGGAACAAGGCGAGTTTACGAAACATGGGATCGAAAATCGCGCTGGTGAAAATACGCAAGTTAGCGTGCGGGTTGAGAGATACGCGGGCGTATTACACGAAGAAAGAGATGGAGAGAGGATTGAAGAAAGGGTTGAAAGTGTGGCCGAGAGTTTTGAAACAAAATCGAGGGTCGACCGGGTGCGGGATTTGGTTGGTGTGGTTGAAAGGGAAGCACGATCGGATCATGAACATGAATAAGATAGAAGATAGCGATAACAATAATACGAGCAGCAGTAATAGTAGTAGTGGTAGTGGTAGTGGTAGTAGAGAAGAAGAAGAACGAAAGAAGAACGACGACGGGGAGGAGGAATTCGAAATCGGCGACGATACGATAGTCGTCTGTCAAGAGATGAACGATAACCACATCGAAGAGCACACGTTTAAAGAGTTGGTGGCGTTTTGCGCGTGCGGGAAAAACCACCCGGACGCGGGCGGAAACTGGACGTCCGTTTCGGACGGGAACTATTTACAGCAGCAGAACGACGACGAAAACGAAGACGACGACAAAGTAGACAAACAAAGTCAACTTCTCAAAGGCGCTTTCGTCGTCGACCAACGCTTACTCCCTCGAATCAGCGAAGGCGAAATACGCATGGTATTTGTCAAAGACGAGTTATTCGAAATCATTCATAAGAAACCAGTCGGCGAGAACGGCCGTTCCGCGGTTGCCTGGAACAACAAGACGACGTTTTACAAACCGGAAGAACCGTTGTTTCGAGATTTGACCGAGAAGTTTCTCAAGAACGATATTCAACGCATCGCGAGGAAGTTAAACTTGGCGTATAACGCGTTACCTTTGTTATGGACGGCGGATTTTATCCCCATGGATGACGACGAAGAAGAAGAAGAAGAAGAAGAAGAAGAACGCGACGAACAATTCGAGAAAGAAGAACAGAACAAAAAAGATGTCAACAACAGGAAAACAAAAACGCGATACATCCTCGGCGAATTCAACTGTTCCTGCGTCGGCTTGACCAAATTCCGCGCCGCGTGCGGCCCGGACAAAGACATGTCCGACGTCTCCGACCAAGACTACTTCGATGGCGCTAAACTGTGCGACTTGATTGGCAAAAGGTGCAAATTGCGCTTGGACGAACACAAAGAAGGTTTGAAACGGAAAGCGATGGTCAATCGAATCGCGTGGGGGACGATACTCGGTTTCGTCGGTTTCGTCGCGTTGTTATCGTCAAAATCGTCGTCGTCTTCCGGACAAAAAGTAGGAGGAATTAAAGGCGTCGACAAAAACTCGAACAAAAACGATAGAAGAAGAAGAAAACCTTAATGAAAGAAGCCAAGGGTACCGGAGATGAAATATTCGCAAAGCCACATTTTGCGTATTCATCGCACGAACGAGAGAAACCGCAGTACGAAAAATGTGACGATTTTTGCGCGAGAAAAGAAGCGTTTTCGTACATCATCTATAGTAGTCATTCACAAAGCCACATTTTGCATACTCAATAACAGGAGTAGAGTTCTTTTGTATTACACGGCGTGCTCCTCGAAGACGAATGAAATCCCGCTAACGTGTTATTTGTCTCCTCTTTTCTCTAAAGTCACTCGTCAACTCCTCGAGAAATTTCAAAAAAATCATCACAAGAAACGAACACAATACACAACATGTTAGCGACCATCGGGTGGTCTCGCCGGGGCGCATCGGAGGTTAAATTGTACTCTCCTGAGGACAACAACAACGACAAGAATAACAACAGCAACGGAACGATAGGATACGCGGAAGCGAGTTGTTCTTCTTCCTCCTCCAAAAACGGGGAAAAGAGGAATTCAAAAATCCAATCGAATGAAATCAACTGCGTGGAGTGGTCGAAATCGAACGGGAACTGCGTCGCAATTGGTTTAAGCGACGGGCGAGTGGTCGTTCTGGATAAACAGTTACAGTGCGTGGGAGAAGTTAAGGAGGAAGAGAGGAAAAGAGAGAGGTTTAATACGCGTGAGAATGATGATCATGCGGAGAAGGAAAAGATGCACAAAAATACACCGTTGACTTTTGCAGCAGAAAATCCAGCGAGAGAGGAGGATGTCGACGATGACGACTTTGAAGTGAAATCGATGGATTTTCACTCGAGTTCGCGATACTTGTTAGTCGGTGGGACGTCGAATATCGTGAAGGTTTGGGATTTGAAGACGAGACGAGTGGCGAGCAGACTCGTATCATCCGGCGGATTATCAGGCGGCGGTCGTCGCTCGGCGAGTACTGCTATTGATAGCGGTGTCGTGAACGCGGTGAAATTTAGTAAAGACGATCGAGTGATCGCGTGCGGTTCAGAGAGAGGGGAGATTGTGTTGCATAAAGGTGGAGAACGATTCGGGGAGGAGGAAGATGAGGAGAGTTTTGGTTTAGGGAGAGGGAAAGAGTTTAATAAGTACTACTCGGAGCCTTTGAGCGCGTTTGACGTCAACGAGGAAAAGTCGATGATGAGTACCTCCTCCTCTTCCTCCTCCTCGGTGAAATGCTTAGATTTCTCACCGCACAGAAGAATGATGTTAGCCGCGGGGACGTCTCGTGGCGATCTGAACGTTTACGATTGCGAATCGGAATCGTTAGAGACGAGCTTTCATTCTTCGGACGCGAACAACGTCATTCGCTCGATTGCGTTTTCGCCGACGGCGCCTAGAATTATAGCGGTAGCCAACGACGACGGATCGGTTTCATTGCGAGATGTTGCCATGCATCCAAAAACTGGGGTGTGTTTACACATACCGAATCCGAATAAACGATGGATGCAATCATCGTCGGAGAACGGTGTCATTTTTGGTACCGCGGGCGCGGCGTCTTCCGTCTCGTGGCATCCGAGCGGTCAAGCGTTAGCGGTCGGATACAGAGGCAACGGCGTCGTGTCGATGTACGATTGTCGAAGCTTGAGAACGCATATGGATGAGAGGAGTAATAAGTACAGGAGCACTCGGATGAACGGTTTTAGCAATAGCACGAGCGGCGGCGCGGAATTTTACTCCGGAGACGATTTTGAGACGAGATGTTTGTTTGAAACCGAAGCGCACGAGGGCGGAAGAGTGATTGGGTTAAAATGGCAACCACCACCTGCGACAAAAGCGAAGACGAAGACGACGAATGAAGAGAACGACAGCGATAAAGAGAACAGAATCGAAAGCAACGTGCCGCGAAAACAAGAGCAGAAGCGACATCTGAATAAACAAGAAGAAGAAAGAGCCGCCGAAGCGATGCAAAAATTGAACACGAAGACGACAACTCTAGAACAACAACAACAACAACAACAACAACAAGTGCTCATTACGGCCGACGCCATCTCTGACGAAGTTTCGAAGAGGACCAAAGATGTTGTCAAAACGTGTTTAGAAAAAGAGGTGAAGTCGTTAAAAGCGGATGTGAGAAATTTGCACCTCGAACTCCTCCGCGCGCAGGAAGAAAACGCGACGATGTTTCGAAAGTTGCACGAACAACATTTGGAGTTGATGGATGCTTTGAGCAGCAGTAATTACTCTTCGAAGATGAATGGCAAATACTAGAAGACGTAATAATAAACTACGATATGGGTTTCTGTATATATTATTAACGCGGTCGGTTTCTAAATCTATTCTCTAAGTTCTATTCTAATCTTCTCGCGAAGCGAGGACGATGGTATGATTTTGCCCGCATCTTACGTCTAAAACCTTCGTCGATCGATCCTTCCATTTCACTTCAGTCGGCGTCGGGTAATCGAAATCGTTCCCTAATCCCAGTTGCCCGGCGGAAGACTCTTCGTCCTCGAAGTGCTGACCTACCGAACCGCTCCATCCCCACGTGAACAATCGATCGTCGCTCGTGATTGCGGCGCAGTGCTTGTACCCGGAAGAGACTTTGGTGAACGCGACGTTGATGTTCTGCGGTTCGTGTTTAACCAATCGAGGTTTTAAACCGTATTTCGAATCCGCTTCTTGATCGTCCAATGCTGCTCCCCAGGTGAACAAAGCGCCGCTGGATTTCGCGACCGCGACGGCGAAATTGAATCCTAACGAAACGTTTTCCAGTAAAACATCCTCGATTGCGCCTAACGCATTGGTGGTTGTATTCTCTTCTCCTCCTTTTACTACTTCTCGTCCTAATACTTTCCCGGATGTCGTTCCAATCGTAAACGTTTTCCCGTGTGCATCCACAAACGCCGCGCAGGCGTCCGTGACCGAGCAGTTGACGATGTTTCGTAAACCCGGGATTTTCCGAAACGAATTGGTTTGCGGTAACTCTGTCGCGGTAGCGGTGATGGTTGTTGATGACGACGATGATTTTTGCGGGAAGAAAAACTCTATCGCGGTAGCAATCAACGAAAACCGTTCGTCTTTATCTGTCTTAATTTTTCCGCTGTAATACGCGTCCCCGTTTGCGCTGATGAGAATGGTCGATTCTCTCCCCGTCGCGCCGTCTACGATGATAACGTCTTCTTCTCTTTCTTCTCCCGTTCTTTTTGATTCATCGAAAGTAACGAGCGTCCCTTCCTCTCTTTCCTTCCCGTCAAACGCATCTCCGACACCGAGTTGCCCTCGATCGTTCTTCCCGAACGCGAACACTCGCTTCCCGCCTCGCGCAATGCACACCGAGTGACTACTCGCCGGCCCGGATATCGCCTTTTCGATTTCAACGTTGACGTTTCCGTCACATGTAGAGTCTCTAAACTCTACTCTCGTCCATCCTCGCACGATGTCATTCATCGTCGTTTTTGCGTTATTATTACTACTTTCTCCATTTTCTCCTCCTTTATCATCATCAGCATTATTAATAATCCGAATCCCGCATTGGCCGTATTCGTTCAATCCCGTGGCGAACACTTCGCCTTTGCTCGTCACCACCAACGAGTGTGCGCCACCAGATGCGATCGATTTGATATTCCCTCCTCCATTCGTTGGTATGTCTACAGGAACGAACGTCCTCTTTGAAGACGACGATGCTGATGACCCTAATGGTATTCCGAGCCGGAAGAAATCGCCGTTCCCAGCCACGTACGCGTCCGTCTTTAACGTTCGTGAACTTTGGTTTTGCGTCCATTTTATCCGCTTTTTTTCTTCAATGGAAGAAGAAGAAAATGTCACGCGTGCTCCTCCGAAAGTGGCGATGATCTCGCAGAGCTGACGTCGTCTGTGTCGAAGAAGGAATAATCTGCTTGGTGAAGTCATCGTCATACGAGTGAGTGCGTATATATATATCTAAATAAGAGCGATGAAAAAGCGATGAGATGAGTGACGAAATGAGACAAAAGTTCGTTACAAAAATGAGAGCAAAACGATACGTAGAACACACTCTTAATGAATACTTGATGATGATGATCACGAACAACAACTAACTCTCTCTCTGATGACTCTCTCTTTATGACTCTCTCTTTCTTGTTTGTTTAGTAATTTAATAATAATAGTAATGATAAATCAGACGGCAGCGCCACCGGTCGTCTTGGCCATGTTATCGATTTCCTCGGATTTCGGTTTGATCCGTAAAACCTTCCCGATGGCGATGGTTTTCCCTTCGTCTCTCAAGGTGAACCTCCCTAACTGAGGGACGTCGGAGAACTTTTCCACGCAGATTGGCGCGGCGATGGTAATTCGAACGACGCCGATGGATCCAGCTTTTAAGTATTTGCACTTACTTTCTTTTGGCTTTCGAGTTTTCGGGTCCATTTCGCTGACGAGTTTCTTGACTTCGATTTCCTCGGTGACGGAGTGGATGTGGATGACGGCGTTGTAGCCGGTGGAAAAGATGGATTTGTGGTCTAACAATTCCACGATGGCGAGTTGGCACTCGATTTCTTGCGTGACGTGGACCAATTTGTTCGGCGGGCACAAGACCATCCCGGGATGGATATCTTTTTCGTCCACGCCGGAGAGTTTCATTCTCACGTTTTCGCCGCACTTGCAAATGGAACACTCGTCTTCGTCTTGCCAAAGCTTTTCAATTTTACAATCGATTCTACCGGGCATTAACGTGAGCTTTTGTCCGACTCGACACGCCCCAGATTCGGTTTTTCCCATGACCATGCACCCCATCTCCGCGTATTTGTCCATCACCGGCATGCGAAACGGCGCGTTCGGATCTCGATCCATCGGTTCTAAATCGTCCAACGTGTCGAAGAACGATTTGCCGCCGTACCAATCGCACTCGCTTTTCGAGACGAGATCTTTCACGTTCGTACCTTTTAATCCGGAAATCGGGACGAACGTGATGTCTTTTTCTTTGTACCCGCATATTTTCAAAAACGGAATCAGTTTCGTGTGTACTTCGTCGAATCTTTTTTTATCCCACTTGACGCTCGGATCGTCCATTTTGTTCACCACCACGACTAACTTTGTAACGCCTAAAGTTTTCGCCAACTGCGCGTGCTCTCTGGTTTGCCCGCCTTTTTCAAACCCGGTTTCGAATTCGCCTTTCCTCGCCGCGATGACCAGAACGCCGACGTCGGCTTGCGCGGCGCCGGCGATCATGTTCGGCACGTAATTTTTGTGCCCCGGCGCGTCCAACACGGTGTATCTTTTCTTCTCCGTCGCGAAATGCGCTTTACCAACCTCCACGGTTTTCCCTTTCGCTCTTTCCTCTTCCGAAGTGTCCATGATGTACGCCATGTACCACGAATCTCGATTTTTATCCTTCGCCTCTCGTTCGTACTTTTCGATGACTCTCTGATCGACTTGACCGGAGAGATACAAAATCTGCCCTCCGATGGTCGATTTCCCGGCGTCGACGTGTCCGATAAACACCAAGTTCAAATGTTCTCGACTATCTGCGTCTTTACTATTCGCCAACTCTTCCATCAACTGTTTCTCTTCCTCTTCCGCTTCTTTCTTTCGCTCTGAGTCTTTCCTCTCTTTTTCCATCTGTTGTAACCTCTTCGCTTCTTCTTTTTCTTCTTTGCGTTGTTGTTCTTCTTTTAACTTCTGTTCGCGTTCGGCCATTTGAGATAACGCGGAATCCGAGCCGGAATCGCCGCCAATCGTTAACGTTTTCGCGACCTTTTGCATCACAGACGATACTACTTCTTCTACTTCTTCTTTTTGTTCTTCATCTCCTCGTTGTTCATCGAGCGTCGACGAAACCGCTTGAGGCGGTACAGGCGCAGCACCAGAGGCGGCTGCACCTCCTAATCCTCCTCCTAATCCTCCTCCTCCGGGAACGAACGCGCTCGCGGTCGGTTTAAGATTCGTCGTCGTCTCCGCAGAATGCGTGGTATTACTTCCAGCCGGTGGTGGTCTCACGAACCCTCCTCCAGGAGGTGTGCGCATCATCTTCTTCTTTCCTTTTTTATCGTCATCGAACGCGTCGAATAAGTCCGACATGATGATTTGATTTCTCTTCTTCTTCTTAGCTCTCTTTGTTTTACTCAGTTTTCTTCTTCAGTCGTCCTCGTCGTCAAAGGTGTGCTTCTCAATCGAATGAATTAGGTTTTGTTCTCGTTCGTTGTCGTTCCTTTCGATCTGATGATGATATTCGTAGTGTTATAAAAAGTTGGTGAGGAAACGAGTCGAAAAGTGAGAGAAATGTGAAGTCCTTTAGGAATCTTGTGCGAGCTCAGAGTAGTAATATATACTATTTTAATCAACAACATCAACCACACAGTAGTGTGTGTATATATATATTTAATATCTCATTGTCCGATGTACCCGCTCGTCACGCCGACGAGTAAAATCAACGCCGGGACGCCTATTATCCCCACGATGCCTATTATCGCCATTGGATCTTTCAAAGGATTCTCCCCGCTTTTCTCCGCGGGAGATAAGAACGCCTCCGTTTCTGCTTCCTTTTTTCGGGTCAGTTTCGGTTGTTCCTCGTCTCCTTTGTTTTCTGCTCTGACCATCACTGTTGTTGAAACCTTCTTTTCGTTAAAGCGTTGTCTTTTAACGAAGAAAGAAGTCGTTCGATGATGATGATGAAGAGTCATTGGTGACGTGTAATTGTTGGTGTTGTTTACAATCGAAGATGATGATGACTTATTTTTATACGAAGAAGACGACATCATCGTCGCATTCGGCGAGAACGAGACGATAGAAGCGCTGATCGTCATTCTCTCTCTTATACTTATTCTTTCTCGTTCTCTCAAACTCTTCTTCTTCTTCTGTGTTTACTTTTTTTTTCTCTCTCCTCTGTTTTAAAGTTTGTCTCTGCGGGCTTGATTTGGTTATCAGTCGTTTTTTATATAAACCCTGAAAAAGAAAGAAAGCAAAAAAAACAAAAAAA
>Ga0233450_10003354_pt1 | contig 15070 bp, 36 predicted proteins | sample 011ome_30_FD_189956 | JGI IMG/M metagenome (GOLD analysis project Ga0233450, IMG submission 189956) | Coastal salt marsh microbial communities from the Groves Creek Marsh, Skidaway Island, Georgia - 011501CT (spades assembly) | ecosystem: Environmental > Aquatic > Marine > Intertidal zone >... | reverse complement strand
TCTTTCAAGTATCAGTAGAGAAGTCCTAGATATCACTTTGGCAGAGCCTTAGCAAAGTTATTAAGTTTATTCTTAAACGTCAGGTATTATTTTCAGACAGAAATATCAAGAACTTCTCCTTGAAATATTCTTTGTCTCTCATAATAAGTATTGTTTTGTTGTTTTTGTAGAGTCATTAGCTTTTCAGCTTTTTCTCTCCAGTTTTCTTCTAAAACCTTCTGAGCTCTTTTGTCTTGAGCTGTTAACATTTCTTCTCTAGTCTCTCGATAAGCACCATCTTCAGGCATCATAGCTTCATTATAGGGCTTAAAGACTATATTCTCGTGAGTTTGGAAAGGCATGTTTGGGAGGGGAAAATGAGATATTAGTGTCATAGTTTTCCTACAAATAATTAGAAGCTAAAGTAATTCTATCTTCTTTATTAATACCACTCTCTACTAAATGAGGTAAGAATGATCTAAAGACTAATAACCTTTTTTCTACTGCTTCAATTTCAATAACATCATGATTTTTTGGAAAAGGTAGCATATCAATATAAGGAGACTTAAATATAGTACCTTTAGAATTTTCTGGTACTTTTGCATAATAAATACAACTTATTCTAGAATTAGCATGAGTATGTTCTTCTACGTATTCATTTTCTCTATTATAATTTATCCAACCATTTCTGTGATAAATGCCTTCTGTGTAATCATGATAATGAGCGTAAGTGTTTACTGCTTTTTGAACTTTTTCTGAATAAAAATTAAACTTGTTATCGGAAACAGGGTCAAAGTTTCTAAAAGTAGTAAAGTTAGTAGCAGTCCAATCTTTAGGGCTTCCTTCGTTAATATTATTTTTTATATCATAACATAACTCTACTAACATATTATTTTCTTCTTCAGTCAATAAGTTATCAACAAATAAAAAGTTATAACCTAAAGCTGGTAAATTTTTTATTTCCATATTATTTCTCTAATTAAAAAAAAAAAATAATTCCCCACACCCCTCCAACCACCCCCGAAGGAGCAGCTAGAGAGGTGTGGGGAAAATTTAAGGGATATAGCCTTCTGTGCTAGCAACAAAGCCAGCAAAGTAAGAGTATCGAGGATCCCATCGGAGCTTATACTCTTGTTTATTAAACTCTACTACCATAATGTCATGGTCCATAGGGTCTTTAGAACTTTGCATTTCAATAAAATCAACTAACATGTAGTTAAGATTTTGATTATAAGGAATAAAAGTTTCTGTAGTATTCATTATACTTCTTCCAATACAATAAACTTTACGTTATAAGGATTAGGTAGTTTTTTAACATCATCAATATGGTTTTTAGATACCACCATAACCTCTACTAAAGGCTCTTCAACAAATCCTACGTGATGTCGAATATCCCAACGATACATAGAAAAGCTTCTTTGACCAATTTTACGATTGATATTAGCTAGTTTAGACTCATTAGGATCAGTACAAATAATAGACATGTCAGGATGTTTCCATAGGTAATCTATTAAATGCTCTGTAAATTCATCTATACCATATATAGCACAAACACCTATGTCTCCATACTTTTTGTAATAATCATCAGCAGAAGTTTTAGGGTTATGTTTTAGCTTTATCTTAGCTGGTCTACCTGCCTTTTTCTTAGTCGGCTTCTTTGTTGCTGTTGTCATCTGATTCCAATGATTCTTTGAGTTGAGCAATAATAGCGTTACGACCTGCATCTACTACAGCTAATTCTGCTTGTAGTGCTTGTGCTTTATTACCTGCAGTTTGAATTACCACTAACATGTTTTGTTCTTGTGATGTCATATCCTCAATAACATAAGACTTATCGTCTAAAGTAATTGTTGCTTTTTGTTGTTCTTGTAATTGTTCAGTCATTTTTTAATCTTTCTGCTAATTCTTTATAACCACCAACTAACTCTAATACCACAGGAACAGTTGTCATTCCTAAGTCTAACTTAATTAAATCCATGTAGTGTGGGTTAATAGTAATATCTTTATATACATAAGGAGTATTAGTACTATCCAAAAGGTTAAGAGCTTGAGTACAATGCCCGCATTTCTCTCGTCCTAATACTAAGTACATTACTCTTCCTCGTCTTCTTCAGAGGCTGCTAGACAAGCCATAAACCCTGCCTCAAACAAAACATGAAATATATCGTTTAAAGAGTTATCAGAGTTTAAATCAAATCCATCTTCCATAAACTCATTAAAATACTCTAATACTACAGCATCTAATTCTTCAGGTGTCATCTTTTTTTCCTGTTTTCATTTTATCTTTTTCTAACCAAATTAAGTGGCTAATAACACCACGATTTAGTCCAATATCCTTAAGAGTTTTATCACTTAAACTATTAAGCTGTTTAATAGTTTCTCGATGTGCTCTCCAGGTTCTTAAGTATCGAATGTATCGAACAATAATATGTTCTTTTAAGTATTTAAGCATTATCACTCCAAGCTATGCACTTCCAATCATGTGCAACCCAATTTAGTTTTTCAATAGCCGCAATACCAAATCCTATTTGCCTTTCACATTCTTTTTTAGAAGCAAATAAAATAGGATTAGCGAAACCTTTGCATTCAGTTCCCTCTATAGTACATGCTAGTATAATTGCAGTAAACATTTGTTTTCCAATCTAAAACGGCATCCACCCTAACCAATTGAGAAAGTATAGTCCGACCCACGTATTAACTATACTTCCTGCAATAAAACCAAGGGCATACCCAATTAATTTAAAGGTATTATCCAATCTTATACTCCGATTTATTTGCTATAATACTCATAATGTATTCATTACAAGCATCCCAACTAGTAAATACTTTTTTAGTATTACTATAGTCATCTTCTGCAGTTCGACCACTATAGTTTAATACATAGCCGTTTTCACAAAAGTCTACAGAAAAATCAGCTACTTCTTTTACAACTCTATCCATTTTTATCTCTCTTATATAATATTATTCTTTAACGTCAGCTATATTTCACACCCACCTGCCGCACAGGCTAAGGTTTGAGCACCTTCGGTTTCGTCTTCAAGCTCATAGTTAGGAAGCAAAGAAAAGTCTACTTTAGGGAAGGCATGAACTGCTTTAATGTACTCTTGCTCAGTACAAGGTGAGTAAGGGGCTTGTGCATAAGTATGCTCGCTATAAGGCAAGAAACTAATACCAGTTACGTTATCAAAGTTCTTAAATACCCAATTACCTACTTCTAACCACTCATGTTCTTTTACATAAATAGTTACTGAGACTGAATGTTCTGACCACCAAGTTTGATAAGTCAACCAGTTCTCAAGTTGCTCGATAGCGGTTTGCTCGTTAGCTAGGGTAGCACCCTCTGGTGATTTAATCGGGAAGTAAAACACAGTAGTACGCTCTAAGTTCATAGCGTCTGGTTCGTTAGGTACCCCTTGATCCTTAAGAAGTTGTGTTAAAGGATCGTTGTTTGACTGACGAACAGATCGAATATAATAAGGGGCAAAGCGACCATGAATGCCACTAGCGCTGTCAACAAGCTGGCTAACAGTACCGCTTGGCTTAACTGTAGTAATAGCTGTAGCGGGGTTAATAGAAAGCCTTTCGGCGTATTCTTTATTAGTTCGTATGGCAACATCTTTCATTTCCTTTAACAGCTTTGGATCAGGGTTTTGTAATAGTTTACAGTCTTGAATACCAGTTAAGCTTACACCTAGCAAGCTTTCGTCTTCACAATTCTTTTGCCATATCTTTCGCACGTATTTAAAGTCTGTTAGTGAGGCTTGGAAAGTACCAAGAATAGTAGCAATACGCACTTTACGCTTAAGGTCTTCTTCTGTATCATCTACACGACATACTACTTCAGATAAGTTACACAGTTGTCCTGAACGCAATAAAATTTCTGCACAAGGATTAGTACCACGAATTTGTGAACTATCCCTACGACCCCCGTTAGTATTACGCTGAGCACCATAACGACTATAAATGCCACGCTCACCAGAGCCTGACTTCTTAAGCGCTAACCACTCTTCCATAAATACATCCATAGAAGGTTTTTGATCATAAGCAGCAGAGTTATTTGCTAAAGCACGTTGTGAGTTATTTTCCCACCACATACCTGATTTAGCATCACGTACTTCTGGATCTGTAAGATCACTTAGAGAAATTAAAGCAGAGCGGCGTACACCACCTACTACAACAATCTCTGCAATCTTACATACAATGTCATGTACTTCAATAGGCCGTAGTTTACGCCCCGCTGCGTTCTTAAAGGTATTTGTTACAAACTCAAATAAACGTTTAAGAGGTTCAGGACCAGAAGCCCGACCACCCATAGTTTTAAGACGCGCACCTTCTGGTCTAATTTTAGAATAATCCCATTCATGAATATTTCCTAAATATAAATCTGCTATAAGCTTACGTAATCCTTTTGCCCAACCTTCAGCACTATCTTCAATAGAAATAGTACGTTCTGTTTTAACAAATTGATCATTAATAATAGGCAATTTATTTACAGCACTGGCTTCAGCTGAAAAGCCTACACCTGTTCCTGCCATAAGAATATAAAGTATTTCATCAAATACTCGTGGATGATCTACTTCTGCAAAGCTACAATTGTAACCTCGGAAGTGATTTTTTGATAGTGCATCTCCTGCACTCCACATAGAGCGCATAGAGGGCATGACTTCTTTGTTGTATACAGCATCATGCACTTCTTGGAATTCCGCATCAGTAATAACATTATTGCCGATTTGTTCTTTCCAAAATCCGATGAGTCTATCTACAGTTTCGTTCCACGTTTCGCGCCGATTCCAATCAGCTATAAAACGTGAGTATCGTGAAAGATGGATAAAGTCTTCGTAAGCTTTCATAGTAAGCTACTCCTGTTCGTTTTCGTTAAAATACTTGAATGAGTCCAACGGTTCAGCCGTTGGTTTTTTCTTTTTAGACTTAGGTTTAGGGGGGTACCACATTTCTTTAATCTTATTAAGATCTGATTGTGGATAAAGCTTTTTAACATTAGGATTAATAACCCATTGATCAAATTGATCATCAGATAACCCTTTGTTTTTAAGCATATTGTAAACTTCTTTCATTAGTGCATATTCCTTTTTGATTGTAAGTGTGAATTCATTATTGTATCTGCAAAATAATAAAACCTGTCACCTAACTCTGTACTTTGTTCGTTAATGTTGTGAAAAGAATTAACTATCTTTTCTATAAATTCCATTACATTAGGATTAATTTCTGATACATCTGCACCACCATCTAGTAGCTGTAATATAATAGACATCCAAAACTCGTCTGGTGGAGAATCAAACTCGCTCAAAGTTCTCTTCGTTGAATTCATCGGAACCCTTTCTTAATCTGCCTGTGTCAAAGTTATAAAACATAGAACCCGATGGGCCAGTTAAACCTGTATATCTACATTTAAGAACCTTAGTTCTAATAGTATTTCTTTCTTCTTCGCTTTCTGAACCAACGTTTCTAGCAAAAGCAATAATGTCCATACTAATTTGTTTAATACTACCTGATCCACGAATATCGTCCATAGAGGGTAGCTTACCTTCTTCAAAGCTTTTACCTTTGTTATCTGTTTTACGCAAGTGGCTAATAAGACCTAGCCATACGTTATATTTCTTAACCAAACGTAAAAGATCATTCATAATTTTATCTATCGCTTCGTTTCCGGTAAGTCCTTCAGTTCCTTCAGAAGCAAGTATAGTAATGTGGTCCACAAAGAGATACTTACAACCGCTAAGACACATATACTCAAGAAAATCCATGATGGAGCCATCAGATATAGAACCTTGATGATCAAGGACCATAACACGGTTATCACTAAAAATAGTATCAAATCCTTCTTTAAGTTCATCTATAGGGATCTCCTCTTTGGCAGGATTTCTACTAAGAGCCATTCCAGACATTTTTCTTGCAGTCTCAGCGGGACTTTCTTCCAAACTAATAAGGCCGATTTTATCTTCAGTTCTTTCAAGAAGATGTACAGCAATTTCCCGAAGAAGCGTACTTTTACCTGATCCGGTTCCGCTAGTCCAGAGAGTGATTTCTCCGAATCGCATACCTTTAAGCTTCTCATTAAGACCTTCCATAAAGTCGGGATAAGGTACAGATTCAATTTCATTATAAGCCTCCAGTTGAGTCCATAGTTCATCTTTAGTAAGAATACCTGCAGGTGTATACTCTACTGCATCGTAGATTACTTTTAATACTTTGTCAGGTTCTTTAATCCAAAGATCACTAGCATCTTTTTCTGTTGATTTAGCTATTTTAATTTTATCGTAGCCAATTATACGAGCAGCTTCTTTTACTGCTTTTTCACCAGCTTCGTCTTTATCAAGCCATAAAATAACTTCATCAAAGTTACGAATCCAATCACGACATTCGATAAGATCTCGTATAGAACTAGCACTACGAACACTAACCACAGGATAAAAAGTCTTATACTTCTTATACCAAGCCGATTGGACTGCCATAGCATCTAACTCGCCCTCCGTTATAACTAATCTTTTACCGCCGTTGTAGAGTTGTTGTCCAAATAGTCCACCTCTAACGGTACCACAGGAGGTAAAGGTTTTGGGTAGCTCTCTAACTTTGTAACCGGAGATCTTACTGCCCACATAATAAGGATAGTAATGACTAGAAATATCTCCGTCAATATTATAAGATACTTTAACACCGTAATGCTCCGATACTTGTTTATAAATATTTCGTTCTTTAAAGCCACGTATCGGATATTCTTCTGTAATTTCTGTTACTGTGTCGTTATTAACTGCTACCCATTCTGTTTTTGCTGGTTGCATGTTGCCCTCCTTTGGGGCAGGAAAAGAGGCTCTACAAGAAAAACAAAATGCAGAGCCTTCTTCATAAATTTGTTTGGCATCTGAACTGCCACACTTTTCACATGGTTGATTACGAGTGACTATTGTCCCCATCATCTGCTCCTATATGTGCTGTGAATTTAGACATTTCTTGAAACAATAAAAAGAATATAATACTTGTGATAGGATTAACTAAGTGATAACCCATAATTTCTGAGACTAAAGTAAAGGCTAATAAGCCAACACTCACAATCCATAAGGCTACTGCCATCGGTGATACTTCCATTATAAAAACCTTTTCTTTAATACATTAACATACCTCTTGGTTTTTGTAGTAGGAAACTCTTTTGGTACAAACCTAATAGCAGCAATTTGTCTATTGTAAAACCTAGGTGTAACATTATCCGGTAAGTATTCTGTCATACAATCAGATAACATTTGTAGATAAGCTTCTGCATAATACAATCCACCTTTAGTTTTATAAAGATCTACAATTTCAAATTTAAAGTTATCTTTTTTATACTTACCAATGTCTTGTTTTAAAGCTTTAGAAGAACCTATATAAGTTTTCCATGTCATTGCTTTTCCGTAAGTTCTAGATTTCTTTTTACCGCCATGCCAAAATTGTTTCTTTCCAATATAATACTGTTTAGTAGTTAAATTTTCTATACAATATACAAAGCCAAACCACTCACTAGGATCAAACTTTTTATTATATTCCCAGTGGCCTTTATCTGTTAACATAGGCATTGTACTTTTCTTTTGGCAAGTTAAAGTGATCATCTTGTTTGCGCCAGATATGTAATAGCTTTCCATTAGCTAACATATGAGCATGGCCTTCTTCACTATAAAAATCATTATATGCTTTGCAAACAATTTCTTTTCGGTGTGCAGGTAGTGTTGTACCTTCAAGCATTTTCTCAGCTTTCTTAGGTCCAACTTTAGGAATACCTGGGATATTATCTACACTATCACCCATAAGTAATTGTTTCCAATAGAAATAATCAGCATAGTCTTTGTCAATTGTATAAGTTTCTTTTTTACGAGGATTGTAATGAAGACCTTCAATGCAGTCTAAATCTTTATCTACAGTGACAATTACATAAGGTTGCTTACACTCATTAGCCCAAATGCGAATCATGTCGTCAGCTTCACAATTATCTGTTAGTATACAACCTTCATATTCATTTACAACATCTGATTTCAAATCTAAGAACCAGTCTGGTCTTGTAGATTTTGACTTTGATCGATTAGCTTTATATTCAGGGTATAAGTCTACTCTAAAGTTATCAGGGCCACCTAAGGCCATGACATAATCATTTGTAAATAAGCTTTCTAAAATAGCAGTAAAAAGACTATCAAAGTTTTCTCGTGCTTCTTTTTTGGTTTCTGCACCCCATATACTCATATATAGTAATACATCACCATCAACAATAGCTAACATAATAGCTCCTTTAATTGTTCTTTAACGTCAGGTATTATTTACTCTTTGTTTTCTTCAGTCTCCATACCTCTGCGAACTAACTCAAGAAATCCCATGTTAAAGATTTGAGCAAAAGTTTCTTTGTCAAGATCTAGCTCTAAAGTTGCAGAGCCATCCTCATGTTCATCAATAGAAACTACTTCTATACTATGTACTTTACTTTCCATTTAAAGCTCTCCTTTCAAGCTTATTAATATTAGCTAACATAACATCACCTAACTCTAGCCCTGCATTATCTGCTAAAATAGTAACATACCATAGTACATCACCTAGTTCATCAATAAGGTTTTCGCGGCTAGTAGCGTTACATACTTCTTCTACTTCTTCACGAAGACCTGCCTTTAAATTTTGAGCATGTACGTGAGTATCACCATAAAACTCTATTGCTAGTTTCTGATATAGTTCTTTATTGATTTTATTCATCTTTTATCCTTGATAAGCTCTAATTTAAATAAACCTTCAGGGCTGTTAACTGCTGCAACAATATCAAGTAGTTGTTGAAATGTCATTACTACAACATCAAACTCGTTTTTATATTCTTGCCACTGTCTAACAAAAACAGTAGAATTATCACCAATAATAACTTGAACGTCTTCTTGGTCATCATCCTCTGACATTGTAGTTATAACAGCATCGTCATCAATAAACTCTACTGTATACATTACTCATAGTCCTCTTTTTTTGCAGCAGTATAACCATCATCCCAGCCATCGTCATAACCCATTTCACGACCGTTTTCAAAGCCGCTCTCATAACCGTTTTCGTACCATTCTTCTGCTTCTGTACTGTTTTGACTTGTTGTAATTTCAATACAATCAGCTTCTACGTCTTCAATGTCTTTTATTAAATCTCGATTTAGCTCAAGACCTTGAAATTTAAGCTCTTCAAAAAATTTACTAAAACGGTTTTGAATCATAACTTCCATAGATGTAGTAATACTCATTGGCATGTCTCCTTATTAGCCTTACGAAGTCTTTTATTATAAGCACGTTTAATCTTTTTCAAGTCTCCTCTTTTAAAGTTAAGAAATTTACGAGATTTGCTAAAAGCATCCATTTCATCTCCAGACTTTAAAGGAACTCTTTTAATCATCTTTTTCTTTTTCCTTTCGATACCAATCTTCAACCCAATACAAATAGTTATCTATTGTGTCATCGTTAACATAACCCTCTTTAACCCATGCTTTAAAAACTTTCTCATGATCTTTAGTCAGTGTAGTTGGGTTTGACTTTGTAGTGCTCATTTATACTCCTCTTTACATTAGCCTTCATGCGTTTAACTTCTAACGCATGTTTGTATTCAGGTTTATCTAATAAAACTTCCATAAATTCTTCAATAGCTTCTACTCTAGCTTCTAAAGATTTTTTAGGAAAATTACCAAAAGGGTCATGCATATTAGCCATTGCTCTTTCTTTAGCTCTATTTCTTTCATCATCAGTCATTGGTCTAATGGACGTCATAGTAGTCATCTCCTATTTTACAATCACCACAAGTCATAATATTAATACCATACTGCTTAGGCGCATCTTCAAAGCATTTAATAATAATTTCTTTAGCTTGTTCTGCTTCATTTTCTTTAACTTCTACAGTATGCTCGTCATGATAAAACAACAAGTGTTTAAAATCAATCTTATTTTCTTTTAGACGTTGATCAATAAGATCTACAGTAGCTTTCATAACTACTGCTTCAGCGCCTTGAATAAGATAGTTAAGAGCCTTATGCCTTTCAGAAGGATCTAAGCATATTTTTCTATCATCCAAGCCTGGAATAAACCCTTGTCTTTCTATTAACCCATTGACTTTGTCAACTAGTTTAGCTAACGCAGGTAAAGCTTTTTTATACCGATGCATAGCTGATCTTGCTTGACTTACTGTTTGATCAATATATCCACTAAGCTTTTGAGCACCAGCGCCATACAAATAAGCAAAGATAAATCGTTTAGCTTGATCACGAGTGCAGCCAATAATATCTGCATTCATTTGATGGATATCTCCATTAAGTACTGTATCAGTAAACTTATGATCATCCATATAATGTGCTAATAAACGCAATTGGCAAGCGGCTGAATCAGCGCTAACCAACTTATATCCCACAGGGACAGTAAATAGTCTTCGGAACTCTGGTCCGAGAGTGGCTTTTCCTGAAGGCAAATTAGCAATAATTTTATGGGTCTGTCTAAAAGTAGGAGTACCAATATTAAAGACATCGCCATGAAGCCTATTATTTTTATCCACATGGTCAAACCACCCTTCAAGTATTGACTTACGAGATCTAAGAGTATAATACTCCATTAATGATTGTCCCACTTCCCCAAGTGGTTCCAAGGAATTATCGGAGAGTTTTGGAGATACCTTGATGAATTCTCCATTGACTCTTTTCCAATTCCATTCGTCCGGTTTCCATCCGATTGAATAGAGGTAACGCTTAACCGTATCAGTATTACCAATGTCACCAATAACAAAATCAATCCTAGAGTAACTAGCCCAAATGGGGCAAGTATCAACAGTGGTGCCATCAGGAAGCCCAAACCAACGCTGTATGTGCGAACTAAGTTTTCCTGATTTCGTGTAAGTCGGTTTCTTTTCGATTGCATAGCGTTTTCCTGTAATTGGTTCGTGTTCTTTCTTTGTATCAGGATCAACTACTTTTACAGAAGCACTTAGTTTAGGGTTAATAAAATCAGAAATAATCTTCATTTTATTATCAATTGTAACTAATAACGCTTCTGCAGCTGATTTATCAAACTTCCAACCATTCTGGCATTGCTCTACCATAATCCTGTCTAGGTTCATTTCTAAGCGTAATGCTTTTAATACTGCCTTTGATTTAGTATTTTTAACATAAGTTTGTAATTCTTTTAACAAGTATTTATAAACCTTAGTACCAAGGCGAACATCTTGTTGCATGTATACAAACATTTCTTCATTAAACTCTTCAAAGCCCGATGAATACTCTCCTTTATTATCGTTAAAGAATTCACCCCACAATTTTAAAGAGTGGCCAAATCCAAACCTACGATAGTTAAGGACTTGAGACATAACTTTAGTACAATGTACTGTGGCTTTAGGTTGCCAACCTGTTAGCTTAGTTAAGGCAGGAATATCATAGCCAAAAGCATTATGTGCTACAATAGTGTCTGCTTTATCTAATAATTCTAAGAACTCATTAAGCTGATGAGGTCGAAACCAGTATTCTTTACCAGTATCGACATCAATAGCACCCGCACAATGAAACTTAGACAGCTTTGGCAGAAGATTATCTGCCTCTATGTCAAAGACTAGCCTCATCAATTTTCCTCATTTCTTTTGACATGTTATAAAGAAGATAAGCAAGGCATTCATTATATTCATCATGTAAGTCATTGTCTAAAAACATTTCTGCCCAATATTCTAAAGAGTTTGCCAACTCAGAATACTTACCATTGCCTAAATCAAATTCTAAATTTTCAAGTGTTATTGGTTTGTTCATCCATTATCTCCACTTCGGCTTCTCTATAAAAGTCATATGCTTCGTACGCTTTAGCTACTGCACTAGCAATAGAATGATCTGGATGTTGAGTGCGATACATTCTTGCTATTCTTTTAATAAAACTATAATCAATCATCTAATAAGTCCCCTAATAGTAGATGTGCATCATTAATCTTTTTAAATACTTCATCGACTGTATGAGATTCATAGTCTCCTGTTTCATGCAAGTAATGCATTGCAGAAGATAAAGACTTTTGTACTCTTTTTAAATCTGGTTTAACTTTTTCAAAAGCTTCTTTTTGCTCATCATACCCTGCATTCCAGTTATCAATTTCTTCCTGAGTTAACATCTTAGTACCTCCAAAGTCCATATTTTCTACAAAATCAGGCCACGTATTCGTATTTTGTTTCATTATCGTACTCCATGATTACTTCAGTACGTTCTACTCTCGCACTTCTTTTTTCTGACTTCATCTTTTGAAAATAACTACGTATTTCTTCTAAGTTAAAAGAACTATGCACTTCTTCCCAATAAAGATCAATACAACCACAGTCTTGAGTTGTTTCAAGAAATTCAGATATAGTGTAATATATCATTTATGTGAACCCTCTAACACTTTTACCAAGCGATTAGCATACCATTCAATCTTTTTAGCATCTTGCAAAGAAGCATCTTTTTTACCTAACCGCATAGCATACTTAAATATATGTCCTAGTAAGTGCGCTTTAACGCCCTCATGCTGCTTAAGAATATACTCCATAAGATCTATATACTCTAAGCCTTCAGGAAACTTATCGTAAGCTTCTTTAGGAATCATTTTATAATGCTTAGGATTAATAATAGCATCTTGATCGTCATTTGACATTTTGTCAAAGTCACCGTGAAAGTCTACTTCTTTCATTTCTTTCATAATACGTTTTTCTACTCTGTTCATCAATAAGTACCTCGACCAATCTTCAATATATTCTTTAGTGTCAGCAGAATAAACTAATACATTATTAAAATCAAAAACTTTAATAATAGGGTTATGTTGATTAGAGCGCCAGTAAGACCAACAATCAATTGCTCTTTGCCATTCTTCTCCATCATAGTCTGGCTTCTGCATAGCAGGAGTTCGATACACCTTATATTGCATTAGCTTTCCTTTTTTGTATATAACGTTTTAATTCAGACCTATTTTTAAAGCCATAAACTTGAGCTGCTCTTTGCTCTGCTTCGTATCTAGGATAACCAGCATCATATTCAAGTATTGCTGCTCTTTCTTCATATAGATCATCTAATTCTTCAGCTGATAGTTCGTCCATTAAAAACCTCTATAACTGGCTTGCCGCCACTTTGAGTTAAAACCGCCATATCTGCACTATAAATTCTTTCTTCTGTATCTGTAAATACAAAGTGTTCATGCTTATATGGATTATAAGTAACAAACCTGCGAATCCCATTTGGGATTATGTATTCTAATAGCTCTTCGCCTCGTACAAAAGCATGTACATTTTTTACTTTTTCTTTTAAAACTTTTAATCGTCCTGATTGCCGTACAGCAAACGTTGGTGATATAATCACTACACCGAGAGTATGACGGATTACTTTTCCGTAGTCATCTTTCTGTCGGGACTTAACTGAAAATAAGTGTTTATGTAAGTTGTAATATACTTCAATCTTCACGTCTTAATCCTTCTATGTCTTCCTCGTTTAATTTTTTACGAGAATAATTTGTTGAGTAAACGCTAATTTGATAATCAGGAAATTTATACAAAGACATAAGTTCATCTCTAATGTTAGGAACTCGCCAGAAGTCGTCTGTTTCTACTCTAAAATAATGTCGCCATTGAATTGAGTATTCATCATATGGATTATGTCCTGAGTTTTTTGCAATATTAATTATCCACATGAATTATACTCCTTTACTAGTTTTAATTTTTTATTAACTTCCCAAATGTCTATAGACTCTATATCAGTTTCTTTAATAAGCATCTCTGCTATTTCTTCGGCTTTATCTACGCTTGAAGAATAATCATAAAATCCACCATTAACTTCAATTTCATAATAAAATTCTTCTATAGTTTCTTCATCCCGCATGTTCAATACAAGCCTCCACTGCTTCATCTAGTGTTTCATGAACTTCTGTTGCCATTGCTGTCATAAAAGGATTTAAAGTATCGATAGGAGGTACCCACATAATAATTACCTTGTTTTTCATATGAGCAAACATTACTTCCGCAGCAGTACCTTGGCCTTTAACTCCTGGAATGTCTCGCATATCTACAAGCAATACTTCACAACGGGCTATATCTCTTAAGTCTTGTTTAAAGATTCTGTTAGCAATATTGCGATCTAATCCCTTATCATTAAGTATTTGTTCATGATAGCTAATACGTCTAGTAGGATCAAGAACTTTAATGTCAGCATCTCTAAATTTATCATGAGCATACCATCTCCATGACTTCATGTCTTGAGCTGTTAGACCAGCCATAGGCCCAGCTAAATATACACCTCTACACAGTTCCATCTTTTCTCATTACCTCATAGTTGTTTAACATTGCAATACACATGTCTACTGTTTCTAGGCTAACATTCATTGTTCTACCCCAAGTAATTTCTCTTTTACTATCAGAGTGATGAATGACAATAATTCCATTTGATATTCTTCTGTAATACATTATAATTTTCTTCTTTTAATGTAATTTTTTATAATATTATAAATCCAAACTACTATTGTTACAGGTAAAGCAAATAATGCTAGCACAATAATTGACTGACTAATAATATAGGGAATCCAAAAATTTATTTCAGAAATCATTTAATTTCCTTAATAAAATCGGGAGAGACCCAAACTGAATCTCTCCCTAAGTTAATTAAAATGACAAGTCGTCTTCTAGCTCATCTGATGATGAGAATTGATCTTCATCTACTACTTGATTATCTGCTACTTTTACTACTTCCATTTCTACCATTGCAAAATCGTCTTCACGAGGCTTTGGTGTATATTCTTTAAGAGTAGTTACTTGAACATCCGTTAGCATTGAAGCTACGCCTTTACGACCACCTACTTCATAATTATATTGATAAATACGAATATTACCTATTGAACCATTACCTAAGATATTAGGATCAATAGCAGTCAAATTACCGCCTACTAAATTAACAGGATTTTGTGGTTCTCCGTTAGCTTTCTTTGTTTTCTTCTTAAGATTTGCTTTGTAGAATATACCTTTATCATCTTCATCAGGTTTAACGTTGATGTTAAGATCTTTCCACTCTTTAGCTTGCTTTTTATCACGAGTACGAATCTGAACTTCCCATGTAGGGTTGTTAGCATC
>Ga0233450_10003333_pt1 | contig 15118 bp, 13 predicted proteins | sample 011ome_30_FD_189956 | JGI IMG/M metagenome (GOLD analysis project Ga0233450, IMG submission 189956) | Coastal salt marsh microbial communities from the Groves Creek Marsh, Skidaway Island, Georgia - 011501CT (spades assembly) | ecosystem: Environmental > Aquatic > Marine > Intertidal zone >... | reverse complement strand
AAACGCGCCTTACAATTAATAGATTCGGGACAATCGGATGTCCATCATTTTGATTTTTAGTTGCAATAGTTCCTTTTGCTTTCAAGTAACATCGCTACATTTGTAAAACGATGGGACTATTTTCAAAAGATAAAGGCGAGACGATTAATTGGAAAATACTTGAAACAGAAGCCCAATTAACGGAATTCTTTGAGCTTTCTATGAGTAAACCAATAGCAATATTTAAACACAGTACTAGATGTTCTTTGAGCTCGATGGTTAAGTCGCGCTTAGAGAGGGGCTGGGATATTAAAGATAATGATATAGAGATGTATTATTTAGATTTATTGGCCCATCGTAATATTTCAAATAAAATAGCTTCAATTTATAATGTTGAGCATCAGTCGCCGCAATTAATTGTATTGAATCAAGGGAAGGTGCTGTATCACAAGTCTCACGGAGAAATTGACGCAGGTAATTTAAAGGAAAGTATAAGAAAGTAATTCAATATTTACGCAATAAAAAAGCCACTGGTTTAATCGCTAGTGGCTTTTTCTTGATATAAAGAGTAAATAATTATCTTTTGTTAATGTCAACAAATGGCCTATCTGTTGCACCGTTATAAACTTGTCTCGGCCTTCCAATAGGCTCCCCGTTTAATCGCATTTCTTTCCATTGAGAAATCCAACCTGGTAAACGACCAATAGCAAACATCACAGTAAACATATCTGTTGGGATTCCTAAAGCTCTGTATATAATTCCGGAATAGAAATCTACGTTTGGATATAAATTTCTTGCTTTAAAGTATTCGTCTTCTAAAGCAACTTTTTCTAATTTCTTAGCGATATCTAAAACGGGATCTTCAATTCCCAAAGCTCCTAAAACATCATCAGCAGCTTTTTTAATAATTCTAGCTCTTGGGTCAAAGTTCTTGTAAACTCTATGACCAAATCCCATTAAACGGAATGAATCGTTTTTATCTTTCGCTTTTAAGATAAATTTATCTACATCACCACCATCAGATCTAATAGCTTCTAACATTTCAATTACGGCTTGATTAGCCCCACCGTGAAGAGGTCCCCATAAAGCAGAAACTCCAGCAGAGATAGATGCAAATAATCCCGCGTGGGAAGAACCAACGATTCTTACTGTTGAAGTTGAACAGTTTTGCTCATGATCAACGTGCAATATTAATAGTTTGTCTAGTGCATTAACTATTTCCGGATTAATCTTGTATTCTTCTGTAGGTATTTCGAACATTAGCCTCAATAGGTTTTCTACATAACCTTTAGAATTATCATAATAATTTAGAGGGAGTCCAACATGTTTTTTGTAAACCCAAGAAGCAAGCACCAAAAATTTACCGAGCATTTTGCAAACAGCATTATACAGCTGATCTTCAGAATTAATGTCTAGGGATTTTGGATTGAATGCTGTGAGTGCACTAGTAAGTGAAGACAAAACTCCCATCGGGTGCGCTGATTTAGGAAATCCATCAATAATGTTTTTCATTTCCTCATCAATCATTGTGTACTTGCGAATATCGTTTTCGAATTTCGTTAATTCAGCTTTAGAAGGTAGATTTCCAAAAATTACTAAATAAGAAGTTTCTAGGAAATCAGCGTTATCTGCCAAGCTTTCTATTGAGTATCCTCTATATCTTAATATACCTTTTTCACCATCTAAATAAGTAATTTCACTTCCACACGAACCTGTGTTTTTAAACCCCGGGTCAATAGTTATATATCCCGTACTTCCTCTAAGTTTTGAAATGTCAATTGCTTTCTCATTCTCTGATCCCTCAATAATCGGGAATTCAAACTCTTCTCCGCCAAGTATTAATTTTGCTGTCTCACTCATGTTTAAAAAGGTTTTTTGTTTTCAAAATTTGAAGCGTAAAGATAAGGAAATTGTCAAGTTTTAAAAGCTTTTCCCTATTAAATTCTTTTGTCATTGTTTCCGTTTAGTCTGTTTTGTAGAATAATTAGAAGCAGCAGGAGTCTATCTTAAAATCTTTCTAACAAATGCAACCGTAAAATAGCTCATCATAAATACACCAATCCATCCTTCTAGTGGTGCTATTATTTTGAAAAATCCTTCTGGCGTGCATTCTCCATATCCAATAGTTAAGAAAGTAACCGCACTAAAGTAGAAAGAATCAATTATTTTTTCCCATGCCGACATGTTTTCAGTGATACAGCTAATTTGTCCATAGCCTGTTAATTCGAAAAGCACATAAAGTAAGCTATAAAGACCATAAACCATATATATGCTGAATAAAACTCTGAATGGACTTGTAGCATAAAGACCCATATAATCAAAGACAAGCTTTTGTGAAAAGGCAGATGGATATACCCAAATCGCATTCCACTTATTCTTCTTAATTTTGTCTATCGTTTTGTATTTAAGCTCATAACGTTTAAATTCCACATAGGCTTTATCCTCATCGTTGTATTGACCAGAATTATGAAAGTCTTCTTTTAGAATTCGGTACTGATCTGCTTTTTGAAGGGGCGTTGTTTTGGTTTGTTTGCCAATTAGTTTAGGTATGTTGTTGAGTCTCCATGAAACAAATATCTTACCTAAGTTTTTTACACCATAAATATATAACGTCTCAATATCAACTTTAGAAACACCTGGTTTTAAATCAATAATATCTCTAATTATTGTATTCGATAAATCGAGTACTTTGCATTTTTCAACGCGCATGTCTGCGTAGTTAGAAAATCGGCAATTCTTAAACGAAATTTTCCTGGCTTCCGCTTTTAACAAAGAAAGGTTTCCGCTACCAAATTCTGTTTCATCAAAAATTACATCAGCATCACCAAATAGCGCCATCTTAAAAGAAATAGAACCTGAGCCAAATTTTGCTCTTCTAAAATTAATTCTTTCATTTCCATGCTCCATTTCTTCAAATGAAACATCAGCTTCACCAAAATCAGCTCTTCTGAAGTCTAATTTGCCATTACCGAAATCAACTTTACTGAAATCAACACTTTTACCATTAAAAGTTACTTTATCAAAAAAGATGTTGCCATCATCGAATCTGGAAAACTGAAATGTAACATTCCCATCTCCAAAATTTACATTTTTAAAATTTGCAATTCCCTTTTTAAAATCGGCATTAATAAATGAAATATTTCCATTAATAAAAGAAGCGTTTTCAAATGTAAATTCTCCATTTCCAAAGTCTACATATTGCCAACTGTTATTTCCCTCACTGTAAGAAGTGTTAGAGAAATCTACATCTACATCAGCAAATATACTTCTGTAAAAACTCAAATTTCCAGAACCAAAATGCGCACTTTCAAAATGCGCTTTTTCACCTTTAAAGCGGCAACGGGAAAAATCAACTGTTTTATCAGATTCAAAAAAGGCGTCTTTAGCACAAAAGTTATTAATGTCAACAAATGTATCCTTTTTAAGGTTGAATTTATTCCGGTAATCATTAGAAGAAAAGTTACCTATATAACAATGGGTTAAATCGATATCATCCCCTCTATTTATACTCTCATATAAAGAGTCAATATCAATAACGCCATACTTTCTTTTTTCGATTATGTTTTTATTACTATCACGGAAAGTAATGCGCGCTGTTTGTTCACATTTTCTATTATTACCAAAATCGAAAGATTCGTCGGTAATTTTAATCGTATAGGAAAAAACAACTCTATTCAGTTTCATAGTATAATTTTGTTAGAGTTATTTTACCTCTTTTAATGCATTTTCAATTAGCAATAATAAATGACTTTTATGTGCTTTTGTTGAGATATCTCCCGCAGAGTTATTAGCCATTTTGTTAATTAATTTTAAATTGTAAATAGCATTAGATCTAACATTGTGAATATGCATTTTATTTTTAGGGTTAGTTACCATTTCAATCAACATTTTGGTATACGCTATTTGTAAATTTTGTCTAAAAGAATTTACCGAACCAGAGATGTCACTTTTAAATATACTATTGTTCAGATCAGACATGAAGTCTGCTAATTTGTAAGAATTTCCATATAATTCTGAATTGACAATACGTTGCAGCGTATTTTTATGTAACAAATGGTTCAGAATGCTTTTTTGATTAGCCAAGACTGTTTCGTGAATTTTTGGATCTTCACCTGCTCCGAAAAAGTCAAAACCTCTTCGCTGTAATTGAAGGTAATTGTAAATATCATTTGGAAAGGTAAATGCATCAGTAGAAAATACATATTCATCTAAGGCTTTCATGGCTTCTTTTTGTTTTTCCAGAGGAACAGGAATAAAAGGCTTTGTAGCTCCTTCTTGGCCCATAAATGCTCTATCGACATAAACGCCTCCTATGTATCTAGAAATAGTTGTAGCAGCCTTTGCCTGTTCTCTTAGCAAAGAATAGTAAGCAATACGATGGTCGTGATAAGATTTTCCGTCCTCTTTAAGGTTTTTCAATAAACCGGCACCCACTAGGCGAGTTAGTTTAAATCTTTCAGCTGCATAGGCGATTGCATCACTTGTTAGGTCACCCACATTTACTCTTGGGTCCATAGCTTTACCGGCTGATCGCATATCGTCTGCATCATTTCCAAATAGTAAATCATGCTGGGTAGATTGCGCCATTAAATCAATTGTTTCTTTATTTGTCCGTCCTGTTTGATATGCAAATTTAATTGCCCACATGTCATAAGGGCCTGGTCGCGTTGTCCAATATTGTCCTTGTTTTGTATTGTCCAATGCAAAGTTAATTGATGGGTAGTCCATAACAGATCCAATTAATCCAACCTTTGAAGTTATTTCGGTATTGTGAATATCCGCTAATGAGTGCAACTGACTGGACTTCATATTGTGATTGAAACCTAAAGTGTGTCCCATTTCGTGCAGTACTAAATAGTATAAGAATTGTTCAATAATTATGCTTTTTTCAATTTGTTCAGTTCCCAATGTTTTTAGCGCAAAAGTGGCAAATACGTTATCCATTTGAGCCATATCTCCAGCATAACATAGTGTGTGACTGCAATGTGCTAAATCGATAGGTAATTCATCATTCTCCATGTTATTATCACCTAATAATTTTTCTACACGAATCTGATTGGTTAATGATTTGTATTCGAACATAATATCCGCTCCTAAAATCTCTCCTGTTCTGGGATTTACGAAACTTGGTCCGTATCCTCCAAATGGGGGACTAGGAGAGGATGTCCACCTTAATACATTATAACGAATATCTCCAGCGTCCCAATCTGCCTCGTCGGGTTGTTGCCTAATGACAATAGCATTTTTAAACCCAGCTTCCTCAAAAGCAAGATTCCATTGCTCACCTGCTTTTTTTATGATAGGTCTAATTTCTTTGGGTGTTGTGTTTTCCATCCACCAAACAATCGGCTCAACTGGCTCTGAAATAACTGCACTGGTGTCTTTCTTTTTTAAATTCCACCGATGTACTAAATCCCTGTAGTTTGCAGAAGTAATAGTTGTCATGTCTGTTACTTGTGTAGTAAAGAAGCCAACTCTAGGGTCATCTATTAAGGGTTCATAATCATTATTAGGCATTTCAATTAAGCTATGATATACTTTAATGCTAACATTCCTTCCGTCTGCAACAGACCTTGTTCCGTTATTTAATGTATTTGATTTAGAATAAACATATTCAATTGCTAAGTCGGTATTAGCAGGGTAATTTCTTATTCTATTTATTTTAGTTTTATCCTTATTTAAATTTCCTAAATTAAAAGCATAAGGGGATTGTTTAGGTCGTTTTGCAGGTTTGATTTGCGAAAAAGTTTCGTTTAAAAATAGCTTATTTGCATCTATTAAATAAAGTCCTTTATCCGAATTGGCATTTTCAATTTTAAGGCTAGCTAAAACACCGCTACTCATATTTGCGGCAGCTGATTTTGAAACTTCATTTTCAGGATCAAAATAAGAGGATGTGTTTTGAAAAATAAATTCAATTTTGTCAAAATACTTCTCGATTTTAAAAACTTTTGCTCCTCTATATGATCCTCTAAATGCTCCAACTTCAACAAGGCCATCTGCTATCTGACTAAAGTAAATGTATTCTTTTCCAATCTGATCTTCTTTGACAACCATTTTAATGTCACCAGTAATACTGTCTTGATAGATTGCAAAAAGTCCCTCATACAAAACACTTTTTTTGGCAATATCGATTATTGATTTTTTATCATCTTTCTTTTTTATCGAGGTTTCTGTTTTATCTTTTTTTGATTTCTTATTTTTCTGAGCAATAATAGGCTGAGCGGAGATAATGATAAAAAATAAAAGCGTTGCAGCGAAAACGTTTTTATTAAAAAGACTAGAAGTTATCATAAGTTAGTTCTTGGTTCGGTTCAAAAGTGAATGTTCCAAATATAACGAATGACTGCAAGAATAAATACCTTATTCGAAACTTTCTAAAATATCTCGAAATTCGTTTTGCACAGTCTGACCTCTATCCTCAAGATACCATTTTTGAAGATCAACTATAACTTCATCGATGCTTTTAACAGGGTTTGCTTTATGTGCGATAACTATTTGTTGAGCAGGCTTTGGTCTTGCACCCCAACTTGCAAGCTCGTTAAAGTTATCATCAAAAAAAATTACAATAGGAATTGCTCTAGCTCCATTGGTTAAAAACCTATCCATAATTTTTAGGTTTTGGTCTCTAAGTATTATTTTTAAAGAAACCCTTTTCTCTGCTTCAGCCATTTTAATAACGACCGGTAGGATATTGGCAGCATCTCCGCACCAAGCTTCTGTAATAATCATCCAGTTTGTAGATTTAGTGCTTCTTAAAGATTCAATTACCTTATCTTCAATGGTTATTGTTTTTAGCCCTCTTTTGATCCTTTGAATTCCTAATTTAGTATAATGGATAAATTTTATAGATTGATCATCTCCAGTCGTTTTGCCTCTAGCAAATAAATCCTTAACATGCTTATCGTACGTTTCAAAATCCATTGCATTATCGAATATTTCTTTGGTTATTTTCATCTTTGTAGGCTTTTCTGATTGATAAGTTTCAAGTTTTATTCGGGTTGCAAAAGGGCGATTCATTTTTAATTTAATAGCGACTGAATCGCCTTTCCTATTCCTTGCAAAGTTAAAGGGAACATGTTGTCCTTAACTATTGTTTTCATCATGCCAATTGAATGGGTGTATTTCCATTCCTTTTCTTGAATAGGATTCAGCCAAACAACATTATCAAATTGTCCTGTAAGCCTTCGCATCCATGTTTCTCCTGATTCTTCATTGTAATGTTCTATGCTGCCATATTGAGAGGCAATTTCATATGGAGACATACTCGCATCGCCTACAATTATTACTTTATATTCTTTATTGAATTTGTGCAAGATATCATGGGTAGAAATATGCTCATTGTGTCTTCTGATATTGTTTTGCCATAGGTTTTCGTAAATGCAATTATGAAAGTAATAATGTTCCATGTGTTTGAATTCATGTTTCGCAGCTGAAAACAGTTCTGAACACAATTTTATATGGTCATCCATACTTCCTCCAATATCAAAAAACAACAAGACTTTAATAGTGTTTTTTTTACTAGGAATCATTTCAAGATGCAGCATTCCAGCATTATTTGAAGTACTCTTTACCGTTTTTTTTATATCTAATTCTTCTTGCTTTCCTTCTCTGGTAAGTATTCTTAATTTTCGAAGTGCCATTTTAAGATTACGTGTTTCCAAATCAACATTTTCATCTAAATTTTTAAATGCGCGTTTATCCCATACTTTAATAGCTTTTCGGTGCCTACTTTCATTCTGACCTATTCTAATTCCTTCAGGGTTATATCCATAAGCGCCAAAGGGAGAAGTTCCCCCAGTGCCAATCCATTTACTACCTCCTTCATGTCTTTCCTTTTGCTCTTCAAGTAGTTCTTTTAATCGATCAAGAACTTTATCCAAGCCTCCCATGGCTTTTATTTGATCCATTTGTTCAGGCGAAAGAAGTTTTTCTGAATTTTTATTCATCCATTCTTCAGGAATTTTAAAAAACTCTTCATTGGTAATAGATTCCATTCCTTTGAAGTATTCTCCAAAAATTTGGTCAAACTTATCTAAGTTTTTTTCATTTTTCACCAGCATTGATTTGCTCAAGTGGTAGAATTCATCCACTTTTTGATCGATTACTTTAAGCTGCAAAGCATCTAATAGCCCGAGGTATTCTTTTAAAGTTACCGGTATCCCTTGGTTTTTTAATATGAGAAAAAAGTCTAGAAACATATCTTTAAGCCATTAGATTAATAATACTCTAGACTTGATTTGAAAAAGTCTAGTGTCCATGGGTAAAATTCTATATTTTAAGCGTAATCAAATCTTGTTCATTTTTTATGAGGGCACCCGAAAAAGGGAAGTCTCCTTTACCAGGTTGCCATTCATCTAATTCTTTAGTCGTTATTTTTCCAATGGTTAATAATTTTATCCAATCTATTATTTCTGAAGTTGAAGGTCTTTTTTTTATTGACCTAATATTTCTTAGGTCGTAGAATACGCGCATAGCAGAGTTTATCATTGTTTCTTCTAGGTTCTCATAATGGACGTTGATTATTTCTTTCAAAGTGGCCCTGTCAGGGAATGAAATATAATGAAACAAACATCTTCTTAAAAACGCATCTGGGAGTTCCTTTTCATTGTTTGAAGTGATAATTATTATTGGGCGTACTTTCGCTTTTATTGTCTTTTTTAGTTCATAACAATAGAACTCCATTTTATCCAATTCTTGCAATAAGTCATTTGGAAACTCAATGTCAGCTTTATCTACCTCATCAATTAACAAGATTACTTGCTCTTCACTATCGAATGCTTCCCAAAGTTTACCTTTAACGATATAGTTTGCGATATCATTTACTTTTTCATCTCCTAATTGAGAATCCCTTAATCTAGAAACAGCATCATACTCATATAAACCTTGTTGGGCAGTTGTTGTAGATTTTACATTCCAAGAAATTAACTTTTTATCTAACGACGCTGCTATTTCTTCTGCTAATAAAGTTTTTCCTGTTCCGGGTTCTCCTTTCACAATTAGCGGCTTTTGCAAAGCTATTGCAGCGTTAACTGCAATCTTTAAGCCGTCAGAGGCAATGTAAGTATTTGTGCTTTTAAAATTCATAATAATATTTAATTATCTCTGTAAAAATAAACCCCGCAACAAGTTACCGAAGCAGGGTTTAAAAAGTTTATAGAATATTACTTTTTAAAATTACCTGCTACAATTAGATCTTTAGTACCATGTCCCCAAGAATAAAAACCTTCACCCGATTTGACTCCTAATTTCCCCGCAGTAACCATGTTTACTAGTAATGGACATGGTGCGTATTTAGAATTCCCATATCCGTCTTGCAATACTTTAAGAATTGCCAAACAAACATCTAAACCAATAAAGTCAGCTAATTGCAATGGTCCCATTGGATGTGCCATTCCTAATTTCATAACCGTGTCAATTTCTTCAACTCCAGCAGTTCCTTCATGCAAAGTGATGATGGCTTCGTTAATCATAGGCATAAGGATTTTATTGGCAACAAACCCTGGGTAATCATTAACTTCGGTAGGAATTTTTTTTAAGCTTTTAGAAGTTTCCATTATAATGGAGGTTACTTCATCAGAGGTAGAGTAACCTCTGATAATTTCAACTAATTTCATTACCGGAACAGGGTTCATAAAGTGCATTCCAATAACTTTATCAGGACGAGAAGTTACTGCTGCAATTTTAGTAATAGAAATGGAAGAAGTATTTGTAGATAAAATAGCATCCTCCGGAGCATGTTTATCGATGTCTTTGAATATTTTCAATTTCAAATCCACATCTTCCGTAGCTGCTTCAACCACTAAATCTGCATTTTTTACACCTTCCTCAAGGCTAGTAAATGTAGTAATATTGTTAAGTGTAGCAATTTTATCTTCCCCTGTGATTTTTTCTTTTTTAACCATTCGGTCGAGGTTTTTTGTAATAGTAGAAATAGCTCTATCCAAGGAATCTTGAGCTACATCAACTAATGAAACCGAATAATTGTTTTGAGCAAATACATGCGCAATTCCATTGCCCATTGTTCCAGCTCCAATGACTGTTATATTTTTCATGAAAAAATGATTTTAATTTTAGAAAGGCTAAGATAGGAAAATGGTAGGATATGAAATAAAATTAAGGTTATATTAATTCGTTTAATATACAATAAAATGACTAATAAATCGCTACTTCCCAGCTCCTTTTAATACTGTTAGTACAGTGTAAATCAGTATTTTAAAGTCTAAGGCAAGTGACATATTTTCTATGTAAAGCACATCGTATTTTAGTCGAGCAACCATTTCTTCTACATTTTCAGCGTAACCATACTTAACCTGTCCCCAAGAGGTAATTCCCGGCTTTACTTTTTGCAAATGTTTATAGTGTGGAGCTACTTCCATTATTTTGTCAATGTAGAATTGTCTTTCAGGTCTGGGTCCTACTATTGCCATATCTCCTTTTAAGACATTAAAAAACTGTGGCACTTCATCCAATCGAGATTTTCTTAAAAATCTACCAATAGGGGTTATTCTTGTATCACTTGAACTAGAAAGTTGAGGTCCATTTTTTTCAGAGTCAGGGTACATTGACCTGAATTTATAGATATAAAAAGGTAGTCCATCTATCCCTATTCTTTCTTGTTTAAATATTAATGGTCCTTTGGAAGAAGTCTTTACTAGGATAGATAAAATAATTAAAATTGGACTTAAGAAAATTAATGCAATGATGGATGCAGATAAATCCATTGCACGTTTTATTGTTATTTGCCATTGTGGCATTATTTCTTGATTGACTTCAATTAATAAGGCTCCAAATAAGGCTGTCATTTTAACTGATCCCGTAAGAATATTATACGTATCAGGAATTAATTTTATTGAAACATTACAATCACTCAAATCATCTATAATTCGTTTCAAGTTTTCATGTTCCGAAGATTCGATGGCTACAATTACCTCTTCAATTTGTTCCGCTTTAATGACAGCCTTGATGTTTTCATACTTGCCAAAATAAGTAATGGGAGTATCTAATAAGACTCTGTCAACCCCGTTGGTACTTACGAAACCCTTAAAGTCATATCCTGGATTGGCTCTGAGTGATTTAATTTCATTATAAATTCCAAGCGCATTTTCATTACCTCCAACGATTAAAGTAGGGAACCCAATTTTACCATAGTGTATTTTTCGTACGGTAGCGGAAGTAATTATTAACCGGGGCAGCAATGTGCAGATAAAATGAAACCCAAAAAGAGCAATCAATAATTTGTAATAATCTTTGTATTGATTTATTTCATCATCAAGAAGTAAAACAAAAAACAAGACTAAGCATCCGATAGCTGATATCATTAGAGTTTGACCGGTTTCCTTCAGACGGTATTTTTTGAATATATTTTTGTAACTACCTATAGATGTGTAGAGAATAATCCAATATGTAGGCACCATTGCTAATCCATAATAAAAATTATCACTTGTGGTAAATACAGATTGTTCAATGCTTGTTTTACGAAAATAATAAAATGCTACCCAAGCTACTAAGGACATTAAAATGTCTGAAAGGATATACTTTGTTACTTGTAGCTTTCTATTCATTATTGATTGTAAATAACTTTAATATTGTCCATAAAGATTTCAATCCCATCTTTAGCATCCGGATTAAGCGCTTGAATATATAGGTCGAAGTCTGTAGCGGCTGGAAAGAAATTCGTTCCATCCGATATGTAAACGTATGTTTTATTCCATTGAGAAATACCATTGTCATCATCAGTAGGGTAGAATGTGACTAACGGCATCGATTGGTAACTAGGCACTGAATTGTCTTTATGCAGCAATCCGATGTAGAATTCGTGGTTGCATTTGTAATCGAACTCTATATAGGCTGGAATGTCTAATTGTTTTGGAAAATTATTAAAGTTCAATTCATTTGTTCTCATTTCAGAAGAGAAATTGTCCGCATCCATAAAAATGGCACCGGCATTTCCTTCAATAAGGTCTGTGTATGGAGGGGTTGATACAACAATCATGGAGGTGTCACTCGTTGAATGATTGAATAATTTTATTCCTGGGTCTTCAAAGTCTTCTACCCAAATACTAAGACCACTTTTATATTGTATGGATGGATTAATTGGAATAATGGAATCTTGAATAAGCTCTATGTTAGCCTCATGTGCAGTGTAAAAAGGGTAAATAACTCGATAGCCAGATGCTCCATTTTTTTTAATCCCTGGATACAAACTAACTTTATGGCTTCCTGTATAGTGTAATGGAATCGTTGCTGGAAGTTCCCACATTCCGGCTAAGTTATCGTCTACATAAACCCATACATCAGTTATTTTATTGCTACTTGAGCCTTGACTTGCAGATGGTTGAAAATTAAAACTTTCTACATAAATAAATGAAGGTACTTCCTCTGGCTTATCAATAATTTGACAGCTGTTTAGAAGTGCCAATAGTATTAACAGATGTATAAATACAATTGATTTCATGTACAACAGATTTTGAACGCAAAAGTAAAGTTATTATTGTTTAAGGAAGTAATTAACGGATTGAATATCCATATTTATAAACGTTCAACGATTATGTAGTATTATAATTTTTTCATTATTTCATGGGCTGCTTGTAAAGCCTTGTAACCAGCGTAAATTGAAACTGAAGGTGTTAGGTCATTTTCGATTGCATATACAAAGGATCTTAATTCATCTTCTATTGCATTGTTGGGTTCAATATCTTCTGAAAGAATATCTATTTGTTTTTTACCTTTTTTACCCAAATCAATAGTTACAGCAAATGGATCCTCTTTTGCAACATCATGCATTTGAATAACTTCATTTTTCTTTTCTAAAAAGTCTACAGACACATAAGCATCTTGCTGGAAAAATCTCGATTTACGCATGTTTTTCATGGAAATTCTACTAGCAGTTAAGTTCGCAACACAGCCATTGTCGAACTCTATTCTTGCATTCGCAATATCTGGAGTGTCGCTTAAAACGGAAACTCCACTAGCGTTGATTGATTTAATTTCAGAATCAACTACGCTTAGGACAATGTCTAAATCATGAATCATTAGATCGAGAACAACAGAAACATCTGTTCCTCGTGGATTGAACTGAGCTAATCGATGTGTTTCAATAAACATAGGGTTTTGTAAATGTTTAACGCTAGCCATAAATGCCGGATTAAACCTTTCAACATGTCCAATTTGAACCTGCACCTTTGCTTCTTCTGATAAACTAATTAAGGCTTTAGCTTCCTCAAGTGTATTCGTGATAGGCTTTTCGATAAACACATGTTTGAAAGAACGCACAGCAGCAGCAGCGCAATCAAAGTGGGTTATTGTTGGTGTTACGATATCTACTATGTCACATGCTTCGATTAAACTCTCAATGGAAGCAAAAGGTACTATGTCCATTTCTTCCTTAACTTTATTTCGGACCTCTTCACTTTGATCAAAAAAACCAATTAACTCCACAAAATTTGCACTTTGTAGAATTCTGAGATGAATTTTCCCTAAGTGTCCTGCACCAATAACTCCAATTTTTAACATAAAAATTATTTATCTGAATCAAAACTAATACATATGGCAACTAGTATTCAGAAGCAGTAATGTAATTATCAACACCCTGGTTTTATAAAATGAATGCTTTTAATTCTTGTTTTTTGAATTAGCGTATTATTTTTGAATGATGAAAGACACCTTAAGAGATCAGGGGAAGAGGAAATTGCTCGTTCAAGAATTACAGGAGAAGAAAGGAATTAATAATATCAATGTATTAAAGGCAATTGGTAATGTTCCTAGGCACTTGTTTTTTGATAAAGTATTTCATGATAATTTTGCTTATAAAGACGTTGCTTTTCCTATTGGAGCAGGCCAAACAATATCACAGCCCTTTACAGTTGCTACCCAATCTTCATTACTGCAAGTTAAAAGAGGAATGAAGGTCTTGGAGGTTGGCACAGGATCGGGTTATCAAACTGCTGTTCTAATAGAGATGGGTGCTAAAGTTTATTCCATAGAACGCCAAAGAGAATTGTTTCATTCGGCTAAAGCTAATCTTTCAAAATTGAACTACAGGGCTAATTTGTTTTTTGGAGATGGTTATATCGGGAAAGAAGCTTTTGCTCCATTCGATAGAATAATAGTAACCTGCGGAGCTCCGTTCGTTCCAGAAGAACTGATTAATCAATTAGCTCCAAATGGAATAATGGTAGTTCCTGTTGGTGAGGGAGTTAACCAAACTATGGTTCTTATAGAGAAATCTGAAAATGGAGAAATTATAAAAACAGAACATGGAAGTTTTAGTTTTGTTCCAATGTTGAATGATAAACAATATTAACTTATTAGACTCGTTTAGGGTTTATAAGATAAAACATAGCTATGAAAAACATTAAATATTTACTAATATTAGTTTCTTTCGGAATGTTGAATCAGTCTTTTTCCCAAGACACAATAGGTAAATTATCTTTTGAAACACGTTACCAACTAAGACAAGACAGTGTATATGTGCCTAACCTTAATATACGTTATTTCTTTACTGATAATAATGCATTGAGAGTTGGGTTGGCTTACCAATACTCGAGTATATTAAGAGAAATAAAAGAGGTTGGCGGAGATGGCGTTGGAACTGTTGAGAAATTAAACGATCTGTTTGCGTTTAACATTGGATTTGAAAAGCATTTTAGAAAAAACAGAGTATCGCCCTATTTAGGAGCTGAGTTGCAATTTGGAATGGGGAAAGATGAAGAGTATGGTTCCCGTACTGATTCTGTAATATTTATAGCTGATTATAATTATTCAGTAAAAAAACCAATAAGCCAGTTTGGTGTGCACGTTTTTTCAGGTGTTGATTTTTACGTATTTGATAATTTATATATAGGGACAGAACTTGGGATTTTGTTTTCTAGCATTTATATTAAGACTGGAGAGTTTAAAATTACAGACGAGAGTTCACTTACTGATCCGGAGATTATAACAAGTATTCCTTCTGTTAAGACCAAGACATTTGGTGCTGCTAATGTTGGTATGATAAAAGTTGGTTGGAGGTTTTAATTATAAAATTAATAGTCTTTTTTTAATCGGTCCATTTCACGTTTTGCATCTTTATTTTTCATGTCCTCACGCTTATCATGTAACTTCTTTCCTTGTGCAACAGCGATATCCAACTTTGCCT
>Ga0233450_10003318_pt1 | contig 15162 bp, 13 predicted proteins | sample 011ome_30_FD_189956 | JGI IMG/M metagenome (GOLD analysis project Ga0233450, IMG submission 189956) | Coastal salt marsh microbial communities from the Groves Creek Marsh, Skidaway Island, Georgia - 011501CT (spades assembly) | ecosystem: Environmental > Aquatic > Marine > Intertidal zone >... | reverse complement strand
CGCCGTGACGCAGGACAAAAGACCACGCGAGGGCTGGATCGCTTTGATAAACTCTTCGAACTCCCCTTCGATTTTCGCGCGCGGGATCGACTTGCGGTAGCTAACGCAGCCCTTGGTGTCGCAGAGATAGTACGGGTATTTCTTGTTATTACCCTTGGACCACCAGCATCGCCGATGACGTAGGTTACACAGGCAGGCGTATGCCCCGGCGTGTGCATCACTTTGACATTAAGGTTACCGATGTCAAAGACATCCCCATTTGCGAACAATCTGTCGAATTGGCTACCGTCCATCTCAAATTCGGTACCTGCATTAAAGATCTTGCCAAAAACTTTTTGCACGGCGGTTATATTGGCTCCGATCGCAATTTTGCCGCCCAGCTTTTCGGTCAGGTAGGGTGCAGCAGACAGGTGATCGGCGTGCACATGGGTCTCCAGTATCCAAGCGACCTGTCAGTCATTTCGTGTGATTTCATCAATCAGCTTATCGGCATGGGTCGTTTCGGTACGGCCCGCTGCGGCGTCATAATCCAAGATGGAATCGATAATCGCCACGGCGTTTGAAGCTGGGTCTTTTACGATATGACAAGCCGCGTTCGTGGCTTCGTCAAAAAACGTATACACCTCGGGAGAGGACTGCCGCATTTTTTAAAACTCCACGACGGCGCGGATAGATTTGCCTTCATGCATCAAATCGAACCCGTGGTTGATATCCTCTAGCTTCAATTTATGAGTAATCATTGGGTCGATTTCGATCTTGCCGTCCATGTACCAATCCACGATTTTGGGTACATCGGTGCGCCCGGATGCGCCACCAAATGCAGTACCGCGCCAAACCCGCCCTGTCACCAATTGGAACGGTCTTGTGCTAATCTCTGCGCCAGCAGGGGCGACGCCGATAATGATGCTTTCGCCCCACCCCTTATGCGCGCATTCCAGCGCTGTGCGCATAACGCCCACGTTGCCAGTGGCGTCAAATGTGTAATCCGCACCACCGCGTGTCAGCTCAACCAGATGCGCAACCAGATCCCCGTTCACTTTTGTGGGGTTTACGAAATCGGTCATACCAAACCGTTTGGCCATCTCGAGTTTACCCTCGTTCAGGTCAACGCCAACGATTTGGTCTGCCCCCGCAAGGCGCAAACCTTGGATAACATTGAGTCCAATACCGCCAAGGCCGAAGACCACGCCAGTTGACCCAATCTCAACTTTAGCAGTGTTGATCACTGCCCCTATGCCGGTTGTGACACCACAACCAATATAACAAATTTTATCGAACGGCGCGTCCTTTCGAACTTTCGCCAGAGCAATTTCGGGCACAACTGTGTGATTGGCAAAGGTAGAACATCCCATATAATGGTGGATTGGCGTCCCATCGAGCATTTTGAATCGTGTCGATCCGTCAGGCAAAAGCCCAGCGCCTTGGGTGCTTCGGATTTTCTGGCAAAGATTAGTTTTAGGATTTAAGCAATATTCGCATTCACGGCATTCGGGTGTATAGAGTGGGATCACATGGTCACCCACCTCTAGACTGGTCACACCTTCTCCAATTTCGATCACTACGCCTGCACCTTCATGACCCAAGATTGCCGGAAAAATGCCCTCCGGATCCTCGCCCGAACGGGTGAATTCATCTGTATGACATAGACCTGTAGCTTTGATCTCAACCAAAACCTCTCCAGCGCGCGGGCCGTCGAGTTCAACGTCCATAACTTCAAGTGGTTTTCCAGCCTCCAAGGCGACAGCAGCACGTGTTCGCATTTTTTCTCCTAAAAAATTGCTTGATTTTTCCTATGATTCGCTCTCATCATCTGAGAAAGTGTCTCATATTTCAATAGGTACCTTTGAAGTGCATCTAGAACGTCTTATTCATCTGCTTGAAATTATCGCCGTCGTCGGTCGTCCGGTCAGCGCAACCGAAGCGCAGATAGCAAGTGGGTTGCCAAAGCCAACCTGCTATCGCTTGATGCAAACATTGCAAGAACAAGGGCTGATCGAAGAACCAAACAATGACGGGCGCTATGTGATTGGTGAACGGCTGATCCGCATTGCTCTATTGGGGAAATCCGACGTGGATGTGCGCCGTGTCGCGGCGCCTCTTCTCAAAGTGACCGCTACCAAATTCAATGAAACTGTGTTTCTGGCACGCTTCCGAGATGGCAAAGTGGAAATTATTCATGTCGAAACACCTGATGATCCCGCCCGTGCCTTCATCCATCCAGGGCTTGGGGAACGCCCGATGCATGCCTGTTCTTGTTCAAAGGCAATCGCAGCCTTCACAGAACAAAACTTTCAAGACAAAATTTTGCAAGGAAGTCTCCAAGTCTATACAGACCACACAAAGGCGACGCGAGAAGACCTGCTTGCAGAGTTCGATATCATCCGAAAGCAAGGTTTTGCCGATTGCGATCAAGAGATTGACATTGGCATCTCAAGCGTTGCCGCCCCAATTACAATTGGGAATATCGGTGCCACCTTTAGCGTCGGCGCAGTCGGACCCGTGCGTAGGTTCGGCACAGATTACAGACATAATATCGGCCGTCAGCTGACACAGCTTGCAACAAAGATCAGCGGTGCCATTCAACTATGCAACGTGGCCGAGGTCTAAGGAGGAACCGCGGAAATGATGTATCAAACCCCAATGAGCGGGGAATAACTTTAGGGAGGAAGATCGATGAATAAACCGATGAAGCCAGATCCAACATTTCATGCATCCGCAAAACTAGCGATGCAAGCACCACCTGAAAATTTTGCATTTACGGTAATGCTGGGCAAAGACGCTGATCAACACGACGGACTAGCCGTTATTGACCTGCGCAAAGGGTCGAAAACCTATGGCGAGATTGTTCATAAGGTGATGACTGAAACCACTGGGGACGAATTTCACCACTTTGGCTGGAACGCGTGTTCATCATCTCTGTCGCCCTTATCGGGCCATGCATTTTTAGAACGCCGCTATCTGATCGTACCAGGCATTCGCTCGTCGCGTATTTTTATCTTTGATGTCAAAGATCCACTAAAGGCTCATATTCATAAAATTATTGAACCGGAAGAACTGTTCGAAAAGACAGGGTATTCGCGTCCCCATACAATTCATTGTGGGCCTGAAGGCATTTATGTATCAACTCTTGGTGGAGGCGGAGCTGATGGCACAGACGGCCCTCCCGGTATTTTCATCATGGATTGTGAAACATTTGAAATTATCGGTCGCTACGAAATGGATCGCGGTGCACAAGACAAACATTACGATTTCTGGTGGAACCTGCCACAAGACTATATGGTCAGTTCTGAATGGGGTCTGCCGCCCCAATATGAAAACGGCGTTGTACCAGAAGATTTACTGTCAAACAAATACGGCCATTCGATCCACTTCTGGGATCTGCGCGCACGCAAAAACATCCAAACGATGGATTTCGGTGAAAACTACCAGATGGCGTTAGAGATCCGCCCTGCCCATGATCCGACCAAATCTTATGGGTTCTGCGGTGTCGTGGTTGATACAACAAACTTACAAGGCGCGATTTTTACCTGGTGGCGTGGTGATGATGGTGTGTGGCAATCCAAGAAGACGATCACGATCGATCCACGCCCGGAAGATCCAGAAAACCTTCCTGATTTGCTTAAAGGCTTCGGAGCCGTGCCACCCTTGGTCACTGATATCGACCTGAGCCTTGACGATAAATACCTTTATGTCGCCTGTTGGGGCTTGGGCGAGATGCATCAATATGATGTATCTGATCCAATGAACCCCGTGCTCAACGGTAAGGTGCAACTTGGCGGTATCGCCACCGAACATAAGCACCCTAACGGCAAGGAAGTTATCTACGGACCGCAAATGGTCGAGATCAGCCGCGACGGAAAAAGAGTGTATTGGACAAATTCGCTTTATTCTTCATGGGACAACCAGTTCTATCCGCATCAGGAAGGCGGGCAAATGGTGATGGCGAATGTTGGAGAAGATGGCAGTTTTGCCCTTGATCCTGACTTCTACATTGACTTCCCAGAGAACACCCGGGCCCACCAAATTCGTCTGGAAGGCGGCGATTGTTCCACCGATAGTTTCTGTTACCCCTCTGTATAAAATATGGAAACCATGACTGCGACGGCCCTTTGGTGGGCCGTCATTTTTTCGGGTATATACCATGGCGTAAACCCTGGTATGGGATGGCCGCTGGCTGTCTCAGCGGCTCTATTTGAACGCAAGAAAAGCGCCATGATCAAAGCCAGTGCGATGCTTGCGACTGGTCATTTTCTGGCGATGATTGTCATCTTGCTGCCGTTTTCAATGATGTATTTCTTAGTCAATAACGAGCGTGAAATTCGGATGGGTGCAGGCGTGCTAGTGATTGCGATGGGCATCTATCTTTTGATCAATCGGCGGCACCCGAAAATTCTGGCCCGCATCCATCCTGCTAAGCTAGGGCTCTGGTCGTTTCTGGCCGCCACTGCCCATGGTGCGGGACTAATGCTGGTGCCTATTTATCTTGGTATTTGCGGGCTTTTAGTGCTGGACGAAAGCGTGTCAGGAACAGGTCATGCCGCTGCACAAGTGCTCATGAGTAACAATATAGTGACAGCCTTTTTAGTGGCCGCAACCCACACCTTTGCGATGACCTTTGCGGGTGCTGCGATTGCGATCTTTGTCTATAATTGGTTTGGTTTGAAATTTATTTCAAAAAGCTGGTTCAATCTTGATTTGATTTGGGCGTTCAGCCTAATTACTGTCGGTGCATTTGGCGTTTATTCTGCATTTTTAGGTCATCAATGATGCCCAATGACCGCTTTGGCAATGTCTATTGAATCGCCGTAAATTCACCGCTGCGAAAGCCAGAAAATGCTGCGTTTGCACAAGCCCGATTTGTCCCGCAGAGCTGCCGTTCGCTGTGCGCTATACCAATGTCAGCTATGCGGACGAAGCTGATATTGATGTTCTCCAGATAATCTCTATCAAACTAACGGCGTAGTGGCAGAAAGTTACGAAAGAGCGCGAGCAGGTGGTATCATAGGCCGCAAGTGAATGCTTTAAGAAAATAAACTTCCAGCTTCTATTAACGCGTAGTGTGGTTTTTCGAGGAAAATCGTGTGAGTGGTGTCGTATTTATAACTGTAATAACTGCTGCGCTGGTTCACGCAAGCTGGAATTCCCTTGTCAAAGGAAGCACAGATAAGACGCTTGCTATGGGGGCAATAGTCATCGGGCATGTTCCCATAGCTATTATTATTCTGCCTTTTGCCACCATACCTGACAGCAAAAGCATTCCATATTTGTTAACAGGCATTGTATTGCATTTTGGGTATCAGCTTTTCTTATTAAAATCCTACGAACACGGCGACCTTACAAAAGTTTACCCTATTGCACGCGGAACTGCGCCACTATTGGTCGGGCTTTTTTCTTTGAGCGTTCTAGGAGTTGAGCTTTCGAATGCCAAAATCTTCTCAATAATAATTATAGGTGTTGCAGTAATAAGCTTGGCTTTTGGTCAAAAATCTGATGGTCAAAAACGCCACAGTGCATCGACATTCGCCCTAATTACGGGTCTCTTTATCGCCTCTTATTCCCTGATAGATGGCCTTGGTGCCCGTCTCGCCGGTTCATCACTTGGATTTTTTTGTCTTTTGGCCATAGGGAATGGCTTCTTAATGGTAGCCTATCTCGCTTGGAAATCTCCCAAAACACTCAATAACCTGCCCCATCATGGACTGTCACATTTGCTAATTGGGGGAACCGGATCATTTACAGCTTACGCGCTGGTAATTTGGGCCTTCACAAAAGCCCCAATTGCTTTAGTGACAGCTTTAAGAGAGACTAGCATTGTCTTTGCTTTTTTCATGGGCGTTTTCTTTTTAAAAGAACCGGCTAGTCTCCTCAAATTGATTGCTTCTATTGCCATCTTGATAGGTGTTGTGCTGCTACATAGTTCAAAATAAAAGCAGTAATTAAACAAATTTTCTTTTGAGGCTGGGAAGCATTAAACTAAAATTGCGTCATGCAGTTATTAGCAAAGCGTTTACTAACACAGCCTTTGATTGACGCCAGAATAGATGCGCGCTTGGAAGGTAATGTGAATGGCCCTTCGCTGATAAAGATGCCCGCTTGGTTAAAAAGCCGAAAAGCCGAATATTATCTCTATTTCTCTCATCACTGTGGAGATCATATTCGGCTCGCTTTTGCTAATCAGCTAACAGGACCTTGGACAGTCTATGTCGGAGGCGTTTTGACGCTATCGGATACCCCGTTTGTTCAGCAAAAACCTAATGTACCCGAGCCAAATTGGGCGGTAAAACGAGGTATTTCGGGTCTCTATCCACATATAGCATCTCCCGATGTTCATGTTGACCATCACCGTTGTGAACTAAAAATGTACTTTCACGGGCTTGATCACGACGGAGAACAAAGGAGCCTTACGGCAACTTCAAAAGACGGATTGACTTGGAAAGTCCACCCCAAGCGTATCGAACAAACCTATTTGCGTGTCTTTAGATATAAAAGCAAGACATATGCAATTGCTCTGGGAGGCGAAGTTCTGCGTAAGTCCGAAAATGGCGTGTTCCAAACAGGCGGATGGATTTTTCCAACCGAACATCGTCATTCTGCAGTTTTGGTTAAAGGCAATATTCTTCACGTCATTTGGTCTCGAGTTGGCGATGCTCCCGAAAGCTTACTGCACTCGATTATAGACTTAAATCAGCCATGGAAAACATGGGCCATTAATGAGACGAAAATAATACTGAAACCAGAGCTAATTTGGGAAGGTTCAAACCATCCCATTCGCAAGTCTGATCTAGGTATGGCGCGATCAGATGAATGTGCCCTGCGCGATCCTTGCATATTTCAAACTGAGCACAAGACTTATCTGATTTACACGGGTGCCGGAGAGTCTGCACTGGGAATTGCAGAGCTTTTTGGTGTTTGAACGAGATGCGTTTTACAGCTGCACGTAAATGAGCTTCAGTAAAATTTGGCCAAGTATTTCCAAAATCGCTCGAAATTTCTCAAAATACTGGCATCATTCAATTCAATTAGAAACGTGAGCGCTCGCGTGCGAGCAAGTAAGGTTTATTCTCTATCCCTGCGCTGATTGTTTCGTAATATTCGTATGTGATTGAAGCCTGTTGCCACCATGAGAGGCGGCGCTCTATCATCAAATGACTAACGTTAAGAGTGTTTTGGCAGCAAACGGATCTTATAGAATTGCACCATATTAACTTTTCATTCGCTGGGCTTTAGCATCGAAAAGTGGGCAGGTGAACAATGTCGCGTCAAACAGTTGCCGTGCGATATCTACTTTTACAGCGGTTCCAGAAGACGGTCTGTTGTGGACCTTGCCCAAAGCGACAGGTTTGCCGATGCGATACCCGAAGGCGCAAGAACTGGTTTGACCAATGATATCGCCATCGTAATAGATTGGTTCATGGCCTAAGGGTACAGCTTTTTCGTCGTGAAACTTGAGAGAAATCAAAGACAAGCTTCCTTTAATTTTTCGACGCTCTGCAAGCGCTTCTGCTCCGATAAAGCCGCCTTCCTTACGAGTCGCAAAATCAAGCCCGGTATCGACAGGCGAAACATCACTGTCCAGTTCGTGGCCCATAGCGCAAAACCCTTTTTCGATCCGCATAGAAGTCTGAGCATATAAACCAGCCGGCCTTGCACCTGCCTTTACAAGAGCCATATAGATCGTAGCTGCGTTTTCGGCTTTCATTGTGATTTCCCACCCTGATTCGCCAACATAAGACATTCGCGCAGCACGCACATGTTTTCCTGCTATATGTGCAGCGCCTACCTGAAAGTAGGCAAGTTGGTTAAGTTCCGGCGCTCCACACTCAGAGACAATTCTGGCTGCTTCAGGTCCCATGAGTCCCAAGACGGCATAGTCTTCGGTACTATCAGTCATGCTAACTGAAAATCCCTCGGAATGTTTTTGAAACCACGCAAGATCACGTTTGATGGCGTCGGTGCCAACAAACAACCGATAATGGTCATGTGCAATTCGCTGAGCAGTGATGTCGCTCTCAAAAGTACCGCGTTCATTGAGAACTGCAGTGTAAATCACAGATCCAGGTGCACGACTGAGAAACCCAGAACAAGTGTGTAAAAGAAACGCTTCGGCTTCTGGTCCGCGCACCTCAATCTTTCCGAAAGATGAACAATCAAAAATTGCAGCTCTCTCATGTGCGGCCATAACCTCTGTACGAACATTTTCAAACCAATCAGGGCGGTCAAATGTCATTCGCGGTTCTTCTGTTTTGCCAAAGTACAAAGGCCGTTCCCAACCATAAAATTGTCCCATATGCGCTCCTGCCCCCTTGTATTCGCTTTCCAGCGGTAGGGCGCGGAGATTGCGGGCAGTCGAAAGCTGTTTACCTGGGAATGCGATATCGTAATGGGTTCCAAGGATTTCGGGCGCCCGCCTCATCAAATGTTCGATGTTGTTGAAAACTGGCGCAAATCTTTTAGCATCTGCTTCTGAAAGATCATAAGCGGTACGCCCATGCAAGATGCAATGGGCTAAGTTCATACCCGCACCACCACCCGATGCGATTCCGACCGAATTCATGCCGCAACCAAGAAATAGACCTTTGGTTTCAACGGTTTCGCCAAGCATAAAGTTGCCATCAGGCGTGAAGCTTTCCGGCCCATTCAGCAACATTTTGACTTCGGCAGTCTCCAAAGCTGGCAAACGTTGCAATGCATTCTTCATCATCGGTTCAAAATGGTCCCAGTCTTCAGGCAGTAGGCCAAATTCAAAATTCGCATCCAGCACTCCGGGTGCTATGGATTTTCCCATTGGCTCAAAACATCCCACTAAAATTCCGCCAGAATCGTCGCGAATATAGAGGCGGTTGTCATGGTCAGATAGAGTCGGTGTGTTGCCGAAGAAGCCGTCGATTGGCTTGGTCAAGAGGTAGAAGTGCTCACAGGCTAACACTGGCACTTCTGCTCCTGCCAATGCGCCCGCTTCGCGAGACCAAAGGCCAGTACACAGTGCGATAGCGTCGCACATCACAGTGCCGTTTGTGGTTTCTACGCCTTTGACGCGGCCGTTTTCAGTAAGAATTCCTGTGACGCCAGTGTCTTCGAAGATCTTCGCGCCTAACGGCTTAGCCGCTTTGACGAGCGCCGCGCAGACATCTGATGGTGAAACCCGTCCGTCATCTGGTGACCAGACCGCACCCAGCACATCTTTTGCATTCATTAGTGGCCAGCGCTCTTTTGCTTCTTGAGGCGATATAGATATTGCGTTAACGCCGTAGACATGCGCCATTGCTTCTTGACGCTTTATATGAATCAAGCGGTTGGGATTAGTCGCAATCGACAGAGAACCTTTTTGAATCCAACCCACATTCTGCCCAGTTTCTTCCTCAAGTTGGGAATAAAGTTGTACTGAATATTGGATCATTCTGGTCAGATTCTGTGAACTCCGTAGAGCCCGAACTTGCGCCGCTGAGTGCCACGTTGTGCCGCTGGTTAGCTTATTTCGCTCCAACAAAATTGCATCTGAAACTCCCATTTTCCCAAGGTGATAGAGAGTAGAGCACCCCATGATGCCGCCGCCAATGACAACGACCGATGCATGGGATGGGAAGTTGCTATCTATCATCTGACTGATTCCTTGACGAATCTTGAAATTTATATTTCAATAATGTCTCTGGATGTAAGGAACGCAACAAAAAATTGGATCAAACATTTCCTTTAAGTTTAATGGATCTTTCAGCCAAACGATTGCAGGCACTGAGCCCGCAGCTACGACGTGCTGCCCGTTTTATTCTTGAAAACTCAGGAGACGTTGCCACCCGCTCACAGCGACACGTTGCGGAGCTTTCACAATTACCAGCACCAACTTTTACTCGGTTGGCACGTGCGGTGGGGTTGCAAAATTACGATCAGTTGCGCGACCTGTGCCGTAAGGACGTATTGCGTAATAAAACCATCCTTGCTGACCGGGCAAAATCGCTCATCTCCAAAGTAAATGAAAATGCAGAAGAACCATCTCTTATTAGTCGTCATGCCACGACCGCCATACGTAACTTGCAGCATTTTGTAGAACAGACAGATTCGAATAAGTTAACAGGTGCGGCTCGACTTCTGGCTGATGCAAGGCGTGTCGTTTTGATAGGCGAGATGAGCTCCCGCGGTTTAATGGACTATTCCTCTTACATCGCAAATATGTCGCTGACTGGCTGGAAAGTGCTTGGCCGTGCCGGGGAAGGTTTATCTTCGGAGCTGGCTGATCTAGGGTCGAGAGATGCGTGCTTAGTAACAGCGGTAAACCCTTATTCAGCGCGATCTCTTACAATTGCAAAACATGTCGTAAATGCAAAAGTCCCGGTAGTGGCAATCACTGACAATGCCTTATCACCTCTGGTTACTTTGGCTGATTATAGTTTTTTTGTGGACACCAGAAGTCCGCAATTCTTCCCCTCGCATGCAGCGCTTATGGTTGTGTTGGAGGCGCTAGTTGATATGGTTGTACGCGAGCGGGGCACTGAGGCGCAAAAACACATTGCTGCGGTAGAACGGCAAAATCACATCTTAAAAGAGTATTGGCAAGAAGATCTTGCCACCAACAAAGGAGAATCAAACTATGAATAAATTTTTCAAGACCGCTATCAGTGGCCTAGCGCTGGCCGCTATGTCCGTGGGAACTGTCAGTGCTCAGTGCACCAACGATGTTTGGAACAAAGTAATGTCGAGCGGCAAAATCGTAATTGGTGTTAAAGCGGATTACAAACCTTGGGGTTTTCGTGATGATAGCGGAAATCTTGTTGGCATGGAGATTGATATGGCCATGGATGTCGCCGCCAAAATGGGCGTTGAGGCCGAATTGGTTCCCGTACAATCATCTAATCGCATGCAGTTCCTAGAACAGGGCAAAATCGACATGATGATCGCGACCATGTCGGACCGTGCAGATCGCCGCAAGATCGTTGGTATTCCGGGGCCAAACTACTACACCTCTGGTACGAATATTATGTCGCCTAAGGCGCTTGGATTTACCTCTTGGGAAGACCTACGCGGCAAAAAGGTTTGCGGCAAGCAGGGTGCTTTTTATAATCAGATTACGGAAGAGCGTTATGGCGTTGAAATCATGGCATTCACTGGTAATGCTGAAGCAAAGCAAGCTCTAAGAGATCGGAAATGCGTCGCATGGGTTTACGACGACAGCTCTATCGGCTCTGACCTGAGCTCTGGCAACTGGGACGAGTTTGAAATGCCATTGGCGTCAGAAGATGACAACCCTTGGGGTCTTGGCGTGCCACTTGCTGAAGCCAGCTGTGTTTTTGGTAATTTTATGTCCGGCATGCAATATAACTGGCATCGCGAAGGCACGCTGATAGCATTGGAAAAAAAGTGGGGCATCAAGCCCACGGCTTTCCTGCAGATGCAGAACGAGCGTAACAGCGATTGGATTAAATAATTCACTCAAGCAACCTGACGCTCCTCCGCTTTAGTTGTGGGGGGGCGCTTCGGAATTGAATTTCATGGAAGAATACTTTCGGCAACTAGCGGATACAGCGCCACGTTGGAACTTCATATGGATGTATGAGGATCGCCAACAGGGAAAAATATTGTCTGGTCTATGGATGACGATCAAGCTGAGCGTCATGTGCCTAATTTTCTCTGTTTTTATTGGAGTTGTAGGAGCATGGATGCAGGGGGCGCCATCGCGCCTTGTGCGAGCAATTGTTCAAGGATACATCCAATTTTTTCGCAATACTCCGCCTATGGTCCAACTTTTGTTCTTTTATTTTGCTTTGGGCCAGTTCACCCCTGTTGTTGTAGGAGCGGATGGATGGACAGTAGAGCCGATTATTTCAAATGTCGGCTGGGCGATTGTTTCACTGTCGATGTTTGCAGGAGCTTTTAATGTAGAGATCTTTCGGGCTGGGATTGAGGCAGTGCCCGAAAGTACTGTCGAAGCGGCCGAATCCTTGGGCTTCTCTCGTCTTCAAATCTACAGTTACGTTTTGTTACCGCTTGCCTTCCGCGTTAGTCTGCCAGCGCTTAACAACAATTTAGTCAACTTGGTCAAAACCACGACCCAAGCCTTTGCAATTGCTGTGCCAGAGCTCCTCTATCACTCTGTTACCATCTGGAACGATTATCCATCCGCTCAATATCCGACGATGTTGTTAGTGTTTGTTGCATATGTGGGATTGGTTGCCATACTGGTATTTGGTATGTCTCGATGGGAGCGATCCATAAAGATTCCAGGATACGGCCTATGAAGCAAATATCTGGAATAGATACGCCTGTAAAAGGTGGTATGGCGGTCCTAAAACCGTTTGATATCAGAGCCCATAGCCCAGACGGCTATATATTCACGCGCTGGCTCGCAACTCTACCCTTATGGACGCCTCTGCTCATAATAGCGGTAATCGGTGTCTATCCCTCTATCGTCTATGCTCAATCGGGTTTCTCTATTGATGACGCTTTTGGGGCGCTGTGGCGATGGATGCCATTCCTGCTCGTCTCGGGATTTTTGTTCAATGTTTTGATTTCATTCTGGACGCTGGTAATAGGAACCTGTGCGGGGGCGGCATTGGGGCTAGGGCAGATTTCAACTTTTGGTCCGTTGCGCGCGTTTTCTTGGTTTATAACGCAGCTTTTTCGCAATTCTCCATGGCTGGTGATCTTATTTATTGTGCTGCTGGCGCTACCATTTGAATTTACAATTTTCGGTCAAACTATCCGTGTGCCCGACTGGATGAAAGGGGTCTTCGGCCTAAGCCTGCCCGTAATGGCCAATATCTCTGAGGTGGTGCGCGGAGCAGTTCAATCTGTTCCGACAGCGCAGTGGGAGGCAGCAGAAAGCTTAGCCTTCAGTCGAAGGCAAATCCTATGGCAGATTATTCTTCCGCAGTGTTTCAAACGCATGCTACCACCCTGGATGAACTGGTATGCCATTTTGACCATGGCAACGCCCTTATGCAGCTTGCTGGGGATTGAAGAGATTATCACACTTAGCCGACAGGCAATGGAAGCAGAAGACAACCACCCAGAACTTCTTGTGCCCTTCTATGGCTTCGCATTATTGCTTTTCTTTGTATATTGTTATCCGATTGCACGGCTGACCATGCGGCTAGAGCGTAAATACGCAGTAAAATTGTGAGATTGATATTATGACTTGGACCGCTGAAAAACCGATTGTTTCTCTAAAAGACGTGCGTAAGAGCTTTGGCGCACTTGAGGTTCTTAAGGGCGTCTCGATTGACGTCATGAAAGGTGAGGTGATTTGCATTATAGGCCCGTCTGGTTCTGGTAAATCCACACTGATCCGCTGCATTAATGGGCTTAATGACATCCAGGGTGGATCAATTTTTGTTCAAGGGAAAGAGGTACATAGCTCTAATCAGGACAAGCTAGAATTACGAAAGAAGGTAGGGATGGTTTTTCAGCAATACAATCTTTTCCCTCATAAAACAGCGCTGGAAAACGTTATGATGGCCCCGCTTAAGGTGCTCAAAGAAAAAAAGACTGATGTGGAAGCTCGCGCACGCCAGCTAATAAAGAAGGTGAGGTTGGAAGGCAAAGAAGACAATTATCCGGGCGAGTTATCGGGTGGACAACAGCAACGCGTTGCCATTGCTAGGTCTCTGGCGATGAACCCGGATGTGATGCTATTTGATGAAGTGACGGCCGCGCTTGACCCCGAAACAGTAAAAGAAGTTTTAGTCACAATTCGCGAACTGGCAGAAGACGGCATGACATGTATCCTTGTAACCCACGAAATGGGATTTGCGCGTGAGGTTGCCGATCATATTTATTTCACAGATCGTGGCGTAATTGTAGAGCACGGTTCACCCGAAACTTTTTTTGACAACGCTCAGGATCCAAGAACACAAGAATTCCTTGGGCAAATTCTCTAAAAATTTCCTGAAAAATAAATCTGCAACAGTTCAAGCTCTACAATCTTAAAGTTAGTTCTGCTTACTACATCATAAATAAAAAACCGATCTAATCGTAACTGATAAAATTAAATTTCTAGAGGTAATACGCGAATCCCCCCATTGGTCAGCGGGTGGCGGGCCGACGCCATTATTGATATTACTTCTTCGTATAAGTACCCGAACGACAGACCGAGCGTGTCACGTGTGATAATCCGCCCCTCAATAATGTCGAGGTCGCCGGATCGAAGAACCCCCGCGCTGCGAGGACTTTAAATAAGGATAGGAACCAATAGCTCGAGCTCAATCACCCGCGCATTTGGAACCGCCTTAATCAAATTATCCGTAGATTGCTCTAGAAGAGGGAACGTTTTGTAATGGCAGGGAATAATAATTTCAAAATCAAAAAATTTTGCAGCACCAAGCCGCTGCCGCATAAACTCAAACAGAAACCGAACCAGAGCCTCCGTTACGATACAGCCTCAGCTCTCCGAATAAATCTGACGTCAGACATGCGCGAGTGTAAAAACCAAGATTGGGGATTGGCGAGTTCCTTATTCTTAGGCTGCATTAAAAGAAAAATATAATAGCTTAACCGCCCGCCGTTGGGGTATCGCAAAAAGCAACGCTCTTTATACACGCATTCTAAATTTAGATCGCGCCTTGGACATGAAAGAAGTATTCACCCTTTAAAAAAGCATCAGCAGGCACGGTAATTTTTCGCTGCAAGCATACATGGTGCACAAAACGAAATTACAAAATGGGCTCTAAACAGCCGATCGCTGTCTCTTTCGCAAATGACTGCTAATTGAGGAAAATTAGCCTTCCAAGCAGATTAATATATTGTCTGCATCACCATAAATTTTGACAGATATGAGCTTCCCTATTCGGTTACCTCGCTTGCCCGTTTTTATGATTTTTTTCCCTGATCCAAACTTCTTTTTCCCTGTTATTTAAATAACAGGGAAATGGCCCTAACTCGTTCTTTTAGTAAAGTAAATCGGAGTGAAATTTTTGAAATCCGTCCTAAACAGACCAAAATTTCAACTTTTCCCAGTTAAATTCCCTGTTAATAGAAAATTCCCACCAGTGACCGGTTCTCTAAAAACTGCGTCCACCACCACGCAGTCCTTTGAATTTATTGGCAAAGGCATTGAGTCTGAGAGACCAAAGTTATCAAGTGGTTTCAGAGCAATGATGCAAAGCTTTCTATCGAAAACTCCCAATTCAATGCACTATTCAGCGAGATCGCCGCAAAAGTTTCTACTGCGCCTTT
>Ga0233450_10003316_pt1 | contig 15168 bp, 16 predicted proteins | sample 011ome_30_FD_189956 | JGI IMG/M metagenome (GOLD analysis project Ga0233450, IMG submission 189956) | Coastal salt marsh microbial communities from the Groves Creek Marsh, Skidaway Island, Georgia - 011501CT (spades assembly) | ecosystem: Environmental > Aquatic > Marine > Intertidal zone >... | reverse complement strand
GCGGACGGAGCCGTATCCGCCGGCGAACGCCGCATCAAGAACGGAGTCAGAGGTGCGAAGGGCGTCACGGGTGCGCTCCGCGCGCAGAGCCTGACCGAACTGACGCGGGGAGATGCCGAGGATCTCGTCGAAGTCGCGTTGCAGCTGCCGCGTGCTGCACCCCATGGACGCCGCCAGCTGCGTCACCGGGAGCGGACCACCGTGGTCCGTCATGCGCTGGCACGATGCCTGCACGCGGGTTCGGGCGGAGCTCATGATCGAAGGCTAGGGCCGGACGTCGGCGTGCCTCACTCCGGTTTGCGACACCAGCCCGTACCCGGACCGCTAGAGCGGAGGACTCGTGACGATGCGATTGAGACCCGCCTGCCGAGCGAGTTCGAGAGCGCCCTCGGATCGGTCGAGGACGGAGTCGACGCTCTCGCCACGGCTGATCAGGGTGACGCCCGCGCACATGTCCTGCTCGAGATCGCCGAAGGACAGCGGAATGGGCTCATTGACCGTCTTCTGCATGCGCTCGACCACCCGGACTCCACCCTTGAGGTCATGAACACCTCGGAGGATCACGATGAGCTGCGTCTCATCGATCCGTGCCACGAGATCCCCCGAGCGCAGGGAGTCCGAGATCCGGCCGATGATCACCTGAACCACCTCGTCACTCACGGCCGGCCCGTACTCCTGGCGGATGCCCGGAAGGCCGTCCAGCGAGCAGCTGACAATTGCCGTCTCCTTGCCCGTGCGGGGGGTCGCCGAGAGCAGCCACGCCACCTCGTTCAGGACCTGCTCGCGGTCCGCGATACCGCCCCCTTGCTCCGGGGATCCAGCGGTGGGGCCGAGGGCGCGCACATCCCGGAACTCGACCAGCCAACCGTTGTCGCGGGGGACGGCGAACACCGCCATCCTGCGGCCATAGCCCGCAGGGTCGGTCAGCCGCAGCCAGTGCGGTCCGGTCGCGGCGTTGGTGAGGACGGTCGAGAGGAGTCGGGCATCGTCGCAGGCCAGAGCCGCTGCCAGTGGTGTCCCGACCGTGAGACGCTCGTCGGACCACCACAGGGTGCGTCCGTCCGCGTCCACCGCTGCGTAGATGTCGCCAGCCTGGTGCGCGAGTGCCTGACGTTGAGCCGATGTCGGAGCAAACTCCTCGTACGCGTCCACAGTGTCCTCCATCAAGGCCCCTCAGCCCACTGCGCTGCCCGAACGGCAGCATCACCCACGCTACGCGTATCGAACGGCAGAGGGGCCGTGTTGACCGGTCAGAAAGCCGGACTCAGACGTGCCGCACGCGCGCGGCCCCGGATTCATCGAAGGCCAGCAGGGCAATGCCGTGCTCGTCGAGCGGCACGCGATCCGTGCCGTCCGTTCCGAGGGTCACGTGGATCTTCTGAGTGCTCCACTTGGTGATGTCAAGAAGCAGCTCCGAGAGTTCCGCATCAGTGAAGTGCTCGTGCGCCTCATTCACCAGCTCGTCCGTCATGTCAGACGGACGCCAGATGACGGCGTCGACCAGGCGCAGCGCAACCTTGTGGCGCTCACTCAGACCACTCGTCTCGTAGTGGTCGATCTGGTCAGTGACGTCATCAGTCGCACCATCGTCCCGTGCATCCACGAGCCGCAGCGACTGGCAGATCCGGCAGTCGTGCTGGCGCGCGCACCGCAGGCGCACCAGCTCCGTGGTGACGGGATCCACATACGTGGATCGCATCACTGTGTCCTGGTAGGTGGCCAGAAGGCGGACGAGTTCAGCATCACGGCCCACGGGTCGACCGTCATCCCCGATGGGAACACGGGTCGCGCGGCTCACTCGAAACCGCCCAGCAGTGCAGTCGACGCGACCTGCAGCCGTGTGCGCGCCTCGATCACGTACGCCGCCATGACCACGTCAGCGAAATGCCCGTCAGGAAAGTGCGCGGCGGCCTCGCGGACAACATCATCGTCGAGCCCTGCCACGTCGATCAGCTCCTGATCGATCACGGCGCAGACGGCCCGCTCTCGTTCAGACCGCGGGGAGCATTGAGGACGAGCGCCGGTGACGAGCACGCTGATGCGGTCGATCACAACGGCGAGGAGATCCGGATCGAGGATCTCAATGGCCCGGGCATAGGCGGCATCAAGATCGGCGCAGGCCTCCGGCTGCAGATCCCGCAACGTCACGTGTCGATCGTAACTGCGAGGATGCCGTTGTGAGTCGCCCCGATGTGATCCTGATCGACCTCGACGGAACCATCACTGACTCGATCCCGGGCATCCTGCGTTGCCTGCGGTTGGCGTTGCCCACCCTTGACATGCAGGACATCACGGATACCGAGCTGCAGACATGGCTGGGTCCGCCCCTGCGCGTGACCCTGCTCGAGCGATATGGGCGCAGCGAGCAGGATCTGGACAGGTTCGTGGAGGCGTACCGAGCCGTCTACTTCGGCGGTGGCGAGTATGAGTTCACCGTCTTCCCGGGGATGGCTGAACTGATCGCCGACATCGCCACTTCCGACAGTCGCCTTGTGCTGGCGACAGCGAAGCCCATCGAGTCCGCCACCCGGGTCCTGACGCGGGCAGGCCTCGTCGATCACTTCGACTTCATCAGCGGTACCGAGTTGGACCTCATGCGGCAGGACAAGCCGAGCATCATCCGGCACGGGGTCGAAGGGGTCGGCCTCACGCTTCCCGAGGCCAGTGCCGTCATGATCGGTGATCGCCGGGAGGACGTCCTCGGGGCGCAGCATCACGGGATCCCGAGCGTGGGCGTCCTGTGGGGCTACGCCGAGGATGGTGAACTGGAGGGCGCCGGAGCCACGCATCTGGTGTCGGATGCGGGCGAATTGCGCGGAATCTTGACCGTCTAATGCCTGTGGATGGTCCGATACACCTGATGAGCCCATGGATACTGATGTGACCTGATGTTCCGACAACGGGGCGACTACGGGGAGGGTGCATGGCGCTGCGCGTACGGCGACGTGTCCTGCGCGCCCCCTGGTGGATCGTCGGAGGGATTCTCCTCGCCGCTGCGCTGGTGGTCGCGGCCCTTGTTCGCGTCGTAGTGGCCCAGGAGTCGGCTGACCACGAGGCCATTGCCGCGGAGGCCGCGTCGGCAGTCACCCAGGAACTCACTCTGGCCCTGAGCGGTTTCTACACGCCGACCGTGGCCGCCGAGGGCTTCGCAGCAAGCATGCGTGCCGAGGCCGACTCGCTCGGCGTCAATGAGGCCGACGTGCTGGAGGCCACGTGGCCGACCTACGCCGCACCTCTGGCCGAGAACCTCGGGGATGCCCTGCTGGACTTCCAGCTGGCCCCCGAGGCGATCGTCACCTACTCGGCCAGGCCCGAGGAGAACGCCGCCGCCCTGGGTCACAACCAGCTCGTCGACGACGAGCGGCGAGACCAGATCATCGCGGCCATCGAGGCCCGAGGCCCCGTCATCTCCGGCCCCCTGGACCTCCTGCAGGGCGGACGTGGACTGATCATCCGGCAGGCCGTGTTCCTGCCCGGGCTTCGGCCTTTCGAGGAGCGGTTCGCGGAGCGGTCCGGCGACACGACGGCCTACCCGTGGCTCGACCGCATCCCCGATGACTTCTGGGGGATGACCACGACCGTCATCGACTTCGACGCACTGACCTCATTGATTGCGATGCGAGGTGCCCCCGGCACTCAGGTCGGCGTCTTCGTTCCGCAGGAGGACGGATCTCTCGGTGAACCGGTCTGGGGTGACCTTCCCGCGGATTCCGCGATCACCAACCAACAGACGGTGACCCTGCTGGACGGATCCGAGTGGGTGGTGCGCGTCAACGTTCCCACCACCCCGTGGGCGCACTACTGGCCGGTGCTCCTCATCGCCCTGTTCACCAGCGCTCTGATCATCGCGCTGACGGAGTTCGCCTACCGCGCCCAGCGACGCAACAAGATCGGGTTCGCCTTCAGTGAGTCGATGAGCGACCTCACGACCCGACAGGACGTCCTCGAGCGCACCAGCACCTTCCTCACCGATCTGTATCCGGGGATCACCGGCGTCATCACCTCACCGGAGCCGCATGCATGCAAGGTGGCGATTCCGATCGACGGCACACGTGGCACATCTTCTCGGCGCGACAACACCTCAGGTTCGGAACTGCAGTGGCAGATCCTGCAGTCCCAAGAAGTCCAGTGCGTCATCAGTGTTGATGCTGACGGGCCCTTCCATCCTCGGGAACTCGACCAGATCATCGGACTGATCCGGCGCATCCTTGGCGCATCTCTCGCCGCCCTGGGCCGTGAGCGGCACCTGGAGCGCCGCGTCGCCGTTGATCACCTCACCGAGGTGTTCAACCGCACCCAGCTCGTCCCGACCCTCGAGCGCCTTCATGAGGAGGCGGCACGATCCGAGACCTGGCTTGTGCTGGCATGCCTGGACATCGACGACTTCAAGGGCGTGAACGACACCCGCGGGCACCTGTTCGGTGATGAGGTGCTCAAGACTCTGGCCGGGACGCTCAAGGAGTCAGTGCGGGCATCCGACGCCGTCGTGCGATTCGGTGGGGACGAGTTCGTCGTCATCGCCGGAGTGGACGACACATTCCAGGCGGCCGATCTGTGCCGGCGCATTCAGCAGCAGGCCACGAACGCTCTCAGTGCCCTTGGTGGAGAGCCGCTATCCGTGTCCCTGGGCTACGCCACCGTCCCCGGACGCGAGCCCGCCACCGTGGAGGGCCTGCTTCAGCAGGCCGACGCTGCGCTCTATGAGGCGAAGGCGTCCGGTGGGGCTCACGTCCGGGAGGGGCACCCCCTCTAGCGGGCTTCGATCAGGTGAGGCAGCCGGCCTCGTAGAGGTCCGAGGGGATCTCGGCGTCGTCAGGCACGGCGGTCGGATCATCGGCATTCATCGTGCCGCAGACCTGCCCCTGGGTCTTGGGGATCCAGAACTGGCCTTCGGCCTGGAAGATGAAGCTCGTGGGAGCTCCCATGTCGGAGCCCTCTTCGCCGAGAGTGCCACCAGTGACGGCCCAGCCGTCGGAGCAGTCGACTGAGTCCAGGGTGTAGACGTTGGTCGCGCCGAGAGCGGTGGCGGCGTCCTGCGCGGGCTGCGCGAGAGCGTCCATCGTGCACTCGGTCATGCCGCCGACGGCCTCAGTGCTGTCACTGCTGCTGGAGCAGGCGGCGAGGGTGCCGACGGCGAGCAGCGCCGTGGCGCTAAGAATTGCAATACGCATGGGAATCCATTCTGTGTAGCTTGATGAGACATTGCTAGGAGCGAAGTCTACTCAATGCGTGGGGGTGGATTTACGCCCTGCGTGCGCAGGCCCTAGACTTCGGACGCTTTGCCAGCAACTCGCGCGAGTGGCGGAATAGGCAGACGCGCACGGTTCAGGTCCGTGTGCCCGAAAGGGTGTGGGGGTTCAACTCCCCCCTCGCGCACCGAACGAGAAGGCTCCTGCCTCACCTTCTGGTGAGGGGGAGCCTTCTTCGTTGCTGGTGGACCAACCGCTGGCCTCGGGCCAGCAGACAACCCAGTGGCCGAGTGCGTTGCCGTCAACAAGGGTGCGCGTGCACACCGCGCCACCAAGGCCAGAGGCCAGCGAGGTGGGGGAGGATCCAAGGATCACCGAGCGGTGCACCATTGATTGCGCACCACGCCCGGATTCCTGGGTCAGGATCCGAGGGGCTCAGCTTTCTTCCAGGAGTGGTTCCTCTCGACCCGAGCCACCTCGAGGGTGTACTCCTCATAGAAGTTCGTGCGCCCGAGCTCCTGGGCCTGCCGGTGCTCGCTGTCCTGACGCCAGCGACCAATCGCGTCGAGTGAGTCGAAGTACGCGAGCGTGACACCCTCTCGGGTTGCTGGATCACGGAATCCCACGTGGTCGACGTATCCCTCGATGCCACGCACGCACTCATCCATGCGGTGCGACCACTCGGCGTAGAGCTCCGCGTTGTCGGCCCTGCGAGTCGAACGAAAGATGACGACGTGCACGGACGCAGTCTGGCATCACACGTGAGGATGGAGCCAAGACTTCAGGGATCCGTCCTGCGGGAGCGGGATCAGTGTGGTGGGTGCCGGGCTTTCCACCGAGATCCACTCCTCTGAATCCTCGAGGTCCAGCAGCAAGGACTGAGGTTCGCCAGGTCAACGCGCTGGGATGCGCCCGACCACCTCGATGCCTCCAACCTCATCCATGCGCACGACGACGCCCTCACCCGAACTCGGAGCGATGCCGGTCAGGTCGATGATGTTGGCCTGATGGCCGACGAGGAGCACGACTCCAGGTTCACCCCGGTGCTGACGGATCAGGTTTCTCGCCTGTCGCTCCTGCTTGCGGGCCTGAGCCGTCGATGCCGTGAACACGGAATCGAGAGACGGTGTCGGGCGCACGGCGCCCACCCTCATCAGCCGAGCAGTGTCGAGCGCGCGGCACCAGCGACTCGAACGTACCTGCGTCACGGGCACGCGCTCCTTGCGCAGTTCCCGGCCGATGCCCCGAGCCTGCTCTCGTCCCTCCTTCGACAGGTTGCGCTGGGTGCTGCAGTCACCGAGTCGGAACCCGGGCGGATCGCCACTGCCGGGGGCAATGGCGTGCCGGTAGAGGATGACCAGACCGTCCTGCGTCCTCAGGTCGCGCCACAGCGACTCGCTGGCCTGCACTGCAGGCGCCATCGCTGCGACGATCACCGCGGTCATGATCGCCGTGAGGAGTCTTCTCACGTGCCCTGCCTACCCGCGGTGCTCGTCATCGGCAACTCCAGAGGCGGGGTTCGTCAGTGTTTGGGAGCATCACTGAGTGATCACCCCCTCCGAGAAGCGCGCCGTGACATCCGTGCCCCTGCATCCCATGCTCGCCGATCGCTGGAGCCCGAGAGGCTTCGACCGCGAGCACGCGCTGAGCGATGACGAGCTCACTGTTCTCCTCGAGTCCGCGCGCTGGGCTCCATCGGCCGGCAACAGCCAGCCCTGGCGGCTGATCCCCGGACGCCGGGGTGATGCAGCGTTCAACCTCATCCTCGGCAGCCTTGATGACGGCAATCAGGTGTGGGCGCAGTACGCGAGTGCGCTCATCGTGATGGCTACACAGGTGACGGATGACACTGGCAGGCAACGCCGGTGGGCCTGGTACGACGCCGGGCAGGCGGCGGCAGATCTCACGATGCAGGCCGGCGCTCTCGGCCTCGTCGTCCATCAGATGGGGGGATTCGACGTCAGCGTCGTCCGAGAGTCGTTCTTGCTGCCCACGTCCCTCGAGCCCGTCGCGGTGATGGCGGTCGGTCGCTGGGATCCCACAGCAGACCTGCCCGACTACCTCGAGGAGCGGGAGCGTGCGCCGCGCACCCGGCTCCCCCTGACAGAGATCGTCTTGGGGTAGTCGCCGTCAGGCCGTGAAGAGAGTCGCCAGCACCGCGAGATCCGGATCGTCACTCGGATCGTTGTCGACCCCGCTGAGGAGCTTGGTGACCCTCCCCTCTGCGTCAGTCTCGGCCCCTCCCCCACGGTGACTGAGTCCGAGGTCAGTCACCCCCGGCCGGAGCACGGCGCCACAGGCCGATCCGGTGTTCTCTGGAGCGGAAGGCACGATCTCGTCTGGTGGATGCGGGCCGAACATCGCCGGACCTCGGTACGTGAAACTGGAACTTCCTGTTGGTCCGTATGCGCGTTCGGGTCAGTGTGCGTCATCGTCCCGTTGGCACACAGGACCATGGGAATGCCAAAGCCTCCGACCTCATCGACAATGGCCGCATGACATCACCTGCTGGTTCCATCGTGAAGATCAACGCCATCCGCGTGCCTGAGGGTGCGGGAGAGGAACTCGAGCGGAGATTCGCGGCACGCGCGGGTGCCGTGGAGTCCTCACCTGGCTTCCTGGGCTTCCAGCTTCTTCGCCCTGTCGCAGGGGACAACCGCTATTTCGTCGTCACCCAGTGGGCCGACGAGAAATCCTTCGAGGCGTGGCGGGACGGGCAGGGACGCGCGGCGCATGCGGGCGGTGAGGGTCGACCCGAGCCGGTGTCGACTGGCGCGGACCTGCTGGAGTTCGAGGTCGTACTCGACGTCGCACCCAAGGGCTGACCCTCGAACTGCGTCAGTCGGTGGGGTCTCCCGGCGCGTGGCGGCCCCACCGAGTGACGCAGCATCGCAATGTCAATGAGCAAGCAGCCAGCGCAGGCCTTTCGCGATGATCCCTGGCTGATCGCGCTGCACGACATGGCCGGACCTCTCGGCGTACCAGTGCATGCTGTCGTCCGACAGCTTCGCGGCCTTTGCCTGCTGACGGTTCCACTTCCGGTCCGCCCACGCGGATCCGTTGCCCGGCTTGCCTGCCGTGATCACGACGAGCGGGGTGTCGCCCATGTCCGGTCCGCCCGCCGTGGCCTTCTCGCTGGCCGACATGTCGATCGTCGTCCCGCCCTCGTGCCAGTCACCGGAATAGCTCGGAAGAAACGTGCGATGGATGCCCGGATAGACGGCATCGATCAGCATGACGCCATCGACATCCTGAGGGGTCTGTGCGACGAACGCCCGCGCAATCAGGCCGCCGTAGGAATGTGCGATCAAGGTGTAGGGCCCGGACTCACCGGCCGCCGCCAGGGCTGCGCGCAGTTCTTTCGCGTGCTCACCCGCATCCGTGCGCAGAGATCCACGTCGCTTCGGGCTGCTGCCGAGCCCCGGGCGATCCACGTCGCATACACGAGTCTGCCTAGCCAGTTGTTTGCGCACCGGATCCCAGATCGTGTGATCGCTGCGCAGTCCGTCGACCAGAACGACCGTCGGGGCACCCGCGCCGATGCAGGAGATCCACATCCGCTGCCCGTCAGCGTTGACAACCGAACCGGCCGCGTGGGCAGGAAGTGCCGTAGTCGACGCCAGCACGACCATCGCGCCTGTGGCGACCATCATCCGGTTGAGCATCAGGCAGACCCTCATCTGTTCGGGCTAGTTGGATGTGGACCAGTCGATGTCCACGTCCACCCAGTCACTGGGCTGTAGATCCTGTCCGGTTCCCACCGCACGGGCCTGGACCTCAATGCCGCCTTCACCAACTGGCGCGGCGGGCCCTTGCCACACCACCAAGCTCATGTACGGGGCATTGAGGGTTCCAGGCGGAATGCCAGAGGTGGCCTGAGGGCCGCCAAGCTGCTGGGGATCGGCTGCGGATCTCACAGGGGAGTTTGTCCACTCGCCGTTGCCAATCCGCCAGCGGAGTTGATACGCATTGGCGGGATAGACCATACCTTCTGCGCTGGAAGGCTCGCCGCGCCAAAAGCCGCCGGTCCACCCCAATGTGTAGATCGCCATGTCTTGGCTATCAATGGTCGCCAAGACGAACGGACGTTCGTAACTGGCGATGGAGGTTTCCGCAGACACCGAGAATGGCGAGGCAAGACCACTCTCGAGGACGGTTCGCACGCGTGCTTGACAGCGGACGCCACCCTTGCATCCAGTCTTCGCGAGATCGAAAATGGTTGAGAGCTTCTTCGACGTCCCTACGGCTATCCACTTGCCGAACGCCTGGTCTGGATCCACACCAGTGACTGCTCGTACCTGAATCTCGTACTCCTTGATCAGCCGAGTGGGGATGTTCGGCGCAACCCACCGCACGATCCCCTTGCCAAGGCCGGGCTGGATCATGACCGAGGATGGCGGAGCGGCCCGCGTGCTCAACATCGTGAAATCCACCTGGACAGCACGAGACTTCGCGCACGTCGTAGGCGAAGACGCCGCACACGTCGCCGTGCGTACCGAGAAGCGATAGTCACCGGGGCCCTTGCGTAGATCGAGGGACGTGGTCAGTCCACGGACATCCCCCGAGGCAAGCGTCGTGCACTTGCCCGATTTGCAGTAATCCCATTCATAGACGTACTTCACACTGTCCAGATCGGTCAGGACCAGCGGAGGCAACCAGGTAGCGATGGCGTCCGCCTTGTTGCTCACTCCGTAGTCAACGACCACGTACGCGGCAATGGGAGGTTCCACAGACCCCACCGACGGCACGCCTGTTGGCTCACTTGGAGTCTGCGTGGCTGACGCCGGCAGTGGAGTCCCATCGATGCGGATGGGTGCGTAGTCAACAGGAATGCTCGTGACCCCGGTCAGGTCCGTGCAGTTGCCCTGCAGGTCGCACTTGCGTGAGCCCAATTGACCGATCTCAGACATCGATGCGTCGATGGGGGCCGAGCCCACATCACCGTGCCAGATGACAGAGAAGTTGCTGTCGCCCTTGCTGAACTGGCAGACCACAACTCGCTGCGAGCCCTCGAGGCAACGTTGGAATCGAGCACCCACGAGCCAGTCATAGGTCGTGCGCCAGGCAGTCTTGGCATCCGCCTCATCGCGGGTGAACTGGATGCCGTAGGTGTCCGCGATGGGATTGGGCGGATACGGATCGCCCTTGGGAAGAGTCCAGACGAACCAGAAGGTCGAAGCGAATCCATAGCGTGCCGAGTCGACGTAGGTCCGCGACATCAGCGCCATGGCCTCTCTGCCGCCACGCGGGACCTGACCCTCCCCGAGGCCGGCGAACCCGTAGTTGACCTCGGTGTCGAAGATCGTGGTCTGGGGAGCACCTGCGAGAGCCAGCATCGTCTTGAACTGGCCGATGCCGCGGATGCGGTCATTGGCCCCACCGGATGCTGCCGGGTAGCTGTGCACGGCATAGGCATCCGCCGGCCATCCTCGCTTCTTGAGTCCAGCGAGATACGCCGGGAAGAACGTTCCGAAGGATCCAGTCGCCCGTGTCGTGGTGCTGGCCGCCACCACGAGCGCCGACGGATTGCACCCGCGGATCTCCTCGAAGGCGGCATTGGTCAGATCAGCCATCTTCTCTGGACCACCCACCCAGAAGGTGTCCAGGTTGGCCTCGTTCCACACCTCGTAGGCGGAGATTGACGGTCCGTAGTGGCGGCACACCTGCCCGATGTAGGAGCGCCACGCTGCGACGTAGGCGGCCCAACTCGAGTCCTCGGAAGGATCCTGTTCCTTCGTGTCATGTGTCGCCCAGGAGGGGCTTCGGCCCAGAACCAGCATCACCCGAGCATCGAGGATCTGCGCTGACTGCACCTGGCGATCGAGCTGGTCGAACCTGAATTGACCCTGGGTGGGCTCGATGTCCGCCCACGTTGTCTCGGTATCCCACAGGCGCAGGTAGCCCACGGGGACGTCCGGGATGCTGGCCGGATCCGTGTCTCCTACGAAGCCGGTGCTCTTGTTGCTCAACCACCACGCGGGCGCGTGAATGCCGAACATCGAGCGGCTGATCGTCTCTCCCGTGGGTGCCCCATAGCCCAGATCCGGGGTTCGCTCCTGGATGTTGATGATCTGGCTGCTCGACAGGGACGCCGAAGGCGGGCGGATGGAGGCTGACATGGGGACGGGGACGATGCTGTACTTCTGAGCCTGGTTGGGAACCGAGTACTCCGAAGTGCAGGGGTTGCTCCCCTTGGTCTCACCCTCGCTGGCACAGGTGCTGATCGTCACCTCGAAGTTGTCATAGGTGCCAGGGCCGAAGCTCAGGCCCCAGGACTTGGCATTGAGGAGGGTGGCGATCGTCCAGTCGTCGAAGAGTCCGGGGTTGCTCAATCGCAGCTTCGTCAATTGCGCATTGAGTTCTGCATCGCGAGCGTCTCCGCCCCGCTGCCCGACACCGATGGTCCCGAGGTTCTTGGAGATCTGGACCATGGTGGAAAAGGCTGACGGGCTGTAGAGCTGGACCGAGAAGTCGGTGATGGTGGCAATGAGAGAACGAGTCTTCTTCGTCGTCCATGGCTTCTCGGGGTAGTTCTGACCGTACGCGCGCCTCTGCGCCTCAGTCCATCCGTACGCACCTTGGGCGTAGACGTAGTTGTCCGGAAGCAGGGGCAGCATCTTGACCTGGCGCGCCGACGTGACCTTCTTGCGCCCGAAGTCGACGAGCCACTCTCCGCCGGACAAAACGCAGTTCTTGCCGATCTTGGGCTTCCTGCTGGCGATCTGGATCAGGAGTTGGTTGCGCTTGGTGCAACCCTTCGCGTCCTTCTTGTAGAGGGCTCCCTTGGGCTGAAACAGACCCGACTGGAAGCCGGAGACGAGGGGCTCGGTGACGGGCACCTCCCGCAGGATCTGCGACGGCGTTCCCTTGACCGGGCTCGCGGCACGAACCGCTGACCGAGTCTTCGAATCAGGTCCCGAGGCCTGAGCCGGAGCAATGCTGGCCATCGAGCCCAGGAGAAGACTGAAGGACGTGAGGAGGAGGAGAGCCCGGCGCATATCGCAATTGTGCACCAGGTCAGGAACATGGAGACGGGCTGACGAGCCTCAGGAGCAGTAGCCCCCGTCGCAGCAGGGTTGGATGTAGTAGCACTGGGGACAGAAGTCCTTGCCACCTCGACGCTCGAGATCACTCTTCTCACAGGCGGGGCACGGGCCGGGATCTCCCATCACGGGTTCGAGTATCCCTGACCGTCTCCGTGGGTCCGGCATTCACACGCCTAGACTCCCGTCTTACTGACCATCATTTCGTATCGAGAGGCACCCATGGCCGACCTGAACAACCATCACAGTGACACCCTCACTGCGATCTTCCAGCACCCCGTGAGCCACAACATCCGTTGGCACGATGCCCTCTCACTGATGGAAGCGGCGGGCACCGTCGTCGAGGAGCACGACGGCAAGTACAAGGTGACCATCGGCGATGAGACTGAGGTGCTCTCGCGCCCACACGACAAGAACATCGGTGAGCAGATGGTCGTCGACCTGCGTCGCATGTTCAAGAACGCCGGATTCGAGCCCGCCGCCCCCGGCAAGGAGGTCTGAAGATGGCCGAGCACGACATCACCAACGCCGTTGACGTGAAGGGCCGCTACGCGGTCGCCGCCGTCGACTTCCACACCACCCGCCTCTATGCGATCGATGCGGCTCCGGAGTCGTCCCCCGAGACGATCGGTGCCTACGACCCCAAGGGGTTCATGCACAACGTGTACCACCGGGACGGAAACCCCGATGGCACCTACGAGAACGACAACCCCGTCTACTGGCGCACTATCGGGCATGCACTGCAGGGCGCTCGCGGCGTGCTGCTGCTCGGTCACGGCAAGGGCAAGGCGAATGCCTCACACCTGCTCGTCTCGTACCTCGAGAAGCACGAGTCGGATGTGGCAGCGCTGATCGTGGCCGACGTGCGCGTCGATGTCGACGACCTGACCAACGAGCAGGTCTACCGACTCGGCCAGAAGTACTTCGACGATGCTCCAGCCCGCGACCATGGGGACTCCCAGCGCGGCGCCTGACCCGCACATCGCCTACTCGTTTGTCCCGCGGCGTGGGACAGGTGAGCCAAACGGTCCCCACCGGGGGCTCACGGGCTCGTCTGTCCCGCGGCGTGGGACAGACGAGCGGATCAGCTTGGGCCCTGGACGACGTAGATCCGGTCCCGCTCGCGATCGATCAGGCTCTGCGTCACCTTCTCCATGGTGATGGCGGTGCGGGCACCGCCCTTGGCCTCCACCCATGCCGTCGGCGCGATCGCGGAGGTCGCCTTTGAATAGTCGACGACGATCTTGGCGCTCGCCGGCACCTTCACCCCAAGGCCCACCCAGTTCACGTCACCGTCATCGGAGACTCCGCTCACCTGGACGTTCCAGGTCACGGTGCGCTTGGCACTGCTGTCATAGGTGATGCGCTTGCTGGGACGATCCCAGTTCTGGAAGGCCGTGGCTCCAGCTGGCAGCACCAGCGGATGGCCGTTGACATCGATGCTTCGCCTGGTGCCGTCCCACAACTGCTGAATGCGAGGCGATGTCACCTTGTTGGACTCGAAGAGCGCTGCACCGTCTCCGACTCCGAAGACGATCACGCCGTCCGACGGGAGGCTCTCCATCAACAGGTATTCAGAGTTGCCGTTGCTCATGGCGTACACCTCCAGGGGCTGAGGGGTCTTGAGCTTCCCGGTCTGGACGAGCACACCGAAGTCGACACCTGGCTCCACCGCGATCAGCGGGGCGCTGCTCAACTCCTCCGTGTCCGGGTTCAGTGGTCCGAACACGCGGTAGAGGTCAGGAGAGAGTGGATCGCCTTTGTCGTCAACCAGGCTGATGCCGATCTCATCGCTGTTGACGCTCTCCCACGAGCTGAACGACAGCAGAGTTCCGTTGTCCTTGCCCCGGCACACCGGACACGGCTGCTTGCCCAGGATCATGTCCATCGGCACCAGACCCACCACAGCATCGTTCTCGGACGACCACGTGTAGTTCGGGGAGTTCGGATCCGTGGCCGACGTGTACACGAAGGAATCCGTGGTCGTGTCCACTGTCACCGCGAGAGCCCGCAGAGGGAAGTTGTTGTCGTACACCGCGATGTCGAAGAGGCCGTCACCACGATCTGTCACGGCATAGGGCGTGATGGCATGCCCGCCACCGTCACCGATGAGACCCAGGACGTAGGGCACCTGCCCGCTCGGCAGTTCGCGAATGAGGGTCTGGACGACCTCTGTGGGCGAAGTGCCCACATTCATCAGGTCAAGGATCTCGGAGTTCAGGTACTGCGTTCCGAACAGCCGCGTGATCGTCTCGATCGCGGGCTTGCCCATCTGATTCGCGGCATTGATGCCAAGTCCGGAGGCGCCCACCTGGTTCGCGGGAATCTGACCGTTGTAGAGCGCGGCCGCAGCCGCCGCCATGCCGAAGCAGTGACCTCCGAGGGCTCCGGTCTCGATGCTCTGTGCGAGGAGGTCTGCACCCAGGATGAGGTCGCATTCACCTGTCTTCGGGTCGATCGCCTTCGGGTCGCGACAGACCCCGTTTCCCAGTGTCCTGCGCAGGGCCAGGGAGTTCAGCGGTGCCGGACTCGCGTACTCACCCTTCTGGATTTCCTGCAGGGTCACGCGGTCCGGGACTCCCCAGATGAGTGAGTTCACGGCGAAATCGTCGGCTGATCCCCAGTTGGGCAAGGGGAAGCCATGGGGATAGGGGCGAAAGCCAGAGTCCGCCACAACCGTCCCCTGCGGGGCTCCTTCGCCGATGCCTCCAAAGGTGCTCTCAAAGATCTCGGGATTTCCAATCCACCCCCCCGGTGGATTGCCACCGGTCGCGAGATTGACATCCGCCGCTCCCGCGACGCCGACCCCGGAACTCATGAGGCTGACGGCCGATGCTGCGACGATGAAGCGGGCAACTCGTGAACCTAGGCGCATTCGGCCCATTTAACCGGTGCGCGTCCCAAGTCGCACCCCACCCCCGCGTTAACATCGACTC
>Ga0233450_10003312_pt1 | contig 15181 bp, 13 predicted proteins | sample 011ome_30_FD_189956 | JGI IMG/M metagenome (GOLD analysis project Ga0233450, IMG submission 189956) | Coastal salt marsh microbial communities from the Groves Creek Marsh, Skidaway Island, Georgia - 011501CT (spades assembly) | ecosystem: Environmental > Aquatic > Marine > Intertidal zone >... | reverse complement strand
AGATGGCGACTTCACCCCGGAACAAACAGCAGAGCAAGAAAGAGCGTTTTCCTCTGAATGGGCACCTGGTTCTTGGGCGAACGAGCGTCAAGATTTGACCGATGCAGATTCCATGGACCAAGCGGAAGAGGTAGAAGAGGTGCTTTCGCTCCAGGATTCAGAAAAGGAATTGATCCGGCGCGCCTTGCAAAAACACCGAAATCGTCGGAAATATGCGGCTTTGGAGCTCGGCATTTCCGAGCGGACTTTGTACCGTAAAATCAAAGAATACGGGCTCAAATGAGGAGGTCAACTTCCATGCGGTTGTGGGGAGCTTTGCTGTTTTGCTGGGCGCTGCATGCCTGCGGTGTTTATTCGCCATACGGGGCCCAAACGTCGGGCGCCCAGACCTTTTCAGTGGCGCCATTCGACATGATCACACCTTTGGCAACAGCATCCAGTGCGTTGGCATTGACTGAAGAGTTGCGGGATCGGATCCAACGGCAGTCCACGCTCCGGCTAGTGGATGCCGATGGCGAATTGAAATTCTCCGGGGAAGTTGTGACCTGGGAAATTTCTCCGGTAAATGTTCAAGTCGATGAGACCGCAGCCTCGAATCGATTGACCATTGGTTTGCGCATTCAATATGAAAATACCCGGGATGCCGAATTGAGCTTCGAACGCACATTTACCCGGTTTGCGGACTACAACAGTGAGTTGGATCTGATCTCCATCGAAGACGCTTTGGTGGAGGATATCGCAGGCCAACTGTCCCAAGACATCTTCAACGCCACGTTAGGAAATTGGTGATTACCTTTCAATCGATGCAACGGAATAGGCTTCAAGAATTACTTCAACATCCCGATCGGGTGCGTGCATCAGACCGCGAGGGCTTGGTGGTCTGGAGCGAGAAATATCCGTTTGCTGGGGGAATCGCCATGTTGCTGGCACGGGCAAGTGCGGTTGGGGAACATATGGACCAAGAGCAGGATTTGCTGCGTGCCGCGGCACAGGGCACGTTCCGACAACCTCTGTTCGATTTGATTTTGAGGACCAAACTGCGCGAAGAGGCAAGTGCCATCGATGCCCTGATCGAGGAGATGCCGGATGAAGTTCTGCCGAATGAAAACGAAGAGCAAGAGCGCTTAGCCACCTCACCATCATCTGGAACGTTGAATCCCGAAGAGCCTTTGGAGCGGGAGGCGTTGATTTCAGCGATCGGCCGAACAATCGAAGCTGAAGTGGAAGATTGGCGTGATGAGAGAGATGAAAATACAACACCTCTGCCGGATGTGGAAGGCGATATGGGGCGCATTAGAGGTGCAGTTTCTTCTCCGTTTGCGAGTTGGTTGTCCCATCGTGCGGCGCAGGTTGGATTTGGTGAAAGTCAACAAAACCAGCCGAATTTGTCCTTAGAAGGTTCGGATACACGAGGGCTGATTGATCGCTTCATTGCAGCGCAACCGAAGATTGGGAAATTGCGGGATGTCGAAGCGCCGGTTGAAGATTGGGCGCGAGAAAGCGTGCTGGAAGATCCGACGCTGGTGACCGAAACCATGGCGCGTATTTATGCCAAGCAAGGTAAAATTGGCAAGGCTCGAAAAGCTTATCGCCATTTATCGTTGAAATTCCCGGCAAAAAGCACTTATTTTGCAGCCCAATTAAAAAAATTAGATGCGGGCTCTTCAGAATCCGCTGACTTGAACGAATAACGGAAATCATGGGATACTTTTTGATGGTAGTCATTTTGATTGTTTGCGTGCTCTTGGGAGCCGTGATTTTGGTCCAAAATCCGAAGGGTGGTGGCTTGGCGACAGGATTCCAAGGCGCGGGCCAAATGGGCGGCGTGCAAAAGACCACGGATTTTTTGGTCAAAGCGACTTGGTACCTCACAGGCGCCTTGTTTGTTCTGTGCATCGCCGCCGGTGTTTTCTTCGGCAATGCGCAACAGGACGCGGGCATCGAAAGCCGAACCCCAGCGATGGAGGCTCCCATCACGGAGTAATCCAATTCCAACACATTTGAAAGCGCGCTTTCCTGACAAGGTAGGCGCGCTTTTTTTGTGCCGTGCTGTCAAAACCTGACAACATTGCGACCCGCGGACGATGAATCCTGACACGGCGTCAGTCTCCATAGATGTCGCTCCCATTGGCACGGAAATCGCTCATAGCGGAACACAACCAGATACATCAAAATCTCAGTTACATGTCAGTAAACATCAAACCCCTTGCAGATCGGGTTCTCGTTGAACCCGCAGCAGCAGAAGAAAAAACAGCCAGCGGAATCATCATCCCCGATACGGCGAAGGAAAAGCCACAGCGCGGAACCGTTGTGGCGGTCGGCCCCGGTAAGCCCGAAGAACCGACCACCGTCAAAGTGGGGGACACGGTTTTGTACGGCAAATACTCCGGTACCGAACTCCAAGTTGAAGGAGTGGACTACATGATGATGCGCGAAAGCGACATCCTCGCAATTGTATAATCAAGAAAACAAGTAACACTTATTGAAATGGCGAAAGAAATACAATTCAATACCGACGCCCGCAACGGACTGAAAGCAGGCGTAGATAAGCTGGCCAACGCCGTGAAGGTGACCCTCGGACCCAAAGGCCGTAACGTGGTGATCGAAAAGAAATTCGGAGCCCCATCGGTCACGAAGGACGGCGTGTCTGTGGCTCGTGAAATCGAACTCAAAGACGCCCTCGAGAACATGGGAGCGCAAATGGTGAAGGAAGTTGCTTCTAAAACGGCAGACGTTGCCGGTGACGGAACCACGACTGCAACCGTTTTGGCCCAAGCCCTCATCGGCGAAGGTTTGCGCAACGTCGCCGCAGGTGCGAACCCCATGGACCTGAAGCGCGGCATGGATAAGGCGTCAAAGGCTATCATTGAAGAGCTGAAGAAACTCTCACGTGAAGTAGGCGACGACAACAGTAAAATTGAGCAAGTCGGTACCATTTCGGCTAACAACGACGAAACCGTTGGGAAGCTGATCGCAGAAGCGATGCGTGTTGTCGGTAACGAAGGCGTGATCACTGTGGAGGAAGCGAAAGGCACCGAAACTGAAGTGAAAACGGTTGAAGGCATGCAGTTCGATCGCGGCTACTTGTCACCTTACTTCGTGACGAACAGTGAAAAGATGGAAGCGGAACTCGAAAATCCCTTCATCCTGATTTACGATAAGAAGATCTCGACCATGAAGGATTTGCTCCCCAGTTTGGAGCAAACCGCTCAAAGCGGTCGTCCGCTCTTGATCATCGCGGAGGACATCGACGGCGAAGCTCTCGCCACCCTGGTGGTTAACAAAATCCGCGGATCGCTCAAAGTGGCAGCGGTGAAGGCGCCTGGATTTGGTGACCGCCGCAAGGCTATGCTCCAAGACATCGCCATCCTGACCGGTGGTCAAGTCATTTCCGAGGAGACCGGATTGAAGTTGGAAAATGTGACGTTGGCCGACCTCGGTAACGCGGAAAAGATCACCATCGACAAGGACAACACGACCATTGTCAACGGTAGCGGAGCCAAAGAACAAATCGACGCACGCATCAACCAGATCAAAGCGCAAATCGAGACTACGACGTCTGATTACGACAAGGAGAAGCTCCAGGAGCGTCTGGCAAAATTGGCCGGCGGCGTTGCCGTTCTTTATGTTGGTGCTGCGACGGAAGTCGAGATGAAAGAAAAGAAGGACCGCGTTGACGATGCGTTGCACGCGACTCGCGCCGCGGTTGAAGAAGGCATTGTGCCGGGAGGTGGAACAGCTTACATCCGCGCTGCGGCGTTGGTGAAGGATTTGACCGGAATCAACCAAGACGAAACCACAGGAATTCAAATCGTTTTGCGCGCGGTGGAAGAGCCGTTGCGTCAAATCGTGGCCAACGCGGGTGGTGAAGGTGCTGTTGTTGCGAATGCAGTGCGCGAAGGCGAAGGTGATTTCGGCTACAATGCACGGACAGAGGTGTACGAAAACCTGTTCGAAGCAGGCGTTATCGACCCGACGAAGGTAACGCGGGTTGCCCTGGAGAACGCAGTGTCCATTTCGGGCATGGTGCTCATCACGGAATGCGTCATTGCAGATGAAGAAGAAGAAGTGCCTGCAGGTCCGCCAGCTGGCATGGGCGGCGGCATGGGCGGCATGATGTAATCGCCGTATCTGAAGATTGAAGAAAAGCCACCTCCTGCGAGGTGGCTTTTTTTGTTTGTCCTCCAATCATTCTGCTTCCGGCATTGTAACTTCGCCAGAGATGTCTGTTTCCATCCAATCTGTGAGTCGTTTTTTCGGTGTTCAAGCGGCATTGAAAGAGGTGAGTTTGGACGTGCCCGACTCGCAAGTCCTCGGTCTTTTGGGTCCTAACGGTGCTGGGAAGTCCACCCTCATGCGATTGGTTACAGGCTATTTGCCTCCTTCATCGGGGACCGTCCTAGTCTGTGGATTGAACGTCGAAGAGGAGCCGATAGAAACAAAGCGCCGTGTCGGGTACTTGCCAGAACACAATCCCGTGCATTTGGATATGTATGTCCGGGAGTACTTGGATTATGTAGCCCGATTGCATGGCCTATCGGATCGGTCCGATCGGGTACATGAGATCATTGCCAAAGTGGGATTGGATCCCGAAGCGCACAAGTTGATCGGCCAACTGTCGAAAGGTTACCGGCAACGGGTGGGTTTGGCCCAAGCCTTAATCCATGAGCCGGATGTGCTCATTTTGGATGAACCCACCTCCGGGCTCGATCCCATTCAATTGGTCGGAATTCGGGAGTTGATTCGTGAGGTAGGCAAAAAACGAACGGTCATTCTTTCTACGCACATCATGCAGGAGGTGGAAGCGATGTGCGAGCGGGTCGTATTGATCAATCAAGGCGAATTGGTTGCAGATGGTGACTTGGCATCTTTTTCCAATCAAACCGGAGGATTGGAGGCTGCGTTTCATTCCCTGTCGACATCGGCTTGATGGAGGGCCAATTTTTCACGGGAATGGTCATGCGATCGACGGGATCGTGGTACGACGTAAGGGATGATGTATCCGGATCAACCCACGCGTGTCGCGCAGGCGGGAGGTTGAGGTTAAAGGGGGATCGGTCGACCAATCCCTTTGCGGTTGGAGATATTGTTGTATGCGAGTGTGCTGCAGAGGGCGAACCACCCTTGATTGTGGAACGGAAGGAGCGCCGCAACGCCATTGTGCGGAAATCGGTGAACCTGTCCAAAGCTACCCACGTGGTGGCGGCGAACTTGGATCGAGCCTTTTTGGTGGTGACAGCGGCCTTCCCGGAAACCAGCGAAGGCTTCATTGATCGTTTTTTGGTCACAGCCGAAGCCTATGGTGTGCCTACAACCTTGGTTTTCAACAAGTGCGATTTGTACCCGGAGGGATCGGCTGCAGCTGAAAGGTTGGACGACTTGGAGGCCATTTATAGGCAAGTGGGTTATCCAACTTTGCGGATTTCAGCTCATACCGGCGAAGGAATAGCCGAATTGAAGCAAGCGCTCTCGGAGGCAGGGATAACCTTGTTTTCTGGGCACAGCGGTGTAGGTAAGAGTACGCTCATCAATCGGCTGATGCCCGATTTGGATCTGAAGACGGGGGAAGTGTCAGAAGCGCACAACAAGGGCAAGCACACAACAACATTTGCCGAAATGTTCGCCATGCCTTTTGGCGGTTATTTGATTGACACCCCCGGAATCAAAGGGTTTGGTTTGGTGGAACTTGAACGCGAAAAATTGCATCACTACTTCCCTGAGATGTTTGCGCGTTTGCCGGAATGCAAGTTTCACAATTGCTTGCATCGAGCCGAACCCCAATGCGCCGTGCGCGCAGCGGTTGAAGCTGGGATCATTCCGGAGGAACGATACATCAATTACTTGGGCCTTTACGAAGGGTTTGAGACGAACGAACAATACCGCTAGTCAAAATCGGGCCGCGTACAAATTACCCGCGCGCAGTGACATCGTGTTGTACGTAAGTAAATCATCTGTAATGCGATCACGAAGGGGTAAGCCCATGCTCCGAAGCAATCCATCTCCTGCAGCGCAATCCCACTCCATGTAAGATGCGCTGCGGACATGCACATCGGCTTCACCGGTGGCAATGTGGCAGAACTTCAACGCCCCACTTACCGGTTTGGATTCAAATTCTGCAGGATTGAAACGTTTGGGCAGCAGTTCCTCGCTCGAAAGGGATTCATTCCAACTCGTGACCAATTGATACGGCGTGCGAAGGGGCCGCTGTTCTATGGAATTTCGAATTGCCAAATTGCTCAATTGCGCAACGAACGGAGCGCTCCCCATGGAGCCGGCAAAAATGCGCTCGGTGAGGGGGTCTGAGATGATGCCGAGCACGGGGCCTGACCCATCGCAAAGGGCAATGTTCACTGCAAAACCCTCTCGGTGATTTAGATAGGACTCGGTGCCGTCCAACGGGTCAACGAGCCAATAAATGGGCCATTTTGACCTTTCTGAATAGGTCGGTAATTCACCTTCTTCACTGATGATGGGAATGCGCGAATCTTTCAACACTTCAGCGATAGCGTGATGACTTTCCAAGTCGACGGTAGAGACCAAGCTTCCGTCTCGTTTGGCTCGAATCACAAGCGACTCGTTTTGCTCGCTCACGTGTTTCAGGAGCACATGCGATCCTGCAACGGCTGCTTTCAATCCTGTTTCAAGGTGGTTTTCCAGCTGAAGAAAATCCATGGGAGCAAGATACAGGTTTGATCTATATTTGCGCCGTCGCAGGGGTGCCTCGAATTCGAGTGCTGAGAACATACCCTCATAACCTGACCGGATAATGCCGGTAGGGGAGCCAAGCCAGGCCTTACTGGCCTGCAGCGGGATTCAATCCCCCTTGCGTCGCTATCGTTGAATGCACAAACAAGACGCAATGACAAATCAATTGATTGCCTTTTTGACCGGAGTACTTTTGGTGGCGGGTAGTGGAACGGCCTTAGGGCAATCTCCGGCAGAGACGGACTCCATGTTGAAAATCGTTCAGTTACTTCCTGCCACGGTCTCTGCCATTCAAGCGCCGGAGCGAGCACCGTTTCCAACACAGACATTTGAGGCGGCTGAATTAGCGAAGCGTGATGCCACGATGGACATGCCATTTCTCCTGCGCTTCACGCCATCCTTGGTGGTAACATCGGACGCTGGAGCGGGCGTGGGATACACGTCGATGCGAATCCGCGGATCCGATCAGACGCACATCAACGTTACCATCAACGGGGTAGCATTGAACGATGCCGAATCGCATCAGGTCTATTGGGTGGATTTGCCAGATTTGGCAAGCAGTGTGGACAACCTCACCGTCCAACGCGGTGTGGGCAGCTCCTCCAACGGTGCCGGTGCGTTTGGCGCTAATGTGGCCATCCAAACCATGGCATTCAATGAGGAGGCCGGCGGGCGTCTCGTGCTATCGGGTGGCTCGTTCGGAACCCTGCGCAGCATGGCCCAGTGGAGCACCGGGCAAATCGGCTCCGGGCTTTACATGGAGGGCCGTGCTTCCCGAATCTTGTCGGACGGATACATGGACCGGTCGGGGAGCGATTTGGCCAGCATGCAATTGGGACTGGGTTATCGCTGGGACTCCGGTCAGTTGGCCTACTCTGCGATGCTGGGTCATGAGCGGACGCAGCAGGCCTGGTATGGTGTGCCGCGCATCGGGTTGGAATCATCTGCAGACTCCATTTGGGCCTGGGCGGCCAATTCATACGAATACGGATACGGGTCGGATACGGCGCGCATTGAAGATTTGATTGCCCGTGGACGCCAGCACAATTACTACAATTACGCGGACCAAGTGGACGACTACCGCCAGGACCACCATCAATTGCATGCCAGCCAACGCATTGGCGGCTGGGATCTAGGAGCAACGCTTCACTATACCGCCGGTTCCGGGTATTATGAACAGTACCGCCAGGAGGATGACATTTCCTTGTACGGAGGGGCTCCTGTGATTACCACGGACGACACGGTTTTTAATTCCGATGTCATTCGCAGACGGTGGCTGGACAATGACTATTACGGGGGAATTGTGCAGGGCACCCGTTCCTTTGATCAAGGGGGCATTCAGTTTGGAGCCGGAGCTTTCAGTTACTTGGGTGAGCACTTCGGGAATCCGATTTGGATGGAGTTTGGAGCGCAATCCCTTTCACCGCAGCATCGGTATTACGATAATGTTGGGGAAAAAATCGACCGATACGGATTTGCCAGTGGTGACTACCGTTTGGCGGAGAGCAAAGTCAATGTTCGAGGAGAAGTGCAGCTGCGCCAGGTGGGCTACCGTGTCAGCGGAACAGACAACGACCTGCGCACCTTGGCCGTGGACACGACCATGTCGTTTATCAATCCTAAAATCGGGTTTGACTGCCTTCTCAATTCAAGCAGCCGGGTGTTTGCCTCGGTGGCTCGAGCAAGCCGTGAGCCCGTGCGCAATGATTTCATCGATCGGATTGGCGATGCTTACCCCAAAGCGGAACAATTGACCGATATCGAACTGGGCTGGGAAATATCAACACCAGAATGGAGTATGCAGGCAGTGGGTTACTACATGCAGTACGAAAACCAACTGGTGCTCACGGGGGCATTGAACGATGTAGGTGCACCCATTCGACAGAACGTAGCCAATAGCTATCGCGCAGGATTGGAGTGGACCAACGTGTGGCGTCCGATGAATGGACTGCAGTGGTACAGCACGGTCACCGCCTCACAGAATCGGATTACGGAGTTTGGGTTTGATCTGAATATGGAACCGGCGGATATCAGCTTTTCACCCAGCTTCACTGCGTCCAGTGTCGTAACGTGGGAAGCGTTGAATCGCTTGGATAAAGAAGGGATTGGCTCCACGTGCTTGGTCGAATGGTCGGCTCGCCACGTCGGAAAGCAGTTCTTGGACAACACATCGAGCGATGTGCGTTCACTTGATGCATACAACGTTCACGATGCGAGGGTGCGCTGGACCTGGAATCGCGCCAACGGTTCCTACGTAGCCGTGTCTGCTTACGTGCGTAATTTCCTGAACGCGCAGTACAGTGCCAATGGCTGGGCGTATTTCTACGAATGGGAAGGAGTGGAGACGTCGGAGGTCTATCTCTACCCTCAAGCGGGGCGCCACGGATTGGTGTCGCTCGAGTTTTCTTTTTGAGGCTTCGGCAGCCTCGGCAACCAACTCAAATCTTGCGGGCGCTCCTCGATTGCCTGACCAATGACCACGAGGTCCGCACCGGCATTCCAAGCCGCTTCAACTCCTGCTGCATCCCGAATGCCTCCGCCAACCAAGAGCGGGCAATCGGTCTGCTCGCGAACAGCGGCTATGGCGGAAACCGGAACCGACTGACCTGCTCCGCTTCCTGCATCGAGAAACAAAGCCCGCAATCCCAACATTTCACCGGCGACGGCGGTTGCCGCAACAATTTCAGGTTTACGTGAAGGGATGGGGGTGGTTTGGCTCATGTACGCTGCAGTGGTAAGCGGCCCATCCCCAACCAACATGTATCCGGTTGGAATGGTTTCCATACCCATCCGCCGAATGCGCATGGCGGATTCCACATGGCGACCAATCAGGAAATCCGGATTGCGGCCGGAAATCAAGGAGAGAAAAAGCACAGCATCTGCACCAGGCGCGACTTGGTCTGGCGCACCGGGAAAGAGCACGATGTTCCCGTTGAAATTTTGTTGAAGGGGTTGGATGACGTCCTTGACATTCCGTCGATTGAGCAGACTCCCGCCGATAAAAACGTCGGTGATGGGGGACTGCTTCAATCGCTCTATGAACTTGAGCCATTCCCTGCCGACCGGAAGGTCATCGGGGTCCAGCAAGGCGGCGAGGCGCTTGTCACCGTTTGCACGCGTTGCGATCAAGGAATCCAACCAACTCATGAGGGAAAGATACGCTGAAAGGCATCAATTAAGACCTCTTCTTTGAGCATGCCGTGTCCGCTCGGGATGAGGTGAAATTGAATGTGAGGCAAGTTTTGGGTTCGTGCTTGCAGTCTGCGCGCATTCCTCGGTGGAATGATTTTGTCACGTTCTCCAAAAACCAAATCGATCCGACAGCTCGATTCACAGGCTGCTTTTAATTCATCATGGGATGGCCAACACAGTCGGTGCGCGCGCCAGCCGTTCCAGACCATCATGCGCATCTCGTGGTTGACGGTGTGGAATTCACTGAATGCATGCAGGTGCTTGGAAATCAATCCGAGCCGGAGAAGTCGGTTGTTCCAACGTTTTACTTTTTCGGCGTTGCTGTCAATGTAAAACCATGCCCATCGACCGATTTTCGTGTGCACAGTCAGGTAGTAAAATGGCGATTTCTTCAATCCGTCAGGAGCCATGAGCAAGATGCCTGACCATTTGGTTGGAGATTGATGAACGAGTGCGAGCGCAATGCGTCCTCCGATGCTGTATCCGAAAAGTCGCCGGGCTGTCAATTCCGGCGCCTCCAAGCGCGCGATGGCTTCGAGCATTTCATTGAGCTCAGATGGTCGGATGGCGCTGTCTTCAGGAATTTGCTCGGTGTTCGGCTGGCTCATTCCATGATGTAGCAGGTGCACAGCTATGAAGCATCCACCATGAGGCCAATGCTTCGCCACCTCTTGCAAATCTTCCAATGGTCGGGCGAAACCATGAAACCCGAAGGTCACGGCACCGACTCGGTCTTCGGAATTTTTCAGCACAGCATATTCAAGCGTCCACGGCCCTGATGAAAACGTCTTTCTCGTCACTTGCTGGTGTAAAGGGGCAAATTCCACGGGATAAAGTTCGTTTTCAATGTTGATAGCCCGTGAAAATTGTGAAAGACTTTTTTTGATTGCCCCTGGATTTCAAGCCTATTTTTGTGCCCGGAAATTACCCACACGTTACTGCATGCTTACCTCCTGCTCGTCGAGAACGAGCGGGGTAAAAAAAAAATGCCCAAAGACAAACGCATCAAATCGGTCCTCTTGATTGGCAGCGGACCGATTGTCATTGGACAAGCTTGTGAATTTGATTATTCCGGTTCCCAAGCGGCCCGCTCACTTCGGGAAGAAGGCATTGAAGTTATCCTGATCAACAGCAATCCCGCGACCATCATGACCGATCCGGTTATGGCGGATCACGTGTATTTGGAGCCGCTGGAGCCCGCTTCCATTGAAAAAATTCTTCAAAACCATCCGCAAATTGATTCGGTGTTGCCGACGATGGGAGGGCAGACGGCCTTGAACTTGTGCATTCAGTGCGACGAGATGGGATTGTGGAGTGAACACGGGGTGCGCATGATCGGTGTGGACATCAATGCCATTGAAATCACGGAAAACCGAGAGCGATTCCGTGAATTGATGGAATCATTGGACATTGCGATGGCGCCACAGGCAACCGCCAAGAGTTTTCTGGAAGGCAAAGAAGCTGCACAAAAATTCGGGTTTCCGCTCTGTATCCGAGCGAGCTACACGTTGGGCGGAGCTGGTGCGAGCATCATCTACGATCCGGCCGAATTTGAAGAAGCGCTCAACCGGGGGCTGCATTTGAGCCCCATCCATGAGGTGATGATAGACAAGGCGGTGATGGGTTGGAAGGAATACGAGTTGGAATTGCTCCGAGACTCCAACGACAACGTCACCATCATTTGTTCGATCGAGAATTTCGATCCCATGGGCATCCACACCGGCGACAGCATCACGGTAGCTCCAGCGATGACCTTGAGCGATACGACGTTCCAGCGCATGCGCGACATGGCGATCAAGATGATGCGCGAAATTGGAGATTTTGCGGGCGGATGCAATGTGCAGTTTGCGGTGTCAAATGACGAAAAGGAAGACATCATCGCGATTGAAATCAATCCGCGTGTGAGCCGGTCGTCCGCTCTGGCCTCGAAGGCCACGGGTTATCCGATTGCCAAAATCGCGGCCAAGCTCGCCATCGGCTACCACCTCGACGAATTGCCCAATCCCATCACCGGAACGACAAGTGCAATGTTCGAACCCACGTTGGATTACGTAGTGGTGAAAGTGCCTCGTTGGAATTTTGACAAGTTTAAAGGGGCGAACCGAGAATTGGGGTTGCAAATGAAGGCTGTTGGAGAGGTCATGGCCATTGGCCGTTCTTTTCAAGAAGCCTTGCAAAAAGCAGCGCAATCATTGGAAGTGGGGCGAAATGGCTTGGGGTGTGACGGTCGGGAACTGCGTGATCAGGACGCCATTTTTGACAGCCTGAAGCATGCGAGTTGGAACCGACTGTTTCATTTGTACGATGCGATGAAATTGGGCATTCCAATTCGTAAGATTTACGAATTGACCAAAATCGATCCGTGGTTCTTGCGCCAAATCGAGGAGCTCGTGCATTTGGAGGAGGCCATTGGCCAATACAACCTCGATACCATCCCCGAAGCCTTGCTGAGAGAGGCGAAACAAAAAGGATACGCCGATCGTCAGATTGCGCACATGCTGGAGTGCCTGGAGTCGGAGGTGCATGCCCACCGGGTGAACCTCGGCATCGTTCGTACCTACAAGCTCGTGGATACATGCGCCGCGGAATTCCCTGCAAAAACGCCGTATTACTACTCAACGTTTGAAGTCGAGAACGAAAGCGTCGTCAGTGATAAGAAGAAAATTGTGGTGCTCGGAAGCGGCCCGAACCGCATTGGTCAGGGGATTGAATTTGATTATTGTTGTGTCCACGGGGTGATGGCGGCCAAAGAGTGCGGGTATGAAACAATCATGATCAACTGCAATCCGGAGACCGTTTCTACGGATTCGGATACAGCTGACAAATTGTACTTCGAGCCGGTATTTTGGGAGCACATTTATGACATCATATTGCACGAGAAACCGGAAGGGGTTATCGTGCAACTCGGAGGCCAAACCGCCTTGAAACTCGCTGAAAAACTCGAGCGCTTTGGCATAAAAATCATCGGTACGAGTTACCGAGCATTGGATTTGGCGGAAGATCGCGGTTCTTTTTCGACGCTGTTGCGCGACCAAAAGGTACCCTATCCTGAATTCGGCGTCGTCGAGACCGCCGACGAAGCCAATGAACTTAGTAAAAAACTCGGATTTCCATTACTCGTTCGCCCGAGCTATGTGCTCGGAGGACAACGCATGAAAATCGTCATCAACGAGGACGAATTGGAGCGTCATGTGATTGATATTTTCCGCGACATGCCGGAGAATAAAGTGCTGCTGGATCATTACCTCGACGGGGCCATCGAGTGCGAGGCTGATGCCATTTGTGATGGCGATGAAGTGCGCATCATCGGGATCATGCAGCACATCGAACCGGCGGGCATCCACAGTGGCGACAGCTATGCCGTACTGCCGCCATACAACCTCGGCGATTTGATTATTTCCCAAATCGAAGAATACACCAAGCGCATTGCGTTGGCACTCGAAACCGTGGGGTTGATCAACATCCAATTCGCAGTGAAGGATGATAAGGTCTACATCATCGAAGCCAATCCGCGTGCCTCGAGAACCGTTCCGTTCATTGCGAAGGCCTATGGCGAGCCGTATGTCAATCACGCTACCAAAGTCATGATGGGCGAGGCGAAATTGAAGGATCTCCCGCACAACCCGAAGCTCGACGGCTACGCTGTCAAGATTCCGGTATTCTCTTACGAGAAATTCCCGGAGGTCAAGAAGGAACTCGGACCTGAGATGAAGTCGACGGGAGAAGGCATTCGATTCATTCCAAATTTGCGTGATCCTTTCTTCCGCAAGGTTTACAGCGAGCGAAACCTCTACCTGAGTAAGTGATGTTTGCGGGCTTGATTCGAACCCTAGCAACCATCGTCTTGGTGTGGTTTGTGTTTCGTTGGCTTGATCGGATGTTTGGAGGAAGAAGCCGAGGCCGCGCTCAAGGGCAAAAGCATGCGAACAAAAAACACCCCGCAGGCGGCGCGAATGCTGGTTCACGAAAGCCCAAGGATGATAACATAGGGGATTACGTAGATTTCGAGGAGATCGAAAAATAGGTCGGACGTTTCGAGCATTTCGATGTGAACGGAATGAACATTCCTGGCCGGAGACTGCTTCGAATGCATTGTACCTTGTTGCAAATTTCAAAACCGATGATGGAATTTGTGAAAGGACATTTTATGCGCAACGCATGGCACTACGGCGCCATTGTTTTCTTTTTTGTGCTTTCGGCTGCGTTATTTTCAAAGGCATACGATGGGTATGTGGTGCGGCAAGGGGATATCACCAATTTTTTGGGCATGAGCAAGGAGGCTTACGATGCCGAGGTTTTGTTGGGTGAGCGACCGGATTGGACGAATGCCATGTTCGGAGGAATGCCCACGACACAAATCAGTCCGAAATCTCCGCCTTTTGACATCGTCAAGAGGGCGAGAGGGCTGCTAAGTGGCTTAACCGGATACAGCGGAATTACGGTTTTTCTGCTGGCCATGCTGGGCGGGTATCTGTTAGCTTTGGCATTGGGAAGCGCACCCTGGATAGCGCTTTTGTGCGGTGTGGGGATTGGTTTATCGACGTTTGAGTTGCTGTACTTTTCCGCAGGACACAATTCAAAGGTGCATGCAGTGGCTTACATGCCCTTTATTATCGCTGGAGTCATGTGGGCCTACCGGCGAAACGTATTCCATGGTGCAGCGATTGCGGCATTGGGTACGGCCTTTCATATATCTTCTGGTCACCCCCAAATGACGTATTACCTCCTCTTCTTATTGGCGGCCATTGGCATTGGCGAGACCTGGAGACTGGGCATCACGGAGGGGAACTGGAGAAAAGCGATTCGCACAAGTGGTATTGTTTTGATTGCGGGAATTGTAGGGGTTATCCCCCGGTATTCACACTTGTCAGACACCAAGGCTTATGCGGAAAACACCATTCGTGGCGAACGGATTCTTTCGCAATCGGGGGTTGCAGCGGAGGCTGGAGGTACAGCAGGTTTGGACCGCGATTACATTTTGGAATACAGCATGGCCGATGGAGAATGGTGGTCCATCATGTGTCCTGATATCAAAGGGGGTAATAGTCCGTTGTATTGGGGGGAACAAAAATTCTCTGGCGGAGCCTTTTATTTTGGTGCTATTCTCGTTGCCTTATTCTTCATGTTTTTGGTCGCCGGCCGCGATTCGTTGAAGTGGCCGCTCCTCATCGTTACCGCATTGGCTGTTTTGCTTTCTCGCCGGGATGCAGGTTTTCTAACGGATTTCTTCATTGATCATGTCCCCTTGTTCAACAAGTTTCGCGACACCAAAATGATGCTGGTT
>Ga0233450_10003305_pt1 | contig 15210 bp, 12 predicted proteins | sample 011ome_30_FD_189956 | JGI IMG/M metagenome (GOLD analysis project Ga0233450, IMG submission 189956) | Coastal salt marsh microbial communities from the Groves Creek Marsh, Skidaway Island, Georgia - 011501CT (spades assembly) | ecosystem: Environmental > Aquatic > Marine > Intertidal zone >... | reverse complement strand
ACAAAAGATAAAGCTACATTCAAGCCGTTATCTAATTCTCCACCACCTGAGAAAGTTAACTGGTTACCCATAGTGATTGATTTACCACCTGTTGCACCAGCGTTATTTTTAACACCTACAGATGCAGAACCTGCAACTGTCATTTCTCCAGCATGAGCTGATACAGAAACAAGCGAAGCTGCTAAAGCAGTTAAACCTATTTTTTTAATGTTCATATTAATTACTCCTTTGTTTAATGTTATTATTAATAATAAACGGGATCTTTTTATCATTTTAAATTTATATTATTCAAAAAAACCAAGCTTTTCTTGAAAAAATTAAAAAGTGTTGCATTTTTGCATCATTTAAAAAGGTATTTTTTTAAATTTAAGTATTTTACAATTATATTGTAGATATAAAACGAATATTAAAATCTACAAAAAATGTCAAAAACACTTAAAAAATTCATATTTATATTAATCTTAACTATTTTCTTATCTTCTTGCGTAGGCCCCGATGGCAAACGTAAATTTGGAGCAGATGCCAGAAAAAATCCTGATGATCCCGCATTGAGAGTAAAAAAAAATCTTGAAGAAGGTAGGGGTTTTAGAGTGAATGATGCATTCAAGACAAATAGAGGAGTATTTGAGTTTGCTAGTTCGAATCCTTTATGGAGAGCTTCTCTTGATGTGATTGATTTTATGCCTCTTACCTCAGTAAATTACAGTGGAGGAATTATAATCACAGATTGGTATGAAAGTGAAAATAAAAATAATGAGAGTATAAAAATTGCTATTCGTTTTCGTTCGAATGAAATTCGATCAGATGCTTTAGATATAAATATTTTTACCAGAAAATGTAAAGATAATTTAATTAATTGTAAATATATCGATTCTAATGAAACGATTATAACTGAGTTAAGAAAAGAAATATTAAGAAAAGCGACCAGATATAAAAAACAGGATGAAAATAAGTAAGATTAAATAAATTTAAGAATATTCTTCAAGGGTAATAATTAATTCGTGGAAAGATATAATTTCAAAGAAATAGAAACTAAGTGGCAAAAAACTTGGGAAAGAGAAAAAAAATTTTCAACAAAAACAGATAAGAATAAAAAAAAATTTTATTGTCTTGAGATGTTTCCATATCCATCAGGAAAAATTCATATGGGACATGTCAGAAACTATACAATTGGGGATGTACTAGCTAGATATAAAACTTTAAAAAATTATAATGTACTTCACCCAATGGGTTGGGACTCTTTTGGTATGCCTGCTGAAAATGCTGCCAGACAAAATAATTTAGACCCAAAAACATGGACTGAAAAAAATATTTCAGTGATGAGAAGTCAATTAAAAAAGCTTGGTTTATCAATAGATTGGGATAAAGAAATTTCTACTTGTTCACCAGAGTACTATAAACATCAACAAGAATTTTTTTTAGAGCTTTATGATAAGGGATTAGTCTATAGAAAAGAAAGTTATGTAAACTGGGATCCAGTAGACAATACTGTTTTAGCCAATGAACAAGTAATAGATGGAAAGGGATGGCGTTCTGGAGCAATAGTTGAAAGAAAAAAACTAAATCAATGGTTTTTTAAAATTACTAAATTTTCTAAAGAACTCTTAGAAAGTTTAGACAGTCTTAAAAATTGGCCAAATAAAGTTAAGGTAATGCAAAAGAATTGGATTGGAAAATCCTATGGCTGTGAAATAGAATTCAAAATTCAGTCAGAAAAACAAATAAATAATATAAAATGCTATACCACTAGACCAGATACTCTTTTTGGAATGTCTTTTATAGCAGTATCAATAGATCATCCAATTGCTAAATTTTATGCAGATGATTTAGAATTTATAGAATTTAAAAAAGAATGTTCAAAAACTGGTACAACAGAAGAGTCAATAGCAGCAGCTGATAAACTTGGATTTAAAACTGATTTATTAGCAATTAATCCGTTAGATAAAAATATTAAAGTACCAGTCTATTTTGCTAATTTTGTCTTAATGGATTACGGACTAGGTGCTGTATTTGGATGTCCCGCACATGATCAAAGAGATTTGGATTTTGCAAAAAAATATAATTTAAAAATTATACCAGTTGTGAAACCTGAAAAAGATAAAGATTTTTCAATTGGTGAAAAAGCATTTACAGACTCGGGCTACTTATTTAATTCTAAATTTTTAAATGATTTAAAAGTTCCCGATGAGTCAATTGAAAAAACTATTAACTACTTAGAAGAAAATAATATTGGCAAGAGAAAAACTAATTATAGATTAAAAGACTGGGGTATCTCACGTCAAAGATACTGGGGCTGCCCAATTCCAATTGCATATGATGAAAATAATAATCCAATTAAAATTCCAAAAGAAATGCTACCGGTTCAATTACCAAAAATTGATAAATTAAGTTCTACGGGTAACCCACTTGATGAATTGTTGGAATGGAAAAATATAACAATTGATGGAAAAAAATATACAAGGGAAACCGACACTCTAGATACGTTTGTTGACTCATCATGGTATTTTCTAAGGTTTTGTTCACCTCAAAATGAAGAATATGGATTTAAAACTGATGATGTTAAATATTGGATGCCAGTGGATCAGTATATTGGGGGTGTTGAACATGCTATTTTACATCTTTTGTACTCTAGATTTTTTATGCAAGCTCTAGCATATCAAAGTAATACATTCGATATTAAAGAACCATTTAATGGTTTGTTTACTCAAGGTATGGTCTGTCACGAAACATATAAAGACGAAAACGATAATTGGGTTAGTCCTGATGAATTGGTTATAAGAGATGGGGAAAAATTTTTAAAAAAAACTGATAGACCTGTAAAAATTGGACCATCAGAATCAATGTCAAAATCAAAAAAAAATACTATTGATCCTGAAAAAATTATAAAAAGTTATGGAGCAGACTCTGTAAGATTATTTATATTATCTGATAGTCCACCAGAAAAAGACGTCCAGTGGTCAGATGAAGGGATAAATTCATCTTATAAATTTATTCAAAAATTATGGGTATTAAATCAAAAGATTATTCAAGAAATAAAAGCTGATCATCCACCAAACCCAAATGATGATATAGAAAAAATAACCAATAAATTTATTAAAGATATTACTCAAAATATTGAAAATTTTTCATACAATAAAATAATTGCTAATTTCCACAAGACCTATTCAGCTTTAAATAAGATAATTTTACATAAAATTGATAAAGGAAAATTAATTGAAAATTATAAGAAGATTTTAGTTGTAATAAGCCCAGTAATACCTCATTTTTCAAGTGAGTGTATGGAAATGATAGATGATAAACAAAATTTACTTTGGCCAAAGATTGAAGAAAAATTTTTGATAGAAGATAATATTAATTTTATTGTTCAGTTCAATGGTAAAACTAGAAAAATTATAATTTCAAAAAAAGATACATCAGAAAGTTTATTATTAGATAAGATAAAAGAAGACAAAAAGTTAAATGAGTATCTAATTAATAAGGATATCAAAAAAAAAATATTTATCCCTAACAAACTGATTAATATAATAACAAATTAAAATGATTAGAAAAAAAATAATACTCCTATCTCTAATATTTTTTTTATCTAACTGTGGATTTACACCAGTGTATTTAAAGAATACAAATGTAAATTTTTCAATTGAGAAAGTTAATTATACTGGAGACAGGGATTTAAATAATTTTATAAAAACAAATCTAAATCAATATAAAAATGAAAAAAAAGATAATAAAATTATTATTGAAGTTAACAGTTCATATAATAAAATTATTTTGACTAAAGACTCATCTGGAAAAATAACAAATTACCAACTTGAAGCAAAAGTGGTATTTTTAATAAACTCCAATAATCAAAGATTTACTTTTACTGAAAAAAAAATTATGGCTAGTATTGATGATAAATTCGAAGAAGCAAGTTATGAAAGATCAGTTAAACAAAGCTTTGCATCTTCTATGTCAAGTAAACTAATATCTAAAATAATAATTAATCAATGATTTTAAAATCTTATGAGATTAATAAAATCAATAAAAACATAAATCATTTAATATTATTTTATGGAAAAAATGAGGGCTTAAAAAATGAAGCTCTAAATCTTTTAATTAATAATAAAGATAATATTTTTAACTATGAAGAAAAAGAAATTTTAGATAATGAAAATAGTTTTATTGAAACTATTTTATCTAAATCTCTTTTTGACCCACAAAAATTTATTATTATTAAAAGAGCGACAGATAAAATCTTAAAAACAATAGAAATTTTACATTTAAAAAATCTGGATGATACAACAATTATTTTAAATTCAGATAATTTAGAAAAAAAATCAAAATTAAGATCTTTATTTGAAAAAGAGAAAACATTAGTTTGTGTTCCCTTTTATCCTGATAATGATCAAACATTATCCAAATTAGCTTACAATTTTTTAAGAGAAAAAAAAATTTCAATTTCATCCTCAAATATAAACTTAATAGTAAACAAATGCAGTGGGGACAGAGAAACACTTATAAATGAACTTCGAAAAATTCAACTTTTTAGCAAAAATGGAAAACAAATTAATAGTGACAATATATCAAAACTAATCAATTTAAGCGAAAACCACAATATATCTGAACTTGTTGATAATTGTCTTGCTCAGAACAAAAGGAAAATTACAAGCATCTTAAATGAAAATAATTTTAGCAATGAAGACTGTATTATTATTGTTAGGTCCTTTTTAATCAAATCAAAAAAATTACTGGCCTTATTAAAAGCATTTGAGACTAACAAAAATATCGATTTAACCATCTCATCAGCAAAGCCACCAATATTTTGGAAAGAAAAAGAAATAACAAAACAGCAAATTTTAAAATGGAACTCGAAAAACATTAAACAACTAATTTACTCACTGAGTGAGACTGAATTACAAATTAAAAAGAATATAAATAATTCAATTAATTTAATTACAGATTTTATTTTATTTCAATCTTCTTCAACCACTAATAATTAGATTTAATTATATCAATAATTTTATTTAGCTGATCTAGGTCTTTATACTCAAAAGAAATTTTTCCTTTATTTCTTTTATTATTTTGTATTTCTACATTTAATCCTATTTTATTTGATACTGAAAGTTCAAGAGCTATAATATTAGTATCTTTTGTGATTTTTGATTTTTGTCTTTTCTTTTTAAATAATTGAACAAAATTTTCAGCTTGTCTTACTGAAAGCTTATTGTCTACAATTTTATTAGCAACAAAACTTGCATTATCCAGACCTACTAATATCTTGGCATGTCCTGTCGACAACTTATTTAACTCTATTAATTTTATCACTTCATCTGGTAAAGTAAGTATTCTTAAAGAATTCGTTATATAACTTCTGCTTTTACCAATAAATTTTGAAACCTTTTCTTGATCATAAGAAAATTCATCTATTAATCTTTTATAGCCTTGTGCTTCTTCCAGCGGATTTAGATCATGCCTTTGAACATTTTCAACTATTGCAAATTCTAATGATTTTAAATCATCTACATCTGTGATCACCACCGGAACAGTGTGTATCCCTGCTCGTTGTGCAGCTAACCATCTTCTCTCACCTGCAATGATTTCAAATTTTGAATTTTCATTATCGGATTTTCTGACTATGATAGGCTGTATTATTCCTCTTTCTTTTATAGAATTTGTTAAATCCTCTAAGTTTGCTTCATCAAAATTTTTTCTTGGTTGGTATTTGTTTGGAATTAAGTCACTCACTGGTAGTTGATTTTTTTGAACCTCTACTTTGGTTTCACCAATCAATGATGATAAACCTCTTCCAAGACCCTTTTTGATTTTATCCATTAAGCAGCACTCCCAATTGTTGACTCTTGATTTATAAATTCGTCGGTAAAACTAAAATAAGATTTACTACCAGGACAAGATTTGTCATAAATTAAAACCGGCATACCATGAGAAGGTGCTTCTGATAATCTCACATTCCTTGGAATTACTGTTGAGTAAACTTTTTCATTAAAATAATCTCTAGCTTCTTTTTCAACTTGTGAAGAAAGCTTATTTCTTTTGTCATACATCGTTAAAAGGATCCCTCTAATTTTTAAATCAGGGTTTAAACTTACTTTTATCCTCTCAATAGTTTTCATGAGCTGGGTTAGTCCTTCAAGAGCAAAAAATTCGGTTTGCAAAGGTACCAAAAGTGAGTTTGAACAGACAAGCGCCATAACCGTAAGAAGACTTAGGGAAGGTGGACAATCAATCAGTACATAATCGTATAATCCTCTAGAATTGTTTAAATAAGCGCTTAATTTAGCCTTTAATATAAAGGCTCTATTACTATCATCAGCTGTTTCTACCTCAAGTCCTGATAAATCTACATTAGAAGTGATAATATCTAAATTTTCAAACTGTGTCTTCTTGATTATTTCGTTAATCTCTCTAGTTCCATTCAGTACACCATAAATTGTGTCACTTGAGTTATCTACATTAGACAATCCAAGACCTGTTGTTGCATTCCCTTGAGGATCTAAATCAATTACTAAAATTTTTTTATTAAGTTGAGTTAATCCAGCAGCTAAATTTATAACGGTTGTAGTTTTTCCTACCCCACCCTTTTGATTTATTACTGAAATAATTTGCATCTAGTTTTTTTTATATCTTTTTTTATTTTTCTTACTAATTTTTTTTATGTTTAATAAAAATGAATCCTCATTAGTTAAACTTTTTTTTTCTATGTACTCTAAACTCCAATCATCTTTGGATTTTTCAAATATTTTTTTTCCACTCTTGCCCATAAAAAAAATTAAATTTTTATATTTGGAAAAATTTTCATAAACTAAATCTAAAACCACTGGCATTGGCTTGAACGCTCTTGACATAACCGTTCCTGTTTCTAAATTTTTAATTTCAAAAATATTTTTTTGAAAAACTTTTGTATTTAAATTTAGTTTTTCTGAAACTTCTTTTAAAAAACGGCTTTTATGGTAGCTTTTTTCATAGAGATGCACGTCCATATTATTTTTCATATTTTTGAGTATAATTGCTACTACAATTCCTGGTAACCCCGCTCCAGACCCTAAATCTGTGATTGTATTACAATTAAAGTCAACAAAATCAATTATTTGTGCAGAATCAATAATATGTCGCTCAATTATAGACTTTTTTGATGATGTATTTTGGCTAATTATGTTAATTTTTTCATTTTTTTCAATAATCATCGATATGTAGTTTTCAAAGTCTAAAAATGTTTCACGTGAAACATTTAAGCCGCTAAGTTTAGAGTATGATTTTAAAATTTCTTGATCCATTAAGCTATATGCTTAATAGACTTTCTTTTAACGTGTGACAACAAAATATATACAGCTGCAGGGGTAATCCCATCAATTCTTAGTGCTTGTCCCATTGTTTTAGGTTTTATTTCTTTGAATTTAGCTTTGACCTCATTGGACAATCCTGAAAGGCCATCATAATTGATTTTATCCGGTATTATAAGGTTTTCATCTCTTTTAAATGCTAAAATATCAGCTTTTTGTTTCTTCAAATAACCTCTGTAGTGAGCATTAATTTCAACCTGCTCATCTATTTCTTTGCTAAAAAAAGGTATATCAGTCCATATTTCTCTAATTTTATTCATATCAACTCCTTTTTGAGTTAATATTTCATTAGAAGATCTTAAAACACCATCTTTTGCTATTTTTATACCAAATTCATCGGCTTTATTGGGTGATATAGTTGATTGACCCATTTTTACATTAATTTGATTAATTTTGTCCAATTTATCAAGATAAAGAACCTTTCTTACATCACTAATTAATCCAATTTTTATTCCTTTTTGAGTTAATCTTTGATCAGCATTATCAGATCTCAGGCTTAGTCTATATTCAGCTCTTGATGTAAACATTCTGTATGGTTCAGCGACACCTTTGGTCACTAAATCATCTATCATTACTCCTATGTAAGCATCAGATCTATCAAGAATAAAAGGTTCAGATTTTTTAAAGGATAGAGCAGCATTTATCCCAGCTATAAGACCCTGGGCTGCCGCTTCTTCGTAACCTGTTGTTCCATTAATCTGACCTGCAAGGTAAAGACTGCTAATTTTCTTAGTCTCAAGCGTTAAAAACAGTTCTCTTGGATCTATATAGTCATATTCTATGGCATATCCTGGTCTTATAATAGATACATTCTCTAAACCATTGATATTGTTACATATTTCTTGTTGTACATCAGCTGGAAGTGATGTAGAGATGCCATTTGGGTAAATTGTGTGGTCATTAAGCCCTTCTGGCTCTAAAAATATCTGATGTCTACCCTTATCGGCAAATTTTACTATTTTATCTTCTATAGATGGGCAGTATCTAGGTCCAACTCCTTGTATGCTACCAGAGTACATAGCACTCTTAGATAAATTTTTTTCAATAATTTTATGAACCTTATCGTTAGTATAAGTCATACGACATGAAACTTGTTTGTTAATATTTTTTTTAGTTAAGAAAGAAAAAAAATAAGGATCATTATCTGCAAACTGTTCTTCTAAATTTTCATAATTAATTGTTCTTGAGTCAAGTCGGGGAGGGGTTCCTGTTTTTAATCTTCCTATTTTAAAACTGTATTTTTCTAATTGTTCACTTAATCCTGTTGAAGGTTTCTCATCATACCTTCCAGCAGGTGTTCTTTCATCACCTATATGTATCAAACCATTTAAAAATGTGCCCGTTGTTAGTATTAGCTTAGAACATAAAACTTTTTTACCTTCTTTAGTGTAAAATCCAGTTATTGTATTTTTATCAAAAATAAACTTTATTACAGGATCAGAAAAAATGCTTAAATTACAGTAGTTTGCAAGTTTTTCTTGCATATATTTACGATATAATGATCTATCAGATTGAGTTCTTGGGCCCCTGACTGCTGGACCTCTACTTCTGTTTAATAATCTAAATTGAATACCTGATTTATCTGCAATCTCACCCATGACACCATCGAGAGCATCTATTTCTCTTACTAAATGTCCTTTACCCAAACCACCAATTGCTGGGTTACAAGACATCTCTCCAATTGTTTCTATCTTGTGAGTAAATAAAGCTGTGTTAACACCTAAACGAGCTGATGCTGCTGCAGCTTCACAGCCAGCATGACCACCACCTATTATTACAACATCAAATGATAAATCATTTTTCATGAGTCGAATTTATAACTGATTATTATATTTACAAGATGCGTATAATTTTGCTTAAATAAGCTCTAATTATCAACGTTTTTTAGTAAAAAAGTGCTTAAAAATAAGGAAAATAGGGTATTATTTACCTATACAAAAATCATTGAAAATACTGCCTAATACCTCCTCTACATCGACTTTTCCAACAATCATACCTAGGTGTCTTGTGGCTAATCTTAAATCTTCTGCGGCTTTATCAAAATCTTCAACTTCATTTTTTTTATTAAAATTTTTAAGATGGTCTAAACATTGTTCAAGATGTTGTCTATGTCGTTCTCTTGTAATTAAAATATCATCACTTGTTATAAATTTATTTTTTAAATTATTTTTTATTTTTGAAATTAATTCATCAATATTTAAATTTTCCTTAATTGAAATTAATACATGATCTAATTTTTTTATTTCTGGATTGATATCACCCTCTAAAAGATCAGATTTATTTATTACTAAAATTGCATTTTCATCTAATAAACCCTTCAAAACGTCAGTAAAATCAAGGTTTTTGGCATCAACAACTACCAACTTTAAATCAGCTTCTTCCGCTCTATTTAAAGATAATTTAATACCTTTCTTTTCAATTTCGTTTTTAGATTCTCTTATCCCAGCAGTGTCAGATACAATGACGGGATAACCATCTATATTAAGATGTGTTTCAATTACATCTCTTGTTGTTCCTGCAATCTCTGAAACTATTGCAACATCTCTATTTGATAGATGATTTAAGAGACTAGATTTTCCCGCATTAGTAGGTCCAAGAATTGCAATCTTAAAACCTTCTCTTATTCTTTCTCCAACATTTTGATCATTTAAAATTTTTTCAATATTTTTTAAAACATCATCAGAACTTTTTTTAATTTCTTTTAAAATATCATTGGGTAAATCTTCATCTGGAAAATCTATTTTAGCTTCAACATGTGATAAAATTTTTAAAAGTTTTTCTCTTAAAAGATTAAATTGATCTGCTGATTTTCCATTCATAATTTTAATCGCTTGCTGTCTTTGAATTTCTGTTTCAGAGGAAATTAAATCCGCAACACTCTCTGCTTTAAGTAAATTTATTTTTCCATTTTGAAATGCGAGTTTTGTAAACTCGCCAGGTTCTGCTAGACGACAATTTTCAATATTTGAAATAGTCGAGTGAAGAGCATCAACTACAGCCTTACTTCCATGCACTTGTATTTCGGCCATATCTTCGCCTGTGTAGCTCTCAGGCCCAGGAAACCATAATATTATGCCCTCATCAATTAGCTCAGAAGTATTGATTTTATTGATTTTTCTTAAAGTAGCTACTCTGGGGTTTGGAACAGGTTTCCCGGTTAGCAACTCAATAGCTTTAGAAGTTTCCTGTCCTGATATTCTTATAACAGCAATACCAGATACTCCTGGTCCACTTGATAAAGCATATATTGTCATTTGAAGATTATAACTTCTAATTTATATTTGTGTAAAATTTAATTATGATTATATGGTATTTAGCCGATCATCCTAGTCACCTAATTATGAGTTTGATAAAGTTTTGTTCATGAAAAAAATCGATACTAATTTTTTAGAACCTCCTCAACAACAATTAAATACTCTCTTAGAACACTATAAAGCTAAGCGATATGTTGATGTTGAAAAACTATCTATATCTATAACCCAAGAATTTCCTGAACATCCATTTGCCTGGAAAGCACTTGCGGTTGTTCTCAAAATAACTGGTAGATTAAATGAATCGTTAATTGCTAATCAAAAATCTGCACAACTTAATCCAAAGGATGCGGAAATCCATAACAATTTAGGTATCACACTTCTAGAGTTAGATAGATATGACGAATCCGAAGCAAGTTGCAGACAAGCAATAACATTAAAACCTGATTATGCCGAAGCGCATTATAATTTGGGCAACACACTGAAAGAGCTGGGTAGATTTGATGAGGCTGAAGCATGTTACAAACAAGCAATAACATTAAAACCTGATTATGCCGAAGCGCATTATAATTTGGGCAACACACTGAAAGAGCTGGGTAGATTTGATGAGGCTGAAGCATGTTACAAACAAGCAATAACATTAAAACCTGATTATGCCGAAGCGCATTATAATTTGGGCAACACACTGAAAGAGCTGGGTAGATTTGATGAGGCTGAAGCATGTTACAAACAAGCAATAACATTAAAACCTGATTATACAAAAGCCTATAATAACTTAGGTATCACACTTATAGAGTCTGATAGATTTGACGAATCCGAAGTAATTTACAGAGAAGCAATAACATTAAAGCCTGACTTTGCTGAGGCTCATAGTAACTTGGGTAATACACTGAAAGAGCTGGGTAGATTTGATGAAGCTGAAGCATGTTACAAACAAGCAATAACATTAAAACCTGATTATGCAGATGCTTACCTTAATTTATGTGAACTTCTGGAAAAAACAAATAAATTAGATGAGGCTTTATTGATTATTAAAAATGCAAAAGTAAAAGTTGTTGAGAAAAAAGCAGACTTTTTATTCTACGAGGCACTAATTCTATTTAGAGAGAAAGATTATGAGATAGCTGAAGAACTCATAAAAAAAATTAATAAAGACAAATTGTCTGAAGAAAAAAAATCGTCTTTCATGAAACTTAAAGCTGACTGGCATCATTATAATAGAGACTACAGTGCTGCATATGAAGAGTTCAAATCTATGAACGAACATGTGAAGAATAGTCAAGAATACAAGAATCAACAATCTCAAAATTATTTTAATCACCAGAGAGAAACTCTTTTTCAGATAAAACAACTACAGCAAAAAAATTTATACAAGTCAGTCATTAAACCAAAATGGTTTCAGCCAACTTTTTTAATTGGTTTCCCAAGGTCTGGTACAACCTTGTTAGACACTATTTTACGAACTCATTCAGATATAGATGTCGCAGAAGAACTTCCGATGTTAAAAAAAATGAATGAAAGCTTGGGATATGTTTCAACTATTTCCATGATAGAAGCTATAGATAATAAAGCAGCTGAATTTGCAAGTAGTTTTTACCTAGAGGAATTGAAGAAGTATATCGAGGTTGGTAAAAGAAAAATAGTAATAGATAAGTTGCCTCTGAACATTTTACAGCTTCCTTTAATTAATCAAATTTTTCCAAACGCAAAGTTTATCATGGCTTTGCGACATCCGCTTGACTGTGTCCTGAGTTGCTGGATGCAAAACTTTAAGCTCAATCCTGCTATGGCAAATATGGTTGACCTGGAAAGGATAGTGGATTTCTATTGTACCACAATGGAAATTTTTAAGTTAAGTCAGGAAAGGTATTCGCTGGATGTCCATAGAATTCATTACGAAAAATTGGTGTTAGATTTTGAGGGAAATGTTTCTAACCTTTTAACTTTCTTGAATTTAAAATGGGAAAAGGAGTTAATTGATTATCAAAAAACAGCGCTTGCTAGAGATAGAATTTACACACCAAGCTATTCACAAGTTGTCAAACCAATGTATAACACAGCATCCTTTCGCTGGAAATATTATGAAGAATATTTAGAACCATTTAAATCACAACTAGCACCTTGGATACAAGAATATGATTATTTATGATGATAACTCTACAGCTGTAGTAGTTGCATTGAAGAATGGTGTTGCTGAATGAGCTCGTTTAGTTGGTTAGAGTGCAGAGCTCGTAACCTATATCATCACATGTATAGCTCTTAGGGCCAATTGATAAAGCACATATTGTCATTTAAAGATTATAGCTTCTGATTTATATTTGTGTAAAATTTAATTATGATTATTTGGCTAGCATCTTATCCTAAAAGTGGAAATACTTGGATGAGAACAATGATTTCATCTTTGCTTTATACCGACGATGGGGTTTTTGATTTTTCTTTATTAAAAAAAATAGATCAATTTCCAGAAAAAAAATTTTTTAAAAATTTTGTAAAAGATTTTAGTGATTTCGATAATATTAAAAAAAATTGGATTGTTGCACAAGATCAAATTAATTTGGACAAACAAATTAAATTTTTAAAAACTCATCAAGGTAACTTTACTGTAGGAAAAGATAGCTTTACAAATCGTGAAAATACTCTTGCTATTATATATATTGTTAGAGATCCAAGAAATTTGGTTCGATCAATAGCAAATCATTATACTTACTCGATTAACCAGTCTTGCGAATTTTTACTATCTTCACAAATTATTGGTAATAAGAAAAGTTTTGAAGAAAACCAAGGTGGGCTCTATAATTTATTAGGTAAATGGAATGATCATTATATTTCTTGGACAAGAAACAAAACAAATCTTTTGTTAATCAAATATGAAGATCTAATTAAAAATCCCAAACTTGAATTAAAAAAAACTGTTAATTTTTTAAAACAATATTTAACTTTAAAAACAGATGAAAAGAAGATTAATAAAATAATAGAAACCACTTCTTTTAATAATTTAAAAAACATGGAAAAAAAGGGTTTATTTAAAGAAAATGTACTTAACAAAAAAGACAATAGCAAAGTCAATTTTTTTCATCTTGGACCTGCAAATAACTGGAAAGATAATCTTAATGAGGATATTAAAAATAAAATAGAAAAAAATTTCTATAAAGAAATGGTAGAATTAAAATATTTGTAACAAGAATAATTTTAACTTATGCAGGTTTATTCATTGAATTAAAAAACTCAGCATTATTTTTTGTATCTTTTAATTTTGAATTAATAAATTCTATTGCATCCATTGTTCCCATTGGAGCAATTATTCTCCTTAAAACGTTCATTTTTTGAAGATCATTTTTGTCAAATAATAGTTCTTCTCTTCTTGTACCTGATTTTGTTATATCGATTGCTGGATAAATTCTTTTATCAGCAATTTTTCGATCTAAAACAGTTTCACTATTTCCTGTTCCTTTAAATTCCTCAAAAATAACTTCATCCATTCTACTACCAGTATCAATTAAGGCAGTTGAAATAATCGTTAAAGATCCGCCTTCTTCAATATTTCTTGCTGCCCCAAAAAATCTTTTGGGTCTTTGAAGGGCATTCGCATCAACACCACCTGTTAAAACTTTTCCAGAACTTGGTATAACAGCATTGTAAGCTCTACCCAATCTTGTGATTGAGTCTAATAGTATAACAACATCTTTTTTATGTTCTGTTAATCTTTTGGCTTTTTCAATTACCATTTCAGCTACAGCAACATGTCTTTGGGCTGGTTCATCAAAAGTAGAACTAATTACTTCTCCTTTTACTGTTCTTTGCATATCGGTAACTTCTTCTGGTCTTTCATCAATCAATAGAACAATTAGGTAGCTTTCTGGGTAATTTTTAGCAATTGAGTTTGCGATGCTTTGTAGAATCATTGTTTTACCAGCTTTGGGTGGTGAAATTATTATTGATCTTTGACCCTTACCAATTGGACTTACTAGATCAATTAATCTTGGCGTTAAATCCGGTTTTTTTTCTATTTTTGTAGTTTCAACTTCCATTACCATTTGCTGATCTGGATAAAGAGGAGTTAAATTATCAAACGCAATTTTATGTCTTGCTTTTTCTGGTTCTTCAAAATTAATTTTACTTACTTGAAGTAATGCAAAATATCGTTCACCCTCTTTAGGAGCTCTAACTGGTCCCTCAACTGTGTCTCCCGTTCTTAAACCAAATTTTCTAATTTGACTTGGGCTAACATAAATATCATCTGGTCCAGGTAAATAGTTTGACTCCATTGCTCTTAAAAAACCAAATCCATCTTGCAATAGTTGTAAAACACCTGCGCCAGTAATTTCTTCTTTTTCTGCAACTTTTTTTAAGATAGCAAAAAGGATTTCCTGTTTTCTTAATGTGCTAGCATTCTCAATACCAAGTTCTTCGGCTTGAGTAATAAGCTGTTCAGACGATTTTAATTTTAGCTCTTGTATGTTCATGATTTGAATGTTGTAAGGACTTTAAAGATAGAACTAATATATATACTACAATTGTTATTTCAACCCTAGATTGGCTTGAAAATGACTAAAAAAACTATCAAAATCAGCATTATTGTTGGAACTTCATTAATTATTCTAAAAAATTTTGATGATCTGGTA
>Ga0233450_10003298_pt1 | contig 15226 bp, 14 predicted proteins | sample 011ome_30_FD_189956 | JGI IMG/M metagenome (GOLD analysis project Ga0233450, IMG submission 189956) | Coastal salt marsh microbial communities from the Groves Creek Marsh, Skidaway Island, Georgia - 011501CT (spades assembly) | ecosystem: Environmental > Aquatic > Marine > Intertidal zone >... | reverse complement strand
CAATTTGTTCAATATTAATAACAATTATTGTTTCAATATTTCCTGCATTTAAAGCTGCAAATTTAGATCCAATAAAAGCATTAAAATATGAATAGTTTTTTGCAATTAAATAATATTTCTAAACATTTTAACACTGGAAAGAAAATTAAAGTTTTAAAAAACTTATCTTATAATTTTAATAAAGGAAAAATGTATGCATTGATGGGCCCATCTGGATCTGGAAAATCAACATTACTTAATTTAATATCTTTAATTGATAGACCTAGTCTTGGATCTATTCAGTTTAATGAAAATATAGTTAATTTTGATCATAACAAAAAGAATGATTTATTTAGAGCAAAGAATATTGGTATAGTTTATCAACAAAACAATCTACTTCCTGATTTTACTGCTTTGGAAAATGTTTATTTGGCATACCTATCTATAAATAATGATAAAGAAGCAGCTAGCACTAAAGCAAAAACTTTATTAAAAAGAATAGGATTATCAAATAGATTAAATCATTTCCCTTCAGAACTATCTGGTGGTGAGTGCCAGCGTGTATCTATTGCAAGAGCAATTATTAATGATCCTAAAATAATACTTGCAGACGAACCTACTGGAAGTTTAGACTTAAATACTGCTAAGGAAATATTTCAACTATTAAATAATCAAAAAAATTCAAATAGACTTATTATATTTGCAACCCATAATAGATTTTTTGCGAATAAGGCAGATTGCCTTTTGGAGATGACAAATGGTAGTGTAAAAACTATTAATGTCTGAGTCATCTACCCAAAATTTTAACCATCTAAAAATTCATTCACAATACTCCATTTGTGAAGGAGCTGTAAAAATAGATGATTTACAAGATTTTTCAAAATCAAATAAGATAAAATCATTAGGCCTATGTGATACCTCAAATTTATGTGGTGCATTAGAATTTGCTGAAAAAATTTCTAAAGTTGGGACTCAACCAGTTATTGGTACTCAAATTAATTTTAAATATGGTGATAACATAGGCTTATTACCTTTGTTTGCACTTAATAAAGAAGGATATAAAAGGATAATTAAGTTATCATCAATTTCATTTCTTGAAAATGATGAATTATCAGATCCACATGTTGATTTTAAAGAATTGTTAGATGACAACACTGGTGTTGCTATTTTTTCAGGAACTATTTTTGGTTTATTTGGTGAATTATTTAACAAAGGAAAATTCAGTGAACTTCTTGATTTATATAAAAAACTTAAATTAAATTTTGGTGATCGTTTTTATATAGAAATTCAAAGACATAATGATCAAAATGAATCAGGTTTTGAAAAATTTAATTTAAACAAATCCTTAGAATTAGAAATTCCAATAATTGCAACCAATGAAGTTTTCTATTTAGATAAAGACATGCACGAAGCACATGATGCACTTATTTGCATTGGTAATAAAACTTATGTTAATGAAAAATCGAGAATTAAACTAAGTAACGAACATTATTTAAAAAATAATTCTGAAATGACTGAATTGTTTGCAGATTTACCAGAAGCTCTAGAAAATAATTATAATTTTCCCTTAAGATGTAATTTTAGACCATTATTTTCAAATCCAATTTTACCAAACATTAGTTCTGAAAAAGATGGGAATGCAGATGATAAATTGAAAAAAGATTCTCTACATGGATTAAGAATTAAATTTGATAAAGTTTTTGGTATCAAAGCAAATGATCTTGAAAACAACAAAACATATTTAGATTACAAAGATAGATTGGAGCATGAATTATCTATTATAATTGAAATGAAATATTCTAGTTATTTTCTCATCGTATCTGATTATATAAAATGGGCAAAAAATAATGATATCCCAGTTGGTCCTGGTAGAGGTTCTGGAGCCGGGTCTTTAGTTGCGTGGTGTTTGTCAATTACCGATGTTGATCCAATTAAATTTAATTTAATTTTTGAAAGATTTTTAAATCCTGATCGTATCTCAATGCCAGATTTTGACATAGATTTTTGTGAGGACAAAAGAGATTTAGTTTTTGAATATTTAACAAAAAAATATCCAGATAGTGTCGCTCACATTATTACCTTTGGTAAATTAAAAGCTAGAATGGTAATTAGAGATGTTGGTAGAGTATTAGGTTTGCCATATGGTTTTGTCGATAGTATTTCTAAAATGATACCATTTGATCCTTCTAGACCACAAAGCTTATCTCAATGCATTGCTGGCGAACCTAGATTACAAAAACTTGTAAATGAAGATCCTAGAGTAAAAAAATTAACTGACCTTTCATTAAAACTTGAAGGATTGAATCGTAATGTAGCAACCCATGCTGCAGGTGTTGTTATAGCGGATAAAAAACTTACTGAAGTAGTGCCTTTATATAAAGATGTCTCTGCAGATTTGTTATTACCATCTACTCAATTCGACATGTATTCTGCCGAAAATGCAGGATTAGTAAAATTTGATTTTTTAGGATTAAAAACACTAACTGTTATTAATAATACACAAAAACTAGTTAAAAAAATTGATAAAGACTTTGACATAGAAAATATTAGTTATGAGGATCAAAAAGTATTTGATCTATTATCAAGTGGTAACACGGTTGGATTGTTCCAGGTTGAAAGTGCCGGAATGAGAGAGGCACTTATTCAGATGAAACCTAATCATATTGAAGATATTATTGCTTTAGTGGCTCTTTATCGACCAGGTCCAATGAGCAATATACCAACATATAATGATTGTAAACATGGAAGACAAACACCAGATTATCTCCATCCATTATTGGAAGATATTCTTAAACCAACATACGGTGTAATAATTTACCAAGAGCAAGTAATGCAAATAGCTCAAAAATTATCTGGGTTTACTGCTGGTCAAGCTGACCTTCTTAGAAGAGCGATGGGAAAAAAGAAAAGAGCAGAATTAGAAAAACAAAAACAAGGTTTTATTGCTGGAGCTTTAAAAAATGGCATAGCAAAAGATGTTGCAGCAGGAATATTTCTAAAAATTGAACCTTTTGCGGAATATGGTTTCAATAAAAGTCATGCTGCCGCTTATGCAATTATATCTTATCAAACGGCTTTCTTAAAAACTTATTACCCTAAAGAATTTATTGCAGCATCTATGACTATGGATATTTCAAATCAAAACAAGTTGAGCGAATTTTATGAGGAGTTAAAAAGATTAAATGTTGATATTGTGAGACCTGATATTAATGAGTGTTATGCAGATTTTAGAACAATTGATAATAAATTTTTTTATGCTTTAGGCGGGATTAAAGCTGTAGGATATGAAGCTATTTCTAATGTTGTTAAGGAAAGAACGGAAAATGGAAAATTTCAATCTATAAATGATTTTTTAAACAGAATTAACCCTAAAGATATGAACAAGCTTCAATTAGAGGGCTTGGTTAAAGCTGGGGCCTTTGACAGTATAAATAAAAATCGCCAATCACTTTTTGACTCCATACCAAATTTTATTCTTAAAACTAAAAATATATTTGAGAATAAATCTGCAAATCAAATTGACTTATTTTCTGAAGATGAAACCTCAGAAAATAATATCATTAATAAAATAGAAGATTGGAAATTTGAAGAACGTCTATCTAAAGAATTTGAAGCAGTTGGTTTTTTTATTTCAGATCATCCTTTAAATCAATTTACAGAAATTTTTGATGATTATAAGATTATTGAATATTCTAATTTTAATTCTAATGATGATGTAAGAGAAGCAAATATAGCTGCAACTTTGTTAAAAGTTCAAGAGAGAAAAACTGCAAAAGGTAATTCTTATGCAGTACTAAAATTAACCGACCTAAGTAGTGTTTTTGAAATATTTATTTTTTCAGATATTCTTGAATTAAACCGAGAAATTTTAAAAGAAGGAAGTTCTTTATTATTAACTTTAGTTAAAAGTATATCAAATGATGAAAATAGATTTAAAAGAATTAATGTACAAAAAATAGGATCTTTAATGGATCTTTTTAACAGCCCAATTAAAGAAGTTTCTTTTGATGTAAATTCTAATGAAAATTTAGATACTATTTCAAAATCTCTTATTGAAGATGGCAAAACCGAGATTCATTTAAATATTCCTATTGATGATAAAATTTTGAAATTTAAACTCAAAAATACAAGGAATCTTGACCGTAAATCATTAAATCTTTTAAGAAAAAGACAAATTTCAAGTGTTATAAACTAAATAAAACTTGTTAATTTCATCAATTATTAGTAAATAAAGCCTAATTTAAATTAACACGCACACAGTTGTTGGTTTTATACCTCCGGTCCTTAATTGGAAATTACTGTGGTGGCTTAACCGGGAATAAATATGAAAATACCTAACATTACAATACAACAATTATTAGAAGCAGGCGTTCATCTTGGACACAAAACATTAAGATGGAATCCAAAAATGAAAAAATATATTTTTGGAAAAAGAGATTCAATCCATATCATGGATTTAACTCAAACATTAGAACTTACTAAAGTTGCCTTAGAAAAGATTTATACAACTATAACAAATAATGGAAAAATTTTATTTGTTTCTACTAAAAAACAAGCTTCAGAGGCTATTGCTGAAGTTGCTAAGGAAACGGATCAATATTTTGTAAATTACAGATGGCTTGGTGGTATGCTTACTAACTGGGGAACTATATCTGGGTCTATAAAAAAGATGAAAAAATATGAAGCAGATTTAGTAGCTGAAAATAGAGGTTTTACAAAAAAAGAACTTCTTAAAATGAGTGTCAAAAAAGATAAACTAGAAAGATCATTGGGAGGAATTGCTGAAATGAAAAAAACTCCTGATTTAGTTTTCATAATTGATACTAATTACGAGTCATTAGCAATTGCAGAGTCTGTAAAATTAGGAATACCTATAATTGCAATTTTGGACAGTAATTCTAACCCAGATAATATTGATTATCCAATTCCAGGTAATGATGATGCACGTAGATCTATAGATTTATATTGCAATCTAATTAAAGAAACTATCAATAATGCAAAGAGCTCAATTCCAGCTCCTGAACCTAAAAAAGAAATTGTTCAGGATACAAAAGAAAAAACTCAAGGAAAAACAGTTCAAGAGATTGATAGAGAAAAATTAGAAGAAAAATTTTCTAAAGATAAAAAGGAGACCTTAAATTAATATGAGTGATATAGAAAATGTTAAAAAATTAAGAGAAGCAACTGGTGCTGGTTTTAAAGATTGTAATCTTGCGATTAAAGAATCTGGTGGAGACATTGATAAAGCTATTGAAATTTTACGAGTAAAAGGAATTTCAAAAGCATCAAAAAAAATGTCTAGAGATGCCAAAGAAGGCGTTGTTGCTGTAAGCGGTAATGAAAGAAAAACATCAGTTATAGAAGTAAATTGTGAAACAGACTTCGTTGCAAAAAATGAAGATTTCACAAATTTTGTTAAAGAACTTAGTGAATTAAATAATGAAAAAAATTCTAATTTAGATGATTTAAAAAGCTCTAAAATGAAAAATGGTGAGACCGTAGAAGATAATGTTGTGTCCTTAATTGCTAAAATTGGTGAAAAAATTACAATTGGTAAAGCAAAGACAATTGAAAATGCTGGAACTGTAAATAATCATTATTTACATACAGTTGTTAAAGATAATATTTCAAAACTAGCAGTAATTGTTTCATTAGAAACAAAAGATAATTCTGAAGCTATTAAAAATTTTGGAAAACAATTATCAATGCATATTGCTGCCTCTAACCCATTAGCACTTACCTCTGATTTAATTGACCAATCTGTTATAGATAAAGAGCAAGAATTAGTAACTGAAGAGTTAAAAAATTCTGGAAAACCTGATGATATTGCAAAAAAAATTAGCTTAGGTAAAATGAATAAGTTTAAAGAGGAAAATTCTCTTTTAACTCAAGCTTGGGTTATGGAGCCCAAAAAGAAAGTTCAAGACATAGTTAAAGAACTTTCGATTGCTGATCTAAAAATTAAAGAGTTTTATAGAATTAAAATTGGAGAATAAATGTTTGACGAAAAGTCATATAATATCAAAATGGATAAAGCCATTGAGGTTTTTATAAAAGAACTATCGTCACTTAGAACAGGTAGAGCTAATGCTGGAATGCTTGATTTAGTAAAGGTAGATGTTTATGGTCAACAAATGCCTATAAATCAAGTTGGAAGTATAACTACGCCTGAACCTAGAATGATCAATATTCAAGTCTGGGATGCAAACAATGTTCCATTAGTTGATGCAGCAATTAAAAAATCAGATTTAGGTCTAAATCCACAAATTGACGGGCAATTAATTCGACTTCCAGTGCCAGAATTGAATGAAGAAAGAAGAACTGAATTAAAAAAACTTATCAAATCAATTGGTGAAAAGTGCAAAGTTTCAATTAGAAACATTCGAAGAGAAGCAAATGAAGAATTAAAAAAACTTTTAAAAGCTAAAGAAATTGGTGAAGATGAAGAAAAATCATCTGAAAAAAATGTCCAAACAATTACAGACGATCATATAAAGGTAGTTGATGAAAAGGTTTCTTTAAAAGAAAAAGAAATAATGACCATATAAATGAACCTACTTAATCACGTAGCCATTATTATGGATGGTAATGGTAGATGGGGTTTAAAGCATAAAAATTCAAGAAACGAGGGCCATAAAGCTGGTCTTAAAACTGTAGAAAAAATTATCAAAGAAACAATCAATCAAAAAATAAATCATCTTACTTTATTTGCTTTTTCTACTGAAAATTGGAATAGACCAAAAAAAGAAATTAATTACTTATTCAATTTACTTGCAACTTTTCTATCTAAAAAAATTGAAGACCTTCATAATAAAAATATTAAGCTTAAAATTATTGGTACTAAAAATTTTTCAAAAAAATTAAATAAACTATTAGATCAATCAGAAAAGAGAACAGTAAAAAATACAAAACTTCAAATTAATCTTGCATTAAATTATGGATCAAAATTTGAAATTCTAAATGCTCTCAAAAGATTAAATAAAAATAACAATAAAATTAATGAAAAAAACTTTAAAAAATACCTTCAAACAAAGAATATACCAGATCCTGAGATTTTAATTAGAACTGGGAACACAAAAAGATTAAGTAATTTTTTATTATGGCAATTAGCCTATTCTGAAATTTTTTTTGAAAAAAAATTATGGCCTGATTTTAATGAAAAAGATTATATTAAAGTAATTAAGAAATTTAAAAAAATCAAAAGAAACTTTGGTAAGATTTGATGTCACAAAATTTAATAAATAGAGTCGTTACATCAATCATATTATTATCCTTATTATTTTTTATCAATTTTGCTCATCAAAATATTTTTATTGTAGCTATTTTAATTATAGGAATGATTATTTGCATAGAAGCAAATAATCTTTTTTCAAAATTATTATTTAGAAATAATCATAAAAAAAATTTAATTTTTGATAAATTTAATTCTAAATTTCTTATCTTCAATATCTTAACTTTCTGTTATATTTTTTTTATATTTTGTAGTTTTTCTTATGAGATTCATAAATCTGAAGGCCCCATTTTTTTTCTATATATAATTAGTATATGTTTTTTTACAGACATAGGTGGATATGTTGTTGGTAAGATTATAAGAGGTAAAAAATTATCAAAAATTAGTCCTAACAAAACTATATCAGGAACAATAGGATCATTTATATTTTCTATTTTTCCGTTGATTATCTTCTTAAATATTAATTATTTAGATTTTATAATAAACTTTAGTAATATTTCATATTGCTTAATGATTTCATTAGTTAGTCAATTAGGTGATTTATGCGTCTCATTTTTAAAAAGAAAAGCAAAAATAAAAGACACTGGTAAAATATTACCTGGACATGGAGGGGTTTTGGATAGATTAGATGGTATTATTTTTGCTGTCCCATTTTCTTACTTATTACTAAAATTTATTTAAATGAAAAAAAAAATAGCTATACTTGGATCGACTGGCTCAATTGGTAAAAATTTAATTAACATCCTAAAAAAAGATAAAAATAATTTTGAAATAGTTTTGTTAACAGCTAACTATAATTATCGAGAACTTTTAAATCAAATAAAATTATTTAAAGTTAAAAATGTTATAATAACAAATAAGAATAGTTTTATAAAATTAAAAAAAATAAATTTTTCTCATAAAATTAATATTTATGAAAATTTTTTATCATTTGACAAAATTTTTAAAAATAAAATTGATTATACAATGAGTGCAATTTCTGGTTTAGAAGGTTTATATCCTACATTAAATATTATTAAATATACAAAACTAATTGCAATAGCAAATAAAGAAGCAATTATATGTGGATGGAATATTCTAAATAATGAATTAAAAAAAAATAAAACCAAATTTATTCCAGTTGATTCAGAACATTTCTCACTTCATTATGCTTTACAAAATAATTCTATTGAAAATATAGAAAATATTTATTTAACAGCTTCGGGAGGTCCTTTTCGCAATATCCCATTGCATAAATTTAATAATATTAAACTTAAGGATACTTTAAAACACCCTAATTGGAGTATGGGCAAAAAAATATCTGTAGATTCCGCTACCTTAATGAATAAAGTTTTTGAAATAATTGAGGCTAAAAAAATATTCAATATTCCTTATAATAAAATTAAGATTTTAATTCATCCTAAATCTTACGTTCACGCACTTTTAAAATTTCACGATGGTATGATTAAAATTATTGCACATGATACTAATATGATTATACCAATACATAATACTTTATATAGTGATAAAAAAAAATCTATAAAGACAAAAAAAATAGATATTAAAAAATTAAACAGTCTTAACTTTGAAACAGTTAATCATAAAAAATTTTCATCGGTGAAAATAATTTCTCAATTACCTCAATATGACTCATTATACGAAACTGTAATAGTTGCTACTAACGATGAATTAGTTAAGCAATATTTAAATAAAAAAATTAAATTTTTAGATTTAATTTATAAAATTAATAAATTTATAAATTTAAAAGAATTCAAAAAATATAGATTAATTAAACCAAAAAAAATTGAAACTATAGAAAATTTAAATAGATATGTTCGTTTAAAAATAAGAAAGTTGAGTGTATAATTAACCATGAGTCTTCTTAGTTCAATATTTAAATTTTTATGCATTTTTGTATTTTTAGCTACATCTGCTTTTTCAGAAATCATTAATAAAATTATTATTGAAGGAAATGAAAGAATTTCTGATGAAACTGTCATAATGTTTTCTAATGTTTCTTTAGAAGATCAAATCTCAAATAAAAAAATTAACTTAATTTTAAAGGATTTATATGACACAAATTATTTTGAAAATGTAAAAGTTTCATTTAAAAATAATACGCTTTTAATTAACGTTAAAGAATATCCCATAATCCAAAAAATTAACTATACAGGGGTCAAATCAAAAACTTTATTAGATAAATTGATATTCGATAGATTAATTAAAGATAAATCTCCTTATAATCTTTTTAAACTAGACAATGAAAGAAATCGAATAAATGAAAGAGTAAAAGAACTTGGATATTTCAATTCAAAAATAGAAGCTTATATTGAGGAACTTGATAATAATTTGGTAATTATCAATTTTAATATTGAATTAGGAAAAAAAGCTAGGATTAAGAAAATATCTTTTATTGGTAATAAAATTTTTAAAGATAGGAAATTAAAAAGATTAATTTTATCTTCAGAATATAAATTTTGGAAAATTATCTCAGGTAGAAAATATTTAAATCCAAATTTAGTTGAAATCGATAAAAGGCTTCTTAAAAATTATTTTTTAAATAATGGATATTACAATGTCTCAATAAATTCATCATTTGCGAAATTAATAAATAATAATGAATTTGAATTAATTTTTAATATTAATGCAAACAACAAATTTTTTTTTGGAGACCTTAACTTAGATTTACCGTTAGATTTTGATGAGAAAAATTTTGAAAATATCAATAATTTATTTAAAAAAATAAAGAGTCAACCTTATTCTATTAATTCAATCAGTAAAATTTTAGAAGAAATAGATGATGTTTCTGCATTAAGACAGTACCAATTTATTAAAGCAACTGTAAAAGAAAATATTGTCTCTGATAAAATAAATCTAACTTTTAAAGTAAGCGAAACTGAAAAATTTTATGTTAAAAAAATTAATATTTATGGAAACACAATAACACAAGAAAATGTAATTCGTAACCAATTAGAAATAGATGAAGGTGATCCATTTAACGAAATATTGGCAAATAAGTCAGTTAATAATTTAAAAAGTTTGAATTTTTTTAAAAATGTAAGTCAAGATGTTATTGATGGTGAGGATCAAAATACAAAGATTTTAGATATTTTTATTGAGGAAAAGCCTACAGGAGAAATTACTGCTTCTGCTGGTGTTGGAACAAGTGGCAGTTCTGTTGGTTTTGGAATAAAAGAAAATAATTTTATGGGAAAAGGTGTATCTCTTGATAGTAACTTTTTAATTTCGTCAGACTCATTTAAAGGAAAGTTTGGTGTTACTAATCCAAATTTTCAAAATACCAATAAATCTTTATATGTTAATGTTCAAGCTTTAGAAAACGACAATCTTAAAGATTTTGGATACAAATCAAATAAAACTGGTTTTAATATTGGTACTAATTTTGAGTATTTAAGAGATTTTAGGTTAGGTATTGGTTCTTCAAATTTTTATGAAGAAATAGAAACAAATGATACAGCTTCTGCAGCACAACAAAAACAGAAAGGCAATTACTGGGACTCTTTTTTAAATTTAGATTTTAATTATGATAAAAGAAATCAAAAATTTCAAACAACTTCTGGATTTAAATCATATTATTCTTTAGATTTACCAATTTTAAGTGATAACAATACATTAAAAAACTACTATGATTACTCACATTATTTTGATTTATTTGATCAGAACATATCTACATTATCAATAATGCTAAACTCAGCTATCTCAATAAGCGGTGATGATATAAAACTATCTGAGAGAATAAATATACCCTCTAGCAAATTACGTGGCTTTGAAAGAGGTAGAGTTGGTCCAAAAGATGGAAATGATTTTATTGGTGGTAACTTTGCGTCTGCAATAAATTTTTCGTCTACCATTCCACAATTTTTTGAAGAATCACAAAATGTAGATTTTTTGTTCTTTATTGATGCAGCTAATGTTTGGGGTGTAGATTATGATAATGTACTTGATGATTTCTATAGCGGCTCTATTAGAAGTTCGACTGGAGTTGCATTAGATTGGTTTAGTCCTATTGGTCCATTAAATTTTTCTTTAGCTTATCCAATTACAAAAGATGATGGTGATAAAACTGAAACTTTTAGATTTAATCTTGGAACTACATTTTAATGAATTTTCTTAAATTTTTTTTAATTTTTCTTCATATAACTTTAATTTCATCGACTTCTTTCGCAAATATTAAAATCGCTTTTATAGACGTAGATTTAATATTATCTGAGTCTGAACCTTCAAAAAAATTATTTTCTCAATTAAAGATAATTGAAGAAAAGAAAATTAAAAAGTTAAAAAATGATGAAATAGATTTAAAAGAAGAAGAAAATAAAATTTTAAATAAAAAAAATATAGTTTCAAAAAATGAATTTAACAAAAAGGTCGTTGCTTTTAAGGATAAAGTAGAAATATACCAAAAATCAAAACAAAAAGTTATTGATGATATTAAACAAAGAAGAAATAAAGAAATAATTCGTTTCTTAGAATTAATTAATCCAATAATAGAAACGATAATGGAAGAAAATTTTATTGAGATTTTGATTGAAAAGAAGAATATTTTTATGGCAAAATCTGATAATGATATTACTCAAATTGTAATTGAAAATATAAATAAAAATATTAAAGATTTTTTAATAGAGGAAAATGAATAAATTAAATAAAGCTGAAATTGAAAATTTACTACCGCATAGAGATCCTATGCTATTGATCGATGAGCTTCATGATATTAATAAATTAACTTCAGCAACTGGTATAGTAAATGTGAAGAAAGATAGTTTTTTTGTTCAAGGACATTTTCCTGGTCAACCTGTTATGCCGGGTGTACTTATAGTTGAGGCATTTGGTCAAACAGCTGCAGCTTTGACTGCTCATGGAATTGATAAATCTACATACGAAAACAAGCTTGTTTTTTTAATGGGTGTTGAAAAGGCAAGATTTAGAAGCCCAGTAATTCCTGACTGCAGATTGCAACTAAAGATAGAAGCAATAAGATCACACGGTAAAGTTTGGAAATATAAAGGTGAAGCTTTTGTTGATGATAAAAAAATGGCTGATGCTATTTGGTCTGCAACTATTGTAGATAAGAAATAAATAGCAATAATTATTGATAACTTATTTTATCTTGCTTTGTTAAAAGCAGATATGGAAAATCCCTTTTTTGAGAACAATGGTCCTTTTGAACTTAAAGATATTTTGAAAGACCTTAATCTTGAAAATAACTTAAAAAATGAATATCAAAATATAGTTGATATTAAAGATTTACAAAATTCAAAATTAAACGAAATTACTTTTTTTCACTCAAAAAAATATAAAGCAGCTGCAAATATTACAAAGGCTTCGTTTTGTATAACGACTAAGAATTTAGAAAATGAATTACCTAAAAGTTGTTTACCAATACTTGTTGACAACGTTTTGGTTTCAACTTCTATAGTAACTGCTAAATTTTATCCAGAATCTATAAATGATGATTTTGATACTACTGTTAATAATATTGATAAAACTGAATTTAATAATAAGGTTAAATGTGGTAAAAATGTATTAATTGGTCAAAATGTTTCAATAGGAGCAAATTGTTTAATTGGTCATAACACCATCATAGAAAAAAATGTATCTATTGGTGATAATTGTTCTATTGGATCTAACACTATAGTTAGAAATTGTTTAATCAAAAATAACGTTAGAATTTTAGATAACTGTGTCATTGGTAAACATGGGTTTGGTTTTTTTCCAACTCAAAATAAAAATCTAAGATATCCTCATATGGGCATAGTTATAATAGAAGAAAATTGTGAAATAGGTTGTGGATCAACTATTGATCGAGGATCAATGTCCAATACCATCATAGGTCAAAATACTTTTTTAGATAACCAAATTCATATTGCTCATAATGTAAGAATTGGAGAAAATTCAATTATTGCTGGTCAAGTAGGTATTGCAGGTAGTTCAATCATTGGTAAAAATGTGAAAATCGGTGGCCAAGCTGGAATTTCAGGACATTTAAAAATTGGCAATAATGTTGAAATAGCTGGTGGCTCTGGAGTGATAAAAGATGTCCCAGATAATTCAAAGGTAATGGGTTATCCTGCAAAAAATATTAGACAATTTTTGAAAGAAAATAGATGATACACAAAACGGCAATTATAGATGCTAATGCAAAGATTTCTGCCAATGTTAAAGTGGGCGCTTATTCGATAATTGGTGCAAATGTTGAAATAGATGAATATTGTGAAATCCAATCACATGTTAGTATAGTAGGAAATACAAAGATTGGTAAAAATAATAAGATATATCCTTTTTCATCTATTGGTAATAATCCACAAGATTTAAAATTTAATGGTGAAGCAACTAATTTAGAAATAGGAGATAATAATAAAATTAGAGAATATGTAACTATTAACCCTGGAACAAGTGGGGGAGGAGGACTGACAAAGGTTGGAAACAATTGTCTTTTTATGGTTTCGTCACATATAGCACATGATTGCATGGTAGGTGATAATGTAATTTTAGCAAATAATGTTCCGTTAGGTGGACATGCAGAAATTGAAGATAATGTTATTATTGGAGGTAATTCAGCAGTTCAACAGTTCACTAGAGTCGGTAAATCTGCAATGATTGGTGGAATGTGTGGAGTTGTAAGAGATATAATACCCTATGGAATAGCGCATGGGAATAGAAGTATTTTACAGGGTTTAAATCTAATTGGACTTAGAAGAAAGAACATTCCAAATAAAGAAATAATGACTTTGAGTAATGCTTATAAAGAAATATTTAAAAATGAAAATTTAACTGAAAATTTAAATAATTTAGACAAAGATTTTAAAAAGAGTGATTTGGTTATGGAAGTAGTAAATTTTTTAGAGAAAGATAAAAAAAGACCAATTTGTACTCCTTTTTCAAAATAAAATGATTGGATTATTTTTAGGCGACACTGATTTTTCAGAAATTGTACTAAAAAAAATTATTAAATTAAAAAAGAAATATTTTATAATAGACTTTTCAAAAGATAATAAATTTAGAAAAAACAAATATTCAAATAGAATTAGTATTGGTAAATTTGGAGAAATAATAAATTTTATTAAAGAAAAAAAATCAAAGAAAGTTTTGTTTGCAGGAAAAATTGCAAAACCTAAATTTTCAACACTCAGACTTGATCTAAAAGGTATTTATTACATGCCAAGTGTTATTAAAGCTGCTAAATCAGGTGATGCTGCAATTATAAAGGCCATTATCAAGATACTGGAGAGAGAGAAAATAAAAGTTATTAGTTCTACTTTTTATAATTCTGAATTATCTTTAAAGTTGGGAAATTATACAAAACTAAAGCCAACTTTTAAAGATATGAAATCTATTAAAAGAGGAGTTGTTTATTTTAATCAATTAAACACCTTAGATCATGTTCAGGCATTAGTTGTTAATGATGAAAAAGTTATCGCTACGGAAGGAAATCAAGGAACTAAAAAAATGTTATCAAAATTAAAAAAAAAATCAGATGGAATTCTCATTAAATTACCTAAGAAAAAACAAGATTTACGAATGGACTTGCCAACAATTGGCCTTAACACATTAAAAGACTGTAAGAAATATGGCTTAAAAGGTATTGTTTTAAAATCGAAGAAAAATATTTTTTTAGATAAAGTTCAATGCATAAAATTTGCTAATAAAAATAAGATATTTATTAAAATTATATGAAGAAAATTTTTATTTTAACAGGTGAGCCCTCAGGAGATAAATTGGCCTCAACAGTTATTTCAAAGCTAATGTTACAAAACCCTAATGTTGAATATTTGTCAGTCGGTGGATCAAATATTAAAAACCTTGGTATTCAATCAATTTTTGATCTTAAAGATATTACTTATCTAGGATTTACAAGCGTAATTCTAAACATTTTTAAAATAAGAAATAGGATCAACAAAACAGTAGATGAAATAATAAGATTTAATCCCGATATTTTGTTTAGCGTTGATAGCCCAGATTTTACTTTAAGAGTTGCTGAAAGAGTTAAAAAAATCAACAATAATATAAAAACAATTCATT
>Ga0233450_10003283_pt1 | contig 15269 bp, 9 predicted proteins | sample 011ome_30_FD_189956 | JGI IMG/M metagenome (GOLD analysis project Ga0233450, IMG submission 189956) | Coastal salt marsh microbial communities from the Groves Creek Marsh, Skidaway Island, Georgia - 011501CT (spades assembly) | ecosystem: Environmental > Aquatic > Marine > Intertidal zone > Salt... | reverse complement strand
CGTCATTCCCATTCAATCTCGGAAGAATGTGTTTGAAACAAATATCGTCGTTCTTCACGATCAAATCCCACAAAGAATCTCTCTGACCAACCTTCCTCTTCCGCGATCTCGTCACGACTCCTTCTCCAGAAGACATTATCACTTTTTGTGCTGCTCTCTTTCAATAATGTTTTTTGTGTGGGAGATTCCAAAAGAAGAAGATACAAAAATAAAGGAGAAGTATGACTACGAACGAGTACATGTACGTGTAATCATCTTTTCTCTCTGCCGCTGCTGCTATTACTACTACTACGACTACCCATCTAATAATAATACGCGATTCTCTGTTCGTCGACGTCTTCGATGCCTTCAATTTCGTGCAACGAGGCCCAATCCTTCACCGTGGCTAACTTGACGCCTTCGCCGGAAACGGAATAGGAGATGCGTAAATCGCACCCGTCGAGAACCATGGTTGGATAATGGACGTGTTTTCCCGGCTCTAAGGAGTCTTCGATGAACAATACGGCTTCTTTCCAGGTTCTGCCGTCGTCGGAGGAGGTGGAAAGTGCGAGCTTACCTCGCGTGACGCCTATTCTTGGGTGTTTCATGAAGGCGTGCGCATTGTGGCAGACGACGATGACGCCGTTTGGAAGCAACACTGCGGAGACTTTCGAGTTTGGGTTTTGTAACGGGGTCGCGTGTGGAGTGTCCCAACTTTCGCCGTTATCCGCGGAATGCGAGACATATATCGCGCCTCGGCTCGTTCGAAAGAACTGCGCGAGTCGACCGTCTCGTAACGGGCCAACGATGGACCCTTCGATGAGCCAATCCGGTTTGCCGTCTTTCATTTTATTCTTCACGTGTTCGATTTTCGCGTCTGTCTCGTGGAACGAGAGGCCGTCGTCTAAAGAATGCAACACGGAGGCGTAATCCGGTGCTTTCCGAGGTTGACATTTGGCATCCGCTCTCGGATGTTCTCTCCAAAATGGAAGAAGGACGACGTTGTTCAATTTTAACGGAGGGTTCCCGATAACTTTCGGGATGGTTTCTTCGCTCAGAATCGTCTCTTCCTCGCCAAACGTCCACGGGTCGTCGTTGATATCCCCATCCTCGTCGTCGTTTATCCGAATCGAGACTCGCTTGATGTTCCCGCCAGGTCGCCACCACGGCCCTACGCTCGCCGCTTTCTTTGCTTTCGACACGATGCCTTCTTTACTCTCGTCCCAGTACACGGACACGTCTTCTTCTTCGGACCCGTTTTTCCGTTTCCTCACGATATCCTCGCACTCGCCGCTCTCGCAGTGCCAACACTTCTCGCTCTCCGCGTAAAACAAATACGTCGTCTCACCACCACCACCACCACTATTACTGCCGCTACTGCCGCTGCTAAAAAACGTCGGCGCCCACCGAACGCCAAACTTTCTACCGGGCACCACCCTCGCTTTCGTCCACGTCGCGCCGCCGTCCGCGCTTTTGCTCACAAATAAACTCTGGTCGTCCGTGCCTTCCACTTTGTGCGCGCCTTGCCACGCGGCGAGGAGTACCTTCTTCCCGTCGTCGTCGTCGTCGTCGTCCTTTCCTCGCGTCTTCGTCGCCACCGGGTGTATCGACGCCATGTGGACGTAGCCTAATCGTTTCGCGTTCGTTTGGAAAATCCACGATTTTTGCACTCTTCTTTCTTGTTCTTGCCCTCCTCGTTGCGTCTCCTCGTCGTCCGCGTCTCGTTGCGTCTCCTCGTCGTCCGCGTCTTCCTCGTCGTCTTCTCTTCCTCCTCGTCTGAATCGTCTTTGCCTCGAACACTTTCTCAGCAAAGTCTCTCTCACCATTCCGTCGTTTCCTCTTTCACGAGCGCCGCTCGGAAAGCCATTTCTGGGAAAACGTGCATCCTCGTCCTCTGCCTCCTCGTCGTCGTTTCGAGTGTTAACATCGTCATTTTCGTCCTCGGAAGCGCTAGTGCTTTTACCGATGAGTGCTACAGAAGAAGGAGAAGAAGATGAAATTCGCGCGAAAACGGCCACCACGGAGAGGAAACAGATGAAGCGCAAGGAGAGAAGAATCGGTCGTTTTTCTTCTCTCGTATGTCTTTTTACCGCGCCAATATTCATCGTCGTCGAAATTCGTCGTTATGTGTTAAGCTCGCTCCTCCTTTTCCTCTCGTCGTCTCGCGTTCGTCTTTACACGTCCTCGACTCCTCGTATAAGAGAGCGCGAAAGAGATGAGATTTGTGACGACTGGTTTCTCCACAAAAGGTGTTCGACTACGCGGAGAAGAACACCCTAATACTAGAGGAATGTTCGACGGAAACCCAATCGCGCGGGCCATCCTTCGACAACGAGCGAAAGCAGCTTTTGTTAATGCAAAAGCGACAAAAACGAAGACAACCGACGACGTCATCGTAAAGAAGAAGACGAGGTTTGGATTGGATGCGATTTCAAATGTCGACGACGGAACAACCAACGCAAAGGAGTTTGATGCGTTCGATGACGACGACGATGGTTTTGCAACGAAAACAACGGAAGTGAGACAGAAGGAAACCCCTTTGAAGTCGGCGGTGTCATTCACGAGGAGGAAACGGAAAGGAGGGTGTTTTATACAACCAGAAGTTAAAGCGGGTGGTGATGAGAAAAAGGCAGACGAGGAGGAAAAGGAGAAGAGGTGCAAGGTTCGCTGTACGCCGCGCGCGTCGGACGATGAACCCTTTTCGAAGAAGAAGACAAAAACGACGAAACATAAACAGATGTACTTGGATCTGGGGCAAAAATCGTTCGCGCACGCGACGTGTTCGATATGCGGGTTGATGTTTGCGAAAGGCGAACCGTCGGACGAGGAGTTACATCGAAAGCACCACGCGAAGTTTCTCGAGGAAAGAGATAACGCGTTCGTGACGGTGAACGTAAACAAGGCGAACTCGTTCTGGGTCGATGAAAGGAAACAGAATTGGCAGGAAGTAGAGATTGTAAGAAAAGACGCGCCGTCGTCGTCGGAAAAGTCGGAAAAGTGTCGCGTGTATCGCGTGACGAAAGGAGGGTGCGATCGACACGCGTGGGCGAAAGTGAAACGGGTTGCGAAGATAGTTGAAACAGAAATCGGGGCCGTAGAAGAATGGGTACTAGGAGGAGAAGAAGAGAATAAGGATTTACACGTTGTTGCGTTCGTGTGCGTGTCTTTCACGGGTGGGAAAGCGAACGAAGGAAAAATCATCGGCGCGGCGTTTTGCGAGGATGTCGCGGCGAATCAAAGAGAGGTGTTTGCGTCGACGAGGGCGGGAGGAAAGGCGGATGAGAAGGCACCGAGTGGAAACGATTCGTCCGCGGCGGTGACGACGACGACGACAACGAGTGCGAATGATAACGTTCGTGGCGGAGGGGTGTTGAAGAAAGGTGCTCGGATACAGCTTTCATCCCAAACGAGAGATTCGGTTGGAATTCGAGCGCTTTGGGTACACAAAAAATTTCGTCGCGCGGGTGTTTCTTACAACCTGTTGGAAAATTGTCGACGACGATTTTACGGCGACGCCTCCATGATTGGCTCTTCGACAATAGTGGAGAAAGATAGAGTGGCTTTTTCTCAGCCAACTTACCAAGGGGAGTTATTTATTGCCAAATACGCCGGCAACGGAGGCTTTCTCGTGTACGAATAATAGGCAAAGTAATAGCTAGGGAAACAAATAAACCACGTAGTCAAATGTAAATTGTAGATAGGATAGATAGATTTAGATGTTCAGTTAAACTGTGTTTTTTACAATATATATACGCTTTGTAGTGGGTATACAATCATGTTATGTTATTATCGCGTTCGGTTCAAGACGGCTTCTTGAACGGCGTCCTTGGTCGCTTGCGATCGACCGTCCATCTCTGTCAACTGTTCCGGGTCAATCGTCATCAACTGTTGCTCGTCGTTTTCTTCTAACACGTAACCGGCGCCAAAAACCACCGGAGACTCGTCTTCCATCTTTTGCGGTCTCTTCCACCCTTGCCCGGAGAAAGTACTCGCTTCCGCCATGATGTCGTCGTTGATCTTCTTCAACCCAGCCGTCTTCATGCCCTTCGCCTTGGCCGAAACTACTTCCGCGGCTAACTTTCCACCCAACACGGCACCTTCCATAGATCCGAGGAACTTCTGACTCGTCCAATCACCGGCTAACGTGAAGTTCTTGATCGGAGTTTCTTGCGACGGTCGGTACTTATTTCTACCCGGAACGGCGGCGTACACCGATCGCGGCGTTTTCACGACGGCGTGTTTCAACAACTTCGCGCCGACGCCATCCGGCGCTTTCTTCCCAATTTCCAACGGAAACAAACGCTCGAGTTCTTTCATGGTGGCGTCGACGATTTCTTGGTTCGATTTTGCGATCCAGTTCGTTTTACCGCCGGCAATCGGCGAGCACGGCGCAAAGACTAATTCGATCATAGATTTTTCTTCGTCGTAATATTCTTTGCACGTGGTAGACATGTCCGCGTAGACTGACAATAACGGCGATCGAGAAAAGCACAAGTGGTCGACGTTTTGCAACTTGCGATCAAACCACAAGTGAATGTTAATAACTGGGATACCTTCGAGTTGTTTCATTTGTTGGAAAAATGGCATCTTCGTCCACGGTTCCGGGCACATTCTCTTCATGACGTCCACCGGTACGGCCGAGATGAACTCGTCCGCTTCGATGACTTCACCGTTCGCCATCAAGATGTGTTTCACCGAATCGTCCTCGTTCAAAACCCACTCTTTCACGCGTTGCTTCATCAACACTTTACCACCGTTTTTCTCTATACTTTGTTTCATCGGCTCGCACAAACGATCCGGTTGATTACCGTCCAAAAATGCCATCTGCAAACCGTCCGTCTCGTTTAAGAAACGGTTCATCGCGGTCAACACGACCGTCATGGACAACTTGTCCGGGTCGATGAAGTCCAAAGCTTTAGCCATTGAAATGAACACCTCTTCGTTGATTCTTTCCGGCATGCCATACTTTCTCATAAAGTCCGTCACCGATAACTCGTCTTGCTTATCGATAAAATCTTGACCTTCAATCAACATCGGCAACAACGGCGGCGCGGTTTGTAATTTTTCCGGCAACGTCAACATCTTCTGGTTCAACAAAATTGCCAACCCAAAGTTCAACGGCGCCGGGATACCTTTGATGAAATCAAACGTCGTAAACTCCCCCGGCAACTCCTGCATGGCGAAAATCATCTTGTGCACCTTCCATTGCAATCGATCTTCGATGTCCAACTCGCTGAACAAGTTCATCATGTTCGGATACGCGCCAAAGAAAATGTGCAACCCGGTTTCAATCCAATCCCCATCTTTGTCTTTCCACGCGGAAACTTTACCACCCAACACGTCTCTCGCTTCCAAAACGATCGGTTCGTGACCGGCTTCGGCGAGGTACTTGCCGCACGCCAAGCCGGACAATCCGCCGCCGACGATGACAACTTTTTTCTTTTGTTCCGGCGACGCTTTCAAATCCGTCTGTTGTTGTTGAGAAGAAGATAGAGAAGAGAGCGTTAGTAATGTTTCGCCAAATAAAGGTTCGTCGTTTGCCCGCGCAGAGTAGAAGGAGTCAGTCGCAGTTGTCGCATCATCGAGCTCGCTCGTAAAATTTTCCTCTGTTTTCCTCCATTTTGGAGGAAAAAATCTCATCAAAAATCCTCTCAAGTTTGGATAAAATGGACTAAAAACTGCTGACGTCTTAACACGCTCTGAGGAATAAAAGGGACACCATAACTGCGTTTACGCGTGGTTGTCGGCGGAGAAACGAAAGAAAAGAGAAAGAGCAACGCGCTGAGAGAATTATTCTCTCACTCATTGAAAATGGTCGACGTACCGCGAATCGTTTACTCAAATCTCCCGCGATGCGATAGTTTTCCGTCTTGTCGATTTGCTCCGGTTTCGGGAAATCTTTCGCGTACACTCTCAGATTGTGTTTGTTCTGACGACGCGTTGTGTTTTGTCCTCTCTTAGAAAAGGATGCGCTGAAACGAGGAGGAGAGAGGCAGGTGGAGGAGAGCATGGATTTCTGCATCGTGGTTGTGTGTGTGTCTATTCTCTCGGCGCGCGCGCGTATAAAAGTGACGCAAGAAGTTTCTTTAGGTGGCGTCACACGTGTGTTTAGGGTACATGTAGCGGAGTAGCATGGTATCGCATCTTTACAAAGCCTGCCAGATGATTTCGAGAGGTTCGTCTGTATCCTCGTTTGAGGATACTTTGTCTTTCTTTTCTTCTGGTTCGTCTTGTTCTTTTCCTCCTCTCTGCGGGGCTTCTTCTTCTTCTTCCTCAAAAGTCTGGTCGGAGGAATAACTTTGGTCGTCGTCGTCGTCGTCGAAGCGTTCTTCTTCCTCTTTCGCTTTTACGCGCGCCGCTTCGGCTTCGGCTTCGGCTTTAGCTTTGGCTTCGGCTTCGGCTTTAGCTTTGGCTTCAGCTTTCAACTCAGCTCTCAATTCAGCTTTTAACTCAGCTTTCAATTCAGCTTTCAATTCAGCTTCGGCTTTCGCTTTTAAGTCAGCTTCGATTCTCGCTTTCTCCTCTTCTTCTTCCGCTCTTTCCTTCTCGTCCGAACTTTGCGGGTCGACGTTTGCGCCGCCGGCTGGTGGTGGTATGTCGTCGTTATCGTTCGTGTTCGAATCATCATCCGCGTTATTCGCAGTATACACCGGCGTCGAAACTTGTTCGCCTTCGATCAAGCTCACCTCTTCAAAGACGAACCCGCTTTTGGTTGTTTCCGCTCTTCGCTCCGTTTCCACCGTTCTCGTTCCTGGAACGAACTGCCCTTCCTCGGCGTAGCCGATACCGTTTGGATTCACCGCGAACGTCCCTCCGCACTCGGTAAACCTTTCGTTCGGTGCGAGTAAAGGGTTAATCACGTCGCACATAAAATCATCGAACAGTACACCCACGCTCGCGCTCCACCCGAAAATCCCGTCTGAAGTCACCCCCGTCTCCACCTCGACCACTGCTTCTACAAAAGTCGTCTGCAAAAAAGAACCGCCGAAGCAAAGAAAGAACGCGAGTCTCGCGACAAAGAACGCATCACGTAATCGTCGTCGTTGTTTCATCGTCGTTGGCATTTTTTATTCTTGCGCGTATTTTGTTGTTTTTTTCTTCTTTTTCTTCTCGTTCGTACAAACTCAAAGCACATTTTTTTTGTTTAGGGTCGCATTACTGTTTAGGGTTTAGGTTGTGTTGCGCCTGCGCCGACACACCCGAGGCACCTCATCTGACGATGAATCTGCGTCACATCTCTGCGCTGTTAAGAAGAAGAAGAAAACAAAGAAGAAAAGAATAATAATGACGAAACAACGAGCGTTCGTGTTCATCAAACCGCACGCGTGCGTGCCAAAAAACGATAACAATTTACTCTACAAACAAAAACTCGTGGAGACGTTTACAGAGAACGGATGTGAAGTCATCAAAGAAGGGAAAATATCTTCGTCCGTCATCGAAAAGAGGAAACTCATCGACGCGCATTACTACGCGATCGCGTCGAAAGCGACTTTACTGAAACCGTACGAGTTGAACGTTCCCGAAGATGTGTTCCAGAAAACGTTTGGAATCTCGTGGAAAGAAGCTTTGGAGAAGAACGTATGTTTTAACGCCTTGGATGCGTGCAAAGAGTTGAACGTGGACGCTTTAGGCTTGGAGAAGCGTTCGAGATTCGCGAAACGATCGGTGAAGTTTGGCGGCGGATTTTATTGCGCGGAAATGCTGAAAGAAGATGGAACGTCCATTTACGTGTTTAACGCGTTTTTTATGTCCATGCGATCTCAGTTTGTTGAGAAAGGGAAACAGATTAAATGGTTCGTCGTGGAATTCGACGACGAGACGTTGAAGTGGGAGGACTTCAGAGCGAAAGTTTTGGGCCCTACGGATCCGAAGAAAGCGCCAGAGACGAGTTTGAGAGGCATATTGTTTAAGAACTGGAAGAAGTACGGTCTGATGAGAAAACCGACGACTGGGGAGAACGGGGTACACGCGTCCGCGTCGCCATTCGAGGCGTTGGCGGAGATTGCGAATTGGACCGGGGAACCCGTCGACGAACAAGCGTACGGCAAACTCTTGATTCAACACGGCATCACGAAAGAAACTTTGGAGATGTGGGGTAAGGATCCACAGGTGAACATCAGAAGTGATGGGTTGAAAGGGTCTTTGTTCGACCAGGTGGAAGATATGGACAGCAAAGAGTGCATGAAAAACTTGATGCAAATTAACAAGTTGAACGAACCGGCGCCGCCGCCGCAACCGGTTGTTACGAAGAGCAGCTCTTCGAAGAAGAAGCAGAACAGCGATGCTCCGCCGACGCCGAAGAAGACAACGACGGGGACGGATAACGGCGACGCGAAAGCGTTGATCGGTGTGCTCGTCGTCGTTGGTTTGACGTTGCTCGCTGGTGGGAATAAGAAGGCGGCGAAGAAGGAGGATAAAAATGCGAAAGCGACGAACAACAAAAAGAACGGAAAGAAGTAAAAACAAACGCGAAAGCGAATGCGAAGAAGCGATATTATCAACGCAAACACGCCAATAATACTACAGACACTAATACATGCTAATAATATAATAATGCATGCCTTTATTAATAATACATTTTATTCCCTTACCTAAAACAAGTACTCTATGCGCGTATCGTCAACTCTTCCTCTTGGAAGAGCTTCGCGTACTCGCGCGTCTTTGCTGACCGCCGCCTTTCGCTTGGTTGTTCACCTCGGCTGAAAGCGTGCTCGACGGCGGAACTTTTGCTCGCGTTAACGCATTTGTTGTTGGACTAGAGGAACGTCTGTTTGGACTCGGTGAACGCGCTTTGACGAATCCACCTCCAAAGCTACCGCGCAAAGGCGAAAAGCTTTGATACCCCGCAACCACGTCTCCCCTAGAAGGCGAAGGGCTCTTGGACAAAGGCATCGGCATTCGAAAGCCTTTTTGCGTCGCGAGCGCACCAGTAGGAAGACCAGCACCGTTCGTATTCTTCGGACTGAAACCCCTCGAGCGATTTTGCTGTTTCTTTGGACGCGCGTTCAGCGACGTTCCAAACTTTGCCGAATTAAACGACCGTCCTAAACTTCTCGCGCGAACTCTGTTCAAATGGCCAGAGCTCAACGAACTCTTCGATTGGGGTCGACCGATAAACTCGCCGCTCCCGTCCATGGACGCGCTGTTCTCTTCCTCCTCGCTCGAATCGGCCTCGGAATCTGATAACGCCAACTCTGATTCTGAGTTATCGTCCGAATCCTCCTCGGAATCGTCCTCGGAATCCGAATCGTTCCCTCGCCAAACGACGTACGACTCTTCCAAGTTTAACTTAGGAGCGGATTTACGCAACACGTACGGATCGAACGGGAAAAACATTTTCAGCGGACGTCGTCGCGATCGCTCTTGGTGATATAACACGCTCTTGTCCACGGCATCGTTGTTGGTGTTGTTCGTCTTCTCCACGGCAGCAGCCATTGCTTTCGCGGCGAACGAAACGTCGTGCCGAACGTACGCCTTATCGCGCAACTCGTCTTGAATCTTCTTCCGCTCTTCGGTTTGTTTCGAGAACGTGTCGATCATATCTTCGGTGAACCCCAAAATATTTGCCGCCGAGGCATTCTTAAGAAACTCGTGCACCACCGAAGGCAAGCACGATTGTAAAGGCTCCAACGTTGGCGCGTATAAAATTTCGCGCAAGGGCAAGGCTTGTAAGCGTTTCTTGCTTTTTTCGTCGTTATTCGCAATTTCGTCGCATCGATAACAGAGAATATACATGACTGCTTGACAGCAACTATCGAACGCGTTCAGTTCGACTTCTGACATTGCTTTCACGTTATTCTCGTGCACTTTGCGCATGAGCCATCCGCATACGGTTTCCAACGTTTCTACGACGAACTCTGCGCTGAGAAATTTTGCGCGCGCGACGAACGAGGCTAAATACGCCGCAGCAGCCAATCGCAACGAGTTTGCCTCGTTCGAATTGAGCATTTTAGCGACTAATCCATCTCGTAAAAGTTCGCACGAAGATTTATTCGCGTCGTCACTGTTTTGTTGATCACCATCGTTGAAATCCATGGAACAGAGATAAAATACGATGTATTGCGCAAACTTGGATTTTGGCGCGGGTAACAAGGTTGTGAAAAACGCCCTCGACACGAGCGCTTCTCGCAACCGTTCTATCGATTTCTTCGCGTTGCGATAGTTTTCATCTCCAGTTGCTGCTGCTCCTATGATTTGATTCGCACTCTCGATTCGTTTTTGCAAATATTCGAGGACGAGAAACATCATCTCGTCTAAAGCGTGCGCGGCTTCATCCGTTTCCATATTGTTGATGTTGTTGTCGTTGCTATTCCTACCGTGGTTATGATTCTGTTTCTTCTTACTCCTATTCCTGTTATTGTTTTCCCACGACGCTTTCCCGTTGTTTATGTTCGCGTCGTCAATCGCGGCGTTGAATTCGTCCAATTCAAAGATATCCTCTTCGTCGTTTTCGCGCGAATCCGTATCGCGATCGTCTCCGTTTTCCTCCCCGAACATTTCTGAATCTTCTTCTTCATCCTCCTCCTCCTCGGAAGTCTCGTCGTCGTCGAATCCTTGCTGTAAGTCTTCCCACTTGATCTCCACGTCAATCTCCAACGCTTTCGAAACGCACAAACACAAAAAGTCATCCGCCAACTCCGTATCTCGGCACTCAGCGGATTCCGCGCATCGGAACGCGCAATCTAAATACGCCGCTAATACCATCGCCGAACACGTTTTGTGCGGGAACATGTCGAATAAAACGTGCGAAAAGACTTTCGCGCTCAAAGGAACCAACTTCAATATCTGCACCACCGAATGTACCGCTCTCTCTCTTCTTCTGTTCTCCACGTTCTCTCGCTCGCGATGCTTCGCCGCCTCGTTCGCTCCAGACACGCTGTTGTTGTTATTAAATCTACTCATGCGATAATGTCTGTCGTTTCCACCGCGCGACTCTAACAGCAACATCTCCTCTTTCTTCGCCTCCTTTTCGTCGCCAAAAAATGCCTTCACGAACGTCTTCATCGCGAATTGCACGCACGACCCTCCTTTCACCGTCGCCAAGTTGATTAAAAACTGACTCGCGCTCGCGTAATAGGCGTCATCACACGTCCTCAACGATACCGTCGAACACTTTTCTAAAGTCACGCGCTCCAATAAATGTTCGTGCGCTCTATATTCTACGTACGTCGCGTGCTCGGCTAACGCGTCCACCAACGCCACTACGCTCTCGTCTATTTTCTTCGCTACTGCTTCCTCGCCGGTATTCTCGTTGTTCTCGTTAATAGACGAAAACGCGTCCAATAACTCGTAATACCCGCCTCGTTCGTTCCGTTCTTTGCTATCCACCAAGGATTCTTTCACCCACGAGCGTAACGCTTTCATGGCTTCTTCGTTCACCTCTTTTTTTCTCCCTCCTTTCTCCTCTTGGCGGCTGCCAAATTTTGCGGACTTTACTCCTCCTTTTCCTCCTCCTCGGGAGTCGTTCGATGTCCCCACCGGAGGAGAGGATTGGGAGAGCGATGTCACGGAGGCGTTTTCACCTCTCACCTCTTTCATTTTCTTTGTCTTCTTCTTTGCGTCCGTTCTGCGTCGCACACGTTCTCCGTTTTCCTCCTCCAAAGAGCAACGCACAGCGCAGAGTAAAGATTCGACGATGAAGATGAAGACGCTTCGCTTTGCGCGTGAATGTGTGTATATATATCTGCTAAAAAGAAGACCAGACGCAAACAAGTGTATTCTGCACAGCGAGAACACAAACGCGCAAAAAGAGAGAGAAAGCGTCGGAGAGATCACTCCGTTTTTGTGCGAGTCTTCGTCCTTGAATGTGCGTCACACTTTTGACACTTTTTCCCGGGAAAACGTACGAGAAAGACAGAAGAGCGAACAAACAAAGTTGCTTTCGGAAAAGCAGAGCACGCAGACGCACGAAAACGAATAGAAGGTCGCGTTACAACGCACTCGTTACAAAATGTCAACGCCGCAATTCCGCGTTGGGAACCCTCTGGCCCCGGAAAAAGGCGCCTTCCCGTTGGACCATTTCGGCGAGTGCGCGACGTTCAAGGAGACGTATTTGAAGTGTTTACAGGTACTCCTTATGTTCTCTTATGTTCGATGTTAAAACGCGATGGTATCACGCGCTCACTCATGCTAAACTCTTCTTCTTTCGCGCGCTCAAAATGATGACTCTCTATAAACGTTAAAACAGAAACAAAAATCGGACGCGAACAAGTGTAAGATGGAATCCAAATCGTACCTCGAATGTCGCATGGCGAACGAACTGATGGCGAAGCAACCGCTCAGCGAACTCGGGTTTACCGAAGAAGATCCGAAGGAAGAAACAAACTCAAACCGAGTACAAAAAGAAGAAGAAGAAAACGAAAGGAACGGGTTCGTAGCCGGGGCGAGACGCGCGAGGCAACAGCAAAAGGAGTTCGCGGAGGCGGCGCGTCGCCGGCGACGCGAAGGACGGGACTAAGGAGGGACTCGAGACGACGTTTGAGACATTCGCGCGAGACGCGTCGGGAGAGAGACTCTTTTTCTTGCGTTTTACTCTCGCGCTCTAAACGCACTCAAATCTTTTGCGCGTGGATCAGAAGCAAGGACGACGTAAACGACATTCGCACATTTCCCTCGGTCGCTCTCTGTATCGTCGCGACGCGCGCGCCGCGCAATATGACAGACAGACTCCAATCTTGCGAAAGGGGAAAGTGCGCACAAAAATCCCCACAAAACACTCTTCTTTGGACACGCGTAAAAGAATGACAGGAAACAACAGCAACAACACCAATAATAATTCTAACAACGGGATGATCGACTTATTGAGTGCGTTCGCGCAGTTCGCGTGCGCGCCGATCGTTTCTTTGCCCGGGTTCGCGGCCATCGCAACTTTGAGAGCGGTTCGAGATCGGAAAAAAATGTCTTCCCCGTTGGAAGTTCAAATTGGAAATGGAAATGGAAATGGAGTCATCACGAGATCGAATAAGAAGAACGCGGCGTTTAAACCTCCCATAAACGCACCACCACTCGTCGTATTCGGTCCAATGGTGAAAGACATCGTGCAATCCGTGCTCGTCTCGCTGGTCTCGAGACAGATTTTGAATACTCTGCGTGCTGATGATGGTGATGGTGCAAAGGAGAATAAAAAAGGAGGAGTTTTTGGACGAAAGGTCAACGCAAAGCGCAACGACGGGAAAAGGAGGCAAAGATATGAAGAAGAGAATTTCCGATTGGTGTGCGTGACGGGGACGTATCAAGAAGGGTACAAAAATCGCGAGATGTTGAATAGTGAGGATGGTAGGGAGGCGGTTTTTGTCGGGTACGCGTTGGTGAGAGGGTGCGGGTTGCACTTTGACGTGAAAGCGGACGACGACGAGGATGTTGACGAAGATGATACTTTATTAAAACAGAAGAAAGAAGAAGAAGATGATGATGTGTACGATGAAAATGATATCGCCCCAGTGGTTGTTTTAACGAACGATGAGAGAGATGCGGTCGTGTACAGCGTGTACGCGGTGCCGTGCGATGCTCTAATTACAAACTTGTTCGATTCTGGTCTCAACGCTCGATTGATGGGCGTGTCTTCGGATACCGCGGCGATCGATTTAGCCGCGGTGGAAACGAGTACGTCTGTTCGAGTTGCGGCGCAAGCGAACGAAGGGTTTGGTTTTGCGTTGACGATGTTATCGTTTGCTCGTCCGAAGAAGAGTTCGGTGTGTGCGAGACCTTTGTACGAGAAGAGAGACGGCACGAGAGTGTACGCTTTCAACGACGAACAGTTGGAAAATTGCGGCATTACGAGCGGGAGTTCGTTGGCAAAGATTCGCGCGATATGCGCTAAAAGTAGCGGCGGAAAGAAAGAGAGTAATAGTACTACGGTTGAAGAAGTTGTGACTGACGTTGAGAATAAAACGGACGAAAATAATAACGAAGCATCTTCGTGGCCGATGAACTTGTTGCGCTCGACTGGCTTGTTCGAAACCGAAGGCGACGCCGAAGAAAAGATGAAAGAAGAAGAAGACGAGCTTCTAGTCAAAGATAAGAAAGCACCTCTCGGTGAGTCGTCGAATATATCGCAAAACAACAACGAAAACGTCGGGGGTTTCTTTGCGTCGTTTCTTTCGCCGGTGAACATTTCCGCGAATAAGAAGTCCTCGGCGGCTGGTGAAGAAGAAGAAAACCACAAATCTTCCTCGGCGACGACGCAACAGACGCCGGGCGCTTTGGGCGACCAGGTTTTATACCCAGCCACGGTCGCCTCGCCGTGGCCAGATGAATCGAGAGACGCCGACGAAGACTACGTTCCAGATTACGAAGCCGAAGATTTCGATTACGACGACGAGCCTTTATCCGGCGGCTCTTCCTTGATGGTCACGCCGACGAAGGAAGCGACGGGCGGTAATCGACGCAACGGAAGCTTTTACGAATCCGCGACGACGACGCCGAATGCCGAGAAAGTTCGAGACGAACCGCGACCGTTTGGTTCCGTGAATGCCGTTGCCGCGACGACATCTATCGCCTCTACGTCCTCTCCAACGGAGGAAAAAGAAGCGCATTCGTCCGAGTACGTCTATTCGGTCGACTCCGAATCCGACGCGGTGTCCTCCGCGGACAAAAAATCCGTCGCGCGAGCCTTCAAAGCGTCTTCAAACTCGAATTGGGGCGAAAACAACAAGATTGAAAAAGCAATGAAAGAATACAAAATGCTCGGAGGCGTCGACGTCGCTCGATTATACACGCGCACTCGTGAAAGAAAATCCGCCCAAAAATCGATTGGTTTAGTAAACAAGTCGACGCGTCTGGTCGATTTCGCCAGTTGTCAAAGGGCGGTAAAATACGCGGAAACGTTCCATACCAAAGACGACGGTTCAGACGGTGGCGTCTTGCCCAGATCGAGGGCCGTGTGGTTCGATGGCCGCCGATGTAGGATGTAAATTAATGAAATAAAACACGCGTCGCGCTCTTTCGTAAACGCTTCGTCCCTTTCAACATCTCGTTGCTGCACAAACACATTTTATCCAAAAAATACGACGAATTCTTTCGTCACATCTTCACTTCTGACTTTGTTCACACGCGCGAATAAAAAAACACGACCTTTTCCTCCTCGTTTACTCTCTGGACGAGGACGACGGCGGCGGAAAGTGTGTACCGTCACCACCATCGAAAGCGACGAGAACATTTTGAAAATATATATTGACTTTTGATAAAAGCGCGATCACTTGATTACATCGTGAAAGAGAATCAACGCTTGCTTCTGCGCCTCTCGCAGTCTCGTTAGTGCACGCTTCATCTCTTCCCACTCCTTCTCCTTC